>Ga0182738_1007136_pt1 | contig 11415 bp, 8 predicted proteins | sample eDN5th30CBELigMG_FD_128876 | JGI IMG/M metagenome (GOLD analysis project Ga0182738, IMG submission 128876) | Enriched Miracle-Growth compost microbial communities from Emeryville, California, USA - eDNA 5th pass 30_C BE-Lig MG (version 2)... ...
AAACTTGACTGAAACTCAAGACGAAATCGCTGAAATCAAGAGAAAATACAAAATTGTCAATCACCAAATCTCTCAATTAAAAGAAGAAATTGACGCAAAAGAAACAGCCTTAACCCAAGAACATTTCGAACTCAAAAAGAAATCCAAAGAATTCGAAGAGTCCCAAAAAGAAATTGAAAAGCTTGAAGAAGAGCTAAAAAGAAAAGAAGATAGAATTCGTAACTTCGTAAGGAACTTTCTTGTTTACAATACATTAATTCTTTCCCTCATTAGACCAGTGAAATTGGAAAATTACAATTTATCATCAAAGAATCTGAAAGACAACGCAAGAAGCTTCAAGATGAATATGAATCAATCATCAGTCAAAGAGATATCCTGGGTACTCAATTGATTAGAAAGAATGATGAATTGGCTCTCTTGTACGAAAAGATCAAGATTCAACAATCAACTCTTTCCAAAGGAGAATCTCAATATTGGGAAAGAATCAATGATATTAAACTTCTCAACCAAAAAATTAGAGATCTCCACAGAGAAGTCAAAATCTATCATTCACAAGTAAACCATTATTTGTTTCATTCTCTTACTAATCCTCAATTAAAGTCTGCAACAATTCCTGATTTGAAGGGAGAAATCCATAATTTACAAAAGGAATTGATTGATGAGAAGTTGAAAGTTAGAGGTCTTTCTGAGGCACTTGAAGATCCTATGAATGTTCACAGATGGAGAAAACTTGAAGGAACTGATTCAGATGCTTATGAAATGATTACTAAAATCCAAACTCTTCAAAAGAGATTAATTGGAAAAACTGAAGAAGTAAAGAGTTTTTTTCTTATATCACCCTCTGATCTCCCTTTCTAGTGCGTTGAAAAGGATGTTGTGATTGAACAAAAGGAGAAATCTCTTCATGATTTAAGAGAAATGATGAAGAGACAACCAACTGCAGATGACATGAAGATGTTGTCCAATTATGAGGCAACTGTCAAACAGAAAAACAGACAAATGAAAGCTATGGCTGCTGAATTAAATATGTACCAAGCTCAAGTAACTCTTTCACTTTTCAAAATAAGTTTTTTTAATTTTCTTATTAGGTCAATGAATATAAGTATGAGAATGACAGGTTAGTCAGAGAAGCCAATGAAGTAAAACGTAAATATTTCGAGAGCAAGAAAAAAGAACAAGCTGTTCGAGATTATGTTGAAAAAGAGGTAACAACTGATCCTTCGCTCATTATTCTAAACCTTCTTCCTTAGCATCACAAAGCTACTCAAATCCAAATAAATATGCCAGAAAAGAGAATGACTGGCGGTGGCTTTAGTCTCGGTATGTAATTTCAACTTGAACTATTTTTTACTTTGCATGATAATATATTAAAAATTTGACAAAATTATTCCGTTTGGTTAATCTCCAAACATTTTTTTTCTTTTGAAATCGATATTTATCAAGTATTTGCATTAAAATTTTTGTGATCTCAAAACCATAGAATAATGTGAACCTTCATAAAATTATTTTGTAAATTTTAATCTCTCCTCCAAAAAAGCAATTTCAAGTTCATCCTGTTGTTTTCTTGAATTTGCTATTGATTAATTGAATGATTCTGGGCCCGGATAAACAATTTTTGAAGGCATCATCGATGAATTTTTTTGAATGACCTTTTTTCTTCAAAATTCATAAAAATAAATCTCTTGTTGAAATGAAAGTCGTCTTACAAAACAAATTTCAGCCAAAAAAAGAAGGGACTTGAAAATTCACCATAAGATAAAGTTGAAAAAGAATTAGGGTAGGGTTTTCTTTTCCTTAAAAAATTTCATTCGTCTTTTCCAAAAGCTGGAAGACAAATCACTCAGTTCTATGAAATTGATTTTTGACAATTTTTTTTTCGAAAAACTGAAATCTTTCTTTTTGAGTCCAATTCTATTTCAAACTAGAACAAGAAAATGTAAAAGAGGTGAGATTCCCTATTGTTTAAATTCATTCGGAAAAAATTTTTCATTGCAGAGAAAACTTTTTTTCAGCTTCATAATCATCTTCTCCCTTTGAATCCTCCTGATCATGACAGAAAAAAGTTGACCATGCAATCCAACTAAAAATCGTTGATTTTAAGGAATACCCTTTTGAGAATGAGAAACCAAGAGTTGATTCGTGAATTTTCCACATTAAACTTTTGTAATTTTCAGGAAAAACTGAGCCAGAATAAAATTTCAATTTTGATAAAACAGATTATCTTTTCCCCAAACAATGGAAAATACAATCAAATTTCCTCCTGAAACAGGTTTACCTTTCTTTTCTGTCTTCTCCATCTCCTAATCCTCCAAAGAGTTTCAATTATCTCAATCACATCCTTATAAAGAACTCAAAAATATTGAAATCATTGCTTTTAATCGTTCATGCCAGTATTTTGCAATTGTGACAAACCAAGACTCAATCTATATTTATGATAACTACACGAAGTTGAACCTTGGAAAGCTTAATTTCTTTGAAATATTACAAAAATCATCCATTTATAATGAAGATGAAAAGACCCTCAAAAGTCTGTCTGAACGAGAAAAGCAAAGGCTGATCGACTCCATTTCGTTTTCAAAGAACGAAGATTATATCACCATCGGATCTGCTCGACTCTCAACGTTATTTCTCTTGAAAACCAACATGACCAGCCTCATTAATGAAGAAGACTTGGAACCTCAGATTATTGCATACATTTATTTCGGACAAACTGCTTATAAAGATCATCCCTTGAATGTTTCTATGGATCCCTTCTCAAAGTACAATTGCTTAATATCATCCCAATACACTATTCTATCGAATTTCAAAGTTCCAGAAGAGTTTAAGATCGAAAATCAACCCCAGGAAGATATGGAAATTGAGGACCAAAAAGAGAATAATAACAACAGCAGTGTGTTGAGTGAATATTTAAATGTTCATTGCACAAAGACAACAAAGATATTTGTGGTTTGTGACCAAGAAAATATAAATGTCTACAAAGCACACTTTGTGAAAGAATCAGCTGGATATAGAGACCTTGAGCTCTTGATTTCAATCAAGAATCCTGCAACTCCAAAGATTGCAAAAATTCAAATCAACTATAAGAATGATCTCTTGGCTATTTACTATCAAAGAAAACTTATTCGCATCTTTTCTCTTGATTTTGAAAAAAGAATCTCATCTTTAAACAATGAATTCGAAGTAACAATTGGGCCTTTACCTCAATCTGAATTTCTAGGCGAATGAAGGAAGAACATGGTTAGATGTGGCTTTTAATATATTCAAGAGTCCACAGAAGGAGTTCGAAGATTGGCTTGTTCTATGTAAGGAAAAATTCATTTTTCCCCTCCTTTTAAAACATTTCTCAAATAGTAGAGAAAAATTCTTTGTGTAATGCAATCACATGGTATAATCCAAGCACAAAATACATAAAACAACAAGTTCTTGAGCCGAATTTGAGAATGAAAAAGATTTTTGCCAACTTTCTTTGGAGGTCAAGTTTGATGAGCGTCACAGAGGCGGGTTCATTGGTTAATATCGAATTCAAAATCCCAAACAGCTGGGTTCGCTTTAGTTACAAGTTTTCTTATATCAATGATAATGAAGAATATGTTGAGAAAGAGGATGAATTCGACAGAAAAGAGGAAGAACAAACTAAAACTGGCCACATCCAATTGAATAAAGCTGTATTTGATTCTCTTCCAGAACATTCTTTCCAAGCCCAGCAAAGTAGTGTTTTCTTACCTCCTCACCCTAAATTATTGTCTTTTAAATTAAAATCAAAAGATGATGGCGAGGATGAAGAGGAAGAAGAAGAGGAGAGAAAAGTCATAGAAAATGATATTGAAAGTTCAGATTCAAAAAATGAGATCCAAGAGGAAGAGAGCGATTCTACTCCCAAAGGCCTTGAAGAAGAAGAAGAAAATAATGGTAAATTCATAATTGAACCAGAAGCTGAAGGAGAAGTTGAAGGAGAATTTAATGAGGATAGTAATCAAGCAAGCATCATCTGATTAAATAAAAACATACTTATTATACATAAAACACATTCAATAAATTATACATTACAATTTTGTATTACAAAAAAAAATTTGGACTTTCTAGACTCCCTTTTCTGGTCGTTTAGAGAGACAGCCAAGTCCGATTAAAATATTTTCCAATAGTCCGATCTCCTAATAAAAGTTTCAACATTACATTTCAACAAATTTAAAACGAACCTTTTTCTCTTTAACAATATCTTGATTTTTTCTTGGCATTTCAATATTACGATGAGAAACTCTTGACATACGTTGATTTTCGAGAAAATCATCCAATTCACTATACAAATCCTTATTCAGATGCACTCTCTCATAATCCCTATTTAAATGATTAATAAATACTTAAGCACATTCTTACTTTTCAAACGGAGTTGATTTTTGTCGAGATGAAACGACAACAGCATCTTGCTTTTTCTTTGGGGCATAATAATAGCTCTTCAAATCACCTTTCAAGATATAAGAATCATCTAGAAAAATAAAATCTCGTACTTTGACTAGATATCATAGACTCATCTATAAGTTTATTTCGAGAACTCTGATATCCATTGAGGTAATAATCGAGAGTGGGACTGCTTTTTTCTGAGCCAGTTGAGCCTTCACTTTCTTTTGTTGAGCCATTAAAACTCATCTTTTTGCGATCATCTGAAGGAATTTTGCTTTTAATGATGAGTGATGAGATTTGGTCGACCACAGCTGCCAGACTTTTTGCATCACCTGAGGGCTTTCTTTCCTGGTAATTTGTAAGTTCTTGGGGCAATACTCTTCTTCCTTCCATTCGTTTCATTTCTCGAATCTGTTCATCTTGTTGCTGAACATAGGACATGATACTGATATTGTAAACTTTCTCAAAGGATTTCATCCAAGGGTGTTGGAAAATGCCAATCATTGAAATTCTGTTGGTTGGAGAAGGCTGTAGAATTTTCTTGATTAAATCAACTGCATCCAGGGAGATGTTGGGATCAAAAGAAATTTTGGCATTGGAGGCAATATTAGAACACTTTTCTTGATCGCTTCGGCCCTTAAACGGAGCCTCTCCATGCAAAATTTCGTAAAGCAAAACTCCAAGACACCAAATATCTAAACGATGATCATATGGATGATTCTTCAACATTTCCGGTGCCATGTAATCTACTGTACCACAAAATGTCACTCTCTTGCTTGAAGTGTCAGCACTCCATCCAAAATCACAGAGTTTAATGTTTCCTTCTCCATCAAGAAGAAGGTTTTCAGGCTAAAAAATGAGGATTTATTATCCTAAAGAATTCAATATTTTACTTTCAGATCACGGTGGATGACGTTTCTTTTATGCAGATAATCGATTCCGAGACATGTTTGGAAGAAATATACGAATGCTTCTTTTTCAGAGACAACCTTTCTTTTTTTCAAGTAATGGAACAGGGATCCATTTTCAGCAAACTCCAAAACTAGGTATACGTTCTCAGTATCTTCAAAATATGTGTAGAGTCGCACAATGTGAGGATGAGAGATGCCTTTCTGGATTGTTATTTCTCTCTTTAAATTCTCTTTGGTGGAATATTCAAAGATTGACTTTTTATTCATCTAGTTGGGTTAGAAAGCGTTTCTAAAAGAGCCATTTACAATCTTTATTGCGTAGAGCTTTCCAGTGTGTCTGTCCCTTGCTTTTTTCACAGTACCATAAGACCCTTTACCAAGGTCACTCGTTTTAAATCGACTATTTTCGTTCAAAACAAACTCATAGTCGTCCAAGGTCCTCTTTCGCTTCCCTTTGGTCGAGTTTAAAGACTCATTCAGAGTTGTTGAGTCGTTGAGAGCAAAACTTGGGCTTTCAGCGTACATTTTCTCAGAAACTGACGAGGTCTAATTGATAAAGGGAGTTGTTTTAATTTTATAAATTAATCCAGGGTGTTTTCACTAATTGCTCATACACACTGAAACTGCCCAAATAAATAAATAAAATTCATCACAGTCAAATTGTTAGAAGCAAATAAATTCTTGTCCTGCTAAACTTTCAATTAAATGAACCACAGAATTTTCTTCAAATATGAAAGAAGTTTGGATCTAGCTACTGAAATGTTTTTTTCGCACCCCTAAATCGAGTGAGATCCTTTATTTCTAATGAAACACTCTCAATTTTGAATTGAAGACTCAATCATCTCTGAGTTTATGTCACTTTGAAAACTTACTGAATTTGCTGCTTCGATTTAATAAAGAAATCTCGTGCAGTTATGAACCAAAATTCATGCGAATAGATAGGGTTACGAAAAAATTCTGACGAGGAATAAATTCAATCTGATTTATTCAAAAACACGTACACAGCATTATCTAATTTGATAAAATCAGTGAGTATTGGAGAGGAAAACTGCAAGTCTGCGTATTTCATCAATTCAGCCCACCAAAAGTGTGTGTTGTGTTTCAGACAGCTAATATCTAACTTTTGATGAAATTTTGCCATAAAATTGGATTTCGTTAATGAGTGGATGTGGCCTTAATTCAAAGTCTCGTTTGTGGAAGAAATTACCTCCACTGAACTGGGTTTTGAGATGTTATCTAATGAGTATAATGAGAATCATATCCCCTAATAATGGGCAAAAATTGAGGGAAAAAGAATTCTTCAATTATTTCATTCAAAAATCCGCCTTTTTTGTATTTTGCTCTAGATTTTATTGAATGGAAAATTTTTCTGATTTGAGGACACCCAGAGTTCTTGGAGCCCTAATCCCTTTCCTCTGGACACCCAAGAGCCAAAGAGTATAATCTCAACTCACCTCAAAACATTTGAATCGAGTTTCAGAGAGTTGAAAAACAAGAGGCCTTTTCCAAATTCAAAAATGTTTGGATCCAGAATAATTGACAAATTAAATCTCAAAGGCTCTTTGCATAAAAAAAAAATATTGTGTCTGGCTGGAGTAATAATAATTTCCTTAAATTTTAGAATCAGGCGAAAAGTGAGAGATTTTAAGGGGACGCCTTGGGCAACAATTCAAAAACGAGCTTTTTTAAGCTTGAGAGCCAGAAAATTTTTGTCCCCCATCTCTTGAAATCTTCGACTGAATGTCTTGCTATCAATGAAAATATTGATAGATTGTGAGAACTCTTCCAGACTGAAAAATATTTTTTTGGGATAAAAAATTTGAGAATCAGGAAAAATTTTCCTATTTTTTCTTGTTAGGACTCAACAAAAAATATTTATAAGATTGTCTAACGATTAATTTCTCAGTTATATTAAAACTTGAAATAAAAAAACGCCCTATCTAATTACACTTATGGATGCAAGTTTTGAGAAGGCGAGTTATGTTGGCGTCGTGGAGAAATTGAGTGAGAGAGGATATTCGTTTCATAAAAGACTTTTATGTATTGATGACGGCATCTTGTCTTACTATTCAAAAGTTCCACCTGAGGCTGAAAAAGGAAACTTATCAGTCAATGTGTTGAAGACCAGAGGCGAAAAGCCCAAGCTTGCGCTCAGAGTAAAATACATTGAAGCAGTGAGACTTCTTTCTTCTGAAACAGCGGCAAAGAAGAAAAAGGAATGCATGTTTTCTGTAGACTTTAAACAATCAGCTGTCATCAGGCCAGATGGAAAAACTGGCCCCAAAAAGGACACCGAATCATCATGGGTATTTGCTGTCAAGGACAGAGAGATTTACGAAAAATGGTCAGACTTGATTGAAAATACCAAAAACAAGGAAACCCTCAAAGCCTTGGATAAGTCTGCTTCCGATGACTCAAAGACAATTAGAAAAAAGGCAGGCTTTGCTGGAATCAATTCTGAAAGGTCCTTGATTTCGATTATAGATAGCAAGAATATCGATTCTTATACAGATCCAAGCAAGTCAGAAATGGACGACGAAGTTCCTCCCTTAGCAACAGGACGAAAGGAAGAACCGGACAACGAAGTCAAGGACACTTCTCCAACAAAATCGAGCTTTGCACCTCCAGAAAAAGCAAAGAAATCAAAAGGAGTCAAATTCAAGGATGATTATCAAATTGATGGGCTGGAGAACCTCAAGTCCATGGAGGACAGACTCAGAGAGGAAGAAGAGAGATTGAATAAGGAAAGAATCAAAGAAGAAGAAAGAACCAGGAGAGAAGCAGAATTAAAAGAGCAACAGCAGAAAAAAGAAGAGGAAGAATATCTCAGGAAAAAAGAGCAGGAGGAAAAAAAGCGTCAGGAACGCCAAGAAAAATTAAAAATTGCCTGGGAGTATAAGCTCAACTTGCTTCTTGATGAGAACCTCAAAGCCTTTGATTCAATTGAAGAACGTATCAAATCAGGATTCCAAATCATCAAGTTTATTGGAAATTTCAGAAACCAGGCCGTCGATCTCTGCAAAAGTATCATTGATGAACTCTGGCTCCCAGCTTCTGAAAGAACACACTCTGCTAAAGAACTGACTGTTTTTCCTGAGAGTGGCGAACCTCCTCAGAGAATCTTTTTTATCAACAACATTATCATTCGAATCACCTGGACAGAAAGGGAGCTTGTTGAAGATGCTGACCAGGAAGATCTCTATCTATATACAGAGAAAAAACTCAAATCATATAATCACGAATTCAGAGCCATGGATATCTTGAACGATACTTTGTATCTCCTCAATAAAAAAAATCGAGATGTCACTTACAGAGTCCCTACCTCAGTCCTTGTTGACTACAAAGGCTTTAGGTGCCTTGTTCTCTCAGCTCCGCCTTTTAACGAAGAGACTTTGCACCTGGGCCCTTTACTTTCCACAGGAGGCTACAGAGCAAACACCAACATTGAGGACGACTTAAAGTACATTGCCAACACCATACACCTCAAGGAGCACACCTACACATTAGGAGATAGAGAAACTCCTGTTAATGTTTCTCTCAGTGTCTTTACAGAAGTTCACAAAGTTATCTTCACAGGCTATGATGAAGAAAAGAAAGAGCAGCTTCACCAACCACAACAAGTTGAGGGAAGACTAACATTTTCAGAAAAAAAGAATCCCGATTGCTATTATTTTATGAATGTTTCTGACATCTTTCCTGTTGACCTGGATCTTGATGCTCAAAACAGCAACTCTCTCTTAAATCGACTCAGACCAGAGTTCCTCCTTGAATATGAAAAACCTCTTTCTGCAGACGCTTTGATCAACAGAGTCGAGGGTGTCCAAAATGAAATTGATGAGGTTGAAGTTGCTGAAGCAGCCATCCATCTCCGTAATGAGATCATACCTCAGTTTATAAAGAAATTAGACTCCCTGGACCTCATCCTCGTTGATAGTGCCTCAATAACCCAGGCCTTCCATTGCCATGGCATTAATATGAGATACCTGGGAATGGTTTGCAAGCAAACAAACCTTCCTCACGTTCGTGAAGTCTGTATTGTTGAAATGATTGCCCGCGTGATCAAAAAGGTATTGAGAAAGCAGCTTCGAGATTTGATTTTGAATGGCTTACAGGAAGAAAAAAGTCCAGAGCTTGGAAATGCAAGAAATAAAAATGGTCTTATTGACCAATTTATCAGGAAAGAAGAAGAAAGTCCTCAAGCAAAGGGCAGAGGCAAAAGCAGAAATCTCTCAAGAGCAAATCAGGTCGAACAGGATGTCGCGGAGTGCGTCATCGACCTATTAAACCTCATTTTTGGAAAGGGCAAGGAATCGACGCTGTTTTGGAAGGAAATCATCGCTCCACAAGTCCAGTATGACTACAACTACGATGGCGGAGAATTTAAAAAGAATGAAATCAGCTTGGGAGGCCTTTTGCATGCCGTCGCTCATCATTGCAACTTGAACCTCAAATTCACAAATCAGATCGAGGCTCAATTGGGCAAAGAGAAAGAACCCTTTACCAAAGCACACTACGAAGGATTGAAGCCTCGCTCCAAAGTTTTCTCCATGCACAGTCTTGACGTCAAGTCTCTCGCTGAAAGATATAAACAAGCCCGTGGGTTCAAAGAATATGACGCTGCAATCAAGTCTTGTCTGATCGCGTTAAGCATTGAAAAACTTCTCTCTTATCGGAGCAGTGAAAATTTCGAAGACCCAGCTGTGCTTGGAGATATGGCCGAAATTCTTTTCGAAAGTGCCCAAAATGATCAGACCGGGGAGGCTGCTCAGCTCTACAATAAAGCGTACGAACGCGCTCAAGAAGGCATCAAATTTTCTCAGCCTTTCCACGTTGAGGCTCTCAAATGCATATGCATTCTCTTGAGAATCCATATGATTCGTGACCAAAATGCTCTGGCCATCCAATACTTCCAACAGGCCATTGATTATTTGCATTTTCATGTTGGAGAATATCATCCCCTGCATGCAATTGTTTACAGCATTTTAGGGTCTTATTATGTCGAAAAAGGTAGCTTCCAAGATGCTCTTTTGCTTTACAAATCAAGTCTTGTCTGCTGTACAAGAATTCTCGGCCCCAATCATCCATACACCGCAGGTGTCTATCTAGATTTGGGAAATCTCACTCTGAAAATGCGAGAATCTGAAGAAGCTTTAAACTACTTTGAAAAAGCATTTTATGTCTTTCAAGCCTCCAAAGGAGAGGACTCTATAGAATGCGCAAATACAAGCTACATGATGGCCACTCTTTTGATCTTGTCTGGAAAGGTTAACGAAACAACTCAAGCTGTACTACATGCTATGAGGATTTATGAAAGGGATGAGGTCGAATATGTTGAAAAAATAGCAGAATGTTGCCTTTTGGTTTGCAAAATTGGAGAACTCAAAAACGACCAGAAACTCACATTGGATTACGCAAATAAAATCTGGAATATTCTCACCAAAACTCCCACAGAACGAAGTATGTATTATAAATCAAGAATCCTTGATATCACTTTGAGCACTCTCATTCACTCCCTCAAGGCTGATAAAAAGACCTTTTTGTACAAAATCTTTAACGAAATCGTGGATATTATTGGCCAAGAAAATAAACTTGACAAAGTTTATGGAGGCGGAGAGGATACGACTCTTCAAAAAGAGTATCTCTTGCAGTTGTTCCAAAAAAGTCATCTCAGCAAAAATATTCAGAATCTTCTCAAAGACATTATCAAGACCATTTTCCAAAAACTTGAAGAAAGAGACGATTTAAAATCGTTTTTCAGAAACTACAGAAAAAACCTAGAATCTTTAGAAGATGTCCAACTCCGTGAAAGTCTCATCGATTTTGAAAAGCTCATCTTTATTCATGGTCTTCAATATTTTGAAGATACTTATAAAAAATACTAACTAGCTTTAGGATAAACAAATAAAAATGTCATTTCACTTCATTTGCATTTTATTTTATACTATTAACCAACTATTTTTTGAAACTTATCTCGTGTTGTTTTTTTAAGTCTGCATCTTCAAATTCACTCGAACAATAATAAATTTTGATTTCAGTTTAAAATCCAAAATTTGGTGAAATCTCAAATCAATTGAAAACTTATAAATTGAATTTTTAAAATGTTAAT
>Ga0182738_1007137_pt1 | contig 11415 bp, 10 predicted proteins | sample eDN5th30CBELigMG_FD_128876 | JGI IMG/M metagenome (GOLD analysis project Ga0182738, IMG submission 128876) | Enriched Miracle-Growth compost microbial communities from Emeryville, California, USA - eDNA 5th pass 30_C BE-Lig MG (version 2)... ...
AGAAATCGGTTTGAAAGCATACAAGGTGCAAAAAAGAGATTTCGAAACACTGGGGAGAGTGCTGATTCAATGCAAATCTCTCGGATTTCTGAAACTAAAAAGCTTGATTATTGGTGATAAAGGTTTTTTCAAACATTTTGCAAGAACAATTCATAAATGTTGTAATTTGAGATCTTTGGTTTTATCGAATCTTCAAGTCGATCTGCCAGATTATAATCCTCAAGAAATGCTCGATATGCTGGAGAATATCTTTCACAAACGAAATCTGACGCATATTTATTTTAGGAATAGTGATGGTGACTCTGGAGCTTTTGATTCTTGTGAGAAACTCAAATTGAATAAAATCTACAAAGAATACCCTCATATACAAACTCTAATTGCCCCGATTCATACGAATGACCATATCCTTCCCAGGATATAGAAAGGAATCTCAGAAATAGAGAAAGGGAGTTTTGATGAGGATATTTGCGAACTTCATGCTTTTTCTCATTATTCTTTGTCTCTTATTTTCTTGTCTTGAATTATTTGAGCCTTTTCGATAGAAATTCATCTCAAAATGCGAAAAATCTAAAGAAAAACCCACTCTTGATGTCATTCTCCTGAATACTTTTTTTCACTTTTGGGATTTAGAAAATAAATGTACCAGAATTTTATTCCAAAAAGCCTTGATTAATCAGAAAAATTATTTGAGATTCTAAATCCCCTAATGATTCAGATCAGTCCTCATCCGAACCTCAGACCTCATTTCCTCTCTAAAGCTCTCCTTTTCAGCAAACACTCTTACCTAAAGTTCCTCAAGAACAGACCTAGGCATCTCAAAAAGCTTCAAGTTGAACGATTTACCTCCATAGATGATGAGCTGAAAGATTTTAAAGCCATAGGGATCCACATCAAACGCCTCACTCAAAGCACCAAAAGCATTCAGCATGTAGATTTGACTCAGTTTCCACAGAAATCTATTCCAAACTTTATTCACAAAGACATGCTCAAAAGATTTCTCAAGATCAAGAAACTCACTCAGATCTGTACTCCAACAGCCTTTAAATCCCTTTATATCAATTATCTCTATATAAAGCGGTTGAAGAACCTCCGAAGCCTGGCCTTGGTTGGGCCAGACTGGCATTTTAGAAGAGAAGTTGAGGATATCAAAGAAGTCTCTTGGAAATTCTTTCAATATCTCCAAAAAATCAAACTTGGAAAATTTGAATGGAAACTGGGAGACAAGCAACCTCCCTCGTATAATCTTGTTAATTTCCCTCAATATCCTTCTTCTCTTGAGGCTTGCTCCGTTTCTTGTGGGAGTAATCCTCTGGTACTCCGAGAGATGAAGAATATTCATCAACTTCTGAACCTCACACACATGAAAAATCTCAAGGCATTTCAGATACAGACTCCTCTCACGATAGATTTGTTCATTCATTTGCTTGAATCTCTTCCCCAACAAATTCAGACTTTGGCTTTTAACATTCAAACTAATTTGTTTTTCAAAATGGCTCTTCAGGAGCGTAAGAAATATCAAGAAAATTTTAAGCCTGTGACAACGAGACTGAGACTCGCGAAATTTCTCAAACTTGAACATTTAAGTATGACTTTGTCTCCTTATATTGATGTATTTTCTATGAATGAATCCCGGCTAAAAAGCTTGACGATGGACACTGAGATTTTTCATGTTGAGAATTTGATGGGACTCAAAGGGTTGATTGGTCAACATGAAACTAGTCTTGAGAGTCTGAACCTAAAAATCTGTTTTAAAGCAGAAAATGATCCCAAGGCTCTAAGCCAATTTATTGAAAAAATTTGTGAACCTGTTGAAGTAATTTCTCGCTTGAAAAAACTCAAAGTTTTGAGCTTGACTTTCACCATATTCTCCGATTGGGGAGTTTCTCGATACAAATTACCAGCTCAAGAGGGTCTTTTATCGAGTTTGTCGGTCTTGATAAATGGACTAAATGAGATGAAAGACTTGAGGGAGTTGCGGTTAAATCATGATGATGCAGATTTTCGAACGAATTTTGAAGGATTTTTCGGAGCAATACAGAAGAGATCGAATAGACTGGAAGTATTAGAGATAACTTTGAATGGGTATCATATCAAGGAGAAAGACTTGGGTATCCTTGTGAAATCTTTAGCTCACTTGAAATTCCTTGAGGTTCTGAAACTAAGAGACTTTTGTGTTGATGATGCTGGCTTCTTTGAAAGGTTTGCCGAGGCAGTTCATAGATGTTCAAGGTTGAGATCTTTAGAGATTTCAAACTATAGAATGAGCTTTATGGGTTGTAATCCTAAAGGTGTATTGAAGATGTTTAGAAGGATTTTTTCAAAAGACCAATTTGACTCATATCTCTTTTGAGGAAAACAGTAAAGGAGCTTTTAACTTTGATGAATGTGAGAAGTTGAGAATTGGTGAAATTTATCAAGAATATCCCCATATACACAGTGTCGGTCTCCCAAAGGGGGCTTGTAAGGATTCTGCCGTGTCTCAGAACAGATGGAAATGAGGTTTCTGGATATGGATGTTTTCTACTGTGATAACTTTATTGGAAAGATTCGTTTGTCAAGAAAAATATTCAACTTTAAGAGTTTATCTTGTTATAAAAATTGTTCCCCTCACCTTTCAACTTGAGTCCTTATCATTAGTACCGTCATGTTCCGAGCTAAGACCCCATCTGTGAAAAATAAATGTTTTCTGAAACCTAAGAGTTCTGAATTGGAATTTCATTTTCTTTTAAATTTTTTTTCTCTCACAATTCAAGAAATCGTCTGGATGATGGAAAAAACTCATCTCAAAAAGGAGGGAAAATATTGATTCAGAAGGTTATTTACTCTTCTGAGGGGTGCTAAATTAGAAATTTCCTGGAGAAAAACTTTTTTGGGAGCAAATGGTTCTTAATAAGAAAAGTTCTAATTAAGGTCCGGATAATCGAGAAAAGGAAGATCTTAATTGGAAAAGGGGTCTTCAATCGAAATAAGAATGAAATTTTGGAGGAAACTGAAGAGATTCGATGGATTTTTCGCGGAAAGAATGTCTTGATTTGAAGAAGAGACTGAAAGTTTTCCCTTGAAGTTGCTGAAATCATTTCAAGGATTACAATGATGATGCCAATCAGCATTGCCTTTGAGAATTATGCAATAGAATTAACATTTGGATGCGAACTTCCTCTGATGAGCTTTTTGAGTCAAATCAATAAACTTTTTGATATAAAGATACGCTTTCAATTGAAAATATTCTTTTTTGTATGAAAATACATTTGAAAGTGGGCATTTGAGATGATTTGGAGAAATAAGCGTGGATCCATAGGAAAAATATCGCTCAAAATAGAATTAATGTAACTGAAATTTTTCAAGTTGAATTTTATTGATTCAAAATCGAGAGGGAAAAAACTCAAATAACTTTTTGCTCAAGGTTGAATCTCTGAAGCAAACGAGGTGATTTCTGTCTTATGCCTCAAAAAAACATAAACAGGAGAATAATGTAGACGACAAGAGAGCTAACAAAACTGATGATTTTCAAAGTCTCAGTATTGAACAAATCACGATTCAACCTCAAGCATTTTAAATCCCTCAACAAATCTTTATAAGTCATAAATTTCCACGATTTTTAATTAATTAACTAAACCATCTTAGCCTCGCCAAAATGAATAAGGACAATAGCCACCCAAAACTCAAAGCCTATTTTCCAGCCTATACCAAGGTTTTCAACAAGCACTCTTACCAGAAGTTCCTCAAGAATCGGCCTAAGTGTCTCCAAAAGCTTGAAATTGAACGATACTCCTCCCTTGAAAGTCACAAAGATTACAAGGCTATGGGCATCCACATCAAATATCTCACTCAAAATACGAAGAGTATTCAAGATTTAGACTTTATTAAGTTCCCACATCAAAATATTCCGATTGCTGTCCACAAAGACATGATCAAAAGATTTCTCGGAATCAAGAAACTCTCTCAACTTTGCCTGCAAGCGAGCTCAAAATCCCTTTACATCAACTATCTATATCTAAAGCGACTGAAGAGTCTTCGAAGCCTGAGTTTGGATGGATCAGGTAGGCCTATAGCGAAAGAGGCTCAAAATCTCCAAAAGATTTCATCAAGGTTTTTCCGATTTCTTCAAGCAATAAAGCTTGAGAAATTGGAATACAGGCTTCAAGATATCGGCGTTTCTTCTCACAATATCGTTAACTTTCCTCGATATCCTTCTTCTATAAGAAGTTGGTCCCTTTCTTGTGGAGATTCGTTAGAAGCCTTCCAAGGCAATCCCAATATTCACCAACTCTTGAGCCTCAATCACCTTCTAAATCTCAAGATATTCCAGATTTTGACTCCTCTATCTCTAGATTTGCTCAATCATGTGCTAGGATCAATAAACAATGAACTGAAGGTTTTGGCTTTCAAGTTGACTGAAAATGAAATGGCGATTCAAGATTTACTTCCCAAGACAAGAATGATCCTCGCCAGATTTCAGGGGCTTGAGGATTTAGCTGTGAATTCTGAGAGCTGGATTGATGTATTCCCTTGTTGTTGGAGGTTGAAAAGGTTGAGCCTTGAGGTTAACACTTTCCACAAAGAAAATTTAAAGAACTTGAAGGAATTTTTAGCCCAACATCAAACCAGTCTCGAGGGATTGGATTTAAAACTCCGTTTTGAAGAACAACCAGCGACATTTATTGAAGAGATGTTGGATTTTCTTGAAGAAGTTGCCCATCTTCAAAAACTTCAAAGTCTGAGAATAGCTTTTACCAGCAAAGGCAACGAGATTCATTCGATACCGATTTTACCATTGCTGACTCAAGTCATAAATGGGCTTAAAGATTTGAAAGAACTTGGTATCTGCTATGTTGGAGCAGATTTTAGCAGAGACTTTGCGGAGTTTTATCAAGTTCTTCAACATAAATTTGACACATTGGAGATATTAGAGCTCGGGTTTTTCGGGTGTTTGGTAGGGAAAAGACATTTGGAGGTCTTGAGAGAAACTTTACTTCAGTTAAAATCTCTCCATACACTGAAACTAGGAAGTGTGACAGTTTATGATCCTGGCTTCTTTGAATTATTTGCAGAAACGATCCATAGATGTCTTCGACTGAGATCCTTGGCTCTTTCGGGTTACAGGTTCGCCCTTCGAAATTATAATCCTCAAGACACAGTGAAAATGCTTGGCAGAATCTTTCAAAAGTCCAATTTGGTCCATCTAAATTTCCAAGAAAGCAACAGTGGCTCCACAAACTATAAGTTATGTGATAAATTCAGATTGAATGAGATTGAAGAACAGCATGGGCACATACAGACTCGAATAATCCCTCCTTATACCTATCATTTTGAACCTCTTAATAGATGGAAAGGAGTTTAATCTTATTATATAAAGAGAATTTTTTTATATTGTAAGTATGTGTTGGTGGAGAGAAATGGCAAAATTTTATATCCAGTGATTTTATAAGTCTAGTCCAATATTGTCTAAAGCTCAAATTTTACACAATGAGACAAAGTTTCAGAAAGACTCTCAAAAAAACCAAAGAAATGTTTTCTCATTTTTTCCAAATAGAAATTGTTTTTTTTAGAAGATCTTTAGAAATCAACTTTTATCTTTAAAAGTGAGAGACAAGCGTTTTCAGGTTGTATTAGATTTTGGATCCTCCCAACACTCAATTTATTCCTTAAATCAGTCTTGAGCCTCTTCGTACAATTGAATTCTCTCTCAATTTCTGAATTTGTTGTGGGTAAAGCAGCATCAATCACCTTCCCTTTTTTTCGTTTACACTAAACTCCTCAACAATTGAAAGTTTAAATTCATGAATTCTATAATAATAATCTCTTGATCTAAGCTTACATGATTACCCTTTGAGGGGAATGCTAAAAGAAACAAATGGAAAATGACATTATGACTAAAATAAGGAGAGCCCTAGGACCTGACCTCAGTCCTCGGACTACATCTTGGGGTCAACGAGGTAGAAAAATGAAAAAGCTTTTCTTTGGAATTTACATAGAAAAAATTTTTCCCTCTCCACTGTAAATTTACAGAGTAGTTGGACTTCACGTTCTAGACGATCAGGATCTGAGCGGGGAAAACCAGTTATGGAAGTTGCGTATTTCAATCTCGGCTACAATACTACGGTGAATTTTTCGAAAATTTCGAGCCCCCTTCCCCTAAAGTTGAGTTTATAATTTTTAAATTTTCCTTTGAAGATATCAGATTCTGAAAAAACTTTATTAATCAGAGATTCTATCTTTATTTTCATAAATAAAAACCATATCTACTCTGTCAGGATGAATCAGGATAACCCTCACTCAAAACTCAAATTCTCCCTCCCAGCCTCTACGCCTATTTTCAGCAAGCGCTCTTACCGCAAGGTCCTCAAGAATAGACCAAATTATCTACAAAAACTTGAGATCCAACGAAACCTCTCCATGAAAGGCGGCCTAGAGGATTATAAAGCCCTGAGTGCCCACATCAAGCGCCTCAGTAAAAGCTACAAAAGCATCCAGCATCTCGATTTTGTGAAATTTCCACATTCAAAACTCTCGTACAATGTTCAAAAAGAAATGATCAAAAGCTTTCGGAGGATCAGGAAACTCAACTACGTCTGCGCGTCAACAAACTTTAGATCCATTTTCATCGACTATCTCTATCTCAAGTATCTGAAGAGTCTGAAAAGCCTAGTCCTGGAAGAACCAAATGAGGGTTTCAAGACTGAACATCGGGATCTAAAAAGAATCCCATCAACATTTTTTTTCGATTTCTACGGGCAACCAAGCTTGAAAATTTGGAATGGAAGCTTGAGCACAACGCTTTCCCTTCGCACATCATCCTTAATTTACCTCGATACCCTCCTTCTCCTATGACTTGGTTCCTTTCTTGGGAGAAATGTCTTGAGAATCTTCAAAGCATTGAGAAGATTCGTCAGCTCTTGAACTTCACAAGTCTTCAAAATCTCAAGAAATTCTGGGTATTGGCTCCTTTATCTCTCAATTTGCTCAATCAAGTCCTTGGTCCAATACTTCGGCCTGACCAGCTCGAGATTTTGGCTTTTAAAGTTGCTCACAAGGTGAATATTTCTCAGGAAGGTTGTTTTTTTAATAACTGCAACAAGAGCCTTGCTTGCAAAATTCAATAGACTTTAGCATTAAGCAATTGTTTTTGATGTTTGGACATCACAAAGAGATCTTCAGGAACTCAAAGAATTCATAGGCCATCACCAAACCAGTCTTGAGAGTCTAAACCTCAAGCTGCGTTTTGAGGAGCAACCAGAGACGTTTCTTGAAGAGATGTTTAGGCTTCTTGAAATAATTGGGTGTCTGAGAAAGCTCAAAGTTCTGGGCCTGATTTTCAGCATAACAACGAATTCCAAACCTGCGAATTGGTACCTGAATGATTTACCAGCGCGGAAGAAAGAAATCAATCCAATACCAATTTTACCATGGATAATTTACATAATAAATGAGCTAAAGGACCTGAGAGAGTTGCATTTCAATCATATCTGAGCAGATTTTAGCAAGGATTTTTCCAAGCTCTACAGCGGAAATCTGAGACCCTAGAGGTATTAGAGATCGGACTACGAGGGTATCAGATACAGAAAAGAGATTTAGAGGTCTTCAGATCTTGAAACTAAGAGAGAGAGGAGCCTTACTCTTTTGAATATTTTGCAGAGACAATCGATCAATATTCAGGACTGAAATCTTTGGCTCTTTTGGATTACAAGGTCGCCTCTGCAGATTATGATCCTCAAGGAACATTGGACGTGCTCGGCAGGCTGTTTCAAAAACCAAGTTTGGTTTATATCTTTCTTCGAGAAAATTGGAATGGGGTCACAAGTTATAATTCATGCAAGAAGTTCAGTCTTTCTGATATTGGTAAAAAATACCCTAATCTCCAAACTCTCCGTCTCCCTCACGAGATTCATCATTTTGAACCATTCTCAGAGAAATGGATGTGATTGTTTCATTGAAATTTTTTTATGGTGAATGCAAGTCTTCTTTTCAAGACAAGAAAGTTAGGCAAATTCACACTTTACCACTGGATAAATATCATATCTTTATCTCTCAATAATTAAAAATGAGTAGCAACAGTTCCCAATCTCGTGTAAAACCTATACTCTCATCCTGGAAAGCGATTTCCAGCCTCCATAGCCACAAAACTCTCCTCAAAAACCGTTTCAAATATCTCAACAAGCTCAAACTTTCCCATCCTTTCACCAACTTTGCAACCAAATCCCACCAACGAAAAATATCTTCCCACCTCAGGTCCCTCACAATCCCAATTAGATCCGTGCATTCTATTGATTTATCTGAGTTTCCTATCCATATGCTCAGCCTGTCTGAGGCCAGAAAGCTCATTAAACGTTTTGCTAAAACAAAAAGAATATGTATTTTCTGGCAATATGACATGATCAAATCTTCCCTTATCTGTATTTCCTTGGTAAAACACCTTAAACGCCTCCAAACTCTCCAGCTTCAAGGCTCAGCAACTTCCAGACAGGGCGTCCCAAAAGTCTCTGCCCAGAAAGCTATTCGAAAATTCCTTAGATCTCTTCGTTATAGCAAATTGGAAAGATTTCTCCTGAAATCTTCAAACCGAAACAGCAGTGAAATGGATGAGCTTACTGGACTTAACAGGTACCCACAAACCCTAAAAGAGCTCGTTTTTTCCAAATCTTGCCCATTAGTAACTCAACCAGGGCAAGAGCATTGCCTATCATTGGAAAAATTTCGTGACCTCACAAAATTTCAATTCCTGATGTCCACTCCTATTGAAATATTGAATAGACTCTTTGGCTCTATAGCAAACCCTGAAAAGCTCAAGACTCTTGGCTTCTTTATGCCAGAATTTCAATCAAAGAATCAAGGCCAAGAGAATACTATATGCCAGCCAAGCAAAGACTTCTTGGCTAAATGTATAAATCTCGAAAGATTGTGCATCTTTCTGGATATGTGGACTGAGATTCTTCCCGCCCTCTCAGGGATGCGCCTCAAGAAACTTGAACTTTACACTGTATTGAAGGATATCGACCCCTTAATCCAATGCCTCAGGGAGCAAACATCCTTGGAAAGCCTCAGTATAAATATCAATTTTCTGAATTTCACTGATGAATCATTGATAAAGCTTTGTGAGCTTTTTGAAGGCTTAGAAGGCCTCAAAGCGTTAAGGAAGCTCAGATTTAGGCTGAGGACACCAAGTTTTGTTAAAAACCTCACTGGGAAGGTCGTTCCAGTGGTTCCTGCCTTGATTTCTGCGATAAATCAGTTTGAAGCCCTTGAAGAACTTTCTTTTATAAATTTAGAAGGGGATTTCAAGGAGAGTCTTGTGGAGTTTTTGGCGGCTTTACAGAAGAAGGCCAAGACATTGAGGAAAATAGAATTGGATCTGAATTCGTGTATATTTGATGGGGAAAGCTCAAGATTGTTGACGCAGACATTGGGTAAGTTGGAGTTGTTGGAAGAAGTGAGTTTAAAGAGATTCAAAGTGTCTGATGATAGATTTTTTGGATGGTTTTTGGACTTTCTCAGCAACAATAAGAAACTCCGAGGCGTGGAAATAGATAATATAGAAAGAGTTATAGAGAATTATAATCCACAAGGATTACTGGATATGTTGAGGAAAGCGCTTGGGAAGAGGGAATTGAGAAGGTTTTCGTACCTCGAGAGTTGGAAGCCTGGATTGCAGGACCCGTTTAAGAATGTGAAGAAATTGAATCCGAGAGAAGTGATCAAGAAGGACACGAATCTAGAGTATTTGTATATTCCTTCGTATATTTATAGTTTTGAAGCCATCACCTTTGATATCAATGCTTATAAATGGAAATAGGGGGTGGGGGAATAGGGTTTTATTATTGTAGATGTAAACTTGCTAATAATTGTTCTATGTGAAAATTTCTACAGATGTTTATTTTTCTCTAAAGAATATTCAAAATAAAATTTTTCTCATGTAAAAAATATTTTGAGGAATTATGGAATAATTTTCAACCAAAATCTCACAACGTAATCTGTCTGCTCCTAAAAATAAATAAAATAATTTATTATTCAATATTCAAATGGAAAACCAATCAGTCCAAGAGCTCAATTTCTCTTCTATTCCCCAAGTAAAGGGCAAGAACGGTTGCCAAATCACCAAAGACCTCCGCGGCCAAATCATCGTCATCACTGGAGCAAGTGCTGGAATCGGCAAAGAAACAGCCAGAATCCTCGCATACATGGGTGCCACCATCATCTTTGCTTGTCGTGATGAGAACAAGACTTTACCAGTCATTGACGAGATTCAAAAAGAGACAAAGAACCAGAACCTTAAATTTATAAGACTGGACCTTGGGGATCTGCAATCTATTAAAGAATTTGCCCAGGAATTCTCTTCCAAGTACCAGAAGCTGAATATCCTTATTAACAATGCTGGAGTGAATACTGTGGATAGGAAGCTAACAAAGGATGGCTTTGAAATGCAATTTGGAACGAATCATCTTGGTCATTTTTACTTGACAACATTATTGCTAGAGATCATTAAGAAATCCGGACCCAGCCGAATCATTAATGTTTCTTCAAGATTTCATGCAAGAAGCAAGATGAGGTGGAGTGATTTGATGTATGAAGAAGGGTATAGTGGGCTTTCTGTCTATGGGCAAAGCAAATTAGCGAATGTTTTATTTGCGAAAGAGTTGCAAGATAGAGTGAATCCTCAAGAAGTAAAGGCGTTTTCGTTACATCCAGGTGTGATAAAGACAGAAATTGCGAGGGATTATGAAGAGAAATGGTATTTTAGAATGGTGTTGCCGATTTACTCTTGGTTCATGAAAACTCCTTTGGAAGGCGCTCAGACGACTTTGTATTGCGCTTTGGAAGATTTTGAGGAGTTGGAGGGTGGTGGCTATTATGTGGATTGCCAGCGGGCTGAAGAAGCTGCTCATGCTAAAAGCGAAGAAGATAGAAGAAGGTTATGGGAAGTTAGCGAGAAATTGATCAATGAGAAGTTAAAGAATTAACGAAGGGGTGAGATTGATATTTTGAAGTGTTTTATGCGTAACATCTTTATTCGAGAAAATGGGTTTTGTCTTTTTTTATGAAGAAAAATGAAAGAAAATTTTCTCAGGAACTAAAATATTTATTATGTGAGAAAAAAATTTCACAGAAATTTATTTTTGAGATTTTTTCTTGGTTTGTCACAGGACTGATTAATGAAAGTCAAGGACAGTGTTATTGCCCCAATTTTCCTAAACTTCATTTTCAGACCTTTGAATTGCCCAAAAATTCTTTTACCATTAGAATTTCTATTCTTAATAGACTGATGAAGGCATTAACTTTATTTACTCAATATTCTCTGAAATTTCAAATATTAACACATTATTCTCCCTTATTCTCTGGTTTACCTTTCAATGCAACAAAGAACGATGAAAGAATCTTAAATTGAAATTTCTTTGAAAAAAAAAAGGAAGTTTGTTTGTG
>Ga0182738_1007139_pt1 | contig 11410 bp, 8 predicted proteins | sample eDN5th30CBELigMG_FD_128876 | JGI IMG/M metagenome (GOLD analysis project Ga0182738, IMG submission 128876) | Enriched Miracle-Growth compost microbial communities from Emeryville, California, USA - eDNA 5th pass 30_C BE-Lig MG (version 2)... ...
AACTTCTTGTTCTCTTCTAATGCATTCTTCAATTCAGCTTTTAACTATTTTTGGGATAAGTACTTAATTTATCAATTTCAGCATTACTTTTCCATTTGTTTCTTCAAGTCGTTCGGCATCTTTATCTTTTAACAAAGTTTTATTCTCAGACATTTTCAACAATTTATTCACTTTCTTCAGTTCACTTTGAATGCTTTCAGACTTTTTCAAAATTATATTATTGACAAAAATCTCAGTTTACTCTTGCAGTTTCAGCTCTTAACGATTCATAAGTTTCATTAAATTGGTTCTTCAAACTATCAAGTGTTGCTTTCAATGTCAATCTAATCAAAAATTAATCAATCGCCCTTTCAAATCTCAAAGGTCTACATTTCTTTGTTCGCAATTTTGAGTTCATCACGAGTTTTATACATTTCTCGTTCAGAATTGGTTTTTTGGCCAACAAGCTTTTCAATCTCATGACCAGCAAACTTCTTTTCTTCAATAGCTTTACTAGCAATCTTTTCATATTCTCTCAATTCTTGCTTCAACTTCTTTATTTTCTCCTTTTTAACCAAAATCTGATTATTCTTTTCTTCAATTACTGCTCTTGCATCTTCTTCAACTTGCTTCTTCGCTACAGCAACCTCCAATTCAAATTCCTTATTATACTCTTCATATCTCCTCTCTGTTTTCTCATTCTCAATTCTCACTCTCTCCAATTCTTCTCGCAAAGCTCTCATTTGAGCTTCTCTCTCATTTCTTTCAGCTTCAAACCTCATCAATAAATTCTCTTTTGTATTTAATTCTCTTTGCAAGGGTTCAAATTCTCTATTGCGCTGTTCTAACCTTTCCTTTAAAGAAGCTTCTCGAGCCCTCAAAGACTCCAAATCAGCTCTAAATTGTCCATTTTCTTGAGTTAAATTTTCAAAATGCAATCTAGATCTTTCTTCAGCATCATCAAGCAAATTGTGTAATTTCTTAAGTTCCTCTCTTTGATCCAAAATTTTAGCTTTCAACTCACTTTCTGAAGCACCGCCTTCTCTATTTCTTAGTTCTTGGATTAAATCATTGCTTTTCATCAATTTCTTTTGATCACTTCGAATTTGGGTCTCACATCCAGTTAAGAGCTCCTCCTTTTTCTTCAATATATCCTCCAAATCAATCACCTTGTTCACATAACTTCGCAATATGCCCTTCATTTCTTTAAATTTCGCCTTTCCTTCTCTATATTTCTTTTCATAGTCTCTGCCTTCTCTCTTTCTTTTTGTAAGGTCTTGTTCTACACTTCTATCCACTCCTCTTGATTCTTCTCGAACTCTTTTCACTTTTGGCTCTTCTACAAGTGTTTCTTCTTCATCATATATCTTGATTTTTGAATCGCTTCGGTTTTTTGTTATTGCTTTGCTGGCATTCTTCTCATGATGCCTTCTTAAATTCTCGTTTTGTCCGGCTTTATTTATTCTCGTTGCTGGTTCTGGACTGCTTGAAGATGAGCTTGAAACTATATTCTCAGCTCTGGGAATTATTCTCTGAGTCTTTGGATTTTGTAAGCGACCCATAATCTCATTTTTCAATCCAATTATTTCTTTTTCTAATTTGATATAATCCTTTGGCTGCTCTTCTCCACGAAGATCTCTGCTTTGAGCAACATTTGCATTCCTTGAAGAAAGAGGCTGTTCATTATTCTCTTGCCCTGACTCATAATTTGTTCGACTGGTTGTTTTGAGACGAGGCGAAACTTGTTGTAAACGAGCATTTGTAGGAGAAATTACATTTGGAAGATTATAGGGATCATCATAAACAGGCGCCCTTTCGTACCTGGTTTTATAAGGCTTCGAAGAGCTGGATGGATAATTGGGATTGCTGGGAGATTTTAACAGCTGGTGAGGATTTTCATGGAATGAATAACTAGTTGAATTATCACCCCAACCTTGATTTTTGGATCTGTTGGTAGAAGATTGATTTGAAGGAGTATAATTGCCTCTTTGGTCGTTGATAGGGTTACTGGGAGGATTATTGCGCAGAAGAGAATGAATTTGTCGAATAGAAGATTTCATGAAAAATCAAAGGATTTCAAAATTTTAAATAAAACGTTTTTCAAAGTCAGAGATATTTCAACAGGAACATTCACTTTATCGTTAACTCAAGAGATTTATTCAAAAAATATTATCATCGTGGGATGGGGGATAGGTCACACAGATGTGGTCCTGCATATGTCCATCAAAATCATTCACATCTTTCTCGATTTTTCTTTTCAGAACATGAGGAATTTGAAGGCTTTCTTTATATTAATGAAGTCGAAAAATTTTTTGAATAAAAATGTTATCGCAAGAGTGACTAACAAGGAGGACTGATTGATTAAGAATTTCAAACTTTCTCTTTGATAAGGTATGAATCCACCTTGAGTGAGTTTTTAATTAATCATTATAGCTATAATATTATACATATTCGTTGTGGACTGTTACAAATTTGAAATTTTATTCATGATTCAAATAAATACAATTAGAGTGCAATTTTGATAAACTTTTTTAACTTTCAATTTAAACTCAAAAGTCTGGACCTCACATAAAAAATTTTTTCTCAATGTTTTTCTTCAATAAACTCTTTCAAAATTTTCTTGGGTCCCTATTTATCATAAAAATTTTTCCAATTCCAGAAAAAAAACCTTCATGAATCAAATTTCAACATGGGAAAATGAGAAATAACGAATCAACACAGGGCTTTCCAGAGTGTCTATTTTGTCCAACTTTGTCGGGTTTTCGGACCCATTTGTCGGATTTAAACATTTTTCTGAGAAATCACTCAAAAAGAATGATCGAGATTTTTTTTTCAAAAAATATACTGTCTCCATAAAACCAGTTATGTCGGATTTTTTTTGAAAGGACATCCGAGAAAGACTGGGAAGCTCTGAATCAACATTTCGACGCTATAAAACTTTTGAAAGAGAATTGATTCTCCTGCAGGGAAAAAAAAAACACACACACACGAAAAGTTCAAAATTTTCCAAAAAAATTTATTTGATTTTAAAAGAGAGGAGATGTTGTTTTCCAAGAAGAACTTGTTCCAGAAAGCGAGAATCTCATGATGAATACAAAATTGTGAAAAACATATATTCTTCATGATATTTAAATTATTACAAATCATTCATTTCTTCATTTTTAATATTTTTGTCTTCGAACTCCAGCCAAACAAGCCTTATAAATTTTCTTTGGAGTCACTGGGAACATATCTGAATGTACTCTTAAATCTTTAATATTCTCTTTACAAATTTGTTAATCTTCAAAAATTTATGTTATTACCCAATTCATCCTTTTTTGTCAACATGGTATCTTGAGCCAATTTCTTACAAAGATTCTCTGCATCTATCCTATTTGATTGTTTATTCACATTTCATTCATAAATAGTTTCGATATAAAGAGAAAACCTGCAATCATCTCTTCATTATTTTCATTCAAATCTGAAAAAAGAATTACCTGGTAGCAGGATCATAGACTTTTCCAAGAGCATAATCGCATCCTTTTTGGCAAAAGAAAATTGAGTTATTGTACCAGGAGAAAGTATCTCCACAAGATATATGGCAAGCATCTGGATTTCTTTCTGTCATTTGGATAAATTCTTAATTTTAATGCGCTATATTTTATGCAGAAATATCATCTAAAAAGTATTTTCAAATACGAGACCAGAAAAATATCTTGTTTGCTTTGCTTTTCTCACTCACAACTTATAAACATACCCACAGAATTATAAACATCGATTGTGATTACTTTGAGATAGAATTATTTATTGTAAAGTTTTTATTTATTTTGTTAGAGATAAATAGAAGAAGTTTATTCTAAAGGGGTGGTGGGTCAGACAAATATGGCAAGTCCATAAATATTTATTCATACACACAATCAATATTAATTTTCAGTCCAACCATTTGCCCCGGTTTCGATCTGTTCTCCTTTTTCTGTATCTTCGACAAGTTGACTGCCAACAGCAGCGCTGCAGATGTCTCTGAGCTCATCAACCAAATGAACATTATTGTTGAATTCGTAATATCTAGTTCTGCAGTTATCATTGAGAATCTTCATAAGAGACTTGAGATCAGTCAAGCAAACGTTATTTATAACGTGAATATTATCCTTAAATTCAGTCAATTCGACCATTGTATTCATCTCAGAAAACATGGCAAACACGAAAATCTCCAAATCTTTCTTAGCACTGCACAAATTTTCAATCTTAACACGAACTTCCTTATCACTATGTGCGTCCAAAATTGGAACAATGATTGTCACAATCTCTCCTCCTTTCAATCTCTTGATAGACTCAGCAACATCAGAATCATAATGGATAATCTCGTATCTTCTGAGAGATTCTTTGTAATGTCTCAACATCATCTTCACATCATATGACACAAATCTCTTCATACACATTCTGTTTTTGAGAATTTTAGAACAAAATATCCCTTTTTAAATCTCTTACATGTACAAAGACTTTGAAAATTTTTTGGAGAATAAATTGAAAATCTTTGTGGTTTCATTCTTGACAGTCTCACCCTTGGGGATCAAAATTCTAGGAGAATCCAATATAGAGTATGCTTTAGTATCCACATTTGTGATGATATCGACCCATCCAGAATCAAGCATTCTTTCTTGATCCAAGGGCTTTTTATTAGTACTCTTTAATGCTTCAAGTCTTGACACTTGTGATCTCAGATTATCAACGATCAAATTTATGGCGACAGCGTTATCAGAATTTCCTGGGACAATGATATTGGCATTCTTCATTGAAGGCTTGATGAAATCATTGAAGGATGGCTTCACAAATGTATTATATTGATACAAAATCCCTTCCACATCTCTTCCTCTCTCTTTCACATCTCTCAACACTAGATTTTTGAAGAGTTGGTAAATCTTGAAAAATCATAAAATTACATCTTCTGTAAAGTCTGATATCGTCATCACATTGAACAAAAATCTTCAAATTCATCAACTCAACAATTCTCTATTTCAATTTTAGCCTATATACCCTCAGATTTCGAATACGGGATCGTGGAGAGCAAGGATTCCTTCGAAAAGGATGATATCGCAAGGTTTGATTTTTTCCCATTGTTCAGCACGGGAATGAGTAACAAAACTATACACAGGGATTTCAGCATCTTTCTTCTGCACAAGTTTCTTCAAAACTTCGTAGCAGAGATCGAAATCCAAAGAATCAGGATGATCGAAATTATAACTGGCTACTTTCTCAGGGGGAATACTAGAAACCTTAATTCTACTCCATATAACAAGAAAGACTTACCCTCCTTTATAAAAAGAATCTAATGAGAGAACACTACAGTTTCTGAAACTCAACTCGGAAATAATCCTATTACATAATGTGGTTTTTCCCGAAGCAGAGCCTCTATATAAAAGTAAGAACAAGAAGAATTTATGAAAGAAAAGTACCCTGCAACACCAACTAACACTGGCATGATGTTGCTTTCGACGACTTTGGGGGATTGGTCAGGAACAGCTTCAGAGTTCATTTTAGATTTTATTCGCTGACTTAATTAATTATTTATCAGAAGGCCAAAACCTTTTATCAAATCCCTTTTCTCCACTTCAGGACAAAATTACTATCTTAATTTAACCATCCTTTATCTTGTTTAATTTCTTAATGTGAATAATTTCTTGTCTATTAGCACTTCAACTTTCCTTCCAAGTAAATTTAAGGCTCAGATTTTTTCTAGTCTTAATTTCCTCACCTGGGGTTCATGAGAGATGGGAGAACTCTACATTTGACTCATGTCATTATTAAACTATTCAGGATTGCTTCCACAAAGGGTTCAGATGCTTTCCAGATAATTTTCTTTGGAAGAAAAACTTCGTGATTTTAATGAGAAAAATAAAACAATTTTTTTTATCAGGAAGCTTTTTGAATGCTTTAAAGAGGTCTGAGGGTTTTTGGTCATCATTCTGGTAAAATAAGTTGAGCATCAAAAAGATATGTTATTCTGAAAAAATAAAGATAAAATGCAAAGCAATTGTTTATAAAATGTCAAAGTGAGAAAAGAAAATACGACAATTTTTTTTCCCAAGAAATCTGCTCTCACTACTCAATCTTTTTGAGTGTTATTTTGTTAATTTGAACTTCACGATGCAGTTCAACATTTACCTCATGCCTCACATCGCCAGAAGAAGAGCCACTTTGATTATTAAAGTAATAATTGTTATTAATGACATAATTATTGTTAATACTGTAGTTGATAATATTTTGCGATTTTATTTCTTCACCTTCATCTACTGAAAAGCTTCTTTTCGGTCCGCTTCTTGATGCAACCACTTGGCCTTCATCCTCAACTTTCTTCACATTGATTTTAATAGGTTCCAAATTTTTTATCTCTTCTCTTTGTTCATCGTCTTTTATTTCACTTTGCACAAATGAAATATTTTCAAAAAGACACTTGTCTTGCACATCTTGAAAACCAACAGGGGTGTCTCGGGTGTGTGCTCCACCTTTCATAGGACTTTGTTCATACTCAAGATCCTCCTCTTCAATAATCTTATCGTTTTCAGCTTCAATCTCCTCATCAGTCTCCTCTGAAGATTTCTTCAGGTCATTCGTCTGATCATTCTCCTCATATTCATCTTGATCAGAATTTTCAGAAGAAAAATACTCCATTTGATTTTCAGCAGCCGCTTTCATTGCTTCGGTCTTTTTATGAGCATATTTTGCCCATGCTTTCAAAGTCATACCCATAAATAACATTGTATATATTGGATTTTCTGGCTGAACTTTTTCTTCTATTCGAGCTGATTTCATACCCACTGCAATACTTCCTCTTTTGTAAAGCTAAAATTCTTAAAAAACATCTTCTCAATAATTCTACCTTTTTCTTTAATTGCTCTAATTTTATTCGAGTATTTATTTCTTCTCTTTCAAGATATAATTGAATTTCTTCTTCATCAGCATCAACTCCATATGAATTCTTTAACGCTGCAAAAAGGATATCATTATAATAGACCATCCCAGCCGAATCTCTAATCCCAAGATGAATAAAAATATCTCCATTAATATTTGTTACGCTATCAAACTCATCATTGTAATCTCTTTTGCGACTGTTTTCTTCGTTATTAGCATCCCTTTGTAACCAAGTGGAGCTGGCAAATTCATAAAGAATTGTACGAGCTGCTTTGCAGGTATTTTGGTTCCACCATGCTTGAGCGAAAATTGATCCCATGTTACTCTAAATATATCCAGCTTGTCTCTGAAATGGGTTACAGGATTGTCGGGATTCATATGATATTCTTCAAATTGTTGCAAGATAACCAAGATAAACAGATTGAGGAAAATAAACTGACAAATCAAAACAAAAGAAATCCAAAAAGCATATCCTGCTGCTAAAGATGGAGGAGTTAAAGAAAATATAACTTTAAGAAAAAGTCTTACGTGTCCCACAAGACTTTGTGCCATCAGAACACCCCAGAGGATGGATGGTATCAAACATAATATACCACCAATCTTCTCCAGTTGAGCTTCTGAAGAGAGTAATCAATGAATAAGAAAAATTGGAAAAGTTGAAATGGTCATCAATGATATCCCCAAGAACCACGTTTTGGAAAAGAAAAGTTCCCAGAATAGCATAGATAAAGTACACCAGACAAAGCAGAGCCCCAACATTGAATAAAGCAGGCAACGAGAAAATCAAAACGTTGATGATTTTTTGAAGATTCTCAAACTTTTTCACAAGTTTAAAAAGCCGAGAAACTCTGAGAACTCGAAGTACACGAGCAAGCTGTGGCCCAACTCTCAAGAAGCTGATCACACTTTGCTCCAAAATATCAAAGACAATATCGACTACAGACGCAAATACAACAAATGCGTCAAACTGATTCCAGCCTGAAAACCAATAGCGCTTGAATCCAAGACCCAAATGTTTCAGAATCATTTCTACCAAGAAGATCGCCGAAAAGCCCCAGTTGATATATTTCAAAATATCCGTATAACCCTGCGAAGAATCGTCATAGCTCAAGCCCATTGTGATGATGTTAAAAATAATCGAAATCAGAATGAAAACATCAAAATAAGTGTTATTTATCAACTTGAAAAAGGGCTTCATCCAATTCCTTGAAGGAGGAACATTTGAAAGATCTGGCTTCGAATTTAGGATAAGCTTTTGCATGGTCACCCATTTTTGTTGGGGAACTGTCAGGAATTTCTGAAGGACATTTTCTCTCTTTTGGGCTTGCGCATAATTCAAAAAGATGACACCAATAAACAGGTTTATCAAAAAGTAAGCTCCAATAAAGAGAAAAGCAATGCTGAAAATAAACCCAAAAACTTTATTTTCATTCTCAATAGGGCCTTGAACTGAGTCGTTTGCGTCAACCAGTGAAAATGTGATGTCAGGCCAATCTTCTTGTGTGCTCAAAATGAATAATGTCAATAAAGCATTAAAAATATTGTCGAAATTTGCATTAGGATTTGTCCATGTTCCTCCATCTTTCATACACTTTAACTGGCCAACATGATAATAACTGCTGAAAGTGTCAGGCGGCAAATTATCACAATAGCCAAGCTTTCCACCAACAATATTCATTGCCAATATTCCAAACATCATCCTCGAGAAATTTAGGAAAATCTATCAATTTTATTCCATACCATATGATTAAAACGACAATAAAGACATTCGCAATTCCTCCAACTGATTCCAAGAGAGCTGTCACAACGAGTTTCATGCTAACATTGTGACTGATAAACCTTAATGGTCTTAATGTCCTTAATAGTCTCAAAACCTATTGATCATTATTATTGGAATCAAATATCATCTCCCTCTTACCTTGAGAAACTTTAAGTCGAGTTGTTGGATGATGACATCAAGCATTGAAGCAACCACAATACAAAAATCCAAGACGCTCCATGTGTCTCGCAAATAAGAATTTCGATCCAAAATAAACCCAAAACTGACAATTTTAAAAGCACTTTCAATCGCAAAGAAAATATTGAAAGCAACATCAACTGACTCAGTTATTGACTGCAATTCATCGTTATCACTGGGGATAAAAGTATCCAAAGCTAACTTGATACTGCTCAAGACAATTGCTGTGAAGATGACTGTCTCAAAATATTTATGCTTGACGATCTTATAACAACCTCTTCTAAAGAAGTTTCTCTTGGAAAAAATATACAAAGATCTTTGGCATTTTATTCCTTCAAACATTGCTGGCTTCATTGCTTTCAAACGAGCTTTTTTCTCATTCTTGACAGCTTGAGACCAGTTACTCGGCCCTTTTCCATGATGATGAGGAGTCTCAGGATTTGCCCTCGGTGTTTGAGGTTCTTTTGTTTTTGGGGTAGTTGTCTGAGGAGTGCCGGGCGTAGTCATATTGCTCAAACTATAAGGATCGTCACCAAATTCATCTTGGATTTCCTGGAGCTCTTCTTCGACTTCCTCACTGGTAAATTCATCCAAAAGGATTGCAAGAAAGAGATTGAGAAAGATATAGTTTCCAATAAAGATCCAAGAAACTAGATAGACCACAGAGATAAGAGGGCTGATTGTTGATCTCAACATTAAGGTTAGGACATCTGACCAATTCTCTTGGGTCATAACTTGGAAGACTGTCATAAAGGAATTAATAAAGCTGTTGAAATTTTGTCTGAGACGATCAGGGCCTACGTTGTCTGCAAAATCGAGGTTGCCTCCAAATACTTGCATCCCAAGAAGAGTGTAGATGAATAATAACAAGAAAAGAAAGATCGCAATATACCTTGAAAAAGTTCATTTTTGATAGATGGGGAAAATTTTTACATGAATTTTTTCAGTGCTCGGACTGTAACTCCAATGATAACTTGCATGTAAGCTAAAGATCTGAGGAGTTTGGTCACTCGAATCACACGAAAAGTTCTGAACAATCGCACTGTTCGAAAAGCTTTGACTCCAGTGCTGCTTCCACCCAGAAAAATCGCTTCAACCAATGATAGAATTACAATTGCTGCATCCATTATGTTGATCTTATCTCTCATATAACCTATTAGATCTTAGAGCTTGAGATAAAGAAATTTGTTACCTATCAAGCCAAGGACAAATAACTTAAGAGCCATTTCTATTGTAAAAATAACAGTAAATAAGAGATTCAGATTGTTCATGGCATTGAGAGCATTTTGATTTGTTATCAAGCCATCTGAGGCGAGGACCAGAGTGTTTAATAATACAGAGATTATGATCAAATTGTTGAAAAAACTGGAGTTGATAAAAGTTCGAGTTTTTCTCTTAATTGCATGAACGACTCCGAGAACGCCTCGCCTCCAGATATCAGGATCCTTAAAACTCAGTGCTAGCTTCGTCCGAACAAGAGGAAAAGAAAGATTTGAAAACAACAACACATTGTCACCTGACCAATTCTTTTGAGTAATTTCATCTGTTAATAAGTCATTCAACTATTATGGATGAGGAAAGGAAAGTTCTAACTTGTTTACCTGGATATTTCTAAATTCTTGAGGAATCTCAATCTCTTGATTTTCAACATTCACTTCATTCTCATTGGCAAATTTTTCATTGATTTTCTTTTTCACTTCTCTAAAATTCGTCAAGTCAACCAGTTTTTCTTCAATCTCTTCTGCAGCCACACTTGGAAGTTGTAAACCATTATCCTTTTTACCAATAATAGACTTCATCGGTGAAGAACCAGAACCGTCTTGCAAATTTTGAAAGTCAGGAACATCTTTCAGTGGAGAGTTATCCTCTTGTTCCTTTCTTTTCTGAGAGATGAGATGAACACTGGCCTCACTCCTCTTTATTGCTAAATAACTTGGCCTTTTCACTTCGTTCTCCTCCTCTTGCTCCTGTGATCTCGGCACCTCTTGTTGATTTTCTTCGTTTATAGGTGTCACTTGGTTTACCTCAGCTCCTCTACTTGTTCTACACAAAACTTCTTCAAGAGGTTCAAGGTATCCAGCACCTTTCTTATCAAGACTCTTCAGATATTCCTCCCTCTTCTTATCAAAATTTGTAATTGGAAAACTTAGGCGCGTTTTGGCTCCTCTGATACGTTTATTCTCATTCTCGATTTTTCTCTGTTCTTCAATCTCTTTTTTTGAGGGCAAAACATCAGACAAAGAGGTCTCCTCATATTCTCGGCCTTGGACTGGGACAACTTTGACTCGTCTCAAATCCAAGATAAGCACTTCTTCTTCTGACTCTCTGATTATTTTTTCAGGAATTATCACAGTTTCTTCTTGGTCATTATCAAATCCTCCAATATCAATAATTCTCTTTTTCGTTTTTTGCTTCTTGAGTTTTTTCATAGACTCCTTTGACAAACTACTTCTTGGGACTGACTTGAAAGTTCTTTGTCTCTTCAAGATACTTTTTCCTTTTTGGCTCTCAGCATGCTGATCAATGTCATCCAAAAACATCGAATCTCTTATTGAGCCATCTAGCATCCATTGATTTGGTATTGAG
>Ga0182738_1007140_pt1 | contig 11410 bp, 9 predicted proteins | sample eDN5th30CBELigMG_FD_128876 | JGI IMG/M metagenome (GOLD analysis project Ga0182738, IMG submission 128876) | Enriched Miracle-Growth compost microbial communities from Emeryville, California, USA - eDNA 5th pass 30_C BE-Lig MG (version 2)... ...
ATGAGCTCAGCCAGCGAGGTAAATCCCGTGTGAGGAGAGGCCACGATGGTTACCGGGGCTTGCGCTACCGTTGCGATGGGCGTGAAATCCTTGACGGCGTCGTAGGGCAGACTCTTGTAGAGGTTGGGGTTGATGGCTGCGGTTCCCACCGTTCCCATCAACAGGGTGTAGCCGTCCGCAGTAGAGGTGGCGACATTTGACGCACCAATGGAGCCTCCTGCTCCTCCCCGGTTGTCGACGAACATGCTCTGCTCAAGCTCATCACTGAGCATCTTGGCAAGCGGTCTGGCGGCGATATCGGTGGGGCCTCCGGCAGGAAAAGGCACCACGAGACGGATCCCCTTGCTCGGATACTGATCGGCCTTGGCCCAGGCAGTGGGCAGGCAGAACGAAACAACTGCCGCCAGCGGCATGCACAGAACCTGCCTGCGTTGAGGTAACGATTTCACCGTTTGTCTCCTTGTCATCAGTTGGCGCTGCGCGGCGCTCTTGCTTATGGAACACCTGAAGCGACTGGAAGCACCCCGTTGGCCAACTGCATCGGGCCTGAGGCAGTCATGCGAAAGGTGTAGCGATCGGGAACGATGGAGATCCGCATATGCTCACACGCGGCCCCAGCGGTGGAGTACGAGGTGCGATGCATCACCAGCACATAGCTGACCGGTGGCAGGCCAAGATCGCGGGCTACTTTTGACGACGCGCGCGTGCATTGGATGGCCACATCTGCCCGGCCAATGTGGATGCCGAGAAACTGCTGAAGAATTTCGTAGACTGAGAGATGGGCTGCGCGTTGCTCGCCTAGTTGCGCTGCCTCGGCAGGCAAGTACGCCTCTACGATGGCGAACGCTTCTCCGTCAATGCAATAACGCCGGCGCAAGCGCACCGGCAGCTTTAGACCTGCCGGGACTGTCGGGTCCACCCGTCCGAGCGAGCCAGAGAACTCAAGTAACTCCGTCTCAGGTTCGATGCCTTGCTGTCGCAGCGCGTCTTGGAAGCCTTGCAGATTGGAAAGGTCTTGCTGGAACGATGGGCGAGACACAAAGGTTCCCTTTCCCCGGCGTGACTCCACCTGCCCATTTCTGGCCAAGCGTTGAATGGCTTGGCGCACAGTTACGCGGCTGATGCCGAAGATCTCCATCAAATCCGCTTCGGGCGGCACCTGCTGGCCAGGGGCCAATGAGCCATCGCTGATGGCGCGAGCAAGCCGTTCGGCTAACTGCTCGTATAACGGTGCTGAAATCTTGCCATCAAGAGGGCTGATATCGAGCCGAGATGACTTCGTCGACTTGGTCTTCAAAAGACTGGATCCTGTTTATCGGATATTGGGATGTATTAATACATATTAATATAACTTAAGGTGGGTTGAATGAAAAATGCTTTGTGGCGGACTTGGTCGCGCAGCGTGGACGTGGTGTTCGCCATCGACCAAGTGTGACAGGTGGGATCCCTTTTGTCTGGCTAAACGAGCAGTTGGATTAACTACTCGCAGGTCAATGCCTGTGACGGGATCGTTCCGCCCGTCGCACACCTGATGGCGTCCATGCACGCCAGCAGTCGGACGGAAATATCTTCAGTCAAGCGTTCGGCGGTGAACTTGAATGCCGCCCCACCACAATTCAACGAGTAGATCTCGCCATCCGGCATGACGATTGGCACCGCAATCGCATTGACATCCGGGTGCCACTCGCCGTACGAGGTGACAAAGCCTTCGGCTCTGTACTGGGCCAACGCTATGTCAAGACGTGCGGCAATATTAGGCCAATCGCCCTCCATGCTCACGCGAAGTGAATGAATTAACTGCTCTCGTTCTTCGTCAGGTAACGCCGCGAGGTAGGCACGCCCGGATGCGGAAGTGGCCAGGCCAAGACGATTGCCTACACCAATACGCATCACCAATGCGGCAGACATCGGCCGGACAGTTTCCAATAGCACCATTTCCAGGCGATCTCTCGTACCCAAGTGGACAGTGACGCCCGTGGCCTCTGCAAAGGAGCGCATATGCGATCGCGATTCGGCACGAATGTCGAGCTTTGCTAAATACGATTGGCTTAGTGCCATGACACCGGGACCCATCCCATAACGCTCGCTTTCCGGCAGGCGGCGCACCAAGCCCGACGTGAGCAGGGTGTTGAGCAAACGGGAGGTTGTGGCCTTGGGGATACCGGCACCGTCGGATATTTCCTTTAGCGTGAGAGGGAAGGGACTATCGCCGATGACACGCAATACGGTGAGTCCTCTCGAGAGTGCACTGACTTCTCCGTCGATGGGCTCATTGTGTATTTGACTGCTCATTCCCGATCCTCAATGCCTCCACAAGGCAGTTTTCCAAAACGTTGGGCCATTTTTGAAGTTTACCTGAGGGAAAGTCCTATAAAGAATTTTCTGTTATTTTAATAAAATAAAACACAGTTTCAAAAATAGGATCATTTCATGGCACTGCAACTGAAGCCGCTACAACCTCAATTTGTTGCTGAAGCGGAAGGCTTCGACCTTACCGAACCTCTTGTCGCAGCCGATAAACGGGCGATAGATGCGGGGATGAGCCATTACGCTGTCCTGATTTTCCGGAATCAGAAGCTGACCCCGGAAGAGCAACTGGCTTTTGCTCAAAATTTCGGAGAATTAGACCTCGGTTTCAAAAAAGCATCGAAAGCGCCTAATCGCCTCGGCCAGGAAGAAGTACTGGATATCTCGAACGTGGATGAGACTGGCAAAGTCGCCGACAGAAATCATCGGAAGATCGTTGGCAATCTCGCTAACCAACTCTGGCACAGTGACAGCTCGTTCCAGAATCCTCCGGCTCGCTATTCGATGCTGCACGCAGTGGTGCTACCGGAGGACGGTGGCCAGACTGAGTTCGCTGACATGCGTGCGGCCTACGATGCATTGTCAGAACAAAGCAAGAATGAATTGACCGGCCTGAATGCCGAGCATTACGCATTGCATTCGCGATTCCTGCTGGGCGACACCGATTACTCCGAAGCGCAACGAAACGCGATTCCCCCCGCGATGTGGCCGTTGGTGCGAACGCACCCTGACAGTGGCAGGTCGGTGTTGTTTATCGGCTCCCATGCCTGCCGTATTAACGAACTCACGCTTGCCGAAGGCAGGCTTCTATTAATGGATCTGCTGGAACACGCCACGCAGCCCCGTTTCGTCTACCGGCACCAATGGCAGGACGGCGACCTGGTCATGTGGGATAACCGCAGCACATTACACCGCGGCCGGCCTTTCGATCTCACGAAGCGGCGCGAACTGCGACGCACCACAACGCTGGAAACCGCTGGATAGGCAAAGGCACACAGCGATATGTAAACCACAATTAAAACGAAAGAAGGAGACAAGTATGAAAAGAGCTTTTGTGGTGGCTGTGGCCTGGCTGGTCATGCTGTCTTGTGCGCCGCCAGTCTTGGCTGCCTCCGTCTATCCGTCGGGCCCGGTTCGCTTGGTCGTACCTTTCCCTCCAGGAGGCCCCACCGATACCTTGGCTCGGATACTGGCGGATGGGTTGCAGCAACGTTGGAAACAGCCGGTGATTGTGGAGAACCGGCCGGGCGCTGGAACCGTTATCGGCATTGATCACGTCGCGAAATCGGAGCCTGATGGGCGGACACTGGGCATAGTGATCAGTGGCTACACGATCAATCCCGCGATCCGTCGGCAATCCATGCCTTACGACACGCTCAAAGACCTGCAAGGGATAACGCAATTGGCGGAGTCCAGACTGGCCATGGTGGCCCGGGCAGATGCGCCTTTCAACACGGTGAGTGAGTTTATTGAGCAAGCGAAGCGCAACCCAGGGAAGATGACCTATGCGTCGCCGGGAGCAGGTACCTCGACGCACCTTGCAGGCGAGCTTTTTAAAAATGCGGCTCAGATTGATATTGTGCACGTACCCTACAAGGGCAGCGCGCCAGCGCAGACCGATCTGATCGGCGGGCAGGTCGACATCATGTTCGACCTCGTGCAATCGGCGCTACCGATGGTGCAAACCAAGCGCCTGAAGATCATCGCCGTGGCATCAAGTGATCGCGATCCTGGACTGCCAGACGTCCCGGCGGTGCGCGAAACGCTCAAGGGTGTCGTGGTGGGAAGCATGTTTGGATTGGTCACGAACGCGAAAACACCACCCGATGTCGTGAGGAAAATTCGCGATGCGGTGGCGGACGTACTCGCTTGGCCCAAAGTGCATCAATCAATGGCGGAACTGGGCATGGTGATAGTCGCTTCGACGCCTGAAGATTTCAATGCTTATCTGAAAAGCGAGGTGGAAAAATGGCAGTCGGTCGTCGACAAAAGCGGCATACGTCTGGAATAACGAGACTTATGCCGTGTGGACCGGAACTGCGATGCCTGCCCAGTGCGTTGCGAGCATTGTGTCCAACGATTTGCCCATGACTTTGTACCGCGCTTGACTCAGGCGGGGCCACTGAATCACGCGGGCTTGCGCAGACCAAAAGCACGTCTAGTTGACCCCAATGTTCGATGTCGTTACCACCTCAAATCTATCGATTTGCGAAAGAACGTGGAGACGGCGTGGGGCTTGCTGCTTAAAAATGGATCACAATGATTGATTATTTGTCTTGCTGTTACATCCAACGAAATAATTCATGAAATAAAACAGTATTTCTCCAATATCTGTATACATTGGTGACATTGCGCCGGGGCAAGGTGCGACGGCGCTATCGGGGCTACAGAGGAGGAGATATGCGTACGTTCAATCGCAAGATCACCGCATGGTTGGCATGCGGTGCCGTGGCATTGCTGGCCGGCTGCGCAGGGCCGGGAGGCGATAAGCAGGCCACCATCGACATGCCAGGGTTGACGCAGCCCGTGGAGATACTGCGCGACAAGCATGGTGTGTCGCACATCTATGCGCAGAACCAGCACGACCTATTTTTCGCTCAGGGTTTTAACGCGGCCCGTGACCGTTTATGGCAACTTGATTTATGGCGCCGTCAAGGCGAGGGCAAAATGGCCGAGCAGTTCGGCCCGCGCTTTGTCGAACAAGATCGTGCCGCACGCCTCTTTCTGTACCGTGGCGATCTGAAAACGGAGTTCGCCAGTTATCACCCCGAGGGTCAAGCTATCTTGACGGCCTTTGCGGATGGGATCAACGCTTATGTCGATTGGGTAAAAGCGAATCCCGACCAATTGCCGCCCGAGTTCAAATTGACCGGTACGGAGCCGGGATACTGGAGTCCGGAGACTTCGCTCATCCGTATCTATGGGCTGACACGCAATGCGACCAGCGAGGTCAAACTGGCCAAGCAAATCGCGGCGCTTGGCGTGAATACGGTGCAGGATCTGGGGGTATACGAGCCGCCGATTGCCCTGCAGGTACCAGCCGGGTTGCGGGTGAATCAGATCGACGAGTCGATCCTCGCCAGCTACAACTTGGCGCGTAAAGGTCAAAAGTTTGAAGCAGGAGATTTCCCGCGCAGTCCCTTGGCGGCCGCCGAACGAGAGGAGTTGGCGCGAAGCCTATCCTCTAATCAGTTGGCCTCATTGGATCCGGATTTCGATCCGTTGGCGCCGCGCTACGAAAGCAATAACTGGACAATTTCTGGCCAGCGTACCAATACTGGCAAACCCATCCTGGCGGGTGACCCGCACCGATCGATCGCGATGCCATCGCTGCGCTACATGGTGCATCTGAACGCACCCGGATGGAACGTGATTGGAGCAGGCGAGCCGGCTCTGCCCGGCGTGTCCATGGGACACAACGATCGTATTGCATTCGGCCTGACGATCTTTGCCTTTGCGGATGAAGAGGATCTCTACGTCTATGACACCAACCCGGCGAACCCGAATCAGTATCGCTATCGCGGTGGCTGGGAAAACATGCGCACGATCGATGAGTCGATCCCGGTGCGTGGGCAATCGGCCGTCACGCGGCAACTGAAGTTCACACGTCATGGCCCCATCATCCATGAGGATCCCGCGACCCACAAGGCCTACGCATTGCGCGCGGCGTATCTGGAATTCCCGGGCACGGCAGCCTATTTGGCCAGTTTGCGCTTGAATCAGGCGCAGAATTGGCAGGAGTTCGTCGCGGGCATGGAGCGCCATTACACGCCAAGTGAAAACATGGTGTATGCCGACGTGGATGGCAATATCGGATGGTTCGGCGGCAGTATCGCGCCGATCCGGCCTCGCCAAGACTGGTCCGGTATGTTGCCTGTGCCCGGTAATGGTGACTATGAGTGGAATGGCTTCTTGCCGACCAGTTCGTTGCCCAAGGTGTTCAATCCGCCGGAGGGCTATGTCGCAACGGCAAACGAATTCAATCTGCCCGAGAACTACCCCTACAAAGAAATGTCGGGGCGTACATGGGCTGAGCCATTTCGCGTGCAGCGTATCCGTGAGGTCTTGGCCGACGCACAAGGGCTGGACCTGACAACGTCGCAGCATCTGCAATTCGACAATCTTTCATTGCCGGCGCGGACGTTGACGGGCTATGCGAAGTCGCTGAACTCCACCGATCCTTTACTGGGTGAGGCGCTGCGGTTGCTGCACGATTGGGATTACAGGACCGAGGCGGACTCGAAAGCCGCGACGGTCTATGAATTCTGGTTGCCCGAAGTCGTCAAGCAGGTGTCCGACCTGTATGTCCCGCCACAAGGACGCGAGGTGTTTGGCAACTTGGCCACCATCAAGGTGCTGGAAAAACTCGCCACGCCGGACGCCGCATTCGGCCCTCGGCCGCAAGAGGGGCGCGATGCGTTGCTGATGGCCGCGCTGGAGACTGGCATGCGTAAGTTGACCGAGATGCTAGGTACTGATTCGAACAAGTGGGAGTGGGGCAACCTGCACCATATTCAGTTCGAGCATAGTCTGGCCGGCCTGCTGCCAGACGCCAAAGACTGGGGCACACCTCGCTATCCGGTCAGCGGCGATAACGATACGGTGCATCGCGCGACGTTTCGCAAATCGGATTTCCGTCAGATCAGCGGGGCTTCGTACCGTCAAGTTATCGACGTGAGTAATTGGGACAACTCACGCATTCAAAATACGCCGGGTCAATCCGCCGATCCGCATAGCCCATATTACCAGAACTTGCTGGAGGGCTGGGCGACGGGGAAATACGTGCCGATGGCATTTAGCCGTCAAAAGGTAGAGAGTGAGTTGGGCGACACGTTGGTGTTGCAGCCGCGATAGCGCGAGGCGGGCGACGGCCCGCGCTATCGGCAGAGCGTCGCGATGATTAGTGTGTCGCGACGCTCGAGTCTCCAGATTATTTGCAAAGAAAAATGACTGATGAACGTGTAGCAGCGGGCGTTCCGACCGATGCCTTAACGATTCCGCGCAAGGTTCTGGATCTTGCCGGGACAGATACGATCGAGATCGTATGGCGAAATGAGCGGGGCGGACTGACATTTCGTTCTCGCGGTGAATCGGGAGAGCGCTATATCAAGTGGCAGCCTTCTGCAGGATTGAGCCCGACAGAACGCGAGGATGTGAACCTCGTCTCAGAGTCCGAGAAACTGCGTTGGGCGGGTCAATTCGCTCCCGTTCCTCGTGTTCTTGAGTGTGGTGAGGAGAGTGACGCCGTTTGGTTGGTTACTGAGGCCATTGATGCGATATCCGCTGTCGATCAGCGATGGCACGATAAAGCAGAGACTGCGGTACGAGCCATCGCGGCAGGGTTACGACGATTGCACGACGCGTTACCCGTAGCAAGCTGTCCGTTTCGCCAGACGTGGCTCGGATCAGAAGTCGCGGTGCCGGAGCCTAAAAGGCTGGTCGTTTGCCACGGCGATCCATGCGTGCCGAACACACTGTTAAATAAGCAAGGCGAGTTCGCTGGCCACGTTGATCTTTCTCGGCTCGGGGTTGCAGACTGTTGGGCCGATCTAGCTATTGCTACCTATAGCATCAGTTGGTCTGTGAATTTCGGGCGAAGCTATGACGAACTCTTTTTTCTGACCTATGGAATTGAGCCTGATATGGAGCGGATTCGCTTTTACCGAGAGCTCTGGGACAGAAGTTGATGGCGTAGCTCTAGGCATTCAGGCCTGACCTGCGCATTCATCAAAGCTTGTTGCTCATGCGTTTGACATAAACGCCGAAGGCGGTTGGCCAAACTGCTTTCTAAAGGCAGTCGTATAGGCGCTGTGGCTGTCATAGCCACTGGCCAAAGCCACCTGGGTAATAGGTGTGCCCTGCATCAGTAGCGTCAGCGACGACATCAACCGCAGTTGTTGGCGCCATTTGCCAAATGTCATCCCGGTGCTTTTCAGAAAGTGGCGGTGAAAGGTTTTCTCGCCCATGGCCAGCTTGCCTGCCCACTGATCGGCGGTGGCGGCCTGACTGGGATCACCCATCAGCGTTTGGCAAACCCGTTGAATCTGCGCATCTCGCGGCCAGGGCAAATGAAAAGGCAGTGATGGCGGTATGCGTAATTCTTCAATCAGCAAGTCGCCCAGTAGACGGCTGCGTCTGGGGGAGGTCATTTGATCGTTTATCTGAGTCACGTTCATGATCAACTCTCTGACCAACCCCGATACTCGCATTACGCAATCCGAGGCAGGCAGCTTTGCGCAAACATCATCGCGCACGAATATCCCGTGTGCTTGCAAGGCCACCGGAACGACCAATCGATGCGCTATTCCAGGGCGTAGCCATACGGCAGACGTAGGTGGTACCAGCCACTGTCCTGTTTCGGCCTCGACGCGTAGCAGGCCACGATCTGCATAAATGAGATGTCCGCTGCTGTGCCGGTGCATCGGAATGACATGCCCCTGTGGGTAGCGCACGGATACCCCCGTGATAGCGAATTCGGACGAGCTGGTCGCGTGCAGCCCCAGGAGATGGCAGTCGTCGGTGGGGGTGGTACGCCGCCTCATGTGTATTTTGCCTCAACCACGTTTTGTCTGAATAAAACAAGAATATGTCCATTTTTATGTAGATGGACAAATCGTGCAAACCTAACATTGAGTGATACATCGAATTCATGCCTCGTCAGCACATGTTGCCGTTTCTCTGCCCTTCGTGCCTGCTACGACTACTGGCCTTTGGTCGGGGTCGGTACGCACGTATTCGCGTTTTGACCCATTCTGATTTCCCCTGACCCCGACCATAGTCAGCCTCGTTTGAGCCAGGGGGATCAGATGTGATGCATTTCCGAGAGAACGATTCATGTTGACTGACCCTACTCAAAAATATCGCCCTTTTCCTGCTGTGGATCTGGTGGACCGTCAATGGCCGTCACGCACGTTGACCCGTGCTCCCGTGTGGCTGTCCACCGACCTGCGCGACGGCAATCAGGCGTTGTTCGAGCCGATGAATCGAGAACGCAAATTGCGCTTGTTTCACGAGCTGGTGCGTATCGGTTTCAAGGAGATCGAAGTGGGATTTCCTTCGGCGTCGCGCACGGACTTCGAGATCGTTCGGCATTTGATTGATGCGGATTTGATTCCCGCAGATGTCACGCCGATGGTCATTACGCAGTTGCGTGAAGACTTGATCACAGAAACGGTGCGCAGCGTGGTGGGTGCCCGTCGCGTGATTGTGCACTTTTACAATGCTATTGCACCGGCATGGCGTGACATCGTGTTTGGTATGAGCGTGTCGCAGATTATCGATCTGGTCGAGCACCATATTGCGTCATTCAAGAGGCTGACGGCAGAGTATCCAGAGACGCAGTGGGTGCTCCAATATTCACCCGAGACGTTTTGCATGGCGGAGCTGGACGTCTCCCTGGCGGTTTGCAACGCCGCGATCGCAGCCTGGGACGCAGGGCCCCAGCGTGAGATGATCATCAATCTACCGACGACGGTGGAAGTATCTACACCGAACGTCTTTGCCGATCAGATCGAATGGATGGATCGGCGACTGGCGCGGCGCGAGCATGTCATCCTGTCCGTGCATCCACACAATGACCGAGGAACCGGCATCGCATGCGCGGAGCAAGCCATGTTAGCGGGCGCGCAGCGCGTGGAGGGCTGCTTGTTTGGCAATGGTGAGCGCAGTGGAAATTTGGATGTTGTCACGCTGGCGCTGAATCTGTATACGCAAGGCATTGCACCGGGATTGGATTTTTCGGATATCGCCGCCGTGGCGCGCGTGGCGGAGGCATGTACGGCGTTGCCTGTTCATCCGCGCCACCCTTATGTCGGTGACTTGGTATTTACCGCATTCTCGGGCTCGCATCAGGACGCCATTGCCAAGGGGTTTGCGGCGCAAAAGCCGGATGCGCCTTGGCGCGTACCGTACCTGCCCATAGATCCTCAGGATCTGGGCCGTACTTACGACAGCATTGTGCGTGTCAACAGTCAATCGGGAAAAGGTGGCATTGCTTTTCTGCTGCAACGTGATCATGGCATCGTCATGCCACGTCGCATGCAAGTGGAGTTCAGCGGCATCGTGCAAGCATTGGCCGACACAAGTGAAACGGAATTGAGCAGTGAGCAGATCTGGGCGGTTTTCGAGCGTACTTATCTTGCATCAGCGTGCGAACGGGCCGGGTTTGTCTATCGTACTCATCACTTGTTTGACGAGCCTGAAGGGCAGGGTATTGAATTAGAGCTGATGAATACGGCGGGCTCGGTGATGTCATACCGCGGCAAGGGAAATGGCCCGATTGCCGCGACCGTCGCGGCGCTGGGCTTGCCGATGCGTATTGATAGCTATGAAGAGCGCAGTCTCGGCGCCGGTGCGGATGCCACTGCGTCAGCGATTGTAGAGGCGGCTTGGCCTGGTGTGCCGGGTTCGCGCTTTGGCGTGGGACGGCACGCGAATATCGTCACTGCGTCAATTCTGGCGGTGTTGAGTGCGGCGGCTAGATTTGAGGCGGTAGATAACGCCAATCATGCAGGATAAATCCTGATGCAAGAGGTGTGACAGCTGTCTGGTGGTGTCGCACCTCGGTGATTAATTGTCATATTGGCACGGCACACTTTGTCTTTTGAGTTTGAGAGGCCGGCCGTGCAACCCTATTCCTACTACGAAATTGCTTCTGACCTCGTCCTTTGGGACGAATACATCAACAATTTTGGAGAACTGACCGATGATCAATTCCGTGCGATGACCATAGAGCAGCGGATAGCGATGATTACCCGCGCCTATGGTCCTGAGCGCAAGCATGACGCCGATTTCAGGTCTATTACAACCCATCCTCTACCATCCGCAGCAACCGCTGGCTCAGCGCAGCGCGCATAACCGATGGCGCGTTGCGCAATGGTCCGTCGATCATCAGCAGCGCTAAACCATGTACCGACGACCATGCCAGGAATTCGGCTCCAAGCCGCCGGTCCGCAGGCAGCACTCCGGCTTGTACCATTGTGTCGAGTGCGTAGCCCAATAGTTCAAACGGATTGAGCCCTTTGGTCGCAGTGCGCGCGGTGTCCGCTGGCACTTCGACGTCGAAGGGGCCAAATGCGAAGGCCGTGCGAAACCAACCGGTTTC
>Ga0182738_1007141_pt1 | contig 11409 bp, 7 predicted proteins | sample eDN5th30CBELigMG_FD_128876 | JGI IMG/M metagenome (GOLD analysis project Ga0182738, IMG submission 128876) | Enriched Miracle-Growth compost microbial communities from Emeryville, California, USA - eDNA 5th pass 30_C BE-Lig MG (version 2)... ...
AAGGTTTCAGAAGTCTGTAGTCTATGCGAATAATGCCATTGATAAAAGCAAACATCCAAGTGAGGAAATTTTCATAAGAGACATTGTCAACAGAGTTGAGAAGAAGCTGAGCCATTTTGGTAAGAGTTTCTTCTTTATGAGACTGATCTTGCCACAAAAAGACATTCTTGAGAACTGCACAGAAGTAATGAGCTGCTACCGTCTTGGAAAGTGGTAAGGGAGTGGAACTTTAATTTGGGAGTACTTGTTTTTCTGGAGTGTTATAGTCTTTGGCGATTTCTTGGATGATTTCATATGATTTTTCAAATATTGTAAAACCTACAAAGGAAAGGGTTCGTTAACGAAAATATAAAGTTCAATACCTCCAAAATGCTTGAAGATGTAGCTGAGGAAATTGACAGTTGGGACAGAGAAACTATTCATAGATGGAAGATGATGCTTTAGTTTGCTCCTATTGAAGAATAAGAATGAGCTTGAAGTATCACAGTTGTTACTCTCTTGCAAAGAGATTACGAATGATGGTTTTGAAATTGAATGAGCCTTTTGTTGATCCAGAGCTTTCATCTTTTGTAGGAACATCAGCAAGCATGAGCGCAAATAGTTTTTCAAAGTATTCCTTGGACTGGACTTGCTGTAAAAGATCTGCTGGGAGGCCGATATCAGGACGATCTGTCAAGTTATTGACGTCAAGTTCGGAATATTCTTCGATAAACCCTGTGAAGGGATCTTTGAGATAATATTTCTCATAATCAGATTTGAGGATAAAATGAAGTTTAAAAGCTTCATCAAGGGTCATTTTCATATCTTTAAAGTCTTCATGAGTTCTTTTAACAGGAGTTTTTGTCTTGAGATATTTAAAGGTTTGTTTTGTGAGGAGAGGGAAAGCATAAATCGAGAATAGACGAAGGTAGAAATGACTGCTGATAGATTGCTGGAGGACTGCAGCAATGAATTTTTTGAAGATTTCCGAAGTAGGTTCAAAGAAACGGGAGATGATGATACCAACAGTAGCGGTAACGATACGATTTTTCCAATGAACATCTTCTTGTTGTAAGGTCCAAATACACTTTTCAAGTTGTTGGGTGATATGAGGAAGAGCATAGCTGACATCATAATAACTAGAAGGCTGGTAATCTTGTTCAGAAAGTTTCTTGAGATAATTGTGATAATATTTGTTGCTTTTGAGGATAAGAGTTTCTTTTGGTCGAGGAGTATTATTTGGCTTGAATTTATTCTGAAGAGTTGCAGAATATTGTGGTGTCAAATCAATGCTTCGAATGATTCTATAAAAGGCACCCAAGGAAGCAGAATCATCGACTTTGGGAATTGACATAATCGTTTCGATGATCGGAAGAAGACTTTCCATGTGCATTGAAAGGTATGGATACAGGTATTCTAAATTCCTGATTGCACCATCCATCAACATTTCTACATAACTTTCTTTGTGATTCTTAACAATTTCAAGGTCTTTATATTTGATTATCTTTAAAAAAGGGGTTAGATGGAGAGAATTTAAAGAGAGTACTTCATTTTCTTCTAATTCTTTGGCATTTTCGTTGAGGAAATCGAACCTTTCTTTGACAATTTGTGAAGTGAAATCTGCCAATTGACCCATTTTCTTTGGTTTTCTTGTTCGGTCAAGTGAGACTGTAAATTTGTCGATCAAACTAAATGATAATTCTCCAATCTAGAGGGAGTTAATTTTTTCAATAAATAATAAGTTCAGTTACAGATTCATCAGGATGGAAAGTGAAGACCCAAAGAAGGTTTGAAATATCAAGAGCTTTTTCATTAAATTCAAGACTGAAATGATATCCCAATATTTTCTTTTGTAATTCCAAATTTATCTCAATAGCTGTCAGAAAACGATTATCAAAGATCTCTTTAGAACGAACTGTTTCAAAAGCTTTACGGAATTTCTTGAGAGATTTCTTCAGGTTTAGCATGTATAAATTACTAAAAGAGAGTGAGATTTATTTCCCTTCAAAAATTTACTGTTCATCTTCACCAAAGGTTCCAGCAGCAAGATCGACGATAGTTTTTGAGATGGTAGGATCGGCGATATAGGATTTAGTACAAGCAAAATCAAGGAATCTTTTGACAAATTCACAGAGTTCTTCACGAACATTACCAAGCTCTTCAAAACAGAATCGTTCTTCGAAATTCTTTTGGATATCACTCAGTATGGCAGTTTTAGCATAAGGGATTCTTTGGGATAATCCAAGGAAGGTGAAGTAAGCTAAGAAGAGAGATCTTCCGATTTCTACACGTTCTATTCTCACAGTCTCGAGCATTTTGAGATGCATGTCATCAATTAATTGACTGAGGAATTGATAGTTGAGCTCTTTTGATTGGAAGCCTTGGAGGTAATCTTGCTTGATTGCATCAAGGTTAGTTTGATAAAGAAGATTGAATAAGCTCAGCGCATAAGCTTTTTCTTGCTTATTTGGCTGATGCCATTTGAGCTGAATATTCTTTTTGATTGGCTTTCCAATTTTGCGATAAATGTTCAGGAATTCTTCCTTGGTTAAATCTGCAGGATCCAATGAGCCAAGGTTTGTAGGATAAATGCTTAACAGAGAGAGTAATAGTTTGTGTAAAACTATGACAGATTTTTCAAAGACAGCGTGTTCATCATGGATTAACGTATGGAAGATAATGAGTTCGATGTCTGTGGAATGATCAAGAATGGCGGGAGAAGTGTAAGTAACAAGATCTTCCAAGATGTTTAACATCCATAAAAGAGTTTCTTTATTGGTGGTTGAAAGTTCATAGTAGTCGAACTCTTTGCTGATGGAGGATTTTTGAATGAGGGAGTAAAGAGGTTTTTTGGAGTATTCTTCAGTTTTGGGAGTTTTGAGTTTTGAAAGAAGTTTGTCCTTCATTAATGGAATCATTTTCTTGGTCATAATTCCTGAAGCAGCCATGTTGAGGGGCTGGATAATTTCGCTCAAATATTTGCTTGGGAATTTTTGCACATTATCCTCAATATAATTGTAAAGTATATCAGCATACTTGTTGAGGAGAATAGGAGAAGATTGGCAAATGAATGAGTGGAATTTTCTGTAAACAACAATAAGGGATCGAGTTTTGCTGGCATGAGATTCAGTCTTTTTCTCCAAAATAGGAAGAATTTCCATGAATCTTCTAAAGAACCTAATTGCCCAATCACTCAAATCTTCAATAATTTGCCACATATCCTCATCTTCATCTTGATTCAATCCTGTGGGAAGTGGATTAGAAAGAGTTTATTCCAAGAAAACTTACTTGATTTGACATCTTTTTCGTCTTTTTTACCATAGAATTTCTCATACATTTTTAATAAATCTTCTGGATGGAAGATTGGGACAATCTCAAAGACTGCTTCATAAAACTGGAGTAGGATGGCAGTTTTACGGTGATCATGAGAAGTTAAATGCTCTAAAGTGACATCGAGAATTTTAGGAAGGTGGTAAAGGCCGCGTTTGAAGTTTGTTCTTGAAATCAATGGGAAAGCAATCAAGGTGAAAACTTTAATGAATCCAAAGTAACTCAAATCTGACCTTTCAAATGAAAGATACATCATATCAAGGATCTGTGGTGCAAAAACTTCTGGCTTGAACAATAATAATCTCTAGAGTTATATTGATCAGAGAAGACTGATTTAAATGAAAATATTACTCGACAAGTTTTGGAGACGAAACTGTTGACTTCATCATCACGAGAATACAGAAGATTTTTGAGGACAAAAGACATGATTTCAATGAACTTTCCATGACAATAGTCATCCAAAAAGTATTGAGATCTTTCCTCTAATTTTTCCAGAGCTTCTTTTTTCTTCTTTTCTTCCCCCTTAGTAGTATCCTCGAGATTCTCACTTGTTGTACTCGCTTCACCTTCTGAATCAACCTCTTCAACTTGATCATCTTCATCTGCTTCAGCATCTCCTTCTTCTTCACCTTCTAATTCGATCACATGCTCTAGTTCTTGAACTAATTCTTCAAGGTCCTCCTCTTCTTCTCCACCTTCTTTGACGATCTCTTTTTTCTCAGCTATTTCGACTTCATTATTACCAGTTTTTTCGTCTATATTATCGCCATTAACGTTGGCGGCTTCTTTAATGGGAGAATCAAGAGGTGGGATATGATGGGGTTTGGCGATTTCGTGAAGGCCAGGCTGAATGTTAGGAGGCACAATTTCTTCTTTCGGAAGAGTATCAGTTTTTTTGAGTTCCTCCAGTTGTTTCAGAAGTTCTTGTTCTTTGAAATATCTCTTGACGTAAAATTTGCAGAAATTGTTGTAGTATTGTGCAAGTCTTAGGGTCCATTTTCCTTGGTTTTCAGGATGAATAAATGGAAGGGTTGTTCGATAAATTCTTTCAAATTTTCTCCAATCTAACAAGGGAATGAGATAAATTATTATTCTCAATTACAAGCAGCAGAATATGGGAAAGTGTTTGGTCTCATCATTTTGACAAGAAGTTCAGTCATATATACTGTAAGACTGTCCTTTGGATAAAACGAAAGGAATTTCGTGGCAACTTCCATCACATTTTCTATATGACTTGCCGTCTTTTTAGGAAATTCATTTTTGATCAATTTCAAGAAGGTATTAAAGAACTCGTCATAATATGAGCTCCAATCAATTTCAGGGTGTTCCCTAGAGGTGAAATAAGATTGAGAGGAAAATAAATAACCAAAAATTTACCTGGCTAATTTCGCAAAGATGGAGAGGAAAGCTTTGTCCCAGACAGCAGAATTTTTAAAGGACCAGAATTCGAATAACTCTGGGATCCATTTTTGGTAATATTGTTTAGAGAATTTTGAGCTAATGTGGAAGAATAGAGTCAAGAAGCAAACACCTTTCGAGATGCAAGAGAAAAATGGTTGAACATTTTGTCTCATAAGCATCATCACTTCACTGATTGCTTCTTCAGGATACAATAGTCTGATGTTTCGAAGGAATTTAGAGAGCATTTCGATCAGTTTATCTGTATAGCCGCTGACATATTGAAGACTGTAAGGAGGATTAAAGATGGTTTCGTCAAGGAAATTATAGACGGCTCGCCAGTTAATTTGGAGGTTTTTAAAGACCTTATGGCCCATAGTGGTTTGAATTTGTTTCATGAGAAGAATTCGGTTCATATTGGTCATTCTTTCTTCAAAAAGAAATCGTAAAAGTATGGTTACCAACATTTCTTTTTGTTCTTCGGTTGGGCTGTAGATTGAGGTAAAGACCTCAAGTTTAGTGGTTAAAGCAATAAATTTGTCGAAATCTGGGGCACCAGGTTTGCATGCATCAAGAAGCCCAGCTTGAAGTTCCTTCCAGAGAGAGACAAACTCAACTTTAAAGTTTTTCTGAAGGACAGAAGGGAACTTGCTATTGAAATATGGGGTGACTGTGATTTTTCTCGTCGTTGGCTGCTTTTCAGTCATTAAAATAGATCAGTCAGGTCAATTTCAAGTTGTGTTTTAAATGATCAATTAAGTCGTCGTAGTTTAAATAAGTAATTTGGCTGCACTTGTCTCATGGAATGACATCTTATTATTATTATTAATAATTTGTATGTATATATTGGAATTTTTTTTGCCTTGGTTTTTCTTAAAATTTGAAGGATAGGAGACGAGATAGATGATAGTATTTTATGAAGGGGAAAAAAATAAATCAATAGGCGTAATGGAGAAAGTTAAAAACCTGCCTGGGATCAACACTGCCTTGCCTATTATTCAAGAAAAAGTTTTGCTATTTCTCATTGACTTTAGTCTCACGAAAGGAAAAGTGACGATGTGAAAAGAATTTTTAGATTCAAAAAATAGTATATAGAATCTGACTAAATTTGCATTAAAAAAAAATTCGCGGGATTTCTTTTGGATTTAAAATTTTCAAATCAAAAGTCATAAAAAATATGAATTTTTATGAATAATAAATTTGCTACAAACTAAAAAATATTTTTTATGTATTCATTTTATGAATTACTCTTACTTCTTCATAAAAAAAAATCAACTTTATAAGACGGTACCAGAAGAAGATCTACGAATAACAACATTAGCATGAGTGACACTTCTAGTCATTTCAAAGGCAGGTTTTTTCAAGGTATCAGGTTTGAGGGTTTCATTTCTATTTTTTATCGCAGCAGATTGTGAAGTAGCAGTTGATCCTCTCGCTCTTGCTTTAATTGTGGCTTCAACTTGGAACCTAGTGATTTCAGCTTCACTTTCTGATCTCATATGAACCAGTTCCTCCTCTGCAGTATTAACTGGAGTGATGCTAGCTCTACCTTTTCCGATTCTAAAGAGGCCTCTGAGAAGAAGATAAAGCCAATCAGGAATGAATAATCTTCCCAATCTGAGCAATAACAAAGCAAACACAGAGAAGTTTGTGGAGATAATCAAAGTAATTGCTGTGTATCTCAAAATATCGTATTTGCTGTCCACAAGAGAGTACATGAGGAGAATATTGAGGATGCAGACATTGATAGCTGTGATCTCAATTCTATTCAAATATGGCAATTTGTAAGGAGTGAACCATCTCACAAGCATTTGATAAACCCACAGGATAATAACCGTCACAAAGACTCTAATTTCGGGATTCTGAGCCAACAAATAGGTACACATACCGAGAGTGACGTCAACGACCATTTGAATAACACCCCAGAAGAAATATTCACGCTTAAGATGGTCATATAAGCCTCCCAAAGCAGTACCGAAGGTTTCTTCGTCGAGATTCTTGCGATTGATAATAAAGACAATACTGAGGGTAATCGGAATGATACCTGCCCAGAAAACGAGATTGGGAATAATTAAATTGGTCTTGAATTCAGGATAAGGGCTTTCATCACATCTCCAATTAGGATGAAGACTGAGATAAGAAGCTTTGGAGTCGTGATAAATAGTGGAACAAGACATTTTATCAGACATGAAACCGACAAGGGTAGCTTGATGCCAAGTAACGACAGAAATGATGGCAGTAAGCATGAATTTGTGCTTGGAGTTGATGATCTTCTTTTTGAAGAGAATGATGGAGAGGATGAACAGGAAGAAGAGCTCGCAGAAGGGGATCATAATGTTTAGGGCGGTAATGACGTAGATGTATTGGGAGGGCTCAAGGCCGATAGCGATCAAGGAGCATTGTGAGGCGTATGTGATGGTTCTTGAGACAGTTTGACCAAGACGAGAGGCTTGACCAACAAGGGATTGGAAATAAGTACTGGAGTAATAAATGAAGGAGAAGATCTGGATATATCTGGATAAGAGACGTAAGAAATAACTCTTTTTAATTTGCTGTTTGGTCTGTTTGTAGTCTGTGTTGAAGAAGAATGAACTGTTGGTTTCATATGTCGAGTAAGCACCAAAAATAACGAATCCCATAAAACCAAGTCCGATTCCCAGACTGATGGCCAAACTCATCAATGGGCTCTTGCAAATCGAGCACTGGAATGAGCCAGTCTCCATATATCCCTCAGTAAAATTACACGCTTGGCAAAGAGGGCCAGTGTAGCCTTCTTCACACCCTTTACATTCTCCTCTACAACGGTAAATACCATCATTTTTGCAGGCGTAGATTTTTGTTGCATTCTCAGGATTACTCCAATAATTTTCATTGGGACAAACACTGGACCCTCCAGTACAAATGGCATTTTTAACGCAATCTTTACAGGGTTCAATGGTTGAGAAAGAATAAGTGTTGGCTTCACATCTTTCACAGATCTGGTTATCACTATTGAAGAATTCTCCCGCCACACATCTTCTCAATACAAGGCCGAATTTTTTAACAGGAATTTGGAAAGACTCTGATGAATAGCTCACTTCTACAGGAATGATATCACCTTCATTTCCAACAAAGGAGATACTGAAATCACGCAAAATACATGTTGTATAATTGCAGTCAGTGCTATAAGAAGATCCTTGGTTCTGGAAAGTGATAGAAAGGGATTGTTTGGAGAAATCATAGGCTTGATTTTCTTCATGATCTTGAAGGACAAGAATAAGTTTAGCAGAGCTGAAAGCATAAGTACTTGCATCAATGACAAAGAATTGGAGTTCTTTGAGGACTTCTGGGCTAATGCTATCAGTATTGACCTTTCCAGTGGTTGGAAGAGTTTTTGACTCGTATATGCCGAGATCTTTGGAGAAATTGGTTGTAATATAGAAAGTTTCTGGTGCTATACCAATATCCTTTTGGTAAGGTGATGTATTATTGAGGAAGACGTTGTCTGTGAGAAGGTTGGCAGGTCTTTTTCCAAGAACAAAAAGAGCTCCTCCATTTTTCACTGCAGAATTATTGATGAACTGACTGTTGGTGATTGTGAAATTCAATGAATAGAAGGACATGACACCTCCAACTGTTGTGGCTGTATTGTTGAAGAAAGAGCACTTGTCAACATAGAGAGTGGATTCTGAGGCTCTGGAGCCGAGGTGATAGAAAAGGGCAGTACCTTCATTGTCGATGTTGTTTATGAACTCGGAATTGGTGACGTTTATGTTGTATTTCATTGGAGCAAAATAAGAGACGATAACGCCTCCATCAACATTCACGAAATGAGAATTTTGAACAAGGGTATCAGCTGATGAAATGAGGCTCGAGTCAGCACTATTTGAGTTGTTGTAGAAGAGGAAACCAATTTCTTGATCTGTGACTTTTGCGCGGAAGGTCATGTTGCTAACAGTAACATTTGTCATATTAAAGGTGGATTTTCCAAAGCTGGTAGGTCCTTCAATCTGAATAAAGCTCTGCCAGGAAGTGAGATTAGCAATTGTGGAATCCCTGAAGGTGACTTGAGCAGTGGTCATGTTGATAAATTGAATCCAAGGAGCCCAGGAAGTTTCTGAGGTCATTTGGATATCATAGATATCAATAAAGAGTTGAGAGCTTTGATCGATCAGGAAGAGATATTCCCTATAATAGGTTGGAATTTTAGTGATATCATACTTCAGATTGAGATTGATGTCAGAAACAGCAATTTGTCCAATAACTTGCGTGAAATAAAAGAACGTATCATTTGTATAGCCAGAGACACCATTCACCACAATATCCATGTCGGTGATATTACAACCAAAGCAGGTCGTATTCTTGAGGGTAACCGCTCCAATGTATTCACTACTACCAATAACTGTGGTCTTTAGAATGGTCAGGTTCAAAGTGTTGACTTCAGTTCCCACAAGAGCTCCTTGTGAAGCTGAACAAGCTGTGAAGTTATTTTCGACAAGGGTGACGTTAATATAGAAGGTTTGATCAGGAGCACCAGGTAGGTAAACGATACCATATCCATATTCTCGAGAATTAACCATGTTGTAGAAGAGGTTTCCTGAAATGTAGAGGTTGTGAGAATATAACGTGAGGAAACCATAGGTATTATCAGCTTTGCAGCCAGAGATTGTGCTATCGGAGAGTTGGAAGCCTGAGGAACTAGCGTAGATGAGGGTGATTTCTTGTCCTTGGAAATCTATTTGAGTGAAGTTGAGATTTTGCAGGACGATAGAAGAATTTGCCACAAAGAAGGTCATCACTCCATAGACATAACTGTATTTGATGGAATTTGGATTTTCAACGACCGTGATGTTGTTGAAAAGAGAGGAGGAGAGGCTGATAGGGGATTGAGTGTAAGAGATTTGTGCGGTGAGGATAATAAAGTTATAACTCTGGAAGAACGTGTCATTTCTGAGGATCAGAGAGTTGTTTTCAAAGATATTTTCATAATATGAGAATTTTCCATAAATTGAAGTTACTGAGATGTCAATAACTGATGCTTTGAAAACGTTATTTGTGAAGTTGTTGTTACTGATATTAAAGTCATGAAGTCCTGAGCCTTTTCCCTTGATAACTCCTGGTCCGTTAACTCCATCAACAGTGTTATTTAGGAGATAGCATCCTTTAGATTCGCTCATACTGTCAAGGATCAGTTGAGATCCAAATCCTATAATATTGACCATGTAATTCTTGGTGAAAGCAAAGAGATATGGCCCGTTTGTCTGCACAAGATAATTAGTATCATCCATTAGCTGAATATCCATAAAAGTATTATTGTTTAACGAAACAATACTTCCTTTGAACGAATATTTCGTGAATGACACTAACCCACCATTGTAGAATGTCAAGTTCTTGAAGGTGTTTAGTTCGATTGAATAGAAATAGACCGTGTCATCTCCCGTAAGTGACTTAATTGTCCTGAGGCAGAGATTAAAGAGGGCACGTAAAATTGGAAAGCCTTGGAGGGTGAGTGTTTCAGCAGTTGTGTTTCTAATGTAGTTAGAAACTCCCAATGTGGCACCTGGAGGGGCAAAGTTGGCTCCAATGAGCATATTACTATTATTGAAGGTGATATTGTTGAAAGTGTTGCCTCTCATGATTAAATAAGGATTATTAAGGGTGAATAATGTGCTGTTGATCAAGGTCAAGTTGGTGAATTTACAAGTGAAGACCATAGCATAGCGATAAACGATACGGATGCCTGCTAAGAAGGAGTAGTAGTCTCCATAGACTTGGAGGACGCCGTATTCGGTGTTCACAAGGGCACTATTATTAAAGATATTATTTTCAACGGTCGTTCTGACAATGAAAGCAGAAGCCATTTGGCTAACCATGTCAACAACATCGTAGTTTTTGAAGGTATTATTGGCGATATTTGAATTCATAATGTGAACTTGAGCTCCAAAGGATTGAATAAAGCCAATATGATAGAATAAGACTTTATCATCTCCTTTGATAAGTGTATTATTTTGAACGTCGAGCTGAAGCAATCTTAGATAATAATACTCAAAGTCATGATGGTACATAGGCTTGGTGCCGTATGGATTATTATTGACGAGTTCGACAAAGCAAAAGTCAATAGCTTTTGAATTATTGGCTATTGAAGATCTTGTGAAGAATAAAGAGACCGGAGTTTGATAGTTATGAGCACTTAAAGAGAGTTGGAATAAAGAGCCAGCCATTGTGTTATTACTATAGGTCAAGTCTGTGACACTGAGAGAAGCCAGAACTAGCTTGAGTTGAGAGAGATAAGTAAAAGTGCAGATTGTTTCTGGGTCTTCAGCAGGATTGAAATTAGATGTAAATGTGATATTTGATATTGTGATATTGCAGCCAGTATTATTGGTGGGAGGTTGGGTAAAGAAGATGAAACTGGAGAGGAATCTGTTGTTATCGACTGTATGGTTATTGAAGGCCATATTGTCGATTTTGTTGACTGAGAGGAATTGCAGGACAGCTGAAGAATTTGATGAGGCGGAAACATTGTTGAAATTATAATTGAGATTGTTCACAGTCAGATTAGTGTTATCTGTGGAAAGGACAAATTGCACAGAAGGTGAGAAGTTGATGACATTTCCAGAGAATTCCCATGAGTCAAGGGTGACATTTGGGGAGGAGTTGATATTGACCATTGGGTAAGTGGTGAATGTGAGGTTTTGCTGGGAGATTTTCAAGTTATTGATG
>Ga0182738_1007142_pt1 | contig 11407 bp, 11 predicted proteins | sample eDN5th30CBELigMG_FD_128876 | JGI IMG/M metagenome (GOLD analysis project Ga0182738, IMG submission 128876) | Enriched Miracle-Growth compost microbial communities from Emeryville, California, USA - eDNA 5th pass 30_C BE-Lig MG (version 2)... ...
AAAGGGTTCAAAGTGTGAGATTTTTGCATTAAAGATTTGACGGTTAAAAGATATGAAATTCAGTCTATTCTTTATTAATTCTTATGAAATCATCTTCATAAGCCATCTGAATTACAACAAAAAAATTGAAGAAAAAAATTTGTTTTATTTTTTTTCCCAAGTCTCTTTCCCAACAAAAAAAAATTAAATATTTTTTTGAAATATTTTTTTATAAATATAAGGATTTTTTGGGCTCAGAGAAAATACGGAAAAGACGGAAATACGGAAAAATTCTTGAAAATATGGAGGTTCCGTACAAATACGGAAAATTCCGAACCCTGCTGAAAGATCTTTGATTTGATATGAATTTTTTTGAATGACACTTGAAAAATAACGTAATTATAAAAATTTTTGATCTTTCAAAACAAATTTTCTCAAGAAGCAGAGTTTTGAACAAAAATAGCTTATTGAAATTGGCACGAATTACTGATATTTTCTGCAATAATTTTTTTATGTATTTTGAAAAAAAAATGATCAACTTTCTTTTTTTCATCAATTTTTAAAAACTATTGGGTAAACGAAGAGAATGGCTTTCAATCTTGAAAAAACCTGATTGTTTTAGATTAAAAAAAATTTTTTGAATCCCAAGAAAAAAAAATCCACTCTTTTTTCTTCTTCAAGAAGCAAGAAAAGCTCTTCGGGCATTTTTCTGGAAAGAAGGCGTCTGAACAAGGATCGACTTGAATTTATTTAGCTCTATTTTCAAAGCAATTTTTGGGATGCAAAATCAAAAAATTTGAGATCAAAGTCAAGAGAAAAATCGAGCCAAGAAGAAACTCAACCCCTTCTTTTTCCCTTCTTTTTTGAAATATTTTTCATAGATTATCCAGCCAGCTAGCCAGCCCAAAAACTCTTTTTCAGTTTATTCAAATTTCTCAAACAATCAATTTTTTTGCATCCAAAGAAAGGGATTCGTTTATTTCACACGAAATACTTTTTTGAGTTTTCACAAACTTTTATTTCGACCATCAAAAACCCCTTTCCGAAGAAAATTTCTGTCTTCTCTTTTTAAATAGCGATGCTCTCAAATAATCAATGTATTCCAAAATTGTTGAGGCCGATGTTGATTATTTAAATTTGTCTTTTGTCACATCGAAAATTTGGTTTTTGAGAGACTAAAAATAATTTGTCTTGTAATTAAAAATCATGATGAGTGAACCAAAAGAATTAAGTGCAACCTTAGGATCTCATAATCTCCATTCTACTTTCAATTCAAATATGTCCCAAAAACTATCACTCAAGGATTCAAGATCTTCTGATAAATCTCTTCGAGTATCTCTTATATCCTGACTCTCTGAATAATTTAAATAAATAGACACCATTTTTTGCAGTACAACAGCCCAGTGAAAAGTTTCCAACCTACATTTCTCCCAGAAAGCATCAGCAACAGCAGCAGCATGAAATAATACCTTCAAACTCTTTGGTGAACAATCAAGGAGGACAAAATCCTAAACAGAAACCAGAAGGGAAGGAAAATAATTTCAAATCTGAATTGCTGGGAAAAGGAAAACTCAAAAGTGAAAAAAGCTATAGAGATCTCAATAAATCTATCGCCAACTTGGCTCGATCTCCTGATAGTTTCACTTCCTTGAATGATCCCCAATTCCAGTACCAATCAATTTCGAGTAATCATGGTCCTAAGATCCCAAGCTTCCAATTTCAGCCTTTTAGTGATCAAGCTAAAAAGAACCCAAGAGCTCTCTATGAAAAGAAGCTTTCTCATCCTGTAAATATCAAAAGAGATTTTGAAAAATCCTCATTTGCAACTTTCAACAAGAAAAATGAAAACTTTTATACTCAACAAAAAGAAAAACACCATCAGGCCAGAACAGGTGTCTCAAATGTCGAACTTCCCAGTCGTATTAGGGACATTAGCCCTGGCCTTCCAAAATACCCTTATTTAAATATGAATTATAAATACCTCTTGACTGAAGGCGACTCGCCTACTGGACAAGATGATTTCCTTGAAGCCAGATTCTCTGAAAATTTGGGCAAAAGGATACAACCCATCTCCTCCTCCTCTTCTTCGAAATATCAAAAAACAACCCAAGATCCAAAGACATTTACACTCAAAAATCCTGAAGAAATATTTAAAGAATTGAGTTTGGGTGTGACTGAAAATCAAGATAAAAGAAAAAATACTGTCACCGAAGAGGATAAAGAGCAAGAAAAATTCATCACGACTCACATGACCTCCTCAAACTTGACTCCATCTTTTGTCAGCATCCCACAGTCCAAAAAGAGCAAAATGGTCACACAAGAATCTCTCAAGGAAGAAACTATTTTTCAACTAAAAAAAATGAATAATGAGGATCATAATAATGGTCAACTCGACCTCAATAGCATTTCAGAAGGAGTCCAATACACTCACGGAGGTTTTGGCTATGGGGAGAAAAAGAAACATGGCGGCTTTGAAAGAAAGCCTCCCAAAAGCAATGAAAAAATAAATAAAGAAACTTTCCGTAGCTGGAAAAAAGACCTTCAAAAGGTAAACTCTTGGCTTTAAAATAATTTTCTAACCCACCACCCCCTAGATTCAAGAAGAAATGAATAGAAGAAAAGGAAGTTACGAAAAAGTAAACAAATTCCTCAATATGTGCGAGATCAATGACAAGATTGAAAGCCCACCAAGTTGAAATCATTTTTAATTTATCTTCTTATCTTTTAGGTGTTCAAAGTATCGATGAAGGAGGTTCCAACCCAGATGGATTCGATAGTCAACGTCGTCGCCAGAGCCAGTTGGCCTCATTAACGCCAAAAGTTTCAACAAGAGACATTCCCAATTCATCCACTTATTCTCCCTTAAATAGTACATTCAATGCCACTAGAAATTGTAAGAATTTTCAAAAGAAATTATTTTAACGTTTCTTCCAAGTAAATAAAAGTAATAATGGACAAATCTCAGATAGAGACCGAAGTTTTGAGAGACAAGTTCAGCCAATCGTTACTTTTTCAGATATTCGAATTACAGAGGATGAAGAACAAAGATTTGCTTATGAGAATAATATTATTCAAGAACTGGATGAACAGTATCCGATTCCACCAAGAAGAGTTCATGAAATCAACTTAAACAGCTTTGTTTGTGGACATGAAAATTGTAACAAATGTGTAAGAGTAAGCTACTTTTTGTTGTAGAAAATAGTTTACTTATTTCTTCTAAACTAGGCTCCTTGCTGTGGAAGAAATTCAAATTGTCAAATATTCTAAAACAAGGCGTTGAAAAAAATGCTTTGGAATTTTTCCTTTCTAAAAAAGTAAAACTTTTTTGCCTTCAAAATTTTTGCCCCAACTTTATGTTTTATTCTTTTTATAAAAAAGAGTCGAATCTGTTTTATATTTCTCGTACCGTATCTCTCACAATCCAAACTCATTTAAAAAGACCAATTGTTCTCAATTTGAATTCGTTAATTTATTCTATGTATAATATGATAGTGGTGAACAAAAAGTAATATAATTAATTACTGATATAAACACAATATAATATTAATTAATCCAACAATAAAAAAACTCTTTTGTATACAGTTTTCATTTAAATCAAGTTAGTTAACAATCATAAGGATCAGAGCTTGAGGACTCGGTAGGGTCAATTCTCATAATCTTCTTCTTTTTAGTTGCAAATCTTTGCTTTCCATGGACTTCTTCCATGTCGAAAATTGAAGTTTCGGGAAGAATCCAAACTTCCTTTGTTTCAGCACCACTGGCTTCAAATAGTCTTTGCATTAAACCTTCAATCTTTCTATGGAGTGGTTGTTTAACTCTATCTTCATATGTCATATCAGACTAAAACAAAGTTAATCTTTCATAGAATAAAAATAATTTACGTCGTTGGTACCATAAGGACTAGCAGAATATTTATCAGCGACTCTAGCAAAGGCTTCCAAGAATTCAATAAATTGCATTTGGTAAATTCTGTCTGATTGCAATTCATCGGTTTGAGTCATCATAGAAAGACTAAAGGCTAAAGTGGCATCTCTGTCAGTAAGGTTATCATTGAAAATGCCACAATCGCCCATAAGTCTATGGAATTCTTCGAGACACATAAACTTTCTCTGGCCAGGCAAAGTTCTCAAACCAATATTCTTTTTGTAGGCTCCCTTCAAAATAGGAAGATAACTCTTGAGCACAGTATCAACAGCCTCATTCCAGTACTTTTCAACTCTCCACTTTTGATGATCAAACTTGCTGAGGAAAGCGCCCAAATTGTCATCGATGAGCTGCTTCAAAGCGTCTTTGTAGTTATTGGTAATTCCAGTACCAAGGTATTTTTGGTCAGCAATTCTTACTAGACCTTCCATAAATTGATATCTGACCAGAGCACGATCGGGGTTCCTTGAGTTCTTTTCTTTTTCAGTTCTGGTGTATGTGGCAATGAAAATACGATCGAAATCTGATAATTTCAAAATTTTACCATCAATAACACCGGCGCTGCTGCAAAACTCTGTGTAGGTGTTCATAGGAATAGACCAGATTTCACTTGGAGCACCAATAGCAGCATAGTATTTGTAACATTCCTTGAGATTCTTGTATATCTTGTGAAGAGTGTCACGAACAGATTTAAGGTCTTCTTCATTCTTGACAATCTTTGCAATTCTTGTTCCTTCAAAATCGACTTCGAAGCATCTGTCCAATAAGGCTTGGCTATCAACTTTGTAATCTTTGAAGATGGAAACTGCGAATTTCCATTCAGGCTTAGCAGCGAGAATTTCTGGAGGAATGTAAATTTCATCAGCGATTCTTGGTTTAATTCCAAGATCAACCAGCTCTTCGACTGGTCTAAAATCTTCATCCAAAACAGCCTTAGGTTGAACTGCATCGAATTTATTCAAAAACTCGACTTTCACTGCCTTCTTATTTCCATCTTTCATAATCTTGATCTGAGAATTTGAAGGATCGATTTCTTCAATAAGATGATCTTCAGCGTGAGTTTGTTGGTCATCAACTGAAAAGAGGTAGTTGAACTTGGTGGGAGGAGCCATTCTCACAGTTCTGAATTCTCTTTTTCTAGAAATAAAGCGGCCTTGATAGCCTTCATATGAAAGATGCACATAAATGGGGTCTTCGCTTCCAGTTCCTGAACTTTCAGGATTCCACTGAATTTCAACGGGTCTCCAGCCTTCACAAATCCAGCAGACATCTTGATAATCTTCACAATGTTGATTTTGGTGTCTCTTTATACTCTCAAATTGAATCTTTGTTCCTAATCATAAAAGGTTAATTTTTCTTTGCAACAAAACAATTGCTACCTTTGACTTGAGGAGAAAGCATTTGGACAGTTAAGTCTTGAGCATAATCATCAGCGATGACAAGGAAACCTTTGGCATCAACATAGCCAAAATTGCCTTGGAAATGGAAACCATATAAAGAATGATTGTTCTTCAAAGCTTCAGCAATGATAAGGGCGGATTTCTTTGAGAAGGAGTTGTTTGATAAATCTAAATGAGCCAAATACTCATCTCGACTAATAAAGGCAGCAAAGTTTGTAGCAAATGGTGAGTCATATAAGCCGAGAGAATTCCATGAGAGATCGAGAACTCTAATGTGTGGCTTCTTGGCCATGGCATCAAAGAGGGCAGTACCGCCTTGAGATTTTATTTGGTTCCAACTGAGGTAAAGCTCTTCAATGGAACTGTTTTGTTCAATCATTTTTGCGATAGAGATAGCGCCAGTATTTGTCAAGAGATTCTTGTTGAGGTTGAGCTTTGTTAAGGTGTCGTTATCAATCAGTGCATCAAGAAGATTTGTGATTGCTAAATCACCCAATTTATTTCCTTCTAAATTCAATTCTTGTAATCTACGAAGCAAGGGATTAGCCAGGATTTTCTCAAAAATTTACCTTGGATATTTGAATTTCAAAATTTTGCTCAAGTATTCGCAACCCACTTTACCAATGGTGTTTCCAGAAAGATTGATGACTTCTGTTTTGTTTGTCAAAGTTGATAAAATCAATTCCGCTCCAGAAGATGTGAGTCTGTTGTGAGAAAGTTCAAATCTATTAAAACCATTGGCAGCAGTCTTGAGACCTTCCGAAAGAACTGCTGCTTTCTTATCTCCAAGTCTATAATGGCTGTTTAAAGGGTTATAATAAAGCCAGCTCGAGAAAATTACTTCAGTTTGATCCTGTTGTTTGCATTTTTGTCTGAGGCGATGAACCCGATCTTGGAGGGCAAGAGATTCAGGTTTTCAGATTTTCTCAAAAAGGTGGTGTACAAGGCATCTTTAGTCTGGTTAAACTCGTTGATATCTCGGATTTTGTCGAGATTCTTGTAGTGAGAATAGAATTCAGTGGCTCCACTTTTGGGAGATCTCTCATTGGGATTCTCATCTCCACTAATGACCCGCTCTTGGTGCAAAGGGGTTCTTAAACGATTTTTGTACAATGGAGTCTCGTCTTCCTCTTTGTTATTTTTGAATAAAGGAAGCGCTGGAAGAACAACTCTTGATTTGGGTGGCAATGAGAGCTTTATAGATTTGAAGGTTCTGGCTACGGATGGAGGAGAACCAAGTAATGAGCGCTTTAATGCGTCGACAGGATCTTCCTGATGGGAACGGGCGCTAAGGACCTGGCTTTGGACAAAGAGACGTGAGTCGATTTGCTGCTGAGGATTTAAATTCAGTGTTTTCAGCTTTGAGTTGTTGTGCCTTGGGCTGAGAATAGGGAGTGAAGGGGCTAAGTCAGTATCAGTAATGATAATCTTGCTTGTCAAAGGTTTCTTAGGAAGGGCAGTAGATTTGGTCTTTTTCATCTTGAGTAAAAGTCTTTTTCTATGAATCAAAAAAGTTTAATGAATTATCAAGCCAGGACAGAAAGTAAAAAATATTTTGTGATTTTTTAATTTTTTAATTTTAGTATTTATCAAAGGAAAATTCGTTTCATTCTTTTTATTTTTGGAGTTTTTCTGTAGGTTTTCCTCTGTATCGAAAACCAACTACCTTGAGGGGAAATCTCATTATTGAATCTCAGAGGCTAACCCCATGATTCTCAAGAAGTCCTTTCCCGAGATAAAAATCAAAATCATCCATAAAATTTGTGAGGATAAAACTTTAATGTTGCCTGGCTCTTTAATTAATATTAAAATGAACTCCAACAATAAAACCTACAATTCAACTTTAGGTTTTTTTAATCGGACAAATTGGCCTGCTCTTTTATTCCTGAAGGACAAAATGACGTAGCCTTACTACTTTTACCTTCCTTATTTTCAAACATTCTCTGCTATTTATGGATCAACTTGCCGCCATGGAGTTACACTTCCCGTCAGAAATTAATATCAAAATTGATCATTCAGGATTTTCTTTAAATTTAGTAGTCCTTAGCATCAATCTTTTAAGAATAGCGGATGCGAAATTTTAGAACAAATCAACTAAAAATAAACTTGAAGAAAACGTTTTAATTTTGTTCTTGCCAACTTCTGGCGCCATCTCTTTAAATAATTCACAAACTTTGAAATTAGAAGATTTACCATATCAAAGAAAACATGATGGAGAAATAGCATATGCTTTGGGAAAAATTCTCAAATTGGACTCTCAATCATCATTCCATAACAAATTAATTTAACAATAATATTTGGAATGAGTGAGGATTTCTCTGGACTGAAAATTGCTTCAACTCAATACAAGGAATTCTTTGTTGATTCTTCCAGTCAAGAAATTAAACGACTTTTTTCCAGGTTGACTCGATGCGAAGGTCTTCTGAAGTTCTTGGCAACAGAGCATATTCCTTCCTGAAGGATGAATAGGAATTTTTGTGACTATAAATATTGGCATGCAAATCAAGGTTTGTTGTCATTTTCTACTTTATAGATTTGTTCGATGGATTAAACCTTTCTCAGATGGAAGTGACCATTGAATCAATTTTATCCATTCAAAGCACTCAGCTGGGAAATATGAACTTCACTGAGGTCTGAAATTCTCGTTTTTGAATCTCACAATCGAAAAGTATTCTTTCATTTTTTTCTCTCATAATGACGGAAATGGTAGGCCTGGAGTCATTTCTGAAGTTTGAAAAAGTCATACGTATCTGCTAGATGTAAAGAGTCAAAATTCCAATGATAAAAATTCCTAAAAAATGAAACTGCTGTTATGGATAGAGAGAAGAATAAAAATTAATTTCTGTATCTATCTGTGGATCGTTTTGAATCTGACTTTATGCCCTCCTTTCTTCTGACGTTACTTGGCTTGATTTTGGGCATGATGTATATTTTGGATTTTTTTCAAGGTTAAAGGTTAAAGGAAAAAAAATTTGGAAGATATTTTCCCATCCCACCTCATCTCATCCTCAAAGATTCTCTCTCATAAAATAAATATCAAGAAAGTCTTCATTGAGGTTTTTTGTGAAAAGCAAAGTCGATTGAAATAAATTTTAATAATTCTTCGTATCATCAGTTTATGAGAAAAACCAACAAAGGTCAACTTGGAGAGAAGCGTTAAAATCCTGAAGGACAACAAATTATCTCTATTAGCTTCAATTTTATGCTAAATTAAGCATTTATTTTTTCTCTCAAGGATTCATTGACTGACTGCTTTTAATAGAAGTTTTGACTTGATTAATTAATTAATCTCTCCTTGTCTTCTAAATTAAGGCTATCTCTAAAGAAAAACTCGAATTTCGAATTATTAGAAAATTGACGAAATCTAACCTGAAACTAGAATTCTTAAATCTAAGCCATCTTTTCCAGAATCTTCTAGAAATTTGAATTCATGGCTTTTTTCTCAACAGAGCAATTTTTGGGGTAAAGTAAACATTGAGTTTAGTTTTAACAATAACGAGAATACGATGTTTTATTTACAATAATATGATAATAAGAGTAAACAACAAATGAATTATTAAAGATGTTTGTCAAGTTAATATCCACACAACACAATTAGAACATTTTGTAGGCCTTCTTAGATTTAGCAAAGTTGTGAATCTTTTCATCCAAGGATTCAATCATTTTATGGCCATGGATAGAGGCGATAAGGAAAGTGCCCCAAACGTCAACGCAGAGCAAGAACAAAAAGAGAGTAGTGTAGAAAGCACCAACAATCCAAAGGGGAAGAGCGCCCAAGAAAGGATAAACTTGCTTTCCGGTGAGGGCAAAGTAGATGTATTGAAGGATGACATAGGAAGCAGTAATTTCAAAGAAGTGAATAACCTTCCAGAATCTCTTCTTGGGGAGGATTTGAGTGAAAAAGCCCAATTCAATGTACATGGGCAGCAAGTTTAATCCATGAGTGTATGAGCTTCTCCAATCGACAGTGTGGAGTTCATCTTCGGGAACAACCAAGGTGATGTCCTTAAGACGAAGAGCCCAGTAAGCAATAGCAACAATGTGGGCCATGGTGAAAATGGTTTGGAAGAACAAGTAAGTCTTGTTTCCATAAGGCAGGCCTCCTCTAGTGGCCTTTTTGCCCAACATATTGAGAACGTCTTGGTAAAGAGTTATAATGTAGTAAACGTTGATAGAAAGCAAGGTGATGACAGTGAGTTGGACAGCATTATCAACATAGGGTTTCTTGTCGTTGCAAGTAAAAGACCAGTAGACCATATAGTTGGTAATGGCTGAGCTGACAGCGTGGAAAGCAAAAAGACCGAATCCTGGCATTTTTTTGGAAAGAAAAGAAGATAAGAAATGCTTTTTTTAATTAATTATAATTCAAATCGTTTCGGCTGCTTAAATAATCGAGAATCAGGCAAAATTAAAGATTTAACTGCAAGCGAATCAGGCCACCGCGAAACTAATTCTAGCGCCATTTCGCAACTTTGATACCTCTTTCCTTGCAAACGGAACGGCCCCTTCCCTCCGTTATTTTGCCGCTGCCTCTCTTTGCTCCCTCTACCTCTCATTTATTCATAAGGAATTTCATTTTTTCCATTACAGAGGCAGAGATAAATTCATTCTCAAATGATATTCTTCTTGCTTAAATCAGCCCCCTTCCAATTCCTTAACTCTAACAATAAGCTTTATCGTCCTTCCCGCCATCAAGGTGTATCATTTAGAGAAATTGGATCACAAATAAATCCGTGCAAAGGAAAGAACTCAGTTTTTAGCTCAAAGGTTTTATTTTTTATTACCATATGAAAGCTCTGTTCATTCAGTCATTTTGAGAATAAAGCGCTCAAATGAAATCTAATTAACAATTTTTCATTGATTTTTAGCTCAATTCTAATTTCGCGTTTTGTGAAGTTTTCATGAATTAAACTTCTTTCGAGAAGAGAATGTAATTCACTGGAGAATTTTTCTCTTCGAAACACCATAAAATTTCATAAAACGCCCTGAGAGATGAGAAACTCTTAAGAGAAAATGAGAGCAACTTCAGTCATAATCCCGAATCTATAAATTCAACTTAAAAATCAATTTCCTTCTGGAAAAACTGCTTAAAATCATGGGCATCAAGATTAAAGATTAAAGTCTTTTTGCAATAGTTTCGCGGGCATCTTTAAAGAGGGAGAGGAGGAATGCAAGAATAAAATCATACCTTGCAGCAAAACAAAAATTTTTTCTAAAAATAGAAAGCTTCCATCAAGTATTTTTTGAGGTTTAAACGTCTGAATTAAGGCAATTAGCTCATTCGAACCGGCAATTAAAACTCTTTTCTTTCCTCGTTTTGAAATGATTTTGCCTCGAACCCCACTCACCAATCATAATTTTGTGCGGAAGTCAAGAGTCACTGCTTATTTTCTTCTAAATTCCCTCTTCTCTGTCAATAAAAGGAGAAAGGCAAAGAAAGCATTGTCTCTTTTCAGGAAAAAGAGAATTAGAGCTTTCAAAGAACTGCAGGGGTTTTTGGACGAATAATAGGTGCATAACCTTTGATGAATAAGCCTTTTGATTATATCAGCTGGTCAGGCTTCTGTCAAATGAGAAAGTAAAATTTTTTTCTTAACATCTTGGAGATAGTCAAAGAATCTGAGAATAATAAATAAACTGAGCTTTTCTGTACTCCTTGTTGTCCTCAACAAGACCTGAATTTCCCTAGAGACTCTTTAGAGAAAGTCTCAAAATATCTAATTCAACTTTTTTTTTACAATTATGGAAATCTGTTGTTTGAGCAAGTTAGTAAAGAACCTAAAGCTAGGAATTTGTTCAAAAAGCTACTATGCCTTCATTTGATAAGTATTCTTATTCTTTTTATTCTTTGGTTGGCCTGACTGGACTTCCTCTCTGTTTCTTCAGAATCAACTAATGGTGCATCTTCTCCTCTCTTAGTCAGAAAGGAAGGGAAAACGAGTTTAACAATAAAGTCACCAAAAGAGGACGATTGTGGCTCTATCAGTGCTTCTTAAAGTCCATTTTTGCCTGCCAAATGCAGACAAAAATGAGGTCAAAGCGGGAAAAGCAAAATTTTTACCCGTCAAAAAGACGGGCAAGGGACCTGTCCAGGCAGGTGAGGG
>Ga0182738_1007143_pt1 | contig 11405 bp, 8 predicted proteins | sample eDN5th30CBELigMG_FD_128876 | JGI IMG/M metagenome (GOLD analysis project Ga0182738, IMG submission 128876) | Enriched Miracle-Growth compost microbial communities from Emeryville, California, USA - eDNA 5th pass 30_C BE-Lig MG (version 2)... ...
CGTCGCCCAGCGTGTTCCTCGCCGCCGTTGCCCAGCGCACGAAGACGCTGCGCTTCGGGCCGCTGGTCTATACGGTGAACCTCTATCATCCCCTGCGCCTGATCGACGAGATCTGCATGCTCGACCAGATGAGCGGCGGACGGCTCGAGCTCGGTATCGGCCGCGGCATCTCGCCCTACGAGGTCGGCTATTATGGTGTCGACCCGGCGACCGGACCGGAGCGCTTCGCCGAGGCGCTCGAGGTCATCCTGAAAGGGCTGACGCAGAAGCGGCTCGACCACGACGGCAAATATTTCACCTTCAAGGACGTGCCGATGGAGATGGTCCCGGTGCAGAGGCCCCATCCGCCGTTGTGGTATGGCGCCAATTCGCTGGAGAGCGCCGACCGCCTCGCCAGGCAGGCCTGCAACACCGTCGTCGGCATGAAGCCCGAGGGCGTCGGCCAGTTCGCGGCACGCTATCGCGCCGCGTGGAAGGCGCTCGGCCGGAGCGAGGCGGACATGCCGCTGATCGGGCTCAGCCGTCACATCGTGGTCGGCGATACCGACAAGGAAGCGCAGAGCGCCGCCAAGCGCGCCTTCACGCTGTGGTACGATGCGCTGATCCATCTCTGGCGCGCCCATGGCGTCGGCCTTCCGCGCCAGATGATCCCGGCCGAATTCGAGCCGGCCATGGAGGGCGGCTACATCGTCGCCGGATCGCCGTCGACGGTGCGCGACCGGCTGAAGCGCGACAACGACATTGCCGGCATCAACTACTGCCTCTGCCGGCTCGCCTTCGGCGACCTGTCGTTCGAGGAATCGAGGCGATCGGTCGAGCTGTTCTCCCGGGAAGTGATGCCGGCGCTCTGAGCCGGCCCATCGCGGTGCTCGCGACCGTCGAGCGCCGCACCGGCCTTGCGCCGCCCGACCCTGGTCATGTCCTGACCATGCTCGCCCCATTGCTTGAAGAACAGCGGGATGCCCGCGGCGCTGCATTGCGCGCGCAAGGAGCGGAACCACTCGGGATCGGACGGCCGCGCTCGCGGCCCGCTCTCGCCGCCGGCGATGACCCAGCCTAATCCGCCCGACCACCGCGAGAGATCGAGCGGCCCCAAGAGCGGCTCGGCGGATACCACGCGCACCCTGGCGTCGATCGCCAGAAGGTGCGGCGCGCGCAGGTCGAGCATGGACTGGTTCTCCGCCGTGATGCCGGGCCAGAGATTGTCAGGCACCTTGCGGCCGGCGAGGAACTTGCGGGCCACCAGTGGCCGCTTGGTGAGCAAAATCCAGTCGAGCGATGGAGTGGTCTCGATCAGTCGCAGGTAATCCTCGCGCCAGTCCGGCGAGACCTCGGCATCGAACGGATCGGCCAGGCTGGGACCAAATACCTTGGCCCGAATGCCGGCCGCCTCGGCCTTGCGGTTCCAGCGCAGCGGCAGCAGCCAGTTGCCGGCGGATGTGCGCCGCCGCGGCGCACGAGCCTCGAAGCGCGCCCAGCGGCGCCGGTGCGACATGGCGGCCGCATAGCAGTTGTCGCAGGCGGGACTGACCCGCGTGCAGCCGATCCACGGATTGAAGGTGTGGTCGACCCATTCGATCTTGGTGTGCTCGGCCATGTCGACAGCGTACAATCCTTTCCTCCCTGCGCGCAGCGCGGGGGAAAGTCATATGACCAACGGCCAGAGGCCCGCGACGCCACGTACGCCGGCACCGCGAGCCTCCGCCCCGCGCGCCACGCTCCTCGATCGCTTCGGACCGAAGGCAGCGCGCCTCCCTTGGCAATGTCCAGATGCGACAAAGCCGGCGATGGTGGGGCCCATCGCCGGCTCCGCCGCGAGGTATTCGCTTAAGCCGCCCGGGGAGAAACAGCGACAAAGCGAGTGGACCCCTCACGATAGACCTTCATCAGCACCGGCTTCTTGGTCTCCTTCGCTGCCTTGAGCTTGGAGACCGCCTCCTTCGGCGTGTCGACCGCGTCGCGGCCGACCTGCTGGAGGATGTCGCCGGCGCGCAGGCCCTGTTCGTCGGCCGGGCTGCCCGCTTCCACGGCGGCGATCAGGGCGCCTTTCACGCCGTCCTTGAGGCCGAGCTGCTGGCGCGCCTCGGGGGAGATCGGCGCCAGCGAGAAGCCGAACGAGCCACCCGAAGCCTTCTCCGGCCCCTTCTGCTCGTCATCGGCCTTCGCCTGCTTGTCGTGCTTGGCATAGTCGCCCAGCTTGGCGCTGACGGTCATGTCCTTGCCGTCGCGCACCACGCCGAGCTCGACCTTGTTGCCCGGGGTGATCGAGGCGATGGTACGGGTGAGGTCACGGACGGTCGCGATGTCCTTGCCGTCGACACTCTTGATCACGTCGCCCGACTGGATGCCGGCCTTCTGTGCCGCGCTGTTCGGCTCGACCTGCGCCACCAGGGCGCCGGCGGATGAGCCGAGCGACAGGCTGCTGGCGATCTCGTCCGTCACCGGCTGGATCTGGACGCCCAGCAACCCGCGCTCGACCCGCCCATGATCCTTGAGCTGGGTCACGATCGGCTCGGCGAGGCTGGACGGGATGGCGAAGCCGAGCCCGATCGAGCCGCCGGTCGGCGAGTAGATCGCGGTGTTGATGCCGATGACGTCGCCGTCCATGTCGAACAGCGGGCCACCGGAGTTGCCCCGGTTGATCGCCGCGTCGGTCTGGATGTAGTCGTCGTACGGACCCGACTGGATGTCGCGGCCCCTCGCCGAGACGATGCCGGTCGTCACGGTGCCGCCCAGCCCGAACGGGTTGCCGACCGCCATGACGGCCTGGCCGACGCGCACCTTGGTGGCGTCGCCGAACTTCACCGACGGCAGCGGCTTGTCGCTCGATACCTTCAGCACGGCGAGATCGGTCTTCTCGTCGCCGCCCAGCAGCTTGGCCGGCAGCTTGCGGCCGTCCGACAGGGTGACGGTGATCGAGTCGGCCTTGCCGGCGACATGGAAGTTGGTCACGATCAGGCCCGACGGGTCGATGATGAAGCCGGTGCCGACAGCCTGGGCCTTGGGGTGCGGACGATGCTGGCGACCGCCCTGCTGGCCGAAGCGCTCGGCGAACTCGCGCATGAACTCTTCCATCTGCGACTGCGCAGAGCGGTCGGACATCTGGGTCTCGTCGTTGCCGCCCGCGTCGGCCTTCATGGTGACGGAGACGTTCACGACGGCCGGCGTGACCTTGGCGGCCAGGTCGGCGAAATCGTGCGGAGCGGCCTCGCCGGCGATGGCCGCGGGCGCGGTCAGCATCGGGACGATCAGGGCCGGTGCGGTCAGCGCCGTCGTGAGGGCCAGGGCGGCGAAGATGCGGGACTTGGTCTTGGTCATTTTGAGAGAGCCTCCTCGTTGCTCACGGGAGGAATATGGGACCGGGCCCATGGCGCCCCCATGGCCGCAAGATTGAATGTTTGTATAGTTGGTCCCGTGAAAATCCTTCTGATTGAAGACGATCGGCAGACCGCCGACTACATCGCCAAGGGCCTGCGCGAGCATGGCCATGTCGTCGACAAGGCCGACAACGGCCGCGACGGGCTCTACATGGCGACCGGGGAGCCGTACGACGTGATGGTCGTCGATCGCAACCTTCCCCAGATGGACGGGCTGTCCCTGGTCAAGGCCGCGCGGGCTTCCGGGACGAAGACGCCGGTCCTGTTCCTGACCACGATGGGCGGCGTCGACGACCGTGTCGCCGGCCTCGAGGCGGGGGCCGACGACTATCTGGTCAAGCCGTTCGCCTTCGCCGAGCTCATGGCGCGGGTCGGTGCGCTGGCCCGCCGCCCGCCGATCGTGGCAACGACCTCATTGCGCGCCGGCGACCTCGAGGTCGACCTGCTGGCCCGCACCGTCACGCGCGCCGGCAAGCGCATCGAGCTGTTGGCCCAGGAGTTCAAGATCCTCGAATACCTGATGCGCCATGCGGGCGAGATCGTGACCCGCACCATGCTGCTGGAGAAGGTGTGGGACTTCCACTTCGATCCCAAGACCAACATCGTCGAGACCCACATCTCGCGGCTGCGCGCCAAGATCGACAAGGGCTTCGACCGCCCCCTGCTCCACACCGTGCGAGGTGCCGGTTACGTGATCCGCTCGCCGGAGTGAGCGGCGGCAGTCACGTTCCTCCCTGCGCGCAGCGCGGGGAGGAACGTGGATCCCACCGTAGCAGTCCGCAGAGAGGCGCACGCCTCAGCGCGTGAACAGCGCGATCAGTTCCAGATGCGGCGACCACAGGAACTGGTCGATCGGCAGCAGCTTCTCCAGCCGATAGCCGCCGTCCTGAAGGGCACGCGCGTCACGCGCGAAGCTGCCGGGATCGCACGAGGCGTAGACGACGCGCGGCACGGTCGATCTGGCGATTTCGACGACCTGCGCGGCGGCGCCGGCGCGTGGAGGATCGAGCACGACGGCGTCGAAGGCGTCGAGCTCCTTCATTCCCAGCGGATTGCGGAAGAGGTCTCGCCGTTCGGCGACGACGCGGTTGCCGCCGATCCGGCGCGCCGCCGCAGCGATCGCCGCAACCGACGGCTTGTCGCTCTCGAACGACGACAGGCGGCCCAGCCGGCCGAGCGAGAGGGCACCGACGCCGGCGAACAGGTCCGCGAGCCTGGGCACGTCGCCGATCCAGGCATTCACCGCAGCGCGCATCGTCGCCTCGCCGCGCCTGGTGGCCTGCAGGAAGCTGCCCGGAGGCGGCTCGACCGTGGCGTCGCCGAGGAACAGCAGCGGCGTGCGGTGCGTCACGATCGGGTCGGGTGCGGCGCGATCGCCCCAGCTCAGGCGCGCGAGGCCGGCGCGTCCGGCGAGCTCGACCAGCGCCTGCCGCCGCTCGATCGACAGATCGAGCCGCCTGTGCGGCCGGATCAGCACGTCGAGCCCGCTGTCGGTCTCGTTCGCGACCGCATCGGCCGCCGCTCCGTCGGGCAGGACATCGGCCAGCGCCGTGCGCAACGGTGCAAGCAGCGCGGTGAGCGCCGGCCGCGCGATCACGCAGGTACCGACGTCGACCACCCGCGCACTGGCCCGCTCATGGAAGCCTGCCAGCACCCGCCCGCCCTGCCGGCGCAGCACGAAGTCGACACGCCGGCGCTCGCCCGGCTCGCCAAGCAGCGGCCGCTCGAAGGCCGGGGCCATGACGGCGCGCTGCTTCAGCGCCCGCTCGATCAGGCCGATCTTCCAAGTCGTGTAGGCATCGCGCCGCCAGTGCTGCAACGCGCAGCCGCCGCACACGGTGAAATGCGCACAGGGAGGCGACTCGCGGTGCCGCGACGGTGCCAGCACCTCGACCAGGTCGGTGGCGATGCCGTCGCCACGGCGGTCGATCGCCTCGGCCTCGACGACCTCGCCCGGCAGCGTGAAGGGCACGAAGTAGCGCTCGCCTTCCCGCTCGCCGAGGCCGTCGCCGCGCGCGCCGATCTCCCGGATGTCGAGCACGAGCGTCACGCCCGGGGCTACCCCAGCCAGCTCTTCGCCGGCCGCATCTCGCCGACCAGAAGGCCGACCACGTTCTTCACCGGCGGATGGAGCAGCTCGTCCTTCCTGTCGGCCGGCAGCACACCCAGATGGGCGAGCAACGTCGCCATGGCGACCTCGGCGGCCCGGCCCGCGCCATCCCACATCTTGAGCGCGACGCCCAGCCCCAGGGTCGGCAGCATGGCGCAGAACACGCCCTCGGCGCCGGTCTTGACCTGTGCCGTGCCGGGCAGCATCGCGTTGATGCGGGTGCAGAAACGGCCGGTGCCGGCCATCATGAACGGTTCCGCACCGATCGCCGCACGGATGCGGATGGCGGCCTCGGCATGCCTGCTCGACAGGCGCGACGGCTCGGCCATGTTCGCCATGGCGCGCGCCAGGCTCCCGAGCGGCGTCGCCAGGGTGGGAATGCCGCAACCGTCGGTGCCGTAGGCGAAATCGTCGGCGTTGCTGCCGCAGAGGTCGGTCATCACCGCGCGCAATCTCCGCTGCACCGGATGGTCGTATTTGATGTAGCCCCTGGTCGGCTCGCCGTAGGCGACGGCGGTGCTGAGGAAGCCGCTGTGCTTGCCCGAGCAGTTGTTGAAGGCGGCGGTCGGCAGCGCATTCTCGCGCACCAGCTCCTCGATGTTGGCCTGCAGGCGCGGCGGATGGGTGCCGCACTCGAGGTCGTCCTCCCCGAGGCCGATCGTCTCCAGCCAGGCGCGGACCGTCGCGACATGGCGCTTCTCGCCGTTGTGCGAGGCGCAGGACAGCGCGATGTGCTCGTCGCCCAGGGCGAAGCGCTCGACGGCGCCGCTCTCGACGAAGGCCATCGCCTGGATCGGCTTGTTGGCCGAGCGCGGCAGGATCCGCGCATCGATGTCGCCCCAGGAGGCGACGATGGTGCCGTCCGGCTTCACGACGGCGGCGGCGCCCTCGTGACGGCTCTCGACCAGCGGCCCGCGGGTGACTTCGACGATGACCGGCGTATTGCTCATTCTGTCCGTTCCAGCTTGATGATCGTCACGTTGTCCTGGTGCGGCGCTCGGACGGCGAGCACCGCCTCGATCAGCGCCCGCACCGGCCCGGCCGCTCCCGCCGCGATGCTGGCCTCGTCGAGGCTCTGCACCCCGTCGCTGCACAGCAGCAGCCGCGCGCCGGGCGCCAGCCGGCGGCTGCCCTCGTCGATCAGGCTGAGAGGCTGGCCCATCACCGCCTCGCGCAGCGTGTGGCGGCCAGGATGGCTGGCCGCCTGCCGGGCCGAAAGCAGGCCGCGCTCGACCAGCGCGTCGATCTGCGGCGCCATCGAGTGGTCGGCATTCAGCCGCTCGATTTTGCCGCCGGCGACGAGGTAGAGCGGCGAGTCGCCGACGCTGATCCAGCGCATGCCGTCGCCCGACACGGCCACGGCCACGAAGGTCGCGCCCATGTTCGTGAGGGTGGGGTCGCTCGCGGCCTTCTCGCCGACCGACGCGTTGGCGGCCTGCAGGGCGGCCGCCAGGCTGGCGCCCTTCTCGACCGCCGCCGCGGCCGTGTCGACGGCGATCCGCGAGGCGACGGCGCCGCCGGCATGTCCGCCCATGCCGTCGGCCAGAACCGCGAGCACGCTGCCGTCGGCGAGCTGCTTCACGGCCAGGCTGTCTTCCTGATAGGGGCGGTCACCCTGGTGCTGAGCGCCCTCGCCGCGCCACCGACCGCTCATCACTGGTGCCAGGTCGCGGGAAGCTTGTGCAGGCCGCGCAGGGTGAAGGTACCGCGCCAGTCGGGCGTGTCCTTCTCCGGCAGCTCCAGGTCGGGGAACCGCTCGATCAGCGCGGTGAAGACGAGCTCGGCCTCCAGCCGGGCGAGCTGCGCGCCGAGGCAGTGATGGATGCCGCCGCCGAACGACATCGGCCGGATGTTCTGGCGGCCGACATCGAGCATCTCCGGGTCGGTGTAGTGCGCCGGGTCGCGGTTGGCCGAGCCCAGCAGCATGATCACGCTCTCGTTGGCCGGCAGGGCGACGCCGCCGACCTCGACCTCGGTCGTGGTGACGCGGCCGGTCATCTGCACCGACGAATCGAAGCGCAGCAGCTCGTCGACCGCGCCGGGGATCAGCGAGGGATCGTCCTTCAGCCGCTGCCACTGGTCGGGCGCGCGATGCAGCGCCAGCAGGCCGTTGCCGATCAGGTTGGTCGTGGTCTCGTGGCCGGCGCCGAACAGCAGGCCGATATTGGCACGCAGCTCCTCGGCCGACAGTCGGTCGCCCGCCTCCTCCGCCCGCACCAGCTCGGTGGTGAGGTCGTCCTGCGGCTCGCGGCGCCTCAGCTCGCAGAGCTGGTCGAAATAGACATTGCCCATCGTCGTCGCCGTATTGGCCCGGTCGAGCTCCTCGCGCGTCATCGGCGCGGGATCGAGAATGCGGCCCGACACGTTGCTACCGGCCAGGAAGGCGGCGCGATGGTCCTCCGGAATGCCCAGCATGTCGCAGATCACGATGACCGGCAGGCGGTGCGCGAGATCCTTGATGACGTCCATCCTGCCCTGGTCCGCGACACGGTCGAGCTGTTCGTCGACCAGCCGGGCGATGCGGGGCCGCATGTCGGCGACCCTGCGGGCGGTGAACGCCTTGGTGACCAGGCTGCGCAAGCGGGTGTGGTCCGGCGGGTCGAGCACCAGCATGGTGCGCGCGAGATTGGCGATCACCGGCTCGCCCATGCGGTCGTCGCCATAGCGGCGGACGATGTTGCCCTTGAAGTCCTTGCCGAAGCGCCGGTCGCGCAGCGAGAAGGCGACGTCGTCGTAGCGGCTCAGCAGCCAGAATCCCTGCGGCGTCCTGAACACCGGCGCCGCCTCGCGCAGCCGGCGATAGAATGGATAGGGATCGGCGATGAAGGCCGGCGACAGCGGGTCGAAAACCAGGGCGCCATCAGCCCCTGACGGCGACGTCATCTCGTTCATGGCTCCCTTTAGCACGAACCGGCGGAGCGCGGCGAGCGCACCCGCGCTTGCCTGCCTGAGGCAGTGAACTGCGTGCAAACGTGTCAGATTTCCGCGCCAGATCACGATCATTGGACCGCGCGCATCCCTGCGCGCCCATACGCGCCTGTGAATGCGCTCGACCATGAGCGCGCAAGGATGCGCGCGGTCCAATGACGATGGCGACGGATGACCATACGTCTTGTCGGTCCGAGGCGGAGCCTCTCGAAAGCTTCTCCTCTCCGCGCGGCATGCCCAACGAAAAAGCTCACGTTCCTGCTTTCATCTGCCGTGGGCGACGGGGATGAAGCTTCATTCGTCATGCGCTAGCATCGGGGCAATGTTCGCCTTGACCCAGGGACTGCGTCGCGCCGTCCAGATCCACCCCCACGGCTCCGCCACCGCCTTCGCCTCCCGGCGGCGAACCTGGGAGCAGACCGCCGATCGGATCGCCCGCGCGGCCGGCGCGCTGACGGCCCTGAACATCCGGCGCGGCGACCGGGTCGCCATCCTGGCACTGAATAGCGACCGCTATTTCGAGCTGATGTATGCCCTGCCCTGGATCGGCGCGGTCATGGTGCCGCTCAATACGCGGCTGGCGGCGCCGGAGATCGAATACATCCTGCAGGATTCGGGCGCCGTCGCACTGTTCGTCGACGGGGCGATGGCCCACCACCTGACGGCGCTCGACGGCAGGATGCCGGACGTGCGCGAGGTCATCTGGCTCGACGACATCGCCTCGCCCGACGGCATGCTGCATTACGAGGATCTCACCGCGTACGAGCCGACCGGGGACGTCGGCGCGGCCAACGACGATCTCGCCGGCCTGTTCTATACCGGCGGCACGACCGGCCTCTCGAAGGGCGTGATGCTCACCCATACCAACCTCGTGGTGAACGCCATGAATGCGGTCGCGGGCATGGGCTTCACGGCCGACACCGCCTATATCCATTCCGGCGCGATGTTCCATCTGGCCGACGGCGCCTCGACCTTCGGCGTCACGCTGGCCGGCGGCCGCCACGCCTTCGTGTCTCGCTTCGAGCCGGTCGAGGTGCTGCAGACCATCGCCGGCGAGAAGGTCACGCACGCGCAGTTCGTGCCCACCATGATCAACATGCTGGTCAACCATCCGCGCTTCGCGGAGTTCGATATCTCCCGGCTGTCCTTCATCCTCTACGGTGCATCGCCGATGCCTGAAGGCGTGCTGCGCAAGGCGATTCAGATGATGCCGCATGTCCGGCTGATGCACGGCTACGGCATGACCGAGGCATCGCCGATCGTCACCCTGCTCGATCCACGCTACACGACGCTGGACGGACCCTATGCCGGACGCCTCAAGTCCTGCGGCCAGGTCGCGCTCACCTGCGAGGTGAAGGTGGTCGACACCGCGCGCAAGGAAGTGCCGCGCGGCACCGCGGGCGAGCTGGCGATCCGCGGCCCCAACATCATGAAGGGCTATTGGAACAAGCCGGCCGAGACCGCCGCCGTGCTCGAGGACGGCTGGTACTACTCCGGCGACGGCGCCACCATGGACAAGGAAGGCTTCGTCTATATCGTCGACCGCCTCAAGGACATGATCATCTCGGGCGGCGAGAACGTCTATTCGGCCGAGGTCGAGAACGTGATCTCGCTGATGCCCGGTGTCGGCGAGGTCGCCGTGATCGGTATCCCCGACGAGCGCTGGGGAGAGACGGTGCATGCCATCGTCGTGCCGAAACCGGGCACCACGCTCACCGCCGACGAGGTGATCGCCCATTGCCGCGAGCAGATCGCCGGCTACAAGTGCCCGCGCAGCGTCGACTTCCGCGACACGCCCCTGCCGCTGTCCGGCGCGGGCAAGGTCCTCAAGCGCGAGCTGCGCGAACCCTACTGGAAGGGCTTCACGAAGGCGGTGAACTGACGATGACCGGCGTGCCTCCCTACTACGACTGGATCGCCCATCACGCGCATCGCCGTCCCGGGCAGCTCGCGATCAACGACCTGCAGACGAACCGGACGCTGACCTATGCCGAGTTGCACCGCCGCACCGACCGGCTCGCCGCGTGGCTCGCGGCGCAGGGCATCGGCAAGGGCGATCGCGTGGCGCTGCTCGCGCCCAACTGTCCGGAATATTTCGAGCTCCAGTTCGCATGCGGCCGGCTCGGCGCCATCATGCTGCCGCTCAACTGGCGGCTCACCGTGCCGGAGCTGGCCTACATCCTGGGCGATTCGACGCCCAGGCTCCTGATCCACGACAGATCGTTCGCGCAGCAGGCCACGGCGCTGTCGAAAGAGCTGCTCGAGATCGATCCCGAGAACCCGTCCAGCGCTTACGAGCGCGCGCTGGCGTCGGGCGCGCCGATGCCGCCGCCCCTGCCGCTGACGCACGACGATATCGGCATGGTGATGTACACCTCGGGCACCACCGGCCATCCCAAGGGCGCGATCATCACCCACGGCATGGTGTTCTGGAACGCCGTCAACCTCGGCATCCCGGCGATGATCTCGCCGCAGACCGTGCAGCTCGTGATCCTGCCGCTGTTCCATACCGGCGGTCTCAACTGCTACGCCAACCCCGTGCTGCATGCCGGCGGCGCGATCCTGATCATGCGTTCCTTCGAGCCCGGCCTGGCGCTCGACTACCTCTCAGATCCGGCGCTCGGCATCACCCACTTCTTCGGCGTGCCCGCGCCCTACCAGTTCATGATGCAGCATCCGAAGTTCCAGGGTGCCGATCTCTCGCGCCTGCGCATCTCCGGTGTCGGCGGTGCGCCCTGTGCGCTCGCCATCCTCGAAGGCTGGCAGGCGCGCGGCGTGGCGCTGATCCAGGGCTGGGGCATGACCGAGACCAGCCCGGCCGGCACGATGCTCGACGCTGCCGACGCGATCCGCAAGGCCGGCTCGGCCGGCAAGGCGATGATGCACACCGAGATCCGCGTCGTCGACGACCAGGGCAAGGACGTGCCGCAGGGCGCCATCGGCGAGCTGCTGATCAAGGGGCCCAACATCACGCCGGGCTACTGGAACAA
>Ga0182738_1007144_pt1 | contig 11404 bp, 3 predicted proteins | sample eDN5th30CBELigMG_FD_128876 | JGI IMG/M metagenome (GOLD analysis project Ga0182738, IMG submission 128876) | Enriched Miracle-Growth compost microbial communities from Emeryville, California, USA - eDNA 5th pass 30_C BE-Lig MG (version 2)... ...
AAGTTTAGTATGATAGATATTTTGGGGATTGAACTCCCTTTTAGAAAAAGAAAATATGTATCGTAGGAATATATGAAAAAACCTGAGAAAATAAATTTCATTGACAATAAATTTAATACTCTTCAAGACAGATAAAATCAGAACAACATCATGTGACATCGACGCACTCAGTAAATTTTTTCAATGAGTCAGATTTTTTCAAAGAAAACATGGTGAACATTTTATGGGTTTTTAGAATAAAATTTTTCGAACAATTTTCTTTTGAGAATCTTTCTCTTGAACAATTAAAAAAAATTTTTTCGAATTGTTTATGTGCATAGGAATGTCTTGCCTGCTACTTTTCAAAAGACCCTCTCAATTCTCAAATTAAATTTTTTCAAGAAATCATCATATTCGAAGGAGAAAAATGAAGTATTCTGGAAACTTGGTCCTGAAAGAAAATTTCTGATTTTTCGTTTTAGATTTGGGTCTATATTTTCGAATTGTAAATTTCGTTACTAAGTTCTGTCTTTTTGTTGGTAAATGGGTAATCTCCTGTCCCAAGGTCTCAAGCCCTCGAAAAAAGACATCCAAGTCGAGACTGGCTGGATAAACAAGCGCTTTTAAAACAATGAGTTTTTCCTTAGGAAACGACACTTTGATAAAACTAACATCAATCAACAACAATTAAAAAAAAGAGAAACTTACCTAATAAAATAAATTCTTTTACTCTATAAAACCAGAAGAAGAAGAGGAACTATTCATCATCCCATCAAAACATGAATTTTAATGATTCAACTGCTTCCCTCAACTTTTATACTTATACTTCTCTTCGTCAAATGATGCAAGACCCTTCCTTCAATCCTTCTGAAACTACCACACTTACTTTCTCCCATCAAAAACATATCGACTTTCCTCCCCATCAACCTCTCAGTCTCTTGAAAAACCTCAAAATCCTCCACTTAACTCACAATAACATTGAAAAATTCACTGCTTCGCGCCTTCTCAAGGGAACTCCTTTATTACAAGAACTTGATTTGTCATACAACAAGATAAAGAATCTGGACGATATAGTGAAATTAGGAGAGCTTGTCCATCTTGAAAAGCTCGATATTCGTGAAAATCCTGTCTCAAAGAGTCTCATCAGGCTTCGTTTGATTGAATTTTTGTTATTTCCCAAGAAAAATACCAGTTCTGATGGAGTGGAAGCGCTTACCGCAACATATCGAGAGGGTCAAATTCTGAAAACGGATGAAAATCTTTACAAGCTGCCAGTGTCGGAGGATATTGATGATGATGAGCCATTTGATAGGCTAATAGCCAAACCGCGAGCGAATAAATTTGACCATTCAAAGACAGATATCAGATTGTCATTAAAAGAATGTCCAGTGCCTCGCAAAACGAATTTTCCAAGGCTAAGGGTATTAAATGGAGAAATGATTAGTATACAGGATGTGAGGAGAATATTATTAGGAGAAGAGATCGAGAAAGTGTTGGCAAAAGAGGGTAAAGAGGAAGGGAGAGATAGATCTGGAGAAAGTATCAGAAGTACAAGTCAAAAATTGCATGAGAAATACATCACAAGTTATCAAAAGAAAAAGAGAAGAGAAAAAGAAGCGAAAGAGGATGAAATGTGGGTGACGAGACAAGAGCAATTTTCTAAAGAAGAGAAGATTTTGAAAAAGGAGATGAGAAAAGAAGATTCACAGAAGATCGAAAAGAGAAAAATTATTGAAGGAAAAGAAGGAAAAAGCAGCGAGAGTAGTTTGCAAGAAAGTATGGAGAGTGATGCACATAACATGCAAAATAATGATATTCCGTCAGCTGATGAAGATGAGAAAGAAGAGGAAAAAGAGTTGGGAAAGGCATTTTTAGTGAGTTTGGCAGCAACGAAGGCAAGGTCAAAGACGAAAAAAGGATCACGAAGAGATCTTTTACAATTTTTCGGAAAGAAAGAAGTCGATGGAAAGGAGGAGGAGGGGGTCAAGAAAGAAGAAGAAAAAGTTCAAGAAGTCAAACAAAATACAGAGGAAAGCATAAAGCCAAAGGATGAAATTAGAGTTCCAACAGTGAGATTAAATAGTAGTCCGAGGAGGAGAACAGTATTGGTGAAGAGTGAAAGTAAACCAAATTTTAGTCTTCCTTTGTACAGTGCAAGGAAGGAAAATGAAGAGCAAAAGAGCATAAATCCTCCTCCGAAGGGAATAATAAAACTTGAACGAGTGAAAGAGAATGTCAAGGAGTCGGAGGATACAACAATATTGAAAGATCGATATAATTTGGAAGTATCAAATATGGAGAATTCAGCAGTGGAGTTGAAAACTGCAGCGAGTAAAAATACCACAACAGACATGAATATTTCAAATATTCCGAAGGCTCAAGAAAACACTACGATTAATTTAGGAGAGAATAACGGATCTTCGTTATATACAGACCATATGGAAAATACGAAAACAGAAGATTCAATTGTCCTTTCAAACAAGAGGAAAGTTGTTCCTCAAATGCGATTCCGAGCAAAAAGTGGAACAAATCTGCATAATTTTCTCAATAAAAATCCCCAAAGAGGCTCATCATTTTTGATCGGAAGAGGGCTGACAACTTCAAGATCGGAATCAAGGCTGAATAACCCTTTTATTTCAACCCCATTGATGACAGAAAGAAGATTTATTGATAATGATATTACGACGACAGAAACTGCAAGATCAAAACTCGAGGAGTCATCTTCTTGTGTTTCTCATACTGTTGCTGAACATCCTGAACCATTCAAAGATTTTCGAAAGACTCGAGTTGAAGGCCTTCGACAAAAAGAAAGACAAGTTTTTAACATTAAAAATAAGCTTTTTTGTCGCACACAAAAATCACCCTCCACTGAGAATTCTGTTCCTGATATAGAGAAACAAGCAAGAAGCTCCTTCTCAAAATCCTTTAGTATATTGAGTAAGACTCCTGCTGCAAAAAAGTCATTAGAAGGAGTTATTGCATTGAAAGATTTTTATCCACAGACTCAACGTGCTTTTCCTTTTACAAATGCAGCTCTTGAATTTCTCTCGGGTGGTGGAACTGGGGGTGGTGGTACTTTGAACAAAACGGCAGTAAAATTAACACCAGTTCAACAGTCGGGAAGACAAACTCCTGGATTATATCAAGCTCAACCTCCTTCTGTGGAAAGATCTACTCCTGGATTATGTCAAGCTCAGGCTCCTCCTGAGGAAAGATCTCCATCTCCAGATGGTGGTGGTGGAAATAAACAAAGAAGAGTATTGTATAGCAGCGTCGGTGGCAAGAGGCCAATAGAAATTAAAAAGAAGGTTGTCATTGATGGACCAGTAGAGACGTTAATGAAGGGAGAAAATGTAAAGAGGAAGGAGTATACAATTGAAGATTTATTACCAAGTGAGAAAGATGGAATGCCAAAGAGAGTGAGAGATCAGTTATTGATAGGAAAAGGAGAGAAATATGAAAGTTTGAAAGAGACAGGGGAGTTGTTAGGAGAGCTGTCTTTGTTGATGAATCAAGCGAAAGATTTAAGAGATAGAATTCACGTCAAGAAAGGGAATGATTCAAACAAGAGGAAGAAGAAACAAGATGAAAGTTCTTTGAAATCGAGAGAAGTTTTGGAATTTGATGATGTGACCAGTTATTTAAGAGATTACAATAATGTAGAAGTGCTAAAGCTTGAAGATCACAAAGATCTAAGGCAGCTAATATATCTCGTTCACAATGATGGTGGGAAGAAGAAAGAGAACATAGGAGGAGACCTAAGCGCTCGGAAGGATTTGGACAGTCAGATCTATCAAAGGAATAAGAGGGAGAAACAAGAAGAAATAGTGGAGAATTTGAGTATTGAAGGTGGAGTACAGAGGTTGAAAAAGATTCCCAGATATATGACAAATGTAAATAATAAAGAAATAGAAAGAGTGAACAGGAATGTTCAGCTTGCAGCACATACAATGAGATTTAGAGAGTATCAAGGTGATGAGGCGACAAAGAAATATTACAAGGAAGGGATAAAAGTGTTGAGGAATATTCAGAGCAACATGGCAGATTTGGAAACATCAAATAAACAATATATAGCAGGAAAAATTCCAGAAGAATATAATAGATTGATAAAGGCAAGTTTGGATAAGTTTAATGAAAGGAATATGAAGAAAAGAGAAGGGGATGAAAGTGAAGAGAAGAAGAAGGTTGTGAAAGAGAGTGAAAATAAAAGATTTGAATATGAAGAGACAAAAGAAGAGAAGATAAAGAACTATGCAAATACATTTAAGCAAAGAGTAAAGGATTTAAAAAAGGTGAAGATGAGAGTCGAAGAATATACAAAAAATGGAAGAAAGACAATCGATGACTTTTTGGAGCATGAAAAGAATGAATTGGAAAAAATTCATGATAAAAAATCGGCTTTTAAAGATCTTGTCGAACTAACTTATACTAATAAATTATAGATATTGGGAAAGTGAAGTGGGAGACTGGAATTCATTTTTTTTACATTGATTGTTGTATTCATAATTTATTTATTTACTTTAAAGATTTTTATGAGGAAGAATTTCTATGATATCTAAACTCATTCATAATTATTTTGAGAAAAATTTCTGTTATAGATATAGATATGATAAAATATATTCATAAACAGAGAGAAAATAAATTATTGAAAGAGAATTGAAATTCTATATTATAGAGCTTCAAACGTGAGTTTTAATTTACTATCAAGATTTGCCAAGACTCGCGGATGATCTTTCTCCGAAGCAAAATCTGTTTCAATAAAATGATTTAACCCATTCTTTTTCTTGAAATTTAATCCATCAAGAAATTCCACTTCCTATGAAGATGAATGATTGAAAGACTTTTTGAAAAAAAAATACTCTTTTAGAATAGAGGTCAGCTTTATTTCCAACAAGAATTCCGAAAAACTTGTTCTGTGGTACCAGTTCATTAATTTGTTGGATGGTCTTCTCTAACGCAAGGAAAGAACTCTTATCAGTAATATCATACACAAAAATAAAAGCTGCTGCCCATCTATAATACGCTTTTTCTAGGTTATTTTTGTCCCCATGACTAATTCTTACTCTTCCAGACGACATCTTTTATTTGACATTCTTTTCCTAGTGTTCTCACCCAAAAATGATAGATTTTTGTCGTCTTTAATATCTCTGCCTTCTTAATGAGGAAATCTGCTCCATTCCTATTTGTGATTGATTTTGCTAAAATAACTTTCTTGCTGTTACCTTTCCATTAGTCCTCCGTCAGAAGACTCGCCAAAGAAAGAATGAATTAAAGAGTGTTTTCCAGTGTTTTGAGCTCCAACCATGACGCATCTCATAAAATATTCTCTTTCAACAGAATCACAAAATTTATAGTGACTTGCTTGAGTATTAAAATTGCTTGGGCCATTCTTAACATCATTCAAGCTCTTCAAGACAAATTCAGGAAATTATTTGCTGGGAACAACTTACCACTTTATTGGGAATTTCTGCACTATTACATTCTTTTAAGGAGGTCAATTCTTTTTCGACCTTCTCGACGTGTAGATTGGCATATTTGGATTTTTTCGGCTTGTTTGGATCTTGCTCGGGTGTGTTTCTGTTTGATAAGATGTTTTCTTTGTTCGCTGATGGAAGGTCTTCTAATGAATGTGTCTTTTCTATCTGATTAGAATTAAATGACTCGAAGGCAAAAAGGAGGAGTGAATTTTTACTTTATGCAAGCCTTTGTGGTGGATATGGTGGTTAAATTGGCTTTGAACGGAAATAGTTTCCATGAGAGATAAATGAAAGTTTATTTTCGGCTCATTGGAAGGAAAAATAAAAAGTCGAAGTTTTCGAAGAAAAGTTAAATTTTCAAGTTTGTATTCCAATTGAGATATATAAGTATATTTTGGGTTTTCATTCAAAATTTATTAACTTGCCAGGCCCCTGACTGATGAAAGAAGGTTTTAATTTCTTGTTGTTGAGACATATTGAGTGGAGAGGGAAGATCAGGAGAGCATCAGTGTGATGAGTGGAAAAAGAAGGAATTAGGAGAAGTTTTTATCTGATTCTGGAGTTTGATTTTGGAATCTGGAATGTTCTTTTGAAGGTTCCATAAGATATTTTTTCTGATACAATTTTTTTCTGGAATCACGAAGAGTAAGTTTACCTGATATTTTGTTTGATATTCTCTCAAATGAAATGACTACTAACAATACAACTCGAAACAAAAATGAATTAATTACAGAAAGAATGAAATTTTCTTCAAATCTTTTTATACATATTTTTTATTCTGAACATAGACATTATTCAATACATGTTCCAATTCTTCAATTTTCAATGGCTTTGCAACATATCCACTCATTCCTGCTTTTCGCCATAATTTCTCATTTCTTTCATCAATATTGTTCGCCGTTAATGCTATAATTGGCGCCTCACTGATCTTCCCACTTTCCATCCATTCTCTCAACTTTTTACTTGCGGTATATCCATCCATAACTGGCATCTGGCAGTCCATCAAAATTACTTTAAATATTTCTCTACTATTTTCATGGTCTAGAGCTATTTTTAAAGCTTCTTCTCCGTTTGTGGCATTTTTAACTTGATATCCCCGTTCTTGCATGATATGATTAGCGACGATTAAATTAAAGGGATTATCATCCACAATAAGACACCAATTTTTACGAGCAGTCGTCGTATACTTATTGAGAATCTCTCTTGAATTTGATTGAAAATGGAAACTAGTTTTACATTGACTATATGGGGATATTTTTTCTAGGACCGTTAATGATCCTGCTGTTTCATCCATAGAATGATTATACTCGTCATTTGCCATGCTCTCAAGTTCAGATTGTCTGAGAGTCTTTTGTTCAAATTGTACTGCATCTTTAATGACAAAAGAGAATGTACTTCCTTGGCCAGGAAAACTTTCAAATTCTATTCCTTTTTTCGTGGAAGGACCTAATAAAGCTGCCAAGGTATTTGAGATGGTCAGTCCTAATCCAACGCCATGAGTGTTTATATTTTTATCTTCATGTTCGAGTTTCCCAAAAAGCTTGAATAATTTTCCTTTATCTTCTGCTTTGATGCCGATTCCTGAATCTTTGATATTAAAGCAAATTTGGTGGGGATCATTATCTTTAAGGGCGACTGTGATGCAGACTCCTCCTTTGAAAGTGAATTTAAAGGCATTCCCAAGAAGGTTGATCAAGACTTGGCTTAATCTGGTTCGATCAGTGATGATTGATGAAGGGACATTTCTGTCAATTTTGAAGGTAAGATAAAGGTTTTTCATACGACAAAAATGATCGAATAAAGTTTTGATTTCTGAAAGAAGTGTAGTGATAGATACCCTGGTGTACACGAGTTTCAATTTGTCATTTTTAATTTGTGAGAAGTCCAGAATTGAATTGACAAGATTTAAAAGCAATAAGCTATTATTTTTACATGCATCAAGATATCCAAGCAGCTCATCTTGTTTCAGTTTCTGCTTAATGATATCAATTAGACCTAGCATTCCATTAAGAGGAGTTCTGAGTTCATGAGAGATCATTGCAATGACAAGATCTTTATTCTTATCGATAATTTTAAGTTCGGTAATGGTCTTTTCATGAGTAATATCGTCAATGACTATTCCAATTGCATCATCATTATCCCATAATAAAGGGAATATTCTCACTTTATAAAAGAGCTTTTTGGAGGAGTCCCTTCGCCTTCGGATGAACTCTTCTTGGCCTTCTTTACCGATAAAAGTTGACTGTTTTTTGAGAGCAGAATTTCTTTTTGAACCAGGAGAAGAGTTTCGCCGGAGATCTGGATTAATTTGAGAACTAAATATTTTTTTAATATGAAGAGGATTATTGTGCGAATTATTCTCATCGGGCAGTGAACTTTCTGATTGACTGAAAACTTGGAAACTGATTTCATCAAGAGTTGAAAATTGATCTGGTCTTCTCGTAAAGGCTTTCATGAAATCAGAAAGAGTGAGGGTTTGAGTTTCATAATCAGAGAGGATATGGCCAACTTCTTCAAGTATTTCAGGGTTTTTCACCATATCATCTTTTTGGAGGATGAGCTTTTGGAGCGCAAATTTAGCTTGATGAATAGTGGAACAAAATGACTTTTGAAAGGAGTCGTTAACAAAGAAGCTGCAAGAATAGTCTTTCGCAAAAATGGCCATTTGACTTGGAAGATTTTTGGTGAGAAAATCTTTGAATTTGAAGAGTTCATTTTTGGATTTATGGAGATTATTGAATAAAAGCCGATCAGCTTTTTCGATTTTGAAGCTTAGAATATTTGGAAATATCTCCAAAAACAGCACCAGGAATCCTTGAGCAATATCTGGAATTCCAATGACAACACTTTTGAGGATTAAGAAGATGATATTGAAGGAAGTCGCAATTTTGAACTTGAAGATGTAAGAATTGAGCATTTTGTGAATAAGAGCAAACGCATATCCTGTATAAAAGGCTTCATAAGGGTGCATCTTGTGAAGGACAAGTTTCATATTGATGAGATACATTGAAAGGATCAGAAAGATGTAAATGAGAGAGATTGATTCAAGGTAATTCTGGAGTTTATCTCTATTGAAGAGTATCAGCACGGCAAATACGAGGAAAGAAATGCCAATTTCAAATTGAGGATGAAGATTTCTATCGAAATATCTGTAAGTGAGAGGAAGAAAGAGCAACGCGATGAAGATGAATAGGCACTATGGGATTAGCTGAAAAGGTGAGAAAGAGTTACAGTGAAATATTCTCTAAGAAGAGGAGTCTTGAGCTTCAAATACTCTTTTTCTTCCAATGGATCACTAAAGTTGAGATCAAGTCTCGAGAGGAGGCTAGTTAACATGGGACTAGAAAATAAAAAGTTCAAAGAAGCGTTTTTGATGAATTGAAATTTTTAAAGAAAGTGATGAAACTTGAAAATTTAGCCATAAATCTGAATGCCTAGGGGTTATTTGATTTGAGAATTTTTTTCTAGAATTTTTGGTTAATTATAACTGGTTTTACTGGAACACTTGTCTTCAAAATTTTTTTGTGGAAAAAAATGCGAAATCTTTCTTGGCGAGAGAAAACAATGGGAGATAGTGATCGATTCAAATAATTCTGAACAAGCGATTTAAAATGTATTATTTTTCAAGAAATATCTTGAATTATTCGCGCTTTGATTTGCAAAAGATTGTTTGCTGTCTTCCTTGTTTGTTATCAATAGTGAAATAAAGAGTATGAGGACTTTCTCTCTCTAGATTTCAAAAATCTCACAAGAAAATGAGTCGAAAAAAGGAGAGAAACTCAATATGTTGTTGAGATGAGTAAGGTGCAAGACAAATCAAGATCTTGTTGTTAAATTTTAGTTATGATGGAAAAATGATTACAGATTCAATTTTAATAAAAGTTTTCGGAATTTTTCCTTCAAAATTTAAAAAGATTCTTTAAAATGTTCTCTTGCAAGACTTGAAACCAATTTTTTGCCGAAAGTGTTGGATTTGAAAGAATTTTAATATTAAACTTTTGGTTGGAAGATTACAGAAGCTAAAGTTTATCGAGAGAAGAAGACTGAGTCCATTTAAAGATTTGAAGTAAAATATTTTCCAGCGATCTCTTCATCATGTTTGAGCTGACTTTTTTTTTTGGATTTTGTGAGAATTCAAAAGAAGTTTTTGGTTGATTAATTTGGCAAATTAGTTTGTTTCAAAAAGGTTGAATTCGAAAATGTCCTGATTTCAAAAAATTTTCCTCAAATCTTCAGAAGATGTCTGTATTCATTGAGAAATTTAAGTTTGCAGCGATTTCTTTCGCCCAAGAGCCCTCATTCTTCTCTTTACCAATATTCTCAGTGATGAAAAAATTTTTTTCGGGCTCAGAGGCAAGAGGAAAAAAAAGTTGAGAAATTGTAAAGTTAACAATTCCTCTGATTCCAATTTGAGAAATCTCCAAGAAAAAAAATTTAGAACTCTCGTTTTTTGAGTCAATGAAAATTTGTCACACAATTATTATTTTTTTCTTTTTCAGAAAAGCTGAAAAATCATTATTTCCCAAAGAAGAAAATTTTTTTCCATTTCAAATTTTGTGAATTCAAAAACTGAGAGAAACCAAACAAAAGTTTCTCAATATTTTTTCTTAGAATCTGTCTGTCTCTCCTTTATGACTCAAAAAGCTATTTATTGATTAACTTTTAAAATATTTTCAGCCCAACGGAAACTCCAAAGGCTTTTTAAAAATAAATCTCCGCCATATTTCTGATATGGATTCGAGGAACCGTCCTAGATGCATGATCAGTACCTTTCCTGACAATATTTGGTGGGGAATCGCAGCCTTTTGAATTTTCCAGAGGCAAAAACATGATTTTGTAGAACATCTTTATAAGCAAGATTAACGACAAATCTCTATAAAATATAGTGAAAAATTTCTAATTTTAATATTCACCTGACTCCTTAGTTTTCAAAAAGAAAAGCAGGAAGATGTTCTCAAAAGAAAACGATTTGCTGGGAATAGATGATTTAACTATTCTGTTGTTTCTTTGAAGTGTTATTCCAAAATGCCCAGGAATGAAAAAATGCAACGTTTCTATTTACCAGTTGGAGTGTCAAGCGAATAAAAACAGTAGATATGAGAAGCACTTCAAGTTAACAGATGTATTTGTCAAATTCTAAATTTTTCCCTCAACAGCTTAAAATTCCCCCTCTTTATTAATTCAAAAAGATTTTTACAGAATTTTTATTTCATGAGTTTTTTATTGTTAATTTCTTATTTTTCATAAGGCTTTTCTGTGTCATTGCTGACAAGGATGTTTCTCAACAAAAAATAAAGAACAGGAAAAGCTGTCTTTTTATGAATTAAAATACTTCTTTTTTCCTCCTCCTGATTATTGATTAAGAGTCATAAATAAAAACTTACAAAAGAGTCATTCTATAGGAAGAAGAGACACAAGGGAGTCTTTTGGTCAAAACATACAGAAAGCATCATATCATTATTGAGGTTGTTTGAGGATTAAAGCAGGTTGTAATGATTAATGATCCAACATAAAATAAACGACACGTTAAATAATTAATTTGATTATATTGTTATTAATTTGATCCTTATTATTTGGGTATCAAGACAATTTTTATGTCAAACTCAGATTTTATAGATGCATAGAATGAACACATGTGTTCAGACTTCTTTGGCTTTTTATGCCTTTGATCGTAGTTCAAAGATAATCATTTTTTTTTTCTAACCTTCTTTCGGATGCATTCGAAGAAAAATCAACTATTTTGAAAGACATTTTTTACCTAAAAAAATTGACTTCCCAGGGGAAGTTTATCAAAAAAAATTTTCAGAAATCAGAGTCTGCAAAACATTCTACTTTTATTCAAAAGAAAGAAAGAGAAATGATTGCAGTCGATTGTTGTTAGATGATAAAAGAGATTTGGAATAATCACAACGGTTTTGGTAAAATTAAGAATGATACGGCGACCACCG
>Ga0182738_1007146_pt1 | contig 11403 bp, 8 predicted proteins | sample eDN5th30CBELigMG_FD_128876 | JGI IMG/M metagenome (GOLD analysis project Ga0182738, IMG submission 128876) | Enriched Miracle-Growth compost microbial communities from Emeryville, California, USA - eDNA 5th pass 30_C BE-Lig MG (version 2)... ...
CCCGGCTGTGAGGCAGAGCCGTTCTGCGGCCGGTTCTCGGCGAAGATCTCGCCATTGTGGCTGCAAACGATCTCCCTTGAGATCGAAAGTCCAAGGCCGGAGTTTTTGCCGCGCTTGGTGTCGGTTTGCGGGCGGTCGCTATAGAAGCGGTCGAAAATCTGACTCAATTTATCGGGCGGGATGCCGGGCCCCTCGTCTTCGATTGTAATTGCGACCTTGGAGCCGTTCGGCTGCATCCTCACAGTGACGGTGCCGCCTTCCGGCGAGAACGACAGGGCGTTGTCGATCAGGTTCGTGAAGACTTGCCCGAGGCGTCCGTCATTGCCGCGCACCCTGTACGCGGAAGATGAGCCGGGCTCGATAATGAGATCGATATTGCGGCTGTCGTCGATCAGCATGTCCGCGAACAAGCCTTGGATGGTTTCCAGTACGGTGCGGATATCGATGGGCTGCATATGCTGGCGGGCCAGTTCGGCATCGAGGCGCGAGGTGCTGGAAATGTCGTTGATCAGACGATTGAGCCGTTTCAATTCCGATTGAATTTCCTGCACGAGTTCGTCGCGGCTGGACTCCGATTTGGCGTAAGTGAGCGCTTCGGCCGTCGAGCGCGCCGCCGCCAGCGGATTTTTCAACTCGTGCGCGACATCGGCGGCGAACTTCTCGCTGGCCTCGATGCGGCGGTAGAGGGCGTTGGTCATGGCGGTGAAGGCGCGACTCGTCTGTCCGACCTCGTCGCGGCGAGCGGTCAGATCGGGCAGTTCCTGGCGCGCGGAAATGTTTTGCGTGACGTGATAGGCGGCATCGGAAAGGCGCCGCATCGGGCCGGCGACCGTTCGTTCGAGCACGAGCGAACTGCCGATCGATACGACCAGAGCCATCGCCGCGATTTGCAGGATCAACCAGCGTTCGTCCCACAACACGTCATCGATGTCGCCCGGCTTCGTCGAGACGAGGAGAACACCGAGAATCTTGTTTCCGCGCTTGATTGGTTCCGCCATCGACACGATTTGCTGGCCGCGCTTGTTCAGCAAAAGAATCGGCGTTTCGACGCCGCGTTGCGCCGCGATCCTGACCTCGGGATAAAGGAAGCCGTTCGCCGTGCCGAGCTCGCGATAGACTTTCAGCTCTTTGTTGATCACCCAGTAGTTGAGGCGCGTCCAAAAATTCCGGAGGCGCGGCGCCGGGCTGTTATCGGCTCCGGTGCTCGATTGAGGATCGTCGGAAAAGAGCGTCTCGCTGTTGAGGATCAGCGTTCCCTTGGCGGAATAGATGCGCGCCTTCAGGTTTGCGGGTCCAACCAGTTTGCGCAGAACCATCGCAGCCTGATGCGGATCGATCGGAAGTTCGAGGGCGGCGAAGGCGTCATCGCGCTGGGCCCAAGGCGCGGTTTTGTCGGGAATGCGGTTCGGATCGAAAATCGCGCGTTCGTTGATGGCGCGATAGGCGATGGCTTCAGACGTGATGCGCGACACCGTCTTGACGACGTCGACCTTGGCGTCGAGCAACCAGCCGTGATGCAAGCTGAGATACAGCATTGCAAACAGCAGTCCGGCGAGGCCGACCAGGTTTGCAAGGAGGATGCGCCGCCGCAGATTCTTTCTGACGCTGCGCGCGATCCAGCCTTCGGAAAAGATTTTGACGAACGCCACGAGGAGCGCGACGAGCGTTTTACGCACGTCATAGCGCGGAGCGGCTTCAGCCGCGGACGGTCGCGCAATCCCGGCCGATGCGCCGCCCGGAACCGCCGCACTTACGGCGATGTCATTGCTGTCGAGCGCCATCCAATCCCCTTAGTGACGGCGGACCCCTCTATTCCTTGAAGCGGTACCCCACGCCATACAGCGTTTCGATCACATCGAAGTCGTCATCGACTTGCTTGAACTTCTTGCGCAAGCGTTTGATGTGGCTGTCGATCGTCCGGTCATCAACATAAACCTGATCGTCGTAGGCCGCATCCATAAGCGCATCGCGCGTTTTGACAACCCCCGGCCGCGTCGCAAGCGCCTGCAGAATGAGAAATTCCGTTACGGTCAGCGTCACTGCCTTGTTGTCCCAGTGGCAGGTATGACGCTCGGGATCGAGCTTCAACTTGCCACGCTCGAGAACGCGTTTGGCTTCATCCTCGACCGTCGTTCCGTCCTTCGGCGCGGCGCGGCGCAATACGGCTTTCACACGCTCGACGATGAGCCGCTGTGAAAATGGTTTGGCGATGTAATCGTCGGCGCCCATCTTGAGGCCGAACAGCTCGTCGATTTCTTCGTCTTTAGAGGTCAGAAAAATAACGGGCATCGCCGATTGTTGACGCACACGCCGCAGCAGCTCCATGCCGTCCATGCGCGGCATCTTGATGTCGAAGATGCCGAGATCGGCGGGTTCTTCCGTCAACGCTTCAAGCGCCGACACGCCATCGCCATAAGTCCGGACTTTGTAACCTTCCGCCTCCAGCGCCATCCTGAGGGAGGTGAGAATGTTACGCTCGTCATCGACAAGTGCGATCGTGCTCTTTTCCTTCATCTTTTCCTCTCAAGCCCCCCTCGGAGCGGTGGTCTCGTGCCGAGCCGGATATGGCGCTTATGGCGGCATGGTGGACCAATTGTGGCGCTTCGTTCAATGAATGCCGGAGGCTGAATGGCACCTGAATATGCGACCATAGTCGCAACGGCAAGCAATGGCGAACTTTCTTAGCGCACGGACTTTCGTTGCGGGTGTTCAGTTGGCATCTCGCCGACTTGTGTTGTTCGACATACAGTCTTCGGATATTTTCAGCGGTAACATAGTGTTACGGAATCTGACGTGAAGCGTGCGCCTAGGACCATCGCACAGCTTGAGCTTGCCTTCCTCGTTCCATAAGCAGCTTATCCGCCCTTGGAAGGCCCAGCAGTACACGCAGCATTGGCGGCGGATCGAACAAGACTGCGAATATCGGAATTTCTTTATTTGTCCGGCCGCGCCGTGCCGCGCACCGGAGTGGCAGGGGTATATTCTGCAATGACCATTCAGCTGTTTCCCATCGCGCAGTCCAACAAAATTCGGAGAAATCTGCGCGAGGCAGACCTGATCGAGCAAATCATTCGGCGCAATGAGGGACGATTGGCGGCCAGCGGCGCGGTCGTCGTAGAAACAGGACAGCACACGGGACGTTCGGCGCAAGATAAATACGTGGTTCGCGACCGCGAGACCGACAACGCGATCTGGTGGGACAACGCGAAAGAAATGTCGGACGAACAATTCGACAGGCTGCTTGCGGATTTCATCTCTTTCGCCGCTCACAAGGACATTTTCGTCGAGGACCTTTTTGCCGGGGCCGATGCGGAGCACCGACTCAATACGCGCATCGTGACCGAATATGCGTGGCACTCCCTTTTCATTCGCCATCTTCTGAGGCGGCCCGAAGCTGCCGAACTCGAGAGCTTCGTACCGGCTTTTACCGTCGTCGATCTGCCGAGCTTTCGCGCCGCGCCGCACTATCACGGCACGCGAACGGAAACGGTCGTCGCCTGTAACTTCACGAAGCGCATCGTGCTGATCGGCGGCACGAGTTATGCGGGCGAAATCAAGAAAAGTGTTTTCTCATTTCTCAACTACATTTTGCCGACGAAGGGCGTCATGCCGATGCACTGCTCGGCGAATGTCGGAGATGATGGAAATTCCGCCGTCTTCTTCGGGCTTTCAGGAACCGGCAAGACGACGCTTTCCGCCGACCCGAGACGCGAGCTTCTCGGAGACGACGAGCACGGATGGTCGGAAAAGGGCATCTTCAATTTCGAGGGCGGCTGCTACGCCAAGACGATCCGGCTGTCGAAGACGGCGGAGCCCGAGATCTGGCAAGCGTCCAACCGTTTCGCGACGGTGCTCGAAAATGTCGTCATCGATCCGGTGACCCGCATACCGGATTTCGACGACAATCGCCTCGCCGAGAATGCGCGCTCGGCTTATCCGCTCGATGCCATCGCCAACGCAAGTCCGACTGGCACGGCGGGCCATCCGAAAAACGTCGTCATGCTAACAGCGGATGCGTTCGGCGTTCTGCCGCCGATCGCAAAGCTGACGCCGAGCCAGGCCATGTATCATTTTCTCTCGGGGTTCACGGCCAAAGTCGCGGGAACCGAGAAAGGCATGGGCTCGGAACCGCAGCCGACATTTTCGACATGCTTCGGCGCACCGTTCATGCCGCGGCATCCAAGCGTTTACGGAAATCTGCTGCGTCAGCTGATTGCCGAGCACGATGTCGATTGCTGGCTCGTCAACACGGGCTGGACCGGCGGCAAGTATGGCGAAGGCACACGGATGCCGATCAAGGTGACGCGGGCGCTGCTTGATGCGGCGCTGTCAGGCGACCTCAAACGGCAGCCGATGCGCGTCGATCCGGTTTTTGGATTTGAAGTTCCGCTGGCGTTGCCCGGCGTCGATAGCAAAGTCATGACGCCGCGAGACACATGGCGCAACCCGGCGTCCTATGACGAAGCCGCGGCCAAGCTCGCCGGCATGTTCCACAACAACTTCGCGAAGTTCGTACGCTACGTCGACGCCGACGTCGTCGAGGCTGGCCCGTCGCTCGGCCGTCAGGTGGCGGCGGAGTAAAACGAGGCGCACGCCGACTGCGTCTCGTTTTTCTTGGATGCGGAAATTTTATGCTTTCTCAAATCGTCATCCCGTCGAAGGCCGGGATCTATCAAGCCAATGGTTCCGATGACGTCGATACTTGGACGGATCCCCGCCTACGCGGGGATGACGTTTAAGGTACTCTTTTCCCACCACGTCATGGCCGCCCTCCGAGGCGCCCATCCAGAGCCACACGCTCGACTCTCGCGAGCTAGTTCTGGATGGCCGGGTCAAGCCCGGCCATGGAGTGGGGTTTTGCTTAGGTCAACCTTTCGCGCCGCAAAGCGTTGATCATCCCGGTGGCGGCGCATAAACATGCCGCCGGAATTGCACAATCGATGGAGTGGCGGCAAATGGGTACCCGAATTTCTTTTACGCGCCCCGATGGTCAACCTGCCGAGGGATATCTTGCGAGCGCCGCGAAAGCGAACGCGCCGGGCGTCGTCGTTATCCAGGAATGGTGGGGCCTCCAGGATCAGATCAAAGGCATTTGCGATCGTTTTGCGCTTGCCGGGTACGATGCGCTGGCACCGGATCTCTATGCGGGAACTGTCATTCCGTATCACGACATCGATGCGGCGTTCGCTGAAATGAACTCGCTCAACTTTTTGGAGGCGACGGATCAGATCGTGCGTGGCGCCGCGCAGTTTCTGCTCAAAGGCAGCCCGAAGGTTGCCATCTGCGGTTTCTGCATGGGCGGTGCGGTTGCGGTGCTCGGTGCGGTTCGCGTTCCCGAATTTTCCGCGGCGATTTCATTTTATGGTTTGGCGCCGGAGGACGTCGCCAAAGCTGCAGATGTGAAGGTGCCGGTGCAGGGACACTTCGCGAACGAGGACGATTTCGTAACACCGGAGAAGGTCAACGATTTCGAAGCGGCGATGAAGGCAGCAGGCAAGCCGTTCGAAGTCTACCGCTACGACGCGAGCCATGCCTTCATGAACGAGCAACGCACGGTGCATGATCGCCATTGCGCCGAAGAGGCGTGGGGCCGCGTGCACGCGTTTTTGACGACGAATTTGGGGTGATGCTCGCAGTTGATTCGAGCGGAATGGCATTAGATCTCGTTCCCCTACCCTCAGGGGAGGGGTTAGGGGCGGGGTGAAGCAAAAGAACTGGTGTCGAATACTTAGATTGCGCTAGCGGCATCTCTCCACCCCCGACCGCTCCCCGCTAGGGAGGGGGGAAGAGAGACGAGCCTCACCCGTTGAATTCCGTCATCCCGGCGAAGGCCGGATCCAGCCAAACCTCAAATGCGAACTCTTGGCCGCATGCCGTGGATGGCCGCCTTCGCGGCCATGACGGGAGGACAGAGGGTTATTGCGTGCGAGCGCCGTGACCGCGCAGGCGAGGCGGCCACTCAGGGTGTGACATTCGACGGGCGTTGCGCGCGACTCTGGATGGGCGGGTCAAGCCCGGCCATGACGGTAGGAAAGATTGCTCGCGAGCGAAGCGATCCGCGCTAGCTTCTGAAATCTTCCAGCGTCAGCAGAGCGGTGAAGGCGAAGCCGGCGTTGGCGAAGGTTATCATCGCGCCATCGAGGCGGTCGACGACGGTGATGATGCGGACGACGTCGGCGCCCTCGGCTTTCAGCGCTTCAGCGGCCTTCAGCGCCGAACCGCCCGTGGTCGTCACATCTTCGACGACGACGACTTTCTTGCCCGCCATGTGTTCGCCCTTGACGAGACCTTCGACGAGTGCGCGCGTGCCGTGTTCCTTGGCCTGCTTCCTGACGAAGAAGGCCGGCAGCTTGCGTCCGCGCGTATATGCAATCGCCGTGACGCTGGAAGCGATGGGCACGGCCCCCATTTCGAGCCCGCCGATGAGGTCGGCATCGGTGCGTTCGATCTCATCGAGGATAAGCGAGGCGATGAGATAAGCCCCCTCGCTGTCGAGCATCGTCGGCTTCATATTGAAGTAGAACGGCGACGTCTTGCCCGACGCGAGCTTGAATTCCGGGCCTTCCTGGAACGACCGGGCTTTAATGATCTCGATCAGGCGCGCGCGCTTCCCGGCGCGGTCGGACGGATTTTCTGCCATGCGATAGATGCGCCTCTTGCGTTTTTGGCCTCAGGATGCGCAAACACCCCGGATCGAAAAAACTGTCAAGATTTAGGGGAAGATTGTCGTGGAGCGCCGCCGTTCGCTAACCGAGGGATGGACTGCACTGGCGTCGCGTCCGCAAGCAGCGTCGATGGCGCTCTTTTTACTTTGTCTGATCGTGTATCTGCCTGGATTCGTGCGGCTTCCGGCCGTCGATCGCACGGAGGCCATTTACGCCGAGACGACACGCGACATGGTTCAGCGCGGCGATTGGACCGATCCGCGCTATGGCACCGACGTTCACCAATATCGGCCCATCGGCACCTTCTGGGCGCAGGGTGTCAGCAGGCTGTTCTGGGGTGAGGCGCATGCGCGCGATATCCAGGTTTACCGGTTGCCGTCGTTGATCTTCGTGACACTCGCGGTGCTGGCGCTGTTCTGGCTCGGGAGCGCCATCGTCGGGACGGAAGCGGCCTTGATCGCGGCGGCGTTGTTCGCCGTGGCGCCCTTGACGGTGCTCGTCTCGCAACTGGCGATCGCCGAAGGTCTTTCCCTGCTTCCCGCAACCGTCGCGATGCTCGTCCTGGCGTGGTTCTATACGACGGCCGGGCCTTTCTCTCCCGCGCAAGCGGTTGCGGGCTATCCGCGACAGCTCTCGCCGCGTGGAGAGCGAAACCTGGCGCTGCTCTTCTGGGCCGTGATTGGGCTCGGCATGTTGATCAATGCGCTGCTCGTGCCCATTCTGGTGCTGGCGACGCTGATCGCGCTCTATGCGTTCGATCGTGATTTCTCGTGGCTGAAGCGTCTGCGGCCGCTGACCGGAGTTCCGCTGGCTCTGGTCATCGCGTCGCCGTGGCTCATCGTGCGCATGCATCAGGATGGCGTTCCGTTCAGCGGCATGGGCTGGAACGACTTTCTCGCGGCGCTGGGCGGCGCGCAGGATATGAAGCTGCGCGCCTTTCCCGGCACGTTCATTCTGGCGCTGCTGCTTGGCTTCATTCCGGGCACCGCGTTGCTGGCCACCGCCACGTCACGACTGTGGAACACGCGCTCGCAGCGGTTGGCGAGTTTTCTGCTCGCCTGGGTGATCGGCTACCTCATCTATCTTGAAGCCCTGTCGTCGAAGCCCGGCACGTACATGGTGCAGACGATGTTTCCGGCGCTGGCGCTTGCGGTCAGTTCCGTCGTCGTCAGCGAGACGGGCGGCGGCAAGCGACCGGACTGGAGCTTATCCATATGGCCGACGGCGCTGGCGGCGATTCCGCTGGCGATTTTCGCGGGCGTTTATGCCTTCGCCGGAGAACCGCCGAGCCCTGCTGCGGCTATCATGATCGCGATCATCGCGTCGCTGTTCATCTGGAGCGGCCGGCTTGTTCATGAGGGACTGCTGCGCGGCTGGGCGACGATCGGCGTCACTACGATGGCGTTGTTTGCGATCACGCTGCTCGGCATCGTGCTGCCGTCGATCAACAAAATCTGGCCGGCGGCAGAGGTCGAACGCGCCATTGCGCGCTGCAGGGACCGCTCGGTCGATCTCGTTGGGTTCCGTGAGCCGACGGGACGATTTGTGCTCGGCGCCGCGCCAGACCACCAAGTGCCCGAAACCATCGCCAATGCCAAGGGCGGTGAAGCCGGCCGGTTGCTGATCGTGGAGGATCGCTGGATCAACCGCATGAACACTGCGCTCGCGGCCAGTTCGCAGCCGCCGTTGCCGTCGCCGAGCGGCTGCGTTTCGGCGTACAATGTGATGCGCGGCTGTCCCGTTCATTTCCGCATTTACGACATGGGAGCCGCGCCGCCCTGCCAAATTCCTTCCGAGTTCGCGTGCCAGTCCAATCCCCATCCGGCCGGACCACAAAAATCGGGAAATTGCGACTGAAGGGAACGCCCCTGCGCACGCGCGCGTCGAGATGCTATACGTGATGAAAGCCATGCAAGGATCATTCGATGTTCAATCCCGAACGCCCGCCTGAGATCATCGCGCAGCGTTGGCTCAATTCCGATGGCAAGCGCACGCTGAAGGCCGAGAAGGGCAAGGTCATCGTTGTTGCGATCTGGCAGTTGACCTGTCCGGGTTCGCAGAATTTCGGCTTGCCGCAAGCCATGCGCCTGCGCCGCGCCTTCGAGGAAAACGAAGTTGCGGTTTTCGCCCTGCACATGCCGTTCGAGAAATTCGCCGAGCAGACGCCCGATAAAGTCGAGGCGTACCTGAACGAGAATGGCATCACCATTCCGGTGGCGCTCGACAAACCGGATGGCGAGGGCCTGCCGGAGACGATGAAGGCTTACGAGCTGCAAGGGACGCCGGCGCTGCTGATCTTCGATCGGCAGGGGCGGTTGCGGCGGCATTATCTCGGGGCGGTCGATGACCTGCGCCTCGGCGCCGAGGTCATGGGGCTGCTGATCGAGGACAAGGACAGCCCGCGTGAAATGGCGATCGCGATCGAGAGCAAGCTCGGCGCGGCGCTGGTCGATCCGGAAGCGCATCATCATCACGAGCACGGCGACGACTGCGGCTGCGGACACGACCATAGCCATGACCACGATCACGGCGCGGCGCACGGCGAGCCGGGTCACGTTCATGGGCCGGGGTGCAAGCACTGATGGCGGAGAAAACCGACAAGCCTGCGACAGCCGACGCGAAAGCAAAGAAGGACGAACCGGAAGGCGATCAGAAGCCGGGGTCCGGTCTCACGCGCAAAGAGAAGCAGCAGGTGCGCGAAGGCGTTCGCCATCGTCCGGCGGTCGTCTACGAAATCATCCGTGTTCAGGGCGAGATCGAACTGCGCCGCCCGGTGTCGGCGTTGTGGTGGTCGGGAGTCGCGGCGGGGATTTCCATCGGCTTTTCATTTTTGACGGAAGCGGCGCTTGCGGCCTTGCTCCCCGCCTCGGGATGGACGCCAATCGTCGCCAAGCTTGGCTACGCCGTCGGCTTCTTGATCGTCATTCTCGGGCATCAGCAGCTCTTTACAGAGAACGTGTTGACGGCCGTGCTCCCGGTCATGGCGCGCAAGCAGGTTCACTGGCTGATGAAGATGCTGCGCCTTTGGGGCATCGTTCTCGCCGCGAATATCGCCGGGTGTCTGATCTTCGCGCTCGCGGTGGCGTGGCTTCCCATCGTTCCGGCGCATATCGCACCGGCACTCGCGGAAATCGTCACGCACGTGATGAGCAACACGCCGTGGGAGATGTTCGCCAAGGGTATCGGCGCGGGCTGGCTGATCGCGGCGCTCGTCTGGATTCTCTCCTCCACCGAGCATGTCGAGTTCATCGTTATCGGCCTGCTGACGTATTTGATCGCGCTGTTCGGCTTCACACATATCGTTGCCGGTAGCGTCGAGGCTCTCTATGGCGTGCTGACGGGCATCATCGGGCTCGAAACGGCCATCTTCCGCTTCTTCCTGCCGACGCTGGCGGGCAACGTGTTCGGCGGAACGGTGCTGTTTTCCGTGCTCAGCTATGCGCAGGTGCGCGAAGAAATTTACGCGGAACCGTAACCGGCGAGCGTCCGCGACTTTCTTGCGCCACCCGAATCGCGCTTTTCTCCGCCCTACAAGTCGAGGGCGGAGAGAACGGCGATGGTCGAGCGGGCAGGATCGCGCAACGCGAAGAATCATAACGTCGAGGACGCCGACACGGTGCCGCGCGTGCGGCCGGCTCCGCGGAGCGGAGTCGCACGCGCCAACAAAGATGCGGCGCCAAGCAAAAAGACCATCGCTCTCGTCTATGATTTCGACGGCACGCTGTCGCCGCGCCCGATGCAGGAATACGCGTTCCTGCCGAAGCTCGGCATCGAGCCGAAAGAGTTTTGGGCGGAGTGCGGGCGCATTTCCAAGGCCGAGCGCGCCGATGCGCTCATTACCTACATGCATCTGCTCTACAAGAAGGCGAAGGAGAAGGGCGTTCGCATCGACCGCGCCGATCTCGTCGCGCAAGGCAAGCAGGTCGAGCTGTATCCAGGTGTGGCTCAGTGGTTCGACGCGATGCACGCCTATGTGAAAAAACACGCGGGCGACAGCGGTATCGTCGTGAAGCACTATCTCATTTCATCGGGGCTGATGGAGATCATCGAAGGCACGAAGATCTATCCGCATTTCGCCAACGTCTTTGCGAGTGAATACTGGTTCGACGCCTACGATCTGCCGTTCCCGAAGCGCGTCATCTCCGATACCGGAAAAACGCAGTATCTGTTCCGCATCAACAAGGGCCTTGAAGATCCGAGCGTCAGCATCAACGCGCACATGCCCGAGGATCAGCGGCCGATCCCGTTTTCGAATTTCATCTATTTCGGCGACGGCGATACGGACGTGCCGTCAATGGCGCTGCTGAAAAAGAACGGCGGCCACGCGATTGCGGTGCATGGGCCGGACGAAAGCGAGACGAAATGCGTCGAGCTGTTCAAGGCGGGCCGCTGCGATTTCTATGCGACCGCCGACTATCGCAAGAGCTCGGACCTCTGGAAGCGGACGTGCCTGCTGCTCGATCGAATTATCGCGGATGTGAAAGTACGCGAAGAGGCGCGGGGGTTGTGAGTACCGGGCTCGATGCATTGCGTCACCCCGATCCAGGTCGGGGTCTACGCGACGCCGTCAAGTGAGGGCTCGCCCGAAGCTTGGCTGGATCCCGGCCTGCGCCGGGATGACGGTCGCGGGGTGAGAGCGAGCGTGTGGCTCCTGGGTCCCGGCTCTCCGCTGTGCTTCGGCCGGGATGACAATCGAGATGTGGTTCTTCTGAGCGTCATGGCCGCGAAGGCGGCCATC
>Ga0182738_1007147_pt1 | contig 11403 bp, 10 predicted proteins | sample eDN5th30CBELigMG_FD_128876 | JGI IMG/M metagenome (GOLD analysis project Ga0182738, IMG submission 128876) | Enriched Miracle-Growth compost microbial communities from Emeryville, California, USA - eDNA 5th pass 30_C BE-Lig MG (version 2)... ...
GGTAGCGGACTGGTCCAGGCAATCTGGGCAAAACCGTCAAACCTCACAAATGTTCCCTTCAGCTCGGCGGGGCGAAAGCTCCTGAGCTGGGTGATCAAACATGAGGCGGAACTTGCGAGGTCCATCGCGAACGATTGACACAAGCCGAGTACGCTGGAGGATCGCTCAGTCGCGTCCACACGGCCTTCAGAATCCTTCCGTCGGCCTTGCTCGGAGTCAAAACGTACCTTAGAATGAGTCAGTTGGCGGATGACAAGGGTGCTCTTGAGTTCTTCAAGAGACCGGTAGAATGGATTGTTTCGGGGCGGCCCCATTAAGTGAAATGGAGGGGCCGCTTGTGCGAAGCGGCTCTCAGGATGGTAGCCCCTTCTTCAATCCTTTCCTTTGGATGATGCCGCGGGATTAGGACGCTCCACCCCGAGTCTAAGAAGCGGACCCAAATTCACCGCCCGGCCGCAATGGCGCCGGCAGGTCATCTCCCCCGTTCGGGGGGCGAAAGGGATTATGCATGCCATCGGGTAAGGACATCACGGGTGGGGGGTCATCGGGCGGTGGTGGAAGACGAGGAGGGGGTTCCTCGCCCACCAGTACGTCCAGTGGCAATAAGAAGAACGCCTATTGTTCCTTCTGCCGAAAGAGCTACCGCGATGTGGGCCCGCTGGTCGAAGGGCCAGGCGACGTCTACATTTGCGGCGAATGCATCGAGCTCTGTCAGTCGATCCTCGACCAGGAGCGCCGGCGACGAGGCGTCCCCAAGACCCTCTTCACGGATATCCCAACTCCTCGGGAAATCAAGGAACAGCTCGACGCCTACGTCATCGACCAGGATCGGGCCAAGAAGGTCCTCTCCGTCGCCGTCCACAACCACTATAAACGCCTGGTTCACGGCGAAGAGGCGGACAACTCGGTCGAGCTCGACAAGTCGAACATCTTGCTGATGGGCCCGACCGGGTGCGGCAAGACCTTGCTAGCGCGCACGCTCGCCCGGATCTTGAACGTTCCCTTCGCCATCGGCGACGCAACCACCCTGACCGAAGCCGGTTACGTGGGTGAAGACGTTGAGAACATCCTGCTGAAATTGCTTCATGCCGCTGATTTCGATCTGGAAAGCGCCCAGCGCGGCATTATCTACATCGACGAGATCGACAAGATCGGCAAGACGAACCACAACGTCTCGATCACGCGCGACGTGTCGGGCGAAGGGGTTCAGCAGGCCCTTCTGAAAATGCTCGAAGGGACCGTGGCGAACGTCCCGCCCCAGGGGGGACGCAAGCATCCCGAGCAGCAGTACATTCAGCTCGACACCACCAACATCCTCTTCATCTGCGGCGGCACCTTCGTCGGCCTCGACAATATCATCGCCAAGCGCGTGGGGCGCAAAACGATCGGCTTCGGCAGCCAGTCGGAAGCGGAGCATAACCTGGAGGTGGGCGAATTGCTCGACCGGGTTACCTCCGACGACATCCTCGAATTCGGCATGATCCCTGAATTCGTCGGCCGACTCCCGGTGATCTGCCCACTCATGCCGCTGGACGTCGACGCCCTGGTCCAGATCATGACCGAGCCGAAAAACGCCCTGGTGAAGCAGTACCGCCGTCTCTTCGAGATGGAAGGGGCCGACCTGGAGTTCACCTCCGAGGCCCTCGTGGAAATCGCCAAGCGAGCCAAAACCAAGGACACCGGAGCCCGTGGACTTCGCTCGATCGTCGAGGAGATCATGCTCGACATCATGTACGAGCTCCCCGACCGATCCGCCAAGGAGAAGGGGCGATTCGTCGTCACCGACGCGGTGGTTCGCAAGGAGAAGCGTCTCTTCGACACCCCGCCACTTCCCCTGAACCCATCCAAGTCGGCTTCGGAACGAAAAAAGGAAAGCGCCTGAGCAGAACCGGCCTGATTGCTCCTAAATCTCCAGGCTGATCTCGACTCGGCTTAACTTACGGGGCGGGCCCAATCCTTTGGGCCCGCCCCGCTTCGATGTGAGGGCCTGATTTCCAAACAGCCTGCCAAAGTGAGATCCGATGTGGTTCTTCCGTTGGGCAGGGACTTCGCCGAGGTGTAGGCGATCAGGTGTTCAACCTTCCAAGGAAAGAATTCACCCAGACTCGCTCGGGGCCGGCGCTCAATCTTGAACCGTTACTTCCGCCGGTGGAACCCGTGATACCGCGTCCCCTGGTACGTCCGCATCCCTTCGTCCCCCTCCACAAGCAGGCCGTACTCTGTACCAGGGACGCCGAACTCGACTCGTTCGCCGGAATCCAATTCAAAGGTCACGAAATAGTACGTGCTGGTCCGCCGATGGGAATGCAGATGCGAGTGTAAATGAGACATTCCGCCGCGCACGTCGCTTCGCTTGGCCACGATGCACGCGGCTTCCTCCTTGATGGGCAAGCCGTTGTTGCGCACCCACTCGGCAAGTCCGCTGATGACCGTGTAGACGAGTCCGCAGAGGATGATCACGAAGATCAAGCTGATGAAGATCGGCACGAACTCGAAAGGATCCATCGGGCGACCTCCATCGTCGAGGAAGCATGCGCCATCACGACGAGAGCGGGAGAAGCCTCGTCAAGTCGAACCAGATGAGAAATCCTAACCAGTGGGTGTTCGCCCTTCCAGACGGACCAGATCAAACACAAATGCTCGTCCCAATCCCTTTCGCTTAGAGAATTCACAAAGCTCATGATCTCAAGAGTGAACACGAGCTCTGTCGCTCGCATTGACAAGGACTCCCCATGCGACGATTCGCCTTCGGCCTTCTCGGAACGATCGGCGGCTACGTACTCGGAGCTCTTACCGGTTACTGGCTGGTCACCCGAACTTCCGGGAATTCGCACGACCGGCCGGTGGAAGCCGCGATGACCAGCGCTTTTGTGACGGGACCGCTGTGCGCGGTGGTGGGCGGGTTCGTGAGCATCTTGCTTGACGGGAGGCGTTGACCCACAACGGGCAAGTGGGGTGGAGCCTGGATGGATTAAGCACTCCAAACAGATGCATTATCAGACGCCCGAGCAAGAAAACCGGGCATGATTCAGCAAGGGCCGTTTGAAGGACCGAGCTGTCGAAACACCTGGTTTACTTTGCCACAGCACCATTCAACTAGAACTATTTTTGAAAGCTGTCCATCTCCAAAACAAACCTAGACCATCCACGCATACATTTTGCATTTATGCATATTTCACTATTTCGATTTCCAAATTCATTCAGGACATAATCATGTAAATTTTCTCCGTACACAATAATGTCCAGCCCGACTATCGACAGAACGGGATTGCCCATCTCAAACGGCTCGGACGGCATGCAACGATGGTTAAACACCGGGATCAATCTGGGATAGCCTTGGAGGATATCTATAGCGGTCTCGACGGCTTCTTGCAAATCATCCGGACGTTCCCCCCATTCGGCCAACCAGTAACCTGAATCCTGCACGCTCAAAGAGATATCCAGGATGGGCTCCCAGAGCCGCCCTGCAAGTGACGATTCGCTATCAGACCTCCAGTTAGGAAATCCAGGCGAAACGGGCAATGCATGGCGTAACAGGGCACGCAGATCAGGAGGAAATCGAAAGTAGAATCTTTTCTCAATGCTTTGGAATTCTGCTTCGCTCAAACCACGTTCCAACTTAATGCCGAATGACCTCAACAGACTGATTATTTGCTCCGACATCGCTTCTCTCTCATTTCCTCATTCAGCCACCAAGGCATTCCATGTATCTGAATCAAAATCGAATCCTTGTCGCCTGTCGCGCGGACGGCCTTCGAAAACTGTGCAACGATCCAAACTTGAGCTCGGCTATCGAGATTGAAATCTCCAACGTGCGAATCACGGAACTCCCCGAAGAACTGTTTACCGCCAAGCGACTGAAATCGTTGAGGCTTACGGAGTCACATCTCAAATCGATTTCGCCAGGAATTCGCGAATTCACCGAGTTGAAGGAACTCGTTCTCTCACAGAATTCCCTTGAGACGCTCCCCAATGAACTTGGTCGACTATCACGGCTTCGCACGCTTGATTTGTCTGATAATCGGTTTCGATTGGTTCCTGAATCAATCACCGCAATCTCCTCCTTAACGAACCTTAATATATCGAATAATCAATTCACATCTTTACCCAATACGATTTGCAAATTGCAACACCTTGCTGAACTGATCGCCCTCAACAATCGGTTCGAGGAATTGCCTCAATGCCTCGCCTTGATGACCAGTCTTACAATGCTTGACGTCACAGGAAATCAAGTTCATGACATCCCAAGGCCTGACGGATCCTATCAATCATTGAAGCATTTATTCGTTGACAAACTAAACCTTACGAATGATTGCCTGGCATGGCTACACGACAAAGCGTTCTTCAATTGAAACTCTAGGGATTCCAAAAAAATCGGATTACGTCCCCTCCATTAAGATCGAAGAGTTCCAAACTCGTGGGCAACCCGCATTGATCCGCGGTGAGACTTAGGCCACAGGTCGCCTCTTCTGGAAACGTCGCATCTTGCCTGCTCTTCCTCTTACCTAAATGCGGGCGGGACGCCCGCGCTCCCAGGGAAAAAACCTCTTCCGGAAACGTGGCATCTTGCCTGCTCTTCCTCTTACCTAAATGCGGGCGGGACGCCCGCGCTCCCAGGAAAAAGATCACCGCACTCGACCCTTTCCGGGAACGCAGGTATGTGAGCTCCTTTACGTTACTCAATCGCGGGCGGGACTCACTCGCTCCGAGGGAAGGAAGCCTCGATGTCTCGCCGCCCGGAATTCAATCAGATTGCTCCGCTAGGCCAGCCACCTTGGGGCGAACCAACACGTCACGATGGATGCGTCATCCTGAAAACCGGCGAATCCAAGCCCGACGTCCGTTCCACTGCCCCAGAATTCAAGGACGCGCGGGCGGATTGACAGCGAGTTCGCGGAGGACGTCCAGGCCTCGGGTCAGTGTGGCGTCGTCCACGGCGTAGGAGATGCGGAAGTGGGTGTCGCGTTTGCTGAAGACGTTGCCGGGGATGATCAGGAGGTTACGGCGGATGGCTTCCTGGACGAACTCGGTGGCGGCCCCCCACGGGGCCTTGGGGAAGGCGTAGAAGGCGCCTTCGGGCGCGGCGAGCTCGAAGTGCTCGGAGAGGGCTGAGACCACCTGATCGCGCTTGGCCCGGTAGGCATTGATGTGAGGAGTCAAGTCCTCGTCGAGGGCGACGACCCCGGCGTACTGCACCAGGCTCGGAGCGCAGACGAAGCTGAACTGCTGGAGCTTGGCCATCTCCTGAATCAACTGGGTTGGGCCGTGAGCGAAGCCGAGCCGCCAGCCGGTCATGCCATGCGACTTGCTGAAGCCATCGACCACCAGAACCTCGTCGTTCCAGGTCGCGGGGGTCGAGAACGGCTGGTCGTAGCAAAAGGTTCGATAGACCTCGTCGCTGATCAGCAAGACCCCGCGCTCGCGGCACAAGGTCGCCAGCCCTTGCATGACCTCGGCCGAGGCCACCACGCCGGTCGGGTTGGCGGGGGAGTTGATCAGGATGCACTTCGTCTTCGGCGTGATCGCCGCCGCCACCTTCGCCAGGTCGATACGGAAGTCGGGGTACGTATCGACCAAAACGCTCGTCCCGCCCGCCAGCGCGACCAGGTTGCCATACATGACGAAGTAGGGGTCGAAGATAATCACCTCATCCCCGGGGTTGACCACCGAGCAGAGGGCCAGCAGCAACGCGCCCGAGGTCCCCGAGGTCACGAGTACCTGGCGATCGGCGTGCTGGAATTCCCGATCGACTTCGGCCTGGAGCCTGGAGCGGAGCTCGGGGATGCCTTGTGTCACGGTATAGGCGTTGCGTCCCTGCTCAATCGCGGCGATCGCCGCGTCCTTGACGGCTGGGGCCACATCGAAGTCGGGCAGGCCGATTGAAAGGTTGATTGGGTCCTTCATCGACTTCGCCATGTCGAACGCCTTGCGGATTCCCGAGGCTTCGATATGCGTCATCCGGTCAGCGATCCAGGCGTTATTCAAGGCGAAGGCCCCGTCTTCGAGCGTGTGCGGTGGAGGTCGGTCGTGAACCCTTGGAGACGTTCCATCAGGAATGACCATGACACTGTCGGGATTATAACGCGCCCATCTCGGGTTCAAAGGCGGGGCATCACGTTGCGAACAAACGGTCGGTTCGCGTACCTTAGAGCCCGACGACCCGGGTAGGTTCGCGTTTGCCATCGTTTGAGCTCAGTCCATGCTTCGTTACTTCCTGGTGCTGGCCGTCACCGACGGCTCTTTGCTGATCGCCAGCTTTGTGCTCGGGTTACTCGCGACGGGCGAGCCAAGAGGGCCGGGCTCCATTTGGCGCGGTATCCACTTGCTCTTCGCGCTCTTTACCACGATGGCCACGCTCGGCGTCCACTCGATTGTCTATACCTATTTTCTCGCCACGGGAAAATGGGCCAAGGAAGTGGTCCACGTGTACCAACTTCCCGAGTGGATCAACAGCCAGGCCAAGAAGAACAAGCGCAAGGCGTTTCGATTCGAGTTCTGGAGCATGACGTTGATCGCGATCGCCGCGTGGTCGGGGGCGGCGGCCGATACGTCGGGGCTGAACCCGCTCTGGCACCTTGGGATCGCCGCGGGGGCCATCGCCTTCAATCTCGGAGCCTTCGCCGTGGAATATGCCGTCATCGTGGCGCAGGCCCGGCTCCTCATGGAAGTTAAAGCACAGGCGGATCAGATGCGAGAAGAACGCTACGGGCCAGACCAGGCCTTGACAGTCGAGACCACGTCCGAGGGAGATCCACGCTGATGTCTCCGTTGGGTGTCGTCGTCCTCATCGTCCTGATCGACCTGCTCGGTTTCAGCATCGTCATGCCCCTGCTGGCCCCATTTGCCAAGCAGTACGGTCTCAGCGGTGGTCAGATCGGAATCCTGTTCGCCGCGTACCCCATGTGCCAGCTCATCGCCGGCCCGATCCTCGGGCGGTTGAGCGATCGGTACGGGCGCCGACCCGTGCTGATTGTCAGCCAGGCGGGAACCGCCCTCTCGTTCGTGATCCTCGGGTTCTCCTCCAACTTCACGGTCATGCTCATTGGGCGCGTGCTCGACGGCCTCTCCGGGGGGAACATCCTGGTCGCGCAGGCCTACGTGGCCGACGTGACCAAGCCGGAGAACCGGGCCCGGGGCATGGGCCTGATCGGCATGGCGTTTGGCCTGGGCTTCGTCCTGGGGCCGATCCTGGGCGGGCTCCTTCTCGAGCTCCCCTTTATCAGCCCCGCCTGGCGCCTTCATTTCCCGTTCGTCGTCGCGGCGATCTTCTCGACCCTCGCCTGGGTCCTCGTGCTCACCCGCCTGCCCGAGTCGCTCCCCAGGGAGGTCGAGGCTCGGCAGGCCGCGCGCGTCGTGAGTTGGCGAGGCATCGCCCAGACCGTGGCGCTCCCCGGCATCGGCCGGCTCGTACTGCTCGGTGCGCTGGTGGTGCTCGGCTTCGCGGCGCTCGAAGGGACCTTCAGTCTGTTCTTGCGCGAACGGCTAGGCTGGGAGGCTCGTGGAGCCGCCTTTGGTTTCGCTTATCTCGGGTTCGTGAGCGCCCTGATTCAAGGGGGATTGATTCGACGGCTCGTGCCTCGCTTCGGCGAATTCCCGCTGATCCTCGCGGGGGTGTTCACCTTGGTTCTCGGCTTTCTCGCCATGACCCAGGTGGTAAGCCTCGCGAGTTTTCTGGGCGCAACGTTCCTGGTCGGGGTAGGGCAGGGGTTGGCGAGCCCAACCATCTCCGGCCTGCTGTCGCGCCGGACCTCGCCGCAAGAGCAGGGGGCTATCTTCGGAGTCCTCTCCGCCGCGCAAACGTTGGCTCGGCTCACAAACTACCTGATCGCGAATCTCTTGCTGGAGCATCAGGGGCCTGCCGCCCCATTCTGGGAGGCCGCCGCGATCGCCGCGATCGCTCTGATCCTGGCCCTGGGCGTTGGGCGATCTCTGAGGCGTACTGGCTCTTCCCCAGGAAGCGTCGAGTCGGTCGCTGCCGCCGCTGGCTCGCATGCGAAGGTCGACGAGGTTTGATCCAGGCGAGCCAGGGCTCAGCCTGGATTTCCACCTGAGCTCGTTTCGCTCGAGAGACCGGCGTCGAGATAGCCTCCGATCGAGCTCGGATCGGTGTAACCGAAGCGTTCGAGTACCGTTCGCACGTCGCCTGGGCGTGAGATCAAGATCTCGACGGCTTCCGTCACGGCCTCGGGCCTCGTGGAGAGGAGTTGTTGGCTGAAGGGGCGAGCCGCAGAGCCCGACTCTGGCTGATCGAACCGAGCGAGCATCGCTTGAAGCCGCTGGCTATCCGAGGTGGGCGACCCTTGCCCCGTGGCGATGACCTTCGCCGCCGCGCGAAGACCGGCGGGATCCTCGCGAGCCCAGTCGAAGATCGCCGCGTTCACTCCCGGCAGCGGTGCTTGCACGAGACCTTCTCCCCAGAACCGCTTTAGCCAAGGAACCGAATGATGCACCCACTCCGGGGCCTGCGCGGGGGGTCGAGGTTCCGCGGAGCCGGAAGCGAGTAAATTGAGCGCCAGCGCGAGAGAGACCGCGATGGGGTCGGCCACCGAGGCGACTCGCAAGCCATCAAGCTGCCTCGGGGTCAAGGCATAGATCGGTTTCATCGCATATAAGAGCCGGCTCATCGCCGACGACTTCGCGTCCTGGGTCAAGATCCAGGCATAAGGAAATTGACCAGGCTCGAGCGACCCCAGCCGAATGTCTCCACGCAAAGTCCCCAGCGCCTGGAGCTCATTGAACGTGGGGGCCTCGGTCTTCCCCGTGAAGAAGGTGACCGAAACACCAGGGGGGAGGCGTTGATTGATTTCCTCGATCGCTCCCGGCGTGAAGGCGTCATACCAGTAGGTTAACTCAAAACCCCTCGACCACGCGCCTCGCGCCCCGCCAATCAATTCATTATAATAAGACAATTCAAAAGGGTGAACGCGCACGAGCTGCCAGGCCGAGCTCCCCACGACCAGGCCCGCCACTAGGGTGCGCCAGGCAAGTCGATGCCGAGACGCCACGAGCCGGGCCATGAAGTCCGCCAACACGACGGCTCCCCACCCGGCGAAGGCGGCGAGAAAGAAGAATGAAGGGAGCAGGAGGCGAACTCCGTCGTGTGCCGGCGTGGGGAACATCCGAAGAATGGGCCAGGTTAAGAAATGAACAAGAAAGTAGAGAGGAACCCGATCGCGCGGGGCGACTCGCAAGGCGTGGACCATCCCCAAGGACGCCGCGAGCAAGATTGCCACGGGGGTCACGATCGCGATCCAGACCCAACCGTTGTGCCAGGGGAGACTGAATTCATACAGGTCGCCCCAGTACATGATCCAGATCTCCGGCAGGGAGCCCCGGCGATCCGTGTTGATCTGATAGTAGTGTGTCAGCCTGGGCAGAGTCTCGCGCCACCAGGCGGGGTTTCCCAGCCAGCAGACCACCGGCGCGAAGCCGAGGATGGCCGTCAAGGTCTCGAGCGCGGGGCGTTCCGGCCCCCAGATCGGGCTGGTAGGGAACAGCCGAGCCAGGGCGCGACGGCCGATCCAAACGAGCAAGGGGACCGCGAGAATCCCTCCCGGAATCCGAGACGGGGGCCGATCCAGGTAGAGGTTCGACTGGGAAGGAGGAGGAAAGAGTTCCTTTAACCGCAGAATCTCCAACAGGGCCAACCCAAGCGGCAACAGCATGATCGACCCCGTGAGCACGGCGTCGACCCAGACCGGCAGGCCAGCCTTCCCCTCGCGCAGCAATCGAGGCACGCGGCTGAGGCCGAGCCAGGCCAGCAACGGGAGAAGAACGAGCACCGCCGCCATCTTCTCGACAAAGGCCAAGCCGATCAGCACACCCACGAGGACGCGCCAACGGCCCCCACGCTCCTCATTGAGCCCTTTCCAGAAGGCCAAGGCCGTTGCCACCCAGAGCAAGAGGCCTGGCGTGTCGGTCCCCGCGATGTGACCGTCGCCATGGACGCGCGGCATGCAAAGCAACGAGCCGGCCATGACTCCCGCCACCCAGGGGCCATACCGTCGCGCGAGGAACCCGAAGCCGATCGTAATCGTGAGCGCATACTCGAAGACCGAGGCCAGGCGGCGGGCGGGGATATCCTTAACCCATGAGCCGAAGAGCGCGTGGGTCGCCAGACTCAACTGTCCCGCGAGCGGGGGGTGGAAATTGATCCCATGCCGCCCGTATGGCCAGTAATAGAGCAGGGCATCAGGGTCGAGAAACGCCTGGGCCTCCTGGATCGACCTTACTCCCAACCACTGCTTCCACCACTGGGCCGAGATGACCTGGCTGTAGCGATAGGCGGGCTCGTCCCAGGTCAGCCCGAAATCTCCCGTGGTCGGAATCGTCGCGGCCAGAACCACCACGAGCGTGAACCCACAGGCAAACCACCAACGCCTCCCCTCCAGAGGAGTTGGCCCGGCATGCGGAATGCTAGTCTGTCCAGCGCCTTCTCGTTCCAATCCCATGGGCGATCTCTCAAATGGCTTTCGAATCGAGAAGAACACCAGGCAGAATTGCCTGCGCAAATTCGCCAATCCCTCTATTTTAATTTGACGTAGGCGAAGCAGCGTAGGATACTTTAGCCTTAGTAGAAAGAGTTTCGATCCAATTGACCAATTGGATCGAATGGAGAGGCCGCCGAGGCGAGTGAGGCATCGGCGGTAGGTTTGAGCCAAGTTTAGGAGAGTTGAGGATGCGACGACAAGCTTTCACTCTGGCCCTGGCTGGTGTCATCGGGACCTTCGCCTTCAGCAATGAGGCAAGTGCCTGCCACAAGAAGCGATGCAAGACCCCCGTGGCCTGCGCCCCCGTGGCGACGGTCCAGGTTGTTCCTTGCCCCCCGCCGCCGCCGGTCTGTGAGACCGTGGTGAAGGTTCGCAAGCCCCGCCGTCGCCTGTTCGCCGGCCTCTGCCACAAGAAGCTTCGCCCCGCGCCGGTCGTCTTCGCCCAGCCCGCTTGCGATACTTGCAACAGTGCTCCGGTTTACTCGTCTACCGTCTTCCCCACGAGCCAGACGATTCTCCCGACTGGCCAGGGTTATTGATTTAACCATGCGAGGGACTCCATTTCGGAGTCCCTTGCTTTTTTGGTTCACTGCTTGTTACCCACCGCCAAGGCCCGCCCCTTCCATCCTACCTCGACCCCCGATCTTCTCTTCACATTTCTCGAAACACCAAACTCCCTTCCCACACGCATTGGATCAATTGGCCCTTGCGCCTCAATTTGATGCTTCTCGGCGGGCTGATAGGAAGGACGAGACGAGACCTTGAGCGTCTCCACTCGTGAAGGACTTGCGCGCAATCGGGTAGGAGGGGGCCTCGCGGCCCCCGTCCTCCCACACCACCGGACGTACTCATCGTATCCGGCGGTTTCTTTCAGGCTTGTAACGTCGCGTACCGTTGGACGAGGTTCACCAGA
>Ga0182738_1007149_pt1 | contig 11401 bp, 9 predicted proteins | sample eDN5th30CBELigMG_FD_128876 | JGI IMG/M metagenome (GOLD analysis project Ga0182738, IMG submission 128876) | Enriched Miracle-Growth compost microbial communities from Emeryville, California, USA - eDNA 5th pass 30_C BE-Lig MG (version 2)... ...
CGGCTTCCTGCGCCGGCTTGGCTTTCTTGGGCGCCTGGCCGTAACCCCGCTGCTGGAGCCGGGCCAACGCCTCTTCTTGCTGCTTCAAATGGGTGCCGCCCGTCCCGTACTTCTTGATCAGGACCTTGACCTTATCGGTGGGCTGGGCGCCGACCGACAGCCAGTAGTCCACGCGCTCGCGATTCAGCACCACGCGGGCGTCGGTCTCCGGCACCATCGGGTCGTAGTGGCCCAACTCTTCCAGGGCACGGCCGTCGCGAGGGGCGCGGCTGTCCATCGCACAAATGCGATAGAAGGGGCGATGCGTGCGCCCCAACTTCTTCATCCGAATCCGGACTGCCAACGTAACCTCCTACAGTCAAAGCTTTTATGTATATGAATCCCCCTCGCCGCCACATCGCATAAGCTGTAGGGGCGGCCCGAGGGTGCGCTCGCAAGTGCATACCGCCAGCCCACAAAAGACCAGCGGAAACAAGAAACTATCGCAAACGCAGGGGGTGCCTGTCAACGGCCTTCTATCGGCATTCTCACGCAAATGATCGGGAGAAACCGCGGCAAACGAATCAGCAGGTGGCACTAGATTGTGGCCGGGTCGATCTGCTGCATATCGGCTCAGCCGCCGCAGCCACATGTTCCCGCTCCGGGCTTGAACCGCGCCGAAGCTTTATGGCATGATCCGGTTGCTAGCGCGGCTGACCGAAAAGCCGCAGTCCAAGCAAGCCCCACGACCCACAAAACCGCCAGGCCCCACCCCGCCTGGCGAACTTCCGGCCGCTGGCAACGTAGTACCCTCCACAGGGGTGATTTAACCGGGCGCCCGCAGAAAGGGCCCGCGGCCCGGCCTTCCCACCCCCCTTTGGCGCCAGCAAAGCCCCGGGCGGCCACCAGCGCCGCCAGCCCAATTCACGGTTTTTCACGACTCTCCCGCCCAGGAAGCGGTGGTTGTTCATGCTTGAATTGACTCAAGTCTCCAAGAGCTACCTCGAGCCCAACGGCAAGCGACTGCCGATCCTCAACATCCCCCGCTACCACGTGGGCGACGGTGAGCAGGTCGTGCTGATGGGCCGCAGCGGCTCCGGCAAGACCACGCTGCTGCACATCATCGCCGGCATCAGCCAGCCCGACCGCGGCAATGTCAACGTGGCCGGCATCAACATCGCCGCCCTGCCCGAAGCCCAGCGCGACCGCTTCCGGGCCGACCACATCGGGTACGTGTTCCAGACGTTCAACCTGTTGCCGGGTTTCTCGGCGCTGGAGAACGTGATGCTGGGGATGGCGTTTGCCGGCGGCTCGGTCGATCGGCCTCGGGCAGAAAGCCTGCTGGAACGCGTCGGGCTCAGCGGCCGACTCACCCATAAGCCCAGCCAGCTTTCCGTAGGCGAACAGCAGCGGGTCAGCGTAGCCCGGGCATTGGCCAACCGTCCGCGGCTGCTGTTGGCCGACGAGCCCACCGCCAACGTCGACCCGAGTAACCAGCAGCAGATCATCGACCTGATCCGCCAGACTTGCGAAGAAGAGCGGGTGGCCCTGGTTCTGGTAACGCACACGCCGGAGGTGGCATCGCAGTTTGCCCGCGTCGACCGGCTCGAGGAGATCAACCAAACATGAGCTTGTTCAAGATCGCGTGGCGGAGCATCCAGCAGCGGGCCCTGTCGAGTTGGCTGACGGCGCTGTCCATGGCCCTGGGCGTGGCTCTGGTGGTGACCGTGCTGGTCATCATGAACACGGTCGAAGAAACGTTCACCCGCAACGCCCAGGGTTTCGACCTGATCGTGGGCGCCAAGGGTGGTGCGCTGCAACTGGTGCTGAACACGGTGTACCACCTCAGCACGCCGGTGGAGAACGTACCGTATGACTTCTATTTGCAGTTTAAGCGCGGCACGCCGGAACAGGTGACGAATGCAGCCGGCGCAATGGGCGGCGCCGCCGGTGCCACGGCCACGCCGCGCCAACCGCGCGGCCGATTTGCCTCGGCAGTCGATTTAGCCATTCCCTTCTGCCTGGGCGACAGTTATGAAGGCTTCCGCGTCGTAGGCACCGAGCCAAGCCTGTTTGAAATCGACTATGCCCCCGGCCGCTACTACGAGTTTGCCGAAGGCCGCAACTTCCAGACTGAGAACTTCTTTGAAGCGGTGATCGGTGCCCGGGTCGCCCGAGAGACGGGCCTCAAGCTGGGCGACAAGTTCAACTCCACCCACGGTATCGGCCCTGAGGGCCACGTTCACAAAGACACGTCGTTCGAGGTGGTTGGCATTCTGGAACCGACAGGCACGCCCAACGACCGAGCCTTGTTCGTCAATATCGAAGGCTTCTACCTGTTGGAGGGCCACGCCTTCGATCCAGAGATTCGCGAAACCGGCAACCTGACTCAGCCAGGGCTGCAAAGCGAGCTTTCGGCCTATCTGCCGCAGGGCGGTGAAGTGGCGCCGCTGCCCATCGACAAGCGCGAAGTGACGGCCATCCTGATCCGTACCGACGCCAGCAACCCAATCGCTGCCATCTCGCTGGCCAAGTACATCAACAAGAACCCCACGGCCCAAGCCGTCGCGCCCACGCGGGTGATCTTCCAGTTGTTTGAAAGCATCGTCGGCAACCTGCGGGCGCTGCTGCTGCTGCTGACCTGTTTGATCGTGATCGTGGCCGGCATCGGCATCATGGTCAGCATCTACAACTCGATGAGCGACCGCCGCCGCGATATTGCCGTGATGCGTGCCTTGGGTGCACGCCGCAGCACCGTGATGACGGTGATCCTGCTGGAATCGATCGGGCTGTCGCTCGGCGGCGGCGTGGCTGGCTTCTTGCTGGGGCACGCCGCTATCGGCCTGCTGAGCGGGCTGATGGTCGAGTACACGGGCGTGTACCTGGGCTTCTTCAGCTTCGTGCGCTGGGAGGCTCTGTTGCTGCCGGGCCTGGTGGTCCTGTCCACCTTGGCCGGCTACTTGCCAGCCATGTCGGCCTACCAGACCGACGTGAGCCGCTCGCTCCAGGCCAACCCGTAACCGCGCGGGCAAACGCTCACAACTCCGCGGAGCATGGTCGGCGCCACCGCTATGCGCGCTGATTTGGTGGCCACGCGGCGCTCGGCGCTACCGTGCGCGCTGTTGTAATCGGCAGCCCGATCGCGTCTGCCGCCGCATCACATTCATCAAAAACGGCACAGGCCGCTTTCTCTAGCATCCCTCAAAGAGGCTTGCCCGCAGCGCACTTCAGCCTGTCCTACACTTCCAGAGAGAACGTAGGACTGCTGGAGTGCGGGCGGCAGTGCGCACTTAGCGGTTTACTCTTTACCTGCCGTTGCTACTGCCGACATGCCTGGAGGTTGCCACGCCATGAGTGCCCGCGCTCAAAGCCGGTTGATGCTGGTGTTCGTTCTGTTGCTCACGGTCGTGGCGTGCTGGCTGATTCTGCAGCGCGAGCGGAGCTACGCTTCGCTATTTCACCGGCCGCGGCTGAACGATCCACAAGAACAATTGGTCATGCTGCAGGCCTTCGAGGACATCGTGGCCCGCCGCAACCTGCAGATGCCGCTGGAGAAGCAAAAGGAAATCGCCAAGCTGTTCCACGATCTGCACATCTGGCAGAACATGTGGTTCTTGGGCATCCCGATCCAGAAGAACCCGTGCGACCTGTGGATGATGCAGCAGATCATCTACGAAACGCGGCCGGAGGTGATCGTTGAGACCGGCACCTTCCGTGGCGGTTCGGCTCTGTACTTCGCCAATGTGCTGTCGAGCATGGGCCTGAAGAATTCCAAGATCATTACCATCGACGTTGAAAACGCCTGCACCGAAGCCGCTACCTGGCCGCTGTGGCAACAGCACGTGGAGTTCATCCACGGCAGTTCTCTCGATCCCGAAGTGGTGGAAACCGTGCGGAAGGCGTGCGAAGGCAAGCGGGTGATGGTGGTGCTCGACTCGGTCCATGAAAAGGATCACGTGCTCGCCGAGTTGGAACGCTACGCACCGCTGGTCAGCCCTGGCTGCTACTGCATCGTCGAAGATTCCAACAGCGACGGCGTGCCGGTCTTCCCCGGTTCGATTGGTCCCACCGCCGCGATGATGGAATTCCTCAAGACATCGCTGGGCAAGCAGTTTGAACAGGACGCCAGCCGCGAAGCGATGGTGCTGACCTTCAATCCGGGCGGCTGGCTCAAGCGGTTGGACGAAGCCGCTCAATAGCTCTCCCACCGCGTGACGTTTCGGCCACTTGCTTTCCCCTCACCGTGTTACCGCTCATGAAGCGCCTGATGTTGCTGCCTCCGTTGAAGGCGGGCCGTTTTCGTTCTGCCGCGCCTGCCCGCACGCATGAGTTGGGCCTGTGGGACACGGTCGGCATTATCGTCGGCATCGTGGTAGGAACATCGATCTTTGTCACGCCGCCGCTGGTGTTTCAGAACGTCGGCGGTCCGTGGCAGGCGCTTGCCCTATGGCTGGTGGGCGGTGGTTTGTCACTGCTGGGCGCGTTCTGCTACGCGGAACTCGCGACCACCTATCCCAGTGGCGGCGGCGACTATCAGTACCTCAAGAAGGCGTTTGGACCGGCGGTCGGCTTCACGTTCGGCTGGGCCCAGTTGTGCATTGTGCTGACTGGCAGTATCGGCGCGATGGCTTATGCCTTTGCCGAGTATGGCGTCGCGCTGTGGGGACTGGAACGCTCGGCCGCCGTCTGGCTGGCGGTAGTGGCCGTGGCCGCGCTATCAGCGGTAAATCTGCTGGGCGTGCTAGTCGGCAAGACGGCTCAGAACCTGCTTTCAGCCGCTAAGCTGATTGGTTTGGCGGCGATTGTGGCCGCAGGGCTATTGGCCGGACCAGTGGAACAAACGGCCAGCCTGACGGTTGGCCCGGCCGGCGCCGGCGGTTGGCCGTTAGCGCTGGTGTTTGTGTTATACGCATACGGCGGTTGGAACGATGCCGCCTTTGTCTCGGCCGAAGTCCGCGATGCCCGGCGCAATCTGCCCCGTTCGTTGTTCCTTTCGATCGGGTTGGTGACGGCATTGTACCTGGTGGTGAACATCACCTTTCTGTGGGTGCTGGGCTTTGAAGGCTCGCGGCAGAGCGTTACGCCTGCGGCCGACGTGCTACGGCATGTTGCAGGCCCTGGCGCTGCGAGCGCGATCAGCGTGCTGGTGATGGTGACGGCGCTCAGCGCAATCAACGGTTTGATCCTGACCGGCTCGCGCCTGCTGCACGCTTGGGCGGCCGATCATCGGTTGTTTGCCCTGCTCAAGCACTCGCGGCCGGGCGTGGCTGCTCCGGCCGGTGCGATTGTGGCCCAGGGAGCCGTCGCGCTGCTGCTGATCGTGGTGGTCGGCACCGTGACAGGACAGGAGACAATCGATCGCGGCCTGGGTGTCATCGGCTTGGGCCCCCTGCCATGGGAACAATACCATGGCGGCTTTGAAACCCTGGTGGCCGCCGCGGCACCAGTCTTCTGGCTGTTCTTCCTGCTGGCCGGCGTGTCGCTGTTCGTGCTGCGGGCACGCGACAAAGATCGGCCCCGCCCATTCGCGGTACCTTGCTACCCGCTGCCGCCGCTGGTGTTCTGCCTGATGTGCGCATTCATGCTCCAGGCGAGCATGAGCTATGCAGGCGGCTTGTGCCTGTTGGCGTTGGTACCGGTAACGCTGGGCTTGCCGCTGTATGCCTGGAGCCGGCGGCTCAATGGGCAGAAAGAAGCCGCCTTAGCTTCGCAACCGAGCGCGTGAGGGCGGGAAGCTCTTTCATTCCCTCGCACATCGCGGTAACGCTTGGGCCTGGCCTGCGCTAGAAATAGGTAGCACGAAGCGCGCGCAGTATCAGCGGCGTTATCTGTTGATAAAAGCCACTAGCCACCATGAGCGCGCAGCGGTAGCGCGAGCGCAGCTAACGGGTGGGTGCCGGAAAGACGGGCGGATTAGCGGCCTTCTTGGGCGACTTCCGCACAGCGGATACACAGCGGCGTGAAGGGTAGCGCGTTGAGGCGCAGCTTCTTGATTTGTTCGCCGCACTCCACGCAGGCGCCGTAGGTGCCGTCTTCAATCCGCTGAAGCGCTTCTTCAATCGCGGTCAGCGTGCCTTCTTCCGACTGCATCAGGCTTAGCGTGAATTCCTGCTCGTAAGCGTCGGTGCCGAGATCGGCCATATGGATCGGCATACCGTTGCGGTGATCGGGCGTTTCGCGGTTGTTATGCAGGGCCGCATCGGCCATCTGTTGGAAATCACCGCGCAACCGTGCCCTCAATGCCAGCAGCTTTTCCTTGTAGACCTTCATGTCGGCTTTTTTCATGTTGACGCAGCTCCGGCCAAAAGGTGGACGTTAAGAGGGCTCGTGCGCCGAGCCTTACATGGTATGGAGCCTGATTCGTAAAGTCAAATATTTTGCCACCCCCCAAGCGGGGCAGCGCGCAGGTGCGCCGTGCTTACGTACCAAGCAGTCCGCATGCCAAGCGAAACAAGTCCCCGCCGCTCGCCCCGGCCGCGCCGCATCTAGCCCACACTCCGGTGGGGAATCTATCGATTGCGCCGACTGTAGCGGGCTGTTTTGCGCGCAAGGAGAACCTATGCATACAGGTTTCCGACCGTCGCCTTCAGCCGCTGGCTGTACAGGACACCTCTAGAAATTATCGCACTCGACATAGGCATCGATCACGGCCTGTTCGCCTTCTGCGCCGGGCCTACTGTTACCGTGCTCCATGCCGACGATGCCCTGGTAGCCCTTGCCGTGCAGGTGTTTGAAGATGTTGCGATAGTTGATCTCGCCAGTGGTCGGTTCTTTGCGACCGGGGTTATCACCAACCTGGAAGTACGCAATCTCATTCCAGGCCCGATCGATGTTGGGGATCAGATTCCCCTCGGTGATCTGTTGATGATAAATGTCGAACAGGATCTTACAGCAAGGGCTATCGACCGCGCGGCAAATCAGATAGGCCTGTGGAATCTGATGCAAGAACATCTCGGGATGGTTAGCGAAGTGATTGAGCGGTTCGAGCACCATCACCAGGCCCGACGGTTCACAAATCTCCGCGCAGCGGCGGAGCAGTTCCACACAGTTGGCCGTTTGATAACCTAGCGGCAACTTATGGTCGAAGGTGCCCGGCGCGATGGTAGTCCATTTGGCGTTGACGCGCTTGGCCACTTCCACGGCATTACGGACCGCTTCCAGCACGCGCTGCTGATGTTCCTCGCGGCCCGAGGTAAAGATCGGCTGTTCAAAGTCGGCCACGGCCACGAACACGCCCATCTCCATGCCAAGCCGCTGCATCTCACGGGCGATCTGCTTTTGCGTTTCGACCTCGCGGCGGGCCATGCCGTTATCTTCTAGCGCGGTGAAGCCCTGGTCGGCCATAAACTTGAGCTGGTCGATCAGGTCATTGCCGGCCATGTTACGGAACATGTTGAAGTGGGGCGCGTACTTGAGCTTGAACTGCCGCTTTGCCGACTCGGCGGCCTTGTCTTGCCCGGCCTGCTGTTCAGCGGCCGCGTCTTGCGCCGTGACCAACGAAGCGGCGCCCGCCGCCAACGATGCCGCCAGGAAGTCGCGTCGTTTCATTACCGCGGTTCTCCTCGATGCCGAAGGGTAGCTTGGATACGGGATGCGCGTTGCGAGTCGCGCTAGTTTGCAGATGATTTGGCCGACAAAGCGGCTACGTTGCATCTTGGTTGGAGCCACCGCCGTTGTCGAGAGTTGGTGGTGGAGAATGGGGGGGCGTGCCACGGGAAGGAATCCCAACCCGACACGTAAGGGAGGGAATGTGCACGACTGAGCAATCAACACGGCTTGCCTCGCTGACGCTCGGGTTAGGATGAACTCCGGCGGAGCGTGTACCTCACTCGTGGTCCGCACAGCGGACCCTGCGGGCGCGGCCCCCACCAAACACAAAGTTGTGGACGCCTGCCACTGCGGCGACTTACGATGGCGAGCTATGGCGATGCCAACCTCGCCTGACTCATGCCTCGTTAGCCTCTGGAAGACTTTGCCATGATGTTGCGACCACAGTGGTTCCTGCTTGCTTGTTTGGGATGGTTCGTTTGCACGGCAGCCCAGGCCGAGGAGCCCAAGCTGTTGCGGGCCGGCATCATTGGCCTCGATACCTCGCACGTGCCGGCCTTCACGCGAATCTTCAACGATCCCAACGCCTCGGGCGACGTGGCCGGGATCAAGGTGGTCGTAGGCTACCCGGGCGGCACCGACTACGGCCCCAGCCGCGACCGGGTTGAACGGTTCACGCAAGGCATGCGCGACGCCGGCGTGGAAATCGTAGACACCATCCCCGAACTGCTCGAGAAGGTCGACGTGGTTTTGCTGGAAAGCGTCGACGGCCGCATCCACCTGGAAGAAGCCATCCCCGTCATCAAGGCGGGCAAGCCGGTGTTCATCGACAAGCCGATCGCCGCTTCGCTGGTTGATGCGATCACCATCTTTGAACTGGCCAAGAAGCACAACGTGCCGTGCTTCTCTAGTTCGTCGCTGCGGTTTGGCGATGACGTGCAAAAGGCGCTCAACAGCGAGACGCTGGGCGAGATCCTCGGCGCGGCCACCTGGGGACCGTGCGGCTATCAGGCGGGCACGCCCGACCTTTGCTTCTATGGCATCCACGGCGTGGAAGCCCTGTTCACGCTGATGGGCCGCGGTTGCGAAACCGTCACGCGAACGCAGACCCAGAACGGCGATGAAGTGATCGGCACGTGGAAGGGCGACCGCATCGGCACCTTCCGCGGCATCCGCCGGGGCTCGTCGTCGTTTGGCGCGGTGGCCTATGGCAGCAAGAGCATCCAGCCGCTGCAAACCTCGGCCTCGTACCGCGGACTGTGTCACCAGATTGGCCGCTTCTTCCGCACCGGCAAGCCGCCGGTCGATCCGGAAACGACGATTGAAATCTTCGCCTTTATTGAAGCCGCCGACGAAAGCAAACGCCAGGGCGGCAAACCGGTGGCAATTGCCGATGTGCTGGAGAAAGCACGCCGCGAAGCCGCCGCCAAAGTTGCCGCCATTGAAGCCCAATAACCGTATCTCCATCAAAGCAGGACACGATCATGAGCCATCTGACCCGCCGCAAGTTTCTTGAAGAGTCGATGATTGCCGCCGGCACCGCCGCGGCCGCGATGTCTTTCACTTCCAAGCTGGCTGCGGCCGAACCGGCGCCGCGCTCGGCCAACGAGGAGCTACAGCACGCCGTGCTCGGCTGCCGCATCCGTGGCAAGGTCCACGCGGCTGAGTTCGCCCGGCAGTCGGGCGTGAACGTGGCTTACGTTTGCGATCCCGACTTGCAACTGGCTGAGGAACTGGCCGACGCCGTGAAAGAGCGCACGGGCCGCCGGCCTCAGGTGGTGCAGGACCTGCGCAAGATTATCGACGACAAGTCGATTGATACCGTATCCATCGCCTCGCCCAACCATTGGCACGCGTTGTCCGCCATCTGGGCGATGCAGGCCGGCAAGCATGTGTATGTCGAGAAGCCGGTCAGCCACAACATTGTGGAAGGCCGCCGCATGGTGCAGGCCGCCCGCAAGTACAACCGCATCTGCCAGGGCGGCACGCAGAACCGTTCGTCGGGCCGGTTGAAGACGGCCGCCCAGTTCATCAAGGACGGCAAGCTGGGCGAGATCAAGCTGGCCCGCACCATCATCTATGGCCGCCGCGGTTCGATCGGTCCGGCTCAGCCCTGCGTCATTCCGCCCAAGTGCGACTTCAACCTGTGGCTGGGCCCCGGCACGCAGCAGCCGCTCACCCGCAAGAACATGCACTACGATTGGCACTGGGTGTGGGACACCGGCAACGGCGAGCTGGGCAACAACAACATTCACATGGTGGACATCTGCCGCTTGCTGCTGGACCTGGAAGGCTTGGGCGATTCGGTGGTGAGCATCGGCGGGCGGTTGGGCTACGAGGATGCCGGCGAAACGCCCAACACTCAGATGACCGTGCACCAGTTCGGCCCCACCACCATCATTCAGGAAGTCCGCGGCCTGAAGTCCGACCCGTTCAGCGACAAGTTCAAGAGCGGCTACGTCATCTACGGCACCGAAGGCTTCATCGCGCAGGAATCGCTGTTCGATCCCAAGGGCAACCTCGTCCAGCAGTTTGAAAGCAAGAACGGCGCGAACCACTTTGCCAACTTCATCGCCGCCGTCCGCAGCGGCAACCACGACGAACTGAACGCCGAGATCGAACAAGGGCACGTGTCCACCGGCCTGTGCCACGTGGCGAACATCTCGCACCGCCTGGGCAAGAAGGTGGCTACCGGCGAGATCGTCAGCCATCTCAACGGCAAGGAGTACGGCGACGAGGTGCGTGCAACCTTCGGCCGGATGGTCGAGCACCTGCGCGCCAACCAGGTGGACCTGGAGAGTACGCCGCTCACGCTGGGCGCGCTGTTGGCCATCGACGCGGCCAACGAGAAGTTCAAGAACAACGCGGCAGCCGATGCGCTGTTGGCGCGCGAGTATCGCAAGCCGTTTGAGGTGCCAAGCGAAGCGGCGCTGTAAGGCACGCGTGCCGCGGCGCTGGGTGTGCCATGGCTCTGTGAGCCGTGCGCGGTAGGTACACGCGTTTGTTGCGTGCATCAAACCTGAAGCGTAAGCGAAGGAATGTTTGCCGGCAGCGCGTGTACCTCACTCGTAGTCCGCACAGCGGACCCTACTTGCGGGGCGAGAGTAAAGGCGCCGAAGGCGTGCCATTGTCAAGCTTGCTTACCTCATGCCAGCAGCGGCGAAGGCAATTCACCCAAAAGCCGACTTGCCTTGCCGCGCAACACCGCATTAGGATGAAATCCAACGGGCTTCCATTACGCAGTCAACGGAGTGAAGACGGCGGCGTTGGTTCCAAGCCCGACGTTACATGGGAAAGCCAGGGCGATGATCCACATCTACTGCGATCTTTGTCAGCGAAAGATCGAACAGGGCGAAACCCGGTACATCGTACGGCTCGAGACTTACCCTGCCGACGACACCACCGACCCACTGATCGACATGGAAGACGATCGTGACCATCTCTTGGAGATCCACCAGGCGCTGGAACTGCAGCAGCCGGTGGAAGGCCAGGATTTGGACGAGGAAGTGTATGTCGAGATGCAGTTCGACTTGTGCCCCGAGTGCCGGCGCCGGCTGTTGAAGAACCCGCTGGGCCGCGATCTGGTGCAACTCCAGTTCAGCGAGAACTAAGCCTCTCGTTCCGTGGCCGCCCGCCGCAGCCAATAGCCAACAACGGGTGCCATGCCTGGCCGCTACAAAAGTACCCGACCAGGACGCTGGCTGCTGTTGCTAGCGCTGCTGGTGCTGGTGGCATGGCGTGCCTGGCACGCGCTGGATGTTCGCCAGCCGGGCCAGCTTCTTGAACCGGGTACGTATCGCGTGCAGCGCGTGGTCGATGGCGACACGCTGCTGCTGGAAGGCGGCGTGCGCGTGCGGCTGATCGGCGTCGATAC
>Ga0182738_1007150_pt1 | contig 11401 bp, 10 predicted proteins | sample eDN5th30CBELigMG_FD_128876 | JGI IMG/M metagenome (GOLD analysis project Ga0182738, IMG submission 128876) | Enriched Miracle-Growth compost microbial communities from Emeryville, California, USA - eDNA 5th pass 30_C BE-Lig MG (version 2)... ...
ATGCCCGAGGCCGGCTCGGCCATGCACGTCGGGATCACGGGCGTACCCGGCGTCGGCAAATCCACCACGATCGAGGCGCTCGGCATGCACCTCATCGAGGCCGGGCACCGCGTCGCGGTGCTCGCCGTGGATCCGTCGTCGACGCGCACCGGTGGCTCGATCCTCGGCGACAAGACCCGGATGGCGCGGCTCGCGGTGCATCCCGACGCGTACATCCGGCCGTCGCCGACGTCGGGCACGCTGGGCGGTGTGGCCAAGGCGACGCGCGAGACCATCGTGCTGCTCGAAGCGGCCGGTTACGACGTCATCCTGGTCGAGACGGTCGGAGTGGGGCAGTCCGAGGTGACGGTCGCGGGCATGGTCGACACGTTCGTGTTCCTGACACTGGCCCGCACGGGCGACCAGTTGCAGGGCATCAAGAAGGGTGTCCTCGAACTCGCCGACGTCATCGTGGTCAACAAGGCCGACGGCGAGCACGCGGTGGAGGCCAAGGCCGCCGCGCGTGAGCTCTCCGGCGCGATCAGGCTGATCTATCCTCGTGAAAGTCTCTGGCGCCCACCCGTTCTCACGATGAGCGCGGTCGAGGGCACGGGTCTGCCGGAACTGTGGGAGACCGTGCTGCGGCACCGTGAGGTGCTCGAAGAGGCCGGCGAGTTCGAGGCCAGGCGCCGGACGCAGCAGGTCGAGTGGACGTGGTCGATGGTGCGTGACGCTGTGCTCGAACGCGTCATGAGCCATCCCGAGGTCCGCCGGATCCGCGACGACGTCGAACAACGCGTGCGCCTCGGGGAACTCACCCCGGCCCTGGCGGCCCAGGAGATCCTCGACGCCGCGCAGTGACTCAGCTTGATCACGCCCTTGCACAACCGGCACCAGAAAGTGAGCTCTCCCGATGACCGATGTCAGGTCCCGTGTTGGTCTCGTCGTTGCCGGGACGGTTGCCGCGCTACTGCTCGGGGCGTGCGGTGGCGAGCCGGCAGGTGGTAGCCAGCCGACGGTCGCCAAGGCCAAGTTGCAGACCCTTGCGAAGGAAAAACTCGAAGCCGCTGCGAAGCGGAAAGCCAAGTCTGTGATTTGCGAGGACGGCATCGTCGGGGAAGTCGGTGCTACACAACGGTGTGTGCTGACAGCCAAGGACGGTACGAGGATCGGGGTCACGGCAAGGGTGGACGGAATCGAGGGGCGCGGCGCGGATGCCCGGGTCAGCATCGATTTCAAGGTCGATGACAAGCCCATCGAATGACATTACTGGCCGCGCCTTGGTTAACAGATAGGTAACACATCGAACATTTGCCAGCGCGGTTGGTAAGTTTGATGTGTGTCCGGTCACAACCGGGAGCGCGACGCGGCACTCCCACACGGCGTACAAGGCGCGGCGGATCCGAACTTCGCCTGCACGGCCCGCGCTTTCTCGCGGCTCTTCCCGGGCCGCCGGTTCGGCGGGGGAGCGCTCGCGGTCTATCAGGACGGGCAGCCACTCGTCGACATCTGGACGGGATACTCCGACCGGGCCGGCACCGAGTACTGGACCGCTGACACCGGGGCGATGGTCTTCTCGGCGACCAAGGGTCTGGCCTCGACCGTCATCCACCGCCTGGCCGACCGCGGCCTGATCGACTACGACACCCCGGTGAGTGCCTACTGGCCGGAGTTCGCGGCCAACGGCAAGGCCCACATCACGGTCCGCGAGGTCATGCAGCATCGCGCCGGGCTGAGCCAGCTCAACGGGGTCAGCAAGGCCGACATGCTCGACCACCGTGTTATGGAGGCCCGCATCGCCGAGGCCTCGGTGAACCGCCACCTCTACGGGAAGTCGGCGTATCACGCGCTGACCTACGGCTGGTTGATGTCCGGCCTGGTGCGTGCGGTCACCGGGCAGGGCATGCGGGAGCTGTTCCGGACCGAACTGGCCGAGCCGCTGAACACCGACGGCATCCATCTCGGCAGGCCTCCGGTTGGGGCGCCGACGCGGGCCGCCCAGATCCTGGGGCCGCAGCGCACCTGGCCCAACCACGTCTTCGACTTCCTGGCGCCCAGGTTCGCGGCCCTGGAGTTCTCCGGGTTCTTCGGCTCCACGTACTGCCCCGGCGTGATGTCGCTCGTGCAGGGCGATACGCCGTTCCTCGACGCCGAGATCCCCGCCGCCAACGGCGTCGCGACCGCGCGCGGGCTGGCCAAGGTGTATGGGGCCATCGCCAACGGCGGCCGGTTCGCGGGCGAGGAGTTCCTGTCCGCGGCCACCGTCGCCGGCCTGAGTGGTCGCCGCAGCCTGAGCCCCGACCGCAACATCGGTGTGCCGTTGGCCTTCCACCTCGGATACCACTCGGTGCCGTTCGGGGTCATGGCGGGCTTCGGGCACGTCGGGCTCGGTGGTTCGGTCGGCTGGGCCGACCCGGCCAGCGGCCTCGCGGTGGGTTTCGTGCACAACCGGTTGCTGACGCCCATGGTGTTCGACATGGGCGCCTTCGTCGGCCTGCACGCCGTGATCCGCAACGACCTGGCCCGCGCACGCAGGCGGGGCTTCGAGCCGGTGCCCGACCTGGGGGCCGCGCCGTACGAGTTGTCCAAGCCGGTCGCGGGATAGCCGACCGACCGCGAGTCGGCGCGGGTTACCGCGAGTGGCCCGGCGTCACCGGGACGGCGTGAGCCAGCGGGTCTTGATGCGCCATGAATGTGCCGACGCGAGTGCGAAGACCGCTCCGCAGATGCACGCGAAGATCCAGACCAGCCTGCCATTCTCGACCGGTTGCAAATCCGGCAGAAATGTCGTCACCAGACGCACCACACAGGCGATGATTCCGCTGACCGAGGCAACCAGATAAATATTGGCGATTCGCCGGGAGCGGGGATCGCGGCGCAAAATCAAGATCGCCCGGGCCCCGTACGCCAGCAAATAGATCAGGATGGCGCACAGAATCGTCCAATAGACGCCCAGCCACAGATCGGTGGGCACCTGGAAGAAATCGGGGCGGTACACCGCGGCACCGTTCCCCAGCGAGAACGCCGCGAGCAGAAGCGGGATACAGAGCGTGGCGGGGCGTTCGACGTACTGCTTGAACGATTGCTGCATCGAGTGGTCGTCCTGCAGGCGGCCCAGCGCGTTGTACACCACCGCCGATGCCGCGACGATGTAGCAGTCGTGGCCGATGTAGTCCTCGAGGTTCCACTTGCCGGTCAGGTTGTACAGGAACTGGCCGATGGTCTCGGAGGCGAACGGAGACATCAGCAACACCGCGAGGCCCTGCAGCGCGACGTTCATCGTCGCGGCGACCTCCCAGCGGCAGGTCCACGTGACACGTCGAATCCACAAGCTCCACGCGATGCAGATCAGCGTGATCGCGATGAGTATTGCTATGGACATCAGAGTTCGCCTCGGCGGGTAATGCTTGCCAGCAACGTGGACTACAGGGGAGGCGCGTCGGGACGCGGGGACAGCTCGGAGAGTTTCTTGGGCCGGCTCACACGGGTGGCGGTCTCGACCGGCGCCACCATCACCTGGGACGACTCCACGTAGTGCCAGACCTCCTGGCGGCTCATGAGGCCGAACCGGACCTGGAGATCGGGATAGCTGAGATTGAACCGGTCAGCGACCTGCCGCAGTTCCTCGGCATTCGGGTAGTCGGGTTCCTTGATACGGCGGTAATAGGTGCTGCTCGACACGCCAAGGGCGGTGTAGATCGCCTTGGCGTCGATATCACCGTCCAACAGGTAATCGAGCAAGGCCTTCAGCTGGCGGCCGTTCTCGTCAGTGCGTGGCACCACCACACAATAAACCCGTTTTCGGTCGATTGGCGACGATCGTTGCCGCAAAGCCGGGCCGCGAAACAGTTTCTTAATTGACAACCGTGTCAGACTTTTGGCACAGGTCTCCCAAATCTGGGACAGATTAGCTAACGTTGACGCATGGCTACTCCTCTGTTGGCCGGCGGCACGATGGGTGCGCGCAGCTGGATTGCTGATCACGACGCCGCCGGGCCGGCCGGCCCCGCCGACACGTCGATGATGTCGACGTCCCTCGGCGGTGTGCTCGCCGCCGAACTCGACGGTGCACGCGAGTCCCTCGGCTGCACCACCGAGGAGATCGTGCTGGCCGCGCTCGGCCGTGCCGTCGCCCGCACGATGGGCGAGGGTCTGCTGGCCGTCGACCTGGACAGCGCCGGATCGGACAGCGTGGACGGCGGCGCGCAGTCCGCCGCGCGCCGCGTCGTGGTCCCGTGCGTGTCGCGCCGCGAGCTGTCGGGCGCCGAACTGCTCGCCACCGCCCGGGCAACGGTCAGCACGGCCGAGGCCCATCCGCGCGCCGACGTGTCCCTGCGGATCAACACCGACGGCGTCGCGACGGTCGGGGAGTACGGCCTGTGCGTGCACGTCGACCATTCCGGCGACTCGCATCTGCGCATCGACTGGGCCTACGACACGCGCAATTTCGACCGCTACACCGTGGAGGAACTCTCCGAACAGTTCCCGCTCGCGCTGATCGAGGTCACGTCCGGGTAGGGCGTTTCGGACCGATTTGCACCACTCACTAGAATCAGTGCATCGGCGCTGATCCGGCCATCACCGGGGAGCCTTCGGAAGAACAGCTGACAAGCCCAGTAGAACCGGACGGGTGGGCCCGTGATCGCCCATGAGTTGAGCGGCGTGCACATCGTGCGCGCAAGCGGGGTGGTACCGCGGCGCTCGCGCACCGGCGCGACGTGTCGTCCCCGTGCCTCGGACATCAGGTTTCTGTCGCGGAAACCGCGACACGGGCACAGGAGACGAATTCAGTGACCGCCTATCCCAAGCCGGCCGCACCGAACTTCCCCGAGCGGGAGCTCGAGGTGCTCGACTACTGGGCGAAGGACGACACCTTCCGCGCCAGCGTCGAGCGGCGCGAGGGCGCTGAGGAGTACGTCTTCTACGACGGCCCGCCGTTCGCCAACGGTCTGCCGCACTACGGCCACCTGCTGACCGGCTATGTCAAGGACATCGTTCCCCGCTACCGCACGATGCGCGGATACAAGGTGGAGCGCCGGTTCGGCTGGGACACCCACGGTCTGCCCGCCGAACTCGAGGTGCAGCGCCAGCTCGACATCACCGACAAGTCCCAGATCGAAGAGATGGGCATCGAGAAGTTCAACGACGCGTGCCGTGCGTCGGTGCTCAAGTACACCAACGAATGGCAGGCGTACGTCACCCGGCAGGCCCGCTGGGTGGACTTCGACAACGACTACAAGACACTCGACCTGCCGTTCATGGAGTCGGTGATCTGGGCGTTCAAGCAGCTGTGGGACAAGGGGCTGGCCTACGAGGGCAACCGCGTGCTGCCCTACTGCTGGAACGACGAGACCCCGCTGTCCAGCCACGAACTGCGCATGGACGACGACGTCTACCAGAGCAGACAGGACCCGGCGCTGACCGTCGGGTTCCGCATCGACGAGGGACCGCTGACGGACAGCTACCTGCTGATCTGGACCACCACACCGTGGACGCTGCCGTCCAACCAGGCCGTGGCCGTCGGCCCCGACATCACCTACGTCCACGTCGAGGGCGCCGACGGGCGCCGCTACCTGCTGGCCGAGGCACGTCTCGGTGCGTACGCCAGGGAACTCGGCGAGGAGCCCAAGGTGCTGGCGACCTTCACCGGCCGCGACCTGCTGGGCACCCACTACGTGCCGCCGTTCCCGTACTTCATGGGTTCGGCCAACGCGTTCCAGGTGCTCGCCGGTGACTTCGTCAGCACCGAGGATGGCACCGGCATCGTGCACATGGCACCCGCCTACGGCGAGGACGACAAGGCCACCGCGGACGCCGCGGACATCGTCGCGGTCACCCCGGTGGACTCCAAGGGCCGGTTCGACGAGTCGGTGCCCGACTATGTGGGCCAGCACGTGTTCGAGGCGAACCCGCAGATCATCCGTGACCTCAAGAACGGCGACGGATCCGCGGGCGCCAACGGCGCGGTGGTGCTGCGGCACGAGACCTACGAGCACTCGTATCCGCACTGCTGGCGGTGCCGCAACCCGCTGATCTACCGCGCGGTGTCGTCGTGGTTCGTGCGGGTCACCGAGTTCCGTGACCGCATGGTCGAACTCAACCAGCAGATCACCTGGTACCCCGAGCACGTCAAGGACGGCCAGTTCGGCAAGTGGCTGCAGGGTGCCCGTGACTGGTCGATCTCACGAAACCGCTACTGGGGCACGCCGATCCCGGTGTGGAAGTCCGACGATCCGGCCTACCCGCGCATCGACGTCTACGGCTCCCTCGACGAGCTGGAACGCGACTTCGGCGTCCGCCCCGACAACCTGCACCGCCCGTTCATCGATCAGCTCACCCGGCCGAATCCCGACGATCCGACCGGCAAGTCGACCATGCGGCGCATCGAGGACGTGCTCGACGTATGGTTCGACTCCGGTTCCATGCCGTACGCGCAGGTGCACTACCCGTTCGAGAACCGCGAGTGGTTCGACGGCGCTTCCGGCGAAGAAGCCCATTTCCCAGGCGATTTCATCGTCGAGTACATCGGGCAGACGCGCGGCTGGTTCTACACGCTGCACGTGCTGGCCACCGCGCTGTTCGACAAGCCCGCGTTCAAGACGTGCGTGTCGCACGGCATCGTGCTGGGCAACGACGGCCAGAAGATGAGCAAGTCGCTGCGCAACTACCCGGACGTGTCCGAGGTGTTCGACCGCGACGGCTCCGACGCCATGCGCTGGTTCCTCATGGCCTCGCCGATCCTGCGCGGCGGCAACCTCATCGTCACCGAACAGGGCATCCGCGAGGGGGTGCGCCAGGTGCTGCTGCCGCTGTGGAACGCCTACAGCTTCCTCGCGCTGTACGCGCCGGAGAAGGGCACGTGGCGCACCGACTCGAAGAATGTGCTGGACCGCTACATCCTGGCCAAGCTCGCGCAACTGCGTGACGATCTCACGTCCGCACTGGACGTCTGCGACATCTCGGGCGCGTGCGACGAGCTGCGCCAGTTCGCCGAGTCGCTGACGAACTGGTATGTGCGGCGGTCACGTTCGCGGTTCTGGGACGAGGATCCCGACGCCATCGACACGCTGCACACGGTGCTGGAGGTGACGTGCCGGCTGGCCGCTCCGCTGCTGCCGCTGGCCACCGAGGTGATCTGGCGGGGTCTGACGGGGGAGCGCTCGGTGCACCTGACCGACTGGCCGGAAGCCGATGTGCTGCCCAAGGATCCGGACCTGGTGGCCGCGATGGACCAGGTGCGCGAGGTGTGCTCGGTCGGCTCGTCGCTGCGCAAGGCCAAGAAGCTGCGGGTGCGCCTGCCGCTGCCGAAACTGACCGTGGCCGTGCAGGATCCGGACAGTCTGCGGCCGTTCGCCGACCTGATCGCCGACGAGCTCAACGTCAAGGCGGTCGAACTCAGCGACGACGTGCCCGCCTACGGGCGCTTCGAGCTCGCGGTCAACGCCCGGGTCGCCGGGCCGCGCATCGGCAAGGACGTGCAGGCCGCGATCAAGGCCGTCAAGGCGGGGGAGGGCGTGGTCAACCCCGACGGCACGCTGAGCGCGGGGCCCGTGGTGCTGCAGCCCGAGGAGTACACCTCCAAGTTGGTTGCGGCCGACCCGGAATGGACCGCGGCGCTGCCCGACGGCGCGGGTCTTGTGGTCCTCGACGGCACGGTGACCGAGGAACTCGAGGCCGAGGGCTGGGCCAAGGACCGCATCCGTGAACTGCAGGAACTGCGGAAGTCGACCGGCCTGGAGGTGTCGGACCGCATCTCGGTGCGCATCTCGGTGCCCGCCGAACACGAGCAGTGGGCACGTACCCACCGCGATCTCATCGCAGGCGAGATCCTCGCGACCAGCTTCGAATTCGCCGAGGTGACCGACGGCGCGGAGATCGGCGACGGCGTGCGGGTCGAGATTGCGAAGGTCTGATCCGACCGGGTGCGATGCGACCGCGGGTGAGCTGACCGGACCTGCCGGCCCGGCTCACTCGTGGGTGACGCGCGCCGAGCGAGATCCGAGCGCGACCTCGTCGCCGGCATGCAGTTGACGGCCACGCCTGAGTTCGACCTCACCGTTGACGGTCACCTGACCGTCGGCGATCACGGCCTTGGCGTCGGCCCCGGTGTCGATCAGCGCGGCCAGCTTCAGGAACTGACCCAGGCGGATGGACTCGTCGCGGATCGGCACGTCGTCCGGCTTCATGCTGGTCAGAGTAGCCCTTTAGCATCTGCAGGTATGGAGGGCACCGTCGCTCGGACCGCGAGCCGCAGATGGGTCCTGCATCTGGACATGGACGCGTTCTTCGCATCCGTCGAGCAGCTGACCAGGCCCACGCTGCGCGGGCGCCCGGTCCTGGTGGGTGGTCTCGGGGGACGTGGTGTGGTCGCGGGCGCCAGCTACGAGGCCCGCCGTTACGGTGCCCGCTCGGCCATGCCGATGCACCAGGCGCGCAGGCTCGTCGGGGCACCCGCGGTGGTGCTGCCGCCGCGCGGCGCGGTCTACGGTGTCGCCAGCCGCCGCGCGCTCGACACCGTGCGCAGCGTCGTACCCGTCCTCGAACAGCTGTCGTTCGACGAGGCCTTCGGTGAACCGTCCGAGCTGGCCGGGGCCGAGGCGGCCGACGTCGAGGCGTTCTGTGAGCGGTTGCGCGCCAAGGTACTCGAGCACACCGGCCTGGTTGCCTCGGTCGGCGCGGGCTCGGGTAAACAGATCGCCAAGATCGCCTCGGGTCTGGCCAAGCCCGACGGTATCCGGGTGGTGCGCCGCGAGGAAGAGGCCGTGCTGCTGCACGGTCTGCCGGTGCGCAAGCTGTGGGGCATCGGCCCGGTGGCCGAGGACCGCCTGCACCGCATCGGCATCGAGACCATCGGCGCGTTCGCGGCGCTGACCGAGGCCGAGGCCGCCAACGTGCTGGGCTCCACGATCGGGCCCGCGTTGCACCGTCTGGCGCGCGGGATCGACGACCGCCCGGTGGCCGAGCGCGCCGAGGCCAAGCAGATCAGCGCGGAATCCACGTTCCCGGAAGACCTCACGACGCTGGCACAACTGCAGGACGCCATCGTCCCCATCGGCGAACACGCGCACCGCCGCCTGGAGAAGGACGGTCGCGGCGCCCGCACCGTCACGGTCAAGCTCAAGAAGTCCGACATGAGCACGCTGACGCGGTCGGCCACGCTGGCGTACGCCACCACCGAGGCGTCGACGCTGATCGGCACGGCGCGCAGGCTCCTGCTGGATCCCGTCGAGATCGGACCGATACGCCTTGTGGGCGTTGGGTTTTCCGGCCTGTCGGATATCCGGCAGGAGTCGCTGTTCCCGGACCTGGAACAACCCGAGGAGTTTCCCGACGCGGCGCCGCAGGTCGAATCCGTGCAGACCGGACCGTCGTCACCGACCACGCAGTGGCGTGTGGGCGACGACGTGGCGCACACAGAACTCGGTCACGGCTGGGTCCAGGGCGCCGGTCACGGTGTGATGACCGTGCGTTTCGAGACCCGCGCGTCGGGACCGGGGCCAGCGCGCACGTTCCCCGAAGACAGTCCCGAGGTCAGCCGCGCCGATCCGGTCGACAGCCTCGACTGGGCCGAATACCTCAGCAGCCTGGCCGACTACCAGAGCACGCCGTAGTTGGCGGCCAGGACGAATCCGTGCCCGCCGTAGCCGCGGCACGTGACGGTGCCCTGGTACCCGACGCCGCACGTGGCGCCCCAGTTGGTGAGGCGGTGCCCTTCCGGCAGCACGTCGACGTCGCGGGTGAACGTCGGGTTCTCGGAGAACCGGTACACCGCGGGTGTGCCGCCGTACTCCACCACGGTCTGGTTCGTGCCGGGCGGCGCGTCGGCGGGCACCGCGTCGCACCCGATCGGACCGCCGTTGGGGCCGATGCCGCAGTGTCGCCCGTCTGGAGTCTTGAAGAAGACGTGGTAGAAGTCCGTCGGTGAGGTGAAATTGCCCTCGGCCAGCGGATAGGAGTCGATCGCGTCGGCGCCCGGCGGCGGTTCGGCCAGTGCGGACGGTGCCCCCGCGACACCCCCGGCAAGGATCAGACCCACCCCCAGCACGCCGACCGCGGCGAGAATTGCGAAGCGGTGCAGCATGTTTCCAACGTTTCCGATCGGGCCGCACGTGTCAACCCCATGAGGAGAAAACCTCGCGCACGGGCCGCTGCGCGGCGAGCGCGGCCATCAGCAGCACCCGCGCCTGCGGCGGGCGCAGACGAGGCGCCACCACGGCGCCCGCGTCGGCCAGCCGGCGTCCCGGTCCGTAGTCCGGTGCGATGACGCCGCCCGGCACCCGCGTCGACACCACGATCTCGACACCGGCATTCAGATGCCGTTCGACACCCTCGGTGAGAGCCGCACCGAGATTGCCCGAGCCCATGGCCTCAAGCACCACGCCGCGCGCCCCGGCCGCAACGCACGCGTCGAGCGCCGCGGCATCGGCGCCGGGATACCCGGCCACGATGTCGACCCGCGGTGCCGCAGCCGCAGACAGCGCACCGAGCCCGGGTCTCGTCTTGTCCTCGGTGATCTCCAAGGCGCCGTCGGCCACCGTGCCGAGCGCCGTGCCCGAGAACGCGTCGAGTTCCTGGGTGTGCCGTTTGTGCAACCCGAGCGGCGCGCGCACCGTCCCGGCGAAGCACACCAGCACGCCGAGCCCGCGGGCGTCCGGGGACGCCGCGACCGCGATCGCGTCGGCGAGATTGCGCGGCCCGTCGGCCTCGGGCGCGTCCGAGCTGCGCTGCGCGCCCGTGATCACGACCGGGGTGTCACCGGTGTGGGTGAGCTCGAACCACAGCGCGGTCTCCTCCAGGCTGTCGGTGCCGTGCGTGATCACCACACCGTCGGGCCCGCCGGGGCCGTCGGTGGCCTTCGCGACGGCCTCACGGATCGCGTCCCAGTCCGACGGGGTCAGGTGTGAGCTGTCGGTGGTCATGAGATCGACCACACTCACCGTGGGCGCCGTCGGGGCGGTCAAAGCCGCCGTCAGCTGCGCTCCGCGCCTGGTCGGGCGCCGGACGCCCGCGTTGTCGGTGCTCGTGGATATGGTGCCACCGGTGGTGATGAGGACGACTTGTGCGGACGGGTTCACGGTCGAGATTGTCCCGCACCGGCACTTTGGGATGATGGTCGAGTGACTGATGAAACGTCAGGCCCGGCTGAGCCGGTGACCGACGCACCCGGGGATGCCGAATCCCCCGCGCAGCCCAAGCGGCGACTCCGTCTGTTGTTGACGGTCGCCGCCGTCGTGCTGTTCCTCGACGTGGTGACCAAGGTGCTCGCGGTGCGCCTGCTCACCCCCGGCCAGCCGGTGTCGATCATCGGCGACACCGTGACGTGGACGCTCGTGCGCAACTCGGGTGCCGCGTTCTCCATGGCGACCGGATACACCTGGGTGCTCACGCTCGTCGCGACGGGTGTCGTCATCGGCATCATCTG
>Ga0182738_1007151_pt1 | contig 11401 bp, 10 predicted proteins | sample eDN5th30CBELigMG_FD_128876 | JGI IMG/M metagenome (GOLD analysis project Ga0182738, IMG submission 128876) | Enriched Miracle-Growth compost microbial communities from Emeryville, California, USA - eDNA 5th pass 30_C BE-Lig MG (version 2)... ...
ACCTAAAATTAAAATTTTCATAACACCACTCCTCGTACAATAAATGTTGTTCCTTGAAAACCACCAAGTTCGAGTATAGACGCCTCAACACTATTGTTTAGCATTACTTTTTACATGTGGAATCCTCTTGTACTAATTTCTTTTTATTCAAATAATCTTCTATTGACTGTAGAGCCTGATGCTCGTCAATTCCTTCTGCCCTTATAGTGATATAAGATCCAGGCATAATTGCTAATGACATAGTGTCCATAAGCGACTTAGTTGAATTTTTTAGATTAACAGATCTTCCCCTATATTCAAGAAGTATAGTAGAGGTAAACCTACAAGCAACACTTACTAAGAAGGTTGCTGTACGGGCGAATCCTGTATCTGCAATGATTTTATATTGTTTTTCAATCATTCTTCTCCTACCCCCTATAGCTCCTTTTATAAAAGGATAATTAATTAAATAGGGTCAAATTATTTACAATAACCGAAGTTTATTAGTATTAAATTATCTCTCTTGATGTGTAGGACGAATAAGCATTTCATTAATTGCTACATCTGATGGTTGTTCAATGGCGAAAGCAATAGCACGGGCAATGCTTTCAGCGTCAATGGCAACATCTTCATAAAGTTTATCAATTCCAGGTTTTAAATCCATATCGGTGATCAAATTAATTAATTCAGACTGAACCGCGCCTGGTGAGATAATAGTTGAACGAATATTGTTTCCAGCTTCTTCTTTACGTAATCCTTCGGAAATAGCGCGTACAGCAAACTTTGTTCCTGCATAGACCGTACTTCCAGGACCAACAAAATGTCCAGCTACTGAAGACAAATTAATGACATGTCCGGATTTTTGTTCTCTCATGGATGGAAGCACAGCCGCAATCCCATAAAGTACACCTTTAATATTTACGTCAATCATCTTATTCCAGTCTTCGATTCTCTTCTTATAAAGAAATGAATGTGGCATAACGCCAGCATTATTCACTAATACATCAATTTTTCCAAACTCTTGAAGCGCGTACGCAGCAAGCTCTTCCATTTGTTCATGTGACGTTACATCAGTTACTTTATAAATAGCTTTTCCACCATTGTTTTCGATTTCTTTCTGTAACTGTTGTAAACGATCTTCACGACGAGCTGCCAAGACCAACTTCGCACCTTTAGATGCAAGTTCTTTAGCTGTTGCCTCTCCAATTCCACTAGAAGCACCTGTAATAATCACAACTTTATCTTTTGTGTTAGATACCATTTATATCTATCCTTTCTTAATAAAAAGTAAATTTATTAATCCAGATGATTTGCCATCTAAAACTAATTCATCTGCTGAATCTATTTTCTAAAACTTCACTGCTGTGCACTTGAGAGCTCACGGCTGCGTCTAAATGAAAACACTCCAATCAGTAGAGCAATCACGACTGATGTGGCTCCAACCCAACTGATCTCTAGTATTGATGACCTTCCCGCAACAATACCTCCAATTCCAGCACCCGCAGCAAATCCAAGTTGGACAAAGGAACTGTTCAGACTAAGCACGATACTAGAGGCTTCTGGAGTCAATGAGATCAGGTTAAAGTTTTGGGTTGGCCCGAACGTCCAAGCAGCGATTTCCCAAATCATGAGCAATGGGAGGGTGACCATTACCCATCCAAATCCAGAGACAGTAGACAGCAATACTAGCGAGATAATGTGAACAGCCATGGATCCGACTAGCGTGCGAACAATGCCGATCCGGTCTGCTAATAAGCCACCAACCTTAGAGCCAATCAAGCTCGCGATGCCCATAGCTAAGAGAATCATACTCAATTTTTCTTTCATAGTCGGCATAACGGCGGTCAGAAAGGGAGTGATATAGGTATTAAGCATTGAATAACTAATAAATACAAAGAAGGTTACACCAAGGGTGAGTGCGACTCTTGGATTCTTCAAGAGGGCAAGACGCTTGCTCAGAGAAACAGCTGCCTCGCTTTCCATGACCGGAATCGTACGTGCTACGGCAAAGATAGCCAGTAGGCTGAAAAGTCCGATGCCCCAGAAGATGACCTTCCAATCATAAGACGAAGCAATCATACGACCAAGGGGAACGCCAAAGACAAGGGAAGAGCTATACCCCATTGCAACGTTGGCCATCGCTCCACCCTGACGTCCAGGAGCCGCCAGTTTTGCAGCTATACCATAGGCGGTGACAACGAAGACCCCTGTTCCAATCCCTAGTAAAACGCGAGAGGCCATCAGCAAGCCAAAGCCTGGAAGAGCAATTACCCCAATGATGCCGAGTAATATGATAGCGAGAGCCAGTAACAATTGCTTACGCTGATCCATCTTCGAGGTTGCTACCATGACAAGAGGCGTGCCGATTGCGTTGCCGAGAGCGAATACGGTAATAAGCTGCCCTGCGGTTGCTACCGATACATCGACAGAAGCAGCCACTTTATCCAACGTACCTACGATGACGAATTGTGAAGTACCCACCACAAAGCTAATAAGGGTTAACATGTAAATTTTCCAACTATTATTCACTCTGTTCTATCTACTCCTTTATTTATGAGGTGATATATTAAGTTTTATATTTTAAACTTTTTTGTTCTTGTTGAGTTACCAGTAAGGATTCCCTTCTTTGTATCATTATCGCTTTAAATGGTTATATTATTTAACCGCATCCCTATTATGCACCAACTGAGAAAGCAACCGGTATCCCATTCCTCTCAAATGATTGCCTAATCCTCTCAATGCCACTTACGCAATGAAGAAATATGCATTATAATGGCGCTATCACAAGGAAAGGACGAAGGAGGATCTTATCTTATGTCTGAACAAATTTATACACGGCAGAAAGAACTTGCTAAACTTATTGAACGTTATTCGGGGCAGGACGGTAACTACACAACTGCTGTTCCATCTTTATTTTTTACTCGTCTATCTAATGCTGTCGGACCAAGTCATGGAGTTTACAACCCTTCCTTATGCATTATCGTCCAAGGTATGAAGGAGGTATTACTGGCGCAAGAACGCTTTACATACAGTCCTGCTAATTACCTTGTTGCATCTGTTGATTTACCAGTTACCGCCCAAGTCATAGAAGCTTCTCCTGCTGTTCCGTATTTAGCTTTCAAACTTGAATTTACACCAAATCAAATCATGGAAATTTTAGGTGATGTTGAAATTCAAGCTGATTCGAAAAAAACTAAGAAGAGAGCAATGTTTGTCAGCCCAATAGACTCATCCATGTTAGATGCGGTAATTAGATTAGTTCGCTTGCTAGATAACCCTAAGGACATTCCAGTACTTGCACCTCTATTCAAGCAAGAAATTCTCTATAGGGTTCTGCAAGGACCATATGGAGGAACACTTGAACAGATGGCTGTAGAAGGTAGCTATACCTATCGAATTAGAGACGTGATCGAACATATCATGCATAACTATGATCAGTCTTTTCGAATTGAGGATCTTGCAGATATAGCAAGTATGAGTGTTTCTTCGCTCCATAGACACTTTAAAGAGGTCACAGCGATGAGTCCGATTCAGTTCCAAAAACAAATAAGACTACAGGAAGCCCGGAGCTTGTTATTAGCCGAGTCAACAGACGCAGCTGATGTCGCCTTTCGAGTAGGATATGAAAGCCCATCGCAATTCAGTCGTGAATATTCACGCATGTTTGGACTTCCACCTAGAGAAGATATAAAACGTCTGAGAGAAAAAAATAATCAAAGAATAAACGCATGAATCCCCTACTCAACAGGCAAGATATAAAAAAATTAAGTAATAAAAAAGCCTTACTATAATTTTTCCTAGTAAGGCCTTTCTTGTTGTTTTGAGAATAAAACGTCTTCTCAAATGATTACAACATATTCTGCTTGAAGCCCCTGTTGTCCCTTATATTCAAGGTAAGAGACTTTCTGCCCTATTTCTAATGAACTAGAGTTAGATAGATTACGAATAGAACTAAAATGGACAAACAAATCTTCTCCACCACTATCTGGAGAAATAAGTCCAAAGCCTTTCTCATAATCGAAACACTTTATCTTACCTATTTTACTTTCCAACACAATCACTCCTCCGAAAATATTATTTATAAGGGGATAATATGATCGAAAGATTATTTTTCGTTAACAATTAGATCATGTAATTTAGAGGCTTCATTAGAATTAGTTGCTACCCCTTTTTTATTTCATATAAAAACGACGGCAGAGATGGCGTATTACATTTGTAATATAAGTAATAGCACCTTTAACTGCTGTGCCTGGAATTAACAGATAAATTTATTTAATACCTTCCGATTTTAAATCAATATGAGAGTTCCCCATTTTCTTGTTGTAATCCTTAATCTTTTCCAACTTCTAAACGAACAAATTTCAAAGCATAATGAGTCCCACAGATATAGATTCCCATGATCGATAGGTAATCAAGTAGAAACCCCATGGCAGAGTTATCTAAGAGATAAGAACCAAATGGATCATATATGATTAGCTTGGAACCCAAGTCTCTCTCGAAAGAAGTCTGCACTCCATAGACAACAATCAACACCGCCAACACACGTAACACAATTGTATGGATATGGCTCATCCCTGTAATGCCCGTCATCTTTCTTACTGCATTGATAATGGTTCCCCAGGACAATCCTATATGTACAGCCATAAAGATAAATCCCCAATATGCAGTCAGAACGTGTATCTGCCGTACAATCATGTCATTATTTATAGGAAAATAGGGAAAGACGTCACGGGAAATCGGCACGGAGCTTATCATCACTACAACCATAGATACAAGAAAAAGTAGATTGACCACAATTTTCAGAATACGTCGTACATTGTACTTTCCTCTAATAATTGTCTTATACCATCGTCGATTTAAAATATTGTGGAAAATAAACAGCATAAACAGGACAGCTCCAACCAGTTCATGGATTGCATTACCAGTAACATGGTAAGCCATTACCACTAACATGAGAACTGTCATGGCAAGGTCAATGACCAGCCTGACTAATATATTTCGATTCAAAAAAGTTCTCCTCTTTCTAGTTTAAGTACTTACCTTACAATACACTACCTGAGTAGACAGCGTATGCCATACGCAAAGATTTAGGAAACCACTTACTTAATTCTTAGTAAAGTAATCCTCTTTTTTTACCAAATTAGCCATAGCACCCACTGTTTCTTCTATAGGAACAGGTGGGTATAACTATAATCTGAATCCTACTAGGCTGAAGGGTGGCAGCCTCAACAAACTACCACCGTCACTGGTTCGTCTTTCCCTTTAGGGAGCTTCAAATGGAAACACACATCCCTCAGTTCTTCTCGCGATGAAAATAAAATGTTAAAAGAGTATTCTGGATCATTTCCCCTTTTTTTTCGTCATCGATTATTTCATGATTATCACCTATGGCATTTACCTCCCAGCCCTCCATAGGGATACCTACGAACCTGGATTCTGTACTGCTGTCTTTCGATCCTGTAAGTTCATAACTCTTCATCTCATCTAACGTATTCACGAAGTCATCCCGTTCCTGATTCGCGTGGCAGGTAAAGCAGCGACCGATGTCTTCCTCGTAATCCACTGACCTGTCGCCATTGAATTCCTGGTATAGCCAATCCCCATTACGCGTGGTATCGGGGGGGTTCTGGTCGCCCCAGCCATCGCGCTTTTCCATCACGAAGATTTCAGAAAGCTCTTCATCCTCATAGATTTCGAGAGTGATTACGGTGCCACTCGGGATGGGCTGGCCATTCTGCACAGCTTCGATTGCTTCCCGACTCGTGTAAGCCTCCTCTCTGACATTTCCTCGATTCACAGTCGCGTAGTTCACACCCTTATCGTAATTGTCAGGGAATTTGACAAGTTTACGGTCGTACTCAGAGGGATCCTGTTGGGAAGTCTCATTTGTGTCATTTGTATCATCGTTCCTGTTGCAAGCGATAAGAGTGAGGGCCACCACCAATGCTAGGATCGGAAATAATAGTTTTTTCATACTGTTTTCCTCCTACAGGTTTTTCTGCTTAATGCGTATTCATTACAGTTACTTAGCACATTTTTAGTTTTCCACTTCAACAGCATCCAAACTTCCGTTCAGACTCAGACAACTCAGCAGAATTGAAGAAATTTCTACACCACTTTTCCTAGTTCACAATTTTTTATGATCATCACCTCAAACTTTTGTATTATTTATTTAACATTCTTATTATCAATCAAATAAAAAGACAACTGTTATCCCATTCCTCTCAAATGATTGCCTAATCCTTTCACCACTACTTATTCAACAGTTTGGTTTTAGACTTAAAGTGCTTGATGGAGAACGAGGGTGAACCAATATACGCGTAATCCTCTGATAAGTTCTTTAATTCGAGAAAAAATGAAACAAATTTAAAAAGCCTTACTACACATTTCCAAGTAGTAAGGCTCTTCATTTTAATCTAAAATATAACAACTTTTTGGCTCTTATACATGGGCCCCCATGTTGGTCGTCATGGTTGAATTCCCTAAAGATTGTTTATACAAATTTGGTATATGAAAATTTTTTCTACACACTATTCAAATATTAAGGGGTTTATAAGGAAAGTATTTTATCATTTACTTAAAGGTTTAGATTTTCCATGAGTTTTTCTGTTTTTATTAAGGAGTAGATTCACATAACGAAAGCTCTAGGCATCATCGATAAAAGAATAGAAAGGCATGTTCATGCCTTTCTATCCCCTTAGTTATTTTGAATAATAGCCATTAATTCTTTGGCTGATTTTGTATGAACCATCTTTTCAATATTAGCCATATCTGAACACGTAATAGCAATACCTGATAAAATCTCTAAATGCGTACCGTCCTTTCCTGCGATTCCAAAAATCAAACGAACTTTCTGACCATCAAAATCAACACCTTCTGGCACTTGGATCACAGTAAACCCTGATTTTAAAACGTTCTTTTTTGCTTCTTCTGTACCATGCGGAATGGCTACATCATTCCCCATATAGGTAGATGTTATATTTTCACGTTCAATCATCGCTTCAACATAATTCCCTTCTACATATCCACCTCTTACTAACACGTTGCCTGCAAATCGAATAGCTTCCTCTTTCGTTGAAAATTGTTGGTTTAAGAAAATGTTTGCCTCAATTAATAAGTCATTATTATGATCTATGTTTTCTTCTAAAGATACTGCTGTTTTTTCTTCTGTCCCATGAGCAATATCACTATTTTTTAATTGATTAATTAATTTGTCATATTCCGGACTAGATAAGAAGTTCCCAACAGAAATATGATAAGCGTTTGGTACCTTATGTTGCGCTCTTGGCGTCAGCTCTTCTTGAGTAATAACGATTTGAGCATCATTTGGAATATTACTAACGGCAGTATTGGTAACCATAATATCTAAATCTGTTTGCTTTATTTTCTTACGGAGAAGTGAGGCGCCCATTGCGCTCGATCCCATGCCTGCATCACATGCAAAAATAATTTTCTGAACGTTTGTTGGTAGTTCTCCTTGTTGTTTTGTAAAATTCTCTGTTACTGGACTTTTCCTGCCTTTCATTGCCTGCATTTTGCGAGCAGCTGCATCTAAATCTTCCCTCTGCGTGCCTGTTTTTAGGATAATGGAAGAAGCAATAAAAGATACGCCTGCTGCTACAAGAACACCCGCAATATTCGCAAAATATCCCCCTGGCGGAGTAGCAGCTAAAAAGGCTAAAATACTTCCTGGTGAAACAACAGCTTGTAATCCACCATCTAACAAGACGAATGTGAACACACCACTCATTCCACCTAAAATTGTAGCTATGATTAACATAGGACGCATTAAAACATAAGGGAAATAAATTTCGTGAACACCACCAACAAACTGGATAAGTGCTGCACCAGGTGCAGATTTCTTAGCTGTCCCTTTTCCAAAGAAACTATAAGCAAGTAGAACACCAAAACCAGGACCTGGATTTGCTTCAAGGAGTAACAAGATTGATTTACCACTTGTTCTAATCTGTTCTGCACCAATTGGTGAAATAATCCCATGATTAATGGCGTTGTTTAAGAATAGAATTTTAGCTGGTTCAATCAGAATACTTGTAAGAGGAAGTAAATGTTTAGCTAATAGCCAATCTACACCGACAATAAGCCATCCAGTAAAAGTATCTATAACTGGGCTCGCACCTAGAAAAGCTAGAATTGCTAGTAACCCTCCAAGGATACCTGCCGAGAAATTATTAATTAACATCTCAAATCCTGTTTTGACTTTACCTTCAATAAACTGATCGAATTTCTTAATAACATAACCACCAAGTGGTCCTATAACCATTGCTCCAAGGAACATTGGAATATCAGATCCAACAATCACTCCCATTGTTGCGATGGCACCTACCACCCCACCTCTTTGATCATGCATTATTTTTCCACCCGTATAACCAATTAATAATGGCAATAAGTATGTAACCATTGGATCAACTAACTGAGCAAGTTTCCCATTTGGGAAAAAACCGGTTGGAATAAAAAAGGCCGAAATTAATCCCCAAGCAATAAATGCTCCTATGTTTGGCATAACCATTGAACTTAAAAAGTTACCAAACTTTTGTACAACTACCTTCGCGTTTGATTGAGCCACATGCTTTCTTCCCTTCTATGATTTATTTAAATTTATAACAATAAGGACTATAACGCTTACATTGAGAATGTTAAAGTAAAGTCTAAGTGTCTACAATAAATAGAAGAACTAACCTTGGCGTACCTTATAGAGACATAGGTTTTATTGCAGAGATTAGAACTATCGAAAGAGGTATATAGAGGTCTAAAGGAATTTGTTCTAGTGCAACCATTCCAAAAAAATAACGAATTTTACTTCTGATAATATTCATTACATAAACTTACTTGTAATAAATTACGCTTAATAAAAAAGAATCCTTTGCTGATAAAAGCAAAGGATTCTTTTTTTCGGGTTAAGAGCATTTTATTATAAGCTTTAGTACTCATCTAGGATCCAGTCACTAAAATGATAAGACGTAAAGAGAACTATAATATTAACTTATAATTTGTCTACATAATTAAATTTTGTTTAAAAAAGATTGAACGAAGGGTATAGCAGCACCTATAGGAACTCCATTTTCAGGTGAACGGCTAATATGAATAAATAAATCATTGTTTGGAAATGGGGTTTTATCATAAACTTTTTTGTGAAGAAATTCAATGTCTTTTTCTTTTAAGTAAGGAGATATATGTCCACCTAAAATAAATTCTCTGTTAATAACAAGGTTAATATTGTTAATTGAAAATGCTAAATCATCTAAAAATGAGGTCCACCTCTCTTGATAAGAAGCGTTGCCAGATCGTAATTCTTCAAAGAAAAATTCTAATGATTCGTCTTCTTCTAGCAGGGCACTAACAGAACAAAATGTTTCCATACATCCTTTTTTACCACAGTAACACGGGTCTCCATGAGGGTCGACCGTCATATGTTCTATCGTACCACTATGCCCTTCTCTTCCCATATAAATTTGATTATTTATAATAAGAGCCCCCCCAAGATGGGTACCAATTGACAAATATATAATGTCCCCAATATCATTTCTAATCCACAGTTCTGTAGTAGCTGCACACTTTGCATCATGGAAAAACACACAAGGATAATCTAGGTGCTGTGAAAATACTTCAATATCTAAACCTGTACAGTTTAATATTTTTCCATATGTAATACTCTTACCATCAGTTGATGTTAAAGCTTGTACTGCAAAACCAATACCAAGAACTTGCTCTTTTTCCACATTAAGAGACGAGATAAAATCATCTACAGCATCGCTAACTTCTTTGAAATAACGATCTGTATTTGAATATTCGATTGATAGTTTCGTTTTTTTAAATGTAATACCAAGCAAATCGATTGCTAAAATACACACTGTCTTTTTTAGAATTTCAACACCAATACTAATACGAGCCTGTGGGCATATTGCATAGGCAACTGCACGTCTACCAACAGAGGATTCAAACTGTCCACTCTTTTCAATTAATTTTTTCTCTTCTAAACGAACTAAATTCTGGGTTACAGTTGGCAGACTCAAATGAAGTTGATTTGCAATCTCTTGTTTTGAAAGTCTCTCGTTTTGATAAATAAGGTGGTAGATCGACGAGTAGTTACTTTTTTTTATATCTTTAAATGTAATATTATTATCCATGCAAACAACCTCATTATGTGTAAATATTTTATAAAACTAGTTTATTTAAATTTAAATAAAATATATCACACCAAATGAAGTAATAACAACTTTCGCAACGTAAATGAAGGGGAAATTCACCTTTATCTATTTCTTTATATTGACTCATACATAAAAAGGCTATATTATATAAATTAATTTTATAAATACATTTTATAAAACTACTTTCTTGAAAGAGGGGAAATTGAATATGGGAATCATTGAAAAAATGAGATTGGATGAAAAGAAAATTTTTGTCACAGGTGGAGCAAGGGGTATTGGAAAGAGTGTTGCAATCGCTTTCGCTGAAGCAGGAGCTGATGTAGCGATTGTGGACTTGGATTTTGAAGCAGCTCAAAAAACCGCTGCTGAGTTAAAAGAGCATCACAAGGTTGAAACGATTGCTATTGAAGCCGATGTCACAAAACCAGAAGATGTAGATGGCATGATTGAAAAAATACTTAACGTTTTTGGTCGTATAGATGTTGCTTTCTGTAATGCTGGAATCTGTATGAATATACCTGCAGAAGAAATGACTTTTGATCAGTGGAAAAAGGTCATTGATATTAATCTAACCGGTGTGTTTTTAACAGCTCAAGCAGCTGGAAAAGTAATGTTAAAGCAAGGTGGCGGTTCTATTATTAATACGGCTTCTATGTCAGGCCATATTGTAAACGTGCCTCAGCCGCAGTGTTCCTATAACGCCTCTAAAGCAGGAGTTATTCAGTTGACAAAATCCCTGGCAGTAGAATGGGCTACAAGAAATGTACGTGTAAATTGTATTAGTCCAGGCTATATGGGTACGGAACTTACATTAAATTCTCCAAGTTTGCAGCCTTTAATCGAGCAATGGAATCAAATGGCACCTCTTAAGAGAATGGGAAGACCAGAAGAACTTCAATCTATATGTGTCTATCTTGCTGGAGATACTAGCAGCTTTACCACAGGAGCAGACTTTGTAGTAGATGGCGCCTTTACTTGTATTTAATAGATTAACAGATTTTAGTTTTTAAGGTTGGAGGACTATATATGCATTATTTACTCGGTACAGATATCGGAACATCCGGTACCAAGACAGTTTTAATGGACACAGAAGGTAATCTAATTGCTCAAGATTTGCAGGAATATGATGTATTGACCCCAAAACCATTATGGGCTGAGCAATGGCCTGAGGTATGGCTTCATGCCGCCAAAACTTCTATTAAAAATACAGTGCAGAAATCAGGAATTGTTGCGGGGAAAATACAAGGGATTGCTAT
>Ga0182738_1007152_pt1 | contig 11400 bp, 11 predicted proteins | sample eDN5th30CBELigMG_FD_128876 | JGI IMG/M metagenome (GOLD analysis project Ga0182738, IMG submission 128876) | Enriched Miracle-Growth compost microbial communities from Emeryville, California, USA - eDNA 5th pass 30_C BE-Lig MG (version 2)... ...
CCGTGCCACCGGCGCCGGGCGTGGAGCCCTCGCTCGCCGTTCGATCGACGCGGGGCCTGTCCAACGCTCGCCGTCATCCGCCAGCAGCGGAGAAAAACCTCGCCACCCGAATCCCTTAGCGCCGGTCGTTGAAAAACCGCGTGAGCCGGGCGATCTCGGCGACGAAGTCGTTGAAGCGCCGGTTGGAGCTGGCCAGTTCCCGGAGCGCCCAGACCAGCAAGGCGCTGGCGCCGGAGGCCCAGAGGAACAGCGCGAGATGCGCCAGGTCGCCCCGGCTGGCGAAGACGCGGGTCAAGTCGTCCACCCCTCGTCTCCTTCTCCTTCTCCCGCCCCCGAACCCGCCGCGCCATAGCCGACTGCCTGGCGCTTCTCGTCGCGCGTCAGGAAATCGGCGGCGGTGATCCGGCTCCAGAGCGCCGCCCGTTCCACCGACAGCGCCTCGACCGCGTCGGCGTCGAAGCCGAGCCGGATCGGGCCGGGGTAATGCGGCCCGAGCCAGGTCGTGAGCGCATCGGCGGTGCGGCCGACCAGCGGCAGGACAGTCTGCCGCCAGAACACGCGGTTGGCCTCGGCATAATTGGCGAAGGTGTTGTCGCCGGGGATGCCGAGCAGCATGGGCGGCACGCCGAAGGCGAGCGCGATCTCCCGTGCCGCGCCGTTCTTCGCCTCGATGAAATCCATGTCGTGCGGCGTCAGCGCCATCGACGTCCAGTCGAGCCCACCCTCGAGCAGCAGGGGCCGCCCGGCATTGACCGCGCCGGTATAATTCGCCTCCAGTTCGCGCTTCAGCCGCTCGAACTGGTCCTGCGAGAGATTGGCGCCGCCCTCGCCGCGATAGACCAGCGCGCCGGAAGGGCGCGCCGCATTGTCGAGCAGCGCCTTGTTCCAGGCGCCGGCGGCATTGTGCAGGTCGAGCGCGATGGCCGCGGCTTCGAGCGGCGCGAAACCGTAATGATCGTCGAGCGGATGATAGAGGCGCAGATGCAGGATCGGCGACGCGCCATCCTCGACCGGAAAGCGCACGGTTCGTCCCGCGACGGAATATTCATAGGCCTCCGGCCAGCCGTCCGGGCCCGGTACGATCTTCATCCGGTCCGGCCGCAGCGCATACAATTCGGCCGGATCGCCGCCCAGTTGCACCAGTTCGGCATAGGCGTTGCCGGAAACCAGGAGATTGCCATAGAGCGCCTCCAGCCATGCCGTCCCGGACTGGCGACCGTTCGGCCGGGCAAGCAGTGCCAGCAGCGGATGATCCGGCAACTCGGCGTCGTCCTGATAGGCCAGCCACGGCACCGAGGCGGCGGCTTGCGCGATCATCGTCACCGCCCGGTAGACGATGGCATTCTTCATGAAGCCCTCGCGGGCGAGGCTGGCGAGATCGCGCGCGGTCCAGACGGCCCGCCCCTGCCCTTGCAGCGCGATCAGCGGCCCGGTCCGCGAGGCCTTCGCCTCGGGCACGGCGACGCTGCCGCCGAACAGGCGGTTGAAGAGTTTCGCTTTCATCGCGTCTCCGATCGAACGACTGGGTTGCGCACGATTTGCGCTTTGCAATACTGGGTTAGGGCGTGGATCGGTCTCAAAGCCGGATCGCCTTCGTCGCGGAAAGGTCCCGCTCCGTCAGGGTGCGACTTCCTCGTGCGTTCCAGGCCGTCAACTGGACGATGAGCGCGGTTTTCGAGGTGAAGCACCCGCCTGGGTTTTCCCGGATCGCTCGCCGAGGCTTTCCGGCCCGGACACGTATCGACCGCAAGAGGACTGTTTCGTGCTCGACTTCGCCTCGCTCCTGGTCGCCATCGGCTTTTCGACTGCTTTCCTGGCAGCCATTCTGCTGGCGGCCTGGCGGATGTCGCGGCGGGACGGCTTCCTGCTCCATTGCGCGACCGGCGCTTTTCTGGTTGCCGCCAGCGTCGGCCTCTCCACGGTCGACGGCTTCCGCCCTTCGGCCTGGGCGCAGGGCCTTGGCCTCGGCCTGCTTCTGGCAGGCGAAGCCTGCTTCTATGGCGGCGCGGCGCAGTTTCGGCTGGGCACCTCGCCCTCGCGGCGCATCGTCCTGGCCACCGTCATATCGGTGACGCTGCTGCTGCTGCCGCTTCTCGCTGGATATAACGGCCTCGCCTATGCGGCCGGCTTCACGGCCTCGGCCGTGCTGATCTTCCTGATCGCGCACCAGTACTGGCTGGCGCGCGATCAGGCGCCCATGACCACGCTGGGCATCGCCGCCCTGTATCTGCTGGTCGGCCTGTCGTTCCTGCCGAGGGCGGTGCTGGTGTTGCTGCGCGACGGCCTGGTCGTGGCCGGCCCGCCGCGAAACTGGGCCCAGGATCTTTCCATCATGCTCATCATCGGATCGATCCCGGCCCTGGGCGCGCTGACGATGGCGCTCAGCCAGATCCGCACGGCGCAGGCGCACCGGCGGGAAGCCCTGACGGATTTCCTGACCGGACTGATGAACCGGCGGGCCCTGTTCGAGGCCTACCCGACGCGCCTGCCGCCTGCCTGCGTCGCGGTGCTCTTCGATCTCGACGAGTTCAAGACGATCAACGACACGCAAGGCCATGCCTTTGGCGACCGCGTCCTTTCGCTGTTCGCGACAGCGCTGAAGCAGGATCTGCCGGCCAGCGCATCGGCCGCCCGCATCGGCGGCGAGGAATTCGCCCTGATCCTGCGCGAGACCTCGGTCGAAACCGCGATCCGCCACGCCGACAATGTCCGCACGCGGTTTGTCCGGCTCGCCGCCGACGAAGCGCATCTGGCCTGCACGGTCAGCGCCGGCATCGCCAGCAGCGGAGCGGACGGCATGACTGTGGATCAGGTTCTGGCGGATGCTGACCGCGCGCTCTATGAAGCCAAGCGCGCGGGCCGCAACCGGGTCGTCGTCAGGCACGCCTGCCACGCCGCATCGTCGGCCGGTTCGATGGCGGCCGCGCTCGACAACGCGGGCTCCTGAAGGCGGCCGCGGCGAACGTCAGTTGCCGTCGAGCGCTATGTCGGCGTGCTTCTGGTTGGTGAACAGCAGCGACGGGTGCAGTTCCTCCAGTCCGTCATACGGGTTGGCGTGAATGGCCAAGATCCAGAGGCTGACCGAGGCAGTGATCGCGTAGATCGCCAGCGCCCGTCTGCCGGCCAGCTTGCGGTCGGCATGGGTCGCCGCGATGGTGATCGCCGTCAGCAGCGTCAGGAACATCACCAGGTACCATTTGTAATAGTCGATCGACGTGTTGCCGACCGCGAGCCGCATGTTGCGGGCATCCTGCAGATTGCTGAGGTCTTGGATTGCCTGCGAAATCAACAGGGTGGGCGCATTGCCGCGCGCCAGGTCGGCGATCTCGCCGCGCAAATCGTGCAACGCCGCCTCGACCTGTTCGTCGGGAAGAACATTCTTGCCCTCCAGCCATTCGCGCATCGCCACCTGCTTGCGGTAGGAGCGGACGCCCTCGGTCAGCTTGGTCGAATTCAGGATGTCGGGCTCGGCGCTGCGCAGCAGGCGGATGATCGACGAGCGCTCCGCACTGGCCGCCTGGTCGGCCTTGGAGTTGACGGTCCAGATATCGGCGGCGATGAAGCCGAGCGACAGCGCCCAGGCGGTTGCGATCGTGCCGAGAAAGGCGGATTGCGGGATCGAAAGAATGTCGCGGCTGGCGTGCTTCGACAGGAAATACAGAGCGAGCCTTCCAGCCAGATAGAACGTCAATCCGAAGCCGGTGAACAACGCAAACAGCATCAGTTCCGAGAGTTGGGAGCCATGCTCCATCGGTAGTTCCCCATTGCATGCGTTCGACAGGAGTGAGGCCATCGCCCTCGCGCGGCGAGGAGCGCCGTCACGCGGCTTCTTCCTGATGCTTCAGGGGATTCGCCTCGCATGACAACCGGCGTTCGACGCCCGCAACCAAACGTCGCTTCACATGCTCCGGATCCTCGGTTCGCCGGGTGCGCGCAGCATCAGCGCGGTCAGCGCCCAGACCAGCGCGTCGAGCCGGTCCGGCGAGCGGCCATTGGCCAGTCCCTCCGGGCCGAAATCGGCCATTTCATCCTCCAGCGCCGGAAAGGTGCCGGCATGCCGCACCCGGCCCTGCGCATAAAGGGCCGCCACCGGTTCGGCCCGCAGATACTTTCCACGCGTCGCGCGGACGGAGGTAACCGGCACGGCCGGATCGACCTCGTTGATCACGCTCGCCACCATGTCGCCGCCCTGGTTGACCTCCGCGACCAGCAGATCCGCATCGAGCGCCCGGTAAAGACCGACCGCGACGGAAGCCCAGGCCGCCGGCTTCACCTCGGCCAGGCTCCGATCGGCGAGCACATAGGCCGTGCCGTCCTCGGCCAGGCCGCAGGCGACGATGCCACAGGCATCCGCCCCCTTTCGCCGCGAGGCGGGCGGGTCGACCGCGACCGCGATGCGGACGAGATCCGGCGCGCGCTCGACGCGCTGGCGCTCGATCCCGTCGCGGCTCCACAGCGCATCGGCGCGGTCCTCGATCCATTCGCCGTCGATCTCCTGCCGGCCGAGCCGGGTGCCGCGATAGCGCCCGACGACGCGCTCCAGAAAGCCCGGCGCCAGATTGGCGAGGTTCGCCGAGGTGCCGGCGCGGGTGATCACCGTCCGTTCGGCGGAAAGCAGCCGCTTCAGCAGCGGGATCGGGCGCGGCGTCGTGGTGACGAGCTGGCGCGGCATCTCGCCCAGCCGAAGGCCGAATTGCAGCACGTCCCAACAGGCCTCCGGATAGCGCCATTTTCCCAGTTCGTCGGCCCAGGCCGCCTCGAATTGCGGTCCGCGCAGGCTCTCGGGGTCTTCCGACGAAAAGCACAGCGCCAGCGCGCCATTCGGCCATTCCAGCCGACGGCGCGATGGCTGCCAGTTGGGCCGCTCGTGCCGGCGATGCACGGAGAGCAGTCCCGAAACCCCTTCGATCATCACATCGCGGACATCGGCCAAGGTCTCGCCGATCAGGGCGATCCGGCCGACCGGCGATGTTGCAAAGCCCGGACGCCCTGCGGCGAGGCCGCGGATCCATTCGGCGCCGGCGCGGGTCTTGCCGGCGCCGCGCCCGCCGATCATCAGCCAGGTGAGCCAGTCGCCATCGGGCGGATACTGGTCGTCGCGGGCCCAGAAATCCCAATCATGCTGGAAGGCCTCGATCTCCTCCGGCCGCAACCCCGCCAGCAGGCGGGATGGAAGCATCCCCCGCCGCATCGAGCTGTTCCAGGCGCGCCTGAAGCCGCGCCCGGAGGGCCTCGATGTCGACGGGGGCGGCATCGGCGGCATCGTCCGTTCCTTCCCGGAGCTTTCCCAGCGTCTCGAGGGTGCGCGCCAGCACGGAGAGCGTGCGCGCGTCCTTCTCCTCGACGCCGCCCTCGCCATTGGCGAAGCGCAATTCGAGCGCGGCGACCTGCTTTTCGAATGTCCGATAGAGCCGCGCCACCAGCTTCTCCTCCGCCGCCCCGTCCGGCAGCGGCGGCGCCTCGCCCGGCCGCAACCAACCCTGCCGGTCCGCCCGCTTCGCCACCGCCACATGGCTGACGCCATGCTCGGCCGCGATATCGCGAAGCGGCAGCGCCGACGTCTCATAGGCGACGCGCACCGCCGCCCACTGATCGAGGCTCAGCTCCGGCATCTTTTTCATGCGCCTCGATTGGGGGATGGCGGTGGTGGCCAGGAGTGCGCAGGACGTGCCCGCCCCCACTCGCCGTCATCCCCGCGAAGGCGAGGACCCATGCAACTGAGCATCCGGGAGGTTCGCACCTCCCAGAACCCGGCTGGATGGATCCCCGGGCAAGCCGGGGATGACGGCGAGACTTGGAAGGCAGGGGATCTGAAGTGGGCGAGCCTTTGAGCGCCCGCATCCGCTGAACGCAACTCTTCGACTATGCCTGAACCCTACCGGAGCAGCGCCCCGCTGTCAAGGACTATTTTCCTATCCATGGCGACATTCGCCTTCACCCGGCCAGCCCGGCTTCGCGCAACCGGCACCAGACAAGCGCGCCGGCCTACACTATCCTGCCGCGAAATTCCAAGAATCCCTGGGAGGGGAACCTGATGAGCGACCTGCCGAGCTTCGACCTTACCGGCCGCACGGCCCTTGTCACCGGCGCCGCGCGCGGCCTCGGGCGCGCCACCGCTTTGGCGCTGGCCGCCGCCGGCGCCGACATCGCGCTTGGGTTGCGCGACGAAAACGCCGATGCCGGGCTGGTCGCGGAAATCGAGGCGATGGGCCGCCGCGCCGTGCCGCTGCAGATGGACGTGCTCGACCTGCCGCAGGCCTATTCCGCCGTCGACGCGGCGATCGCAGCCCTCGGCCACATCGACATCCTGGTCAACAATGCCGGCGGCGGCACGATCGGGCCGGTCGAGGACTTCCCGGAGGCCGATTTCGACTTCACGATCAACCTGACCGTCAAATCGACCTTCTTCCTGTCGCAATATGTCGGCCGCCACATGATCGAGCGGAAGACCGGCGCGATCATCAACATGGGCTCGCAGGCCGGCGCGATCGCCCTCCCCGGCGAGGCGATCTACTGCCTGAGCAAGGCGGCGGTCAGCCACATGACCAAGTGCTTCGCGGTCGAATGGGGCAAGCACAATGTCCGCGTCAATTGCGTGGCGCCGACCTTCATCCGCACCGACGGCACGGCCGAGATGCTGTCCGATCCCGAATTCCACGCCGACGTGCTGGAGCGCATCGCCGCGCTGCACCGGATCGGCCAGCCCAAGGAAGTCTCCGGCGTCGTCGTCTTCCTCGCCTCCGACGCCGCCTCGATGATCACCGGCCAGACGCTTCTGGTCGATGGCGGCTGGACGGCGCGGTAGCGTCCCCCCCGCCTGCCGTATTCCAACACCTTGGCGCCGATTCCGACTCGGGAGTTGGAATCGGCCGCCGTGCGGAGACTGGAAAGAGCCTATCGCTTCGGCGGCAGGCTCTGGCCCATATCGCCGCGCAGCAGATGCTGGAAGGGCGCCGGCTGCAGCTTGCCGGGCTGGGCGAACGGGTTGGCGAAAGCGTAGATGAAGAACAGGATCACGCCGGAATAGAGCGCGAAGATCGACAGCAGCACCACATTGTTGCGGCTGGGCCGGAACACGTAGAACGGCACCGAAAGCAGCGCCAGGCCGATCAGGGCCGGCATCCAGAACAGCCCGCTGAAGCGCCCCACCGCCGTCGCTTCGCGCAATTGACGATAGCCGGCTACCGCGGTGATGCGGTCGCGCATCCGGCCTGCCAGATATCGCTCGCGATCCGTGGAAGGGCTGAGGTCGAGCAGGATGCCATAGACCTTGTCCCAGTCGATCCAGGCCTGCGCAGAAAGCCCATCGCCACGCCCTAGAAGATCCCATTCCTCGTTGACCACCGTGTCGAGATAGCTGGCCAGCGTCACCTGAACCGGGCCGACCACCGGGCCGCCATAGCGGTAGATGTCATGATAGACGTCGGAAACGGCCGTCGCTTCCTGCGTCAGCACATTGCGGATGCCTTTGTAGTCGTCGAGTTCCTGGGCATAGACCAGCGCCAGGATCAACCCATGCAGCGCGGCGATGCGCACGGCGATGGAGGCCGCGGCGTCCGGCGTGCGGTCGCCCCCGTCGCCGACCCGCAGAAGACGGCGCGCCAGAAAATAGCTGCCGAAGACGATCGCCATCGCCGCGACGACGAAAGCGATTCCAACCGATACGGAATTGAGGTTCACCCGTGAGCTCCCGGCGCTTGCCTGCGCCGAAACAGATCACAGATCGTCGGACGGCTCCAGAGGGACAGCCCCCGATGCACGATGCTCCCGCCTGGACATGCCGCAGCGATGGCGGCGCCCTATGTTGGCCGATCGGATGCGGCGTCGGTATTCGTCTCGCGGCGTCAGGATCGGCGCCGAAAGACGCAAGACCCGCCCGGTTTCGACACCCAATCTTTACGCGCCGACGCTAATGCCGAAGCTGCGGCATGGGGCCAATCCCGGGCAGCCGCGAAGCCGGATCGAACCTCCGGAAGTTAGGGCATCATGACGAAAGCCATTCGCACGCTGGCGCTCTGCGGAGCGCTCCTTGCAACCACCGTTCTGGCGACCGCGGCGCGGGCGGAAACCGCCGCGAGCACGGCCGGTACCGCCCCGGGGACGACCCAGTCGATCGCGGTGCCGTCCGGCGTCAGCTACGAGCTGCTCGGACGCTGGGACGTCGACCGGCTCAACCAGATCCTCGTCACCGACTTCCCGAAATTCGCGGGCATCGACGTCGCCTATACGCCCGCGCGCAATGCGGTGAAGCTCTACCGCGTCACCTATCCGTCCGTAGTCCCCGAGCAGGGCAACAGGCCGATCGTCGCCACCGGCCTGCTGGCCATTCCCGATACCGGCGGCAAGTCCTTCCCGATCGTTTCCTACCAGCACGGCACCGTCTATGGCCGGCAGGAGGTCCCCTCCTTTCCCGACCAGTCGCCCGAGACGCAGCTGATGCTCGCGCAGTTCGCCGGCCAGGGCTACATCGTGATGGGCGCCGACTATTTCGGCATGGGCGTTTCGACGGAGCCGGAAGGCTACATGGTCAAGGGCAGCCACCAGATGGCCTGCCATGACATGATCCGCTCGGGCCGCAGCGTGCTCGACACGATGGGGATCACCAGCGACAGGCTCTTCCTCGGCGGCTGGTCGCAGGGGGGCTTCGTCACCATGGCCTGCCTCGAAAAGCTCGAAAGCGCCGGCGTCGCCGTCGATGGCGCGGCCACCGCCAGCGCCCCGATCGACGTGTTCGCGCTGATGAACGGGTTCCTGAACTTCCCGCGCCCCAACGACGCCGCCTGGCTCAACAGCATCGTAATCCTGTCGGCCTTCGCCTATGAAAACTATTACGGCGTGCCGGGCCTCGCGCGTTCCGTGCTGAACCCGGACTATTATGACGCCGCCCGCCGCGCCTATGCGCGCGAGCCGTTCGAGGCCTCGGAGATCCCGACCGACCTGCGCAAGCTGATCCGGGCCGAATATTTCAATCCGCAGTTTTTCGCCGGTTCGGCCTATGGCCGGCTGCTGCGCGAGGCGCAGGGCTATCGCTGGGTGATCCAGTCACCGGTGCGCAATTATTACGGCGAGGCGGACGAGGCGATCACCCAGGGCGTCGGCAAGATGGCGATGACCTACCAGCAGGCGATGGGCGCCGGCAATCCGAAGGTCGAGGCGATCTCCACCGGCCCGACCACGCATCGCGGCACCTACGCCAAGGCCGCCGCCGAATGGAAGCGCTGGTTCGACGCGAAGTAGCGCTCGGGACGCCCGGCACGGGCGGGCTGAGGCAGGCCACTTGCCCAGCCCTCTCCCTTGGCGGGAGAGGGCTGGAGTGAGGGTCTTTCCGACCCCTTCCCCTCAGACGAAGCCCGCCACCGCGTGCGGCACATAGGCGGCTTCGAGCGCGGCGATCTCGAATTCGTCGAGCCGGATCGACAGCGCCGACGCCGCGTCGTCGAGATGCTGCATCTTGGTCGCGCCGACGATCGGCGCCGTGATGACCGATTTCGACAGCACCCAGGCGAGCGCGATCTGGGCGCGCGGCAGGCCGCGCTGCGCCGCGACATGCGCCACGGCTTCCACCACGCGCTTGTCGGCCTCGGCCGTGCGCGAATAGAGCCCCTTGCCGAATTCGTCCGTCTCGGCGCGCGCCGTCTTCTCGTCCCAGTCGCGCGTCAGCCGTCCCCGCGCCAGCGGGCTCCAGGGGATGACGCCGATCCCCTCCGCCGCGCAGAGCGGCAGCATCTCGCGCTCCTCCTCGCGGTAGAGCAGGTTGACGTAATCCTGCATCGAGACGAAGCGGGCGAGGCCGAGCGCCTCCTGCTTGGCCAGCATCTGGGCGAACTGCCACGCATACATCGACGAGGCGCCGATATAGCGGGCCTTGCCCATCTTCACGACCTCGTCCAGCGCCTCGATCGTCTCCTCGATCGGCGTTTCATAGTCGAAGCGGTGGATCTGGTAGAGGTCGACATAATCGGTGCCGAGCCGCGTCAGGCTCGCATCGATCTCGTGCAGGATCGCCTTGCGCGACAGGCCGGCGCCGTTCGGGCCGGGGCGCATGCGGCCATGCACCTTGGTGGCGATCACGACTTCCTCGCGCCTGGCGAAATCATTCAGCGCCCGGCCGACGATCTCCTCGCTGGAGCCGTCGGAATAGACATTCGCCGTGTCGAAGAAGTTGATGCCGAGCTCCAGCGCCTTGCGGATGAAGGGCCGGCTTTCGGCCTCCGGCAGCGTCCAGGCATGGTTGCCGCGCGCCGGGTCGCCATAGCTCATGCAGCCGAGGCAGAGGCGGGAAACTTCGAGGCCAGTGCGACCGAGACGGGTATATTCCATGGAGCGCTCCTTGACGACCAGATCCGATCCGCCCCGGGGCGATGGGCTCGGCGCGGTTCGGCGATCTCGGCAATGTGAACCATAAAGTGCCTAGGCACGAGCCACTTATCGGTTACTGTTTGCGTGACGTGAGGCCCGGCTGTCCCGGTGCGGTGCCTTGCGCTCCAAGCATGGGGACTGCATGAGCACACGCAGCGCTAGCCTCTCCACCTCCGGCGCCTGGCTTATGGCGCTGGCCGCCCTGGCCGGTCTGGCCGTCTCGATCGCCAACTACTTCAACCGCGACAGCGGCATCGCCGGCGAGCCCGGCACCCTCCTCGTCATCGCCTCCACCGCGATCCTGATGGTCGCGGCGCTGATCCTGGCGCGCGCGTCCCGGCTCGGCGGTTTCCTGCGCGGCTTTCTCGTCATCGGCTGCCTCGTCGACATCTTCGGCACCGGCTTCGCCGCCTATCTGCTCGAAAGCCAGGCCCTGCTCTGGCTCATGGTCGCCGCCCTGATCGGCTGGCTGCTGCATATGTTCGGGCCGGCACGCGACCTGAAAGCAATTCCCACCTCCTGACGAAAGCGCCGATCATGCCTCGGACTGAAGTTCGTCTGCCTCGCCTCGCCTTGTCCTGCCTGTTCGCCATCGCAAGCACGGCCGGACTTTCCACCGTCGCCCACGCCCAGGACGCCGCCAACCCCGCCCCGCTCAACGACACCGCCAAGAACTGGTCGACCTTCAACGGCGATCTGCAGGCGCGAAAATTCTCGCCGCTGACGCAGATCACGCCGGAAAACGTCAAGGATCTGAAAGTCGCGTGGAAGGTTCATACCGGCGACATGTCGGACGGTTCGGGCACGACGCCGCCCTCGGTCTGGTCGGCGACGCCGCTCTTCGTCAACGACACCGTCTATCTCGGCACGCCCTTCTACCGGATCTTCGCGCTCGAGCCGGATACCGGCAAGGTCAAGTGGACCTATGACAGCAAGGGCGAACTGAAGGCGCTGACGCAGCCCGACCTGAAGAATCGCGGCGTCGCCTACTGGCAGGCCGATGCGCCGGTCGCGGGCCATGCCTGCGACAAGCGCGTCTAC
>Ga0182738_1007154_pt1 | contig 11399 bp, 12 predicted proteins | sample eDN5th30CBELigMG_FD_128876 | JGI IMG/M metagenome (GOLD analysis project Ga0182738, IMG submission 128876) | Enriched Miracle-Growth compost microbial communities from Emeryville, California, USA - eDNA 5th pass 30_C BE-Lig MG (version 2)... ...
CCCTGTGGTGGATGACGAGGAGCGGCTGCTCGGCGTGGTGACGGTCGACGACGTGGTGGACGTCATCAACGAGGAGGCGGAGGAGGACATCTACCGCCTGGCCGGCGTGCAGGACGACGACCTCTACGGCTCGATCCCCTCCACCGTGCGCACACGCTTCACCTGGCTCAGCGTCAATCTCTTCACGGCCCTGCTGGCGGCTTCGGTCATCAACCATTTCGATGGCACCATCCAGCAGATGGTGGCGCTGGCCGTGCTCATGCCCATCGTGGCCGGCATGGGCGGCAATGCGGCCACGCAGGCACTGGCGGTGGCGGTGCGCGGCCTGGCCACCCGCGAGCTGACGATGACCAACGCCCTGCGCCAGGTGATGAAGGAAGTGGCGGTGGGCGCCATCAATGGTGTGCTCCTCGCCATCCTCATCGGTACGGCGGCGGGCATCTGGTTCGCCAATCCCATGCTGGGCGTGGTGCTGGGCTGCGCCATGGTGGTCAACCTCATATGTGCCGCCCTGGCGGGCATCCTCGTGCCGCTCACCCTGGACCGTCTGGGGGTCGACCCGGCGGTGGCCTCCAGCATTTTCGTGACCACCATCACCGACGTGGTGGGGTTCTTCTCCTTCCTGGGCCTGGCCGGCTGGTGGCTCCTCTAGGCGAGGTCACATCAGCAACGGCACCAGGGTGGCGACCAGGAGGACGCCCATGGCGATATTGAAGCGGCGCATGGCCCTGGGACTGTCGCCGATGGCCCGGTGGATGCCGATGCCGAAGGCGGCCCAGGCATTGGCGGCGACGATGGAGGCCAGGAAGAAGCCGGTCAGGATGACGCCGAGCTCGAACGCCATGTTGCCGCCCACCGTCGTATAAAGCGCATAGGCGTTGATGACCACCAGCCAGGCCTTGACGTTGACCCACTGGAAGAGCGCGGCTTCCAGGAAGGTGAGGGGGCGGGCCTTCTGCCCCTGTGCCTTGTGCACGCCGGCGCTGGCGATGCGCCACGCCAGATAAAGGAGGAAGACCGCCCCGGCCACCTTGAGGATGGTATGAAGGGCGGGATAGCGCTCCATCAGGCTGCCCAGGCCCAGGCCCACCGTCACGGTCAGCACGAAGAAGCCGACGATCACCCCCAGCACATGCGGCAGAGTGCGCCGGTAGCCGAAATTGGCGCCGGAGGCGGCCAGCATGAAATTGTTGGGCCCCGGCGTAATGGCGGTGATGATGGCGTAGGGAAAGAAGCCGAGGACGAGGGAGACGGCCTCCATGGATCAGCCATGGCTCCGTGGCGTGACCGGCATGTTGTCGATGAGCCGCGTCTTGCCCAGATAACCGCCGGCCAGCAGCCGGGCCGGGCGCTCCAGCCGTTCGATGGGCTCTAGGGTTTCGGCGTCCCGCAGTTCGAGATAGTCCATCCTGAAGCCGGCTGCGGCCAGCCGCTCCAGCCCCATGGCGATGAGGCGCCCCGGCTCGGCACCGGCTTCCAGGCCCGCCGTCACCTCCTTCAGGGTGTGGTAGAGGGTGAGGGCCATCTGCCGTTCATTGCCGGAGAGGTAAGCATTGCGCGACGACATGGCGAGACCGTCCGCCTCGCGGACCAGCGCGCCGCCGATGATCTCCACCGGCAGGGCCAGGTCCGTCACCAGACGCCTGATGACCAGGAGCTGCTGATAGTCCTTCTCGCCGAAGAACGCCTTGTCCGGCTCGGCCAGGATGAGGAGCTTGGCGACCACGGTGGCGATGCCGCCGAAGAAGTTGGGCCGTGTCGCCCCGCACAGGCCTTCGCTGATGCCGGCGACGGTGATGCTGGTTGCGAATCCGTCCGGGTAGATTTCGCTCACCGCGGGGGCGAAGAGGGCGTGGCAGCCGGCCTCCCGCAGCAGGGCGGTATCGCGCTCCATGGTGCGGGGGTAGGCGTCGAGGTCCTCCCCGGGGCTGAACTGCCTGGGGTTGACGAAGATGGTGGCGACCACGCGGTCGCAATGCGCCCTGGCCAGCTCGATCAGCGAGAGATGCCCGGCGTGCAGCGCTCCCATGGTCGGCACCAGGCCGACGGTCAGCCCCTCGCGCTTCCAGCGGCGGACGGTCTGGCGCAGCGCATCACCGGTTTGGATGATGGTGAGGTCGGGCATGCGTGATTCTCGATATGGTGCCGCCCGAGTGTTCCGAGGCGGGGCCGGAAAGTCAATCGCGCGGGGTGGGGAGATTGAAGGCCAGGCGGTCATTGCCGGTGCCGAAGACCGCGGAATTGAGCGCCTGCAGATGGTTGACCCGGATGATCTGCCGCAGCTCCTCCACATAGGCGTCGCGCCGTGTGGAATAACCGTCCAGCGTGCCGGCCAGCAGGTAGCCGGGACGGTGCTCGTCGGCCTCGCGGATTTCGTCGCGCAGCTCCCGGAAGCGCTGGTAGAAGGGATGCGTGTTGAGATTGCGCACATAGGCCATGACCGAGGCGAGCGGCGTCGCGAAACGGCGCACGCTGTGGGTTTCGTCCTCGCCGCGCTCTTGCGGGATCATGCCGTTGTCGCTCCACACCCACTGGCCGAACAGGGCATTGCCCTCCTGGGCGAAGCGCGAGGTGCCCCAGGCGCTTTCGTTGGCGGCCTGGGCGATGGCCAGCGATGGCGGCACGGTATCGACCCGGCGCAGGAGAACGTCCCAGTCCAGATCGGTCACCTCATACGCGCGCATGATGCGGTTCAGCCAGTCCTGCTCCCTGGGGCCGAGCGTGTGGCCGGCCTCCGTTCGCGCCCTGAGGGTGAGGAGATGCGCGCGATCCTGCTCCACGCGGGCATTGACCTCGAGCACCAGCGGCAGGACCATGCGGATGAAGACCTGCTTGCGCTCGTTGGCATCCTGCATGGTGGCGAGCTCCTGCGGGATGTTGGAAACCAGGACGCGCGGCACCACCACCGGCTTCACTTCTGGTGCCAGGTCGAAGGTCGCGGCGCTCCGGGGCAGGTTCTGGGTGACGGGTACGCTCGGCACGCGCTTCACCCAGTCGAACGCCGTGGGCAGGTGGATGGCGGCCACGGTGAGATAGCCCAGATAGCCGGATGCGATGACGACAAGTGCCGAGCCGGCGACAATGGGCAGAAATGTATTGTGCGACGTCTTTGCCATGGCCGCTTCTTTCATCCTTGGTGATGTGGAATGGTCAGGGTGCGCCTAGGGATTCCTCATCCGTGCATATAATTCAATATATTGACAGACGCTATAGGCTTTCGACAAAATGTTGTGCTTTTTTGGCTTTTTGTACTTGGGGGTAACATGAGTGGTCCGAACGGCGCGCATATCATAGTGCTGGGTAACGAGAAAGGCGGATCGGGCAAATCGACGACGGCCATGCATATCGCCGTGGGCCTCATGGACCAGGGCTTCAGCGTGGGCGCCATCGACCTGGATGCGCGGCAGCGCACCTTTTCACGCTATGTCGAGAATCGCAACGCCTACTGCGCCGATCACGACGTGCGCCTGCCCATGCCGGAGCATGCCATCGTGGCGCGGTCCACCGAGCCGGTGGTGGCCGATGCCGAGGCGGATGAGAAGGGCCGCCTGATCCAGGCGCTGGACCGTCTGCGGCAGAGGGTGGATTTCATCATCATCGACTGCCCGGGGAGCGATACCTATCTCTCCCGGCAGGCGCACGCCCATGCCGATACGCTGGTCACACCGGTGAACGACAGTTTCGTGGATGTGGACCTGCTGGCCAAGGTGGACCCCAACTCCATGCAGGTGGTGGCGCCCAGCCTTTACAGCGCGATGGTCTGGGAAAGCCGCAAGGAGCGCGCCATCGCCGGCGGCACCGCCATCGACTGGGTGGTGCTGCGCAACCGGCTGGCCAGCCTGGAGGCGCGCAACCAGCGGCATGTGGACGCGGTGCTGGCCAATCTGGCCAAGCGCATCGGCTTCCGCTACGTGCCGGGCTTCGGCGAGCGCGTCATCTACCGCGAACTGTTCCTCAAGGGGCTGACGCTTCTGGACCTCAAGCAGCAGGGCGTGGATACGCAGCTCACCATGTCCCACGTCTCGGCCCGCCAGGAAGTGCGCAGCCTCATCCACAGCCTGCGCCTGCCCGGCCTGGCCCGCGAGGCCGCCGCCGGGTAGGCAAGCCCCACCCACCCCCGTCATTCTAATCCATTTGCTCTATCTTCTCCGCCAGGCGTACTGGCGGAGATATCGCATGGACCCTCACCTTCGCGAGGGTGACGAGGTGGCGGGCGATGGCAATGGCGAAAACGGCTCAACCGGATCAGAGCGTGATTTAGTCAAGGGTGGTAAGGGAGCCTCTCGGTCAGTCCTCGGGACTCCTCGCCCACCTCCGTCATTCTCGCGGAGGCGAGAATCCATATGCTCGATCATATCCACCGGCTGAGCTGACGAAGGCATCGCATGGACCCTCGCCTGCGCGAGGGTGACGAAGATGTGGCGAAGGGCGGCTGGAAAAGTGGTTCAACCCGGTGATGGCATGATCTAGTCTGTCCCGCAGCCGCCCCACTGGGGCAGCATCACATCGAGTGACAGAGGTATTCATGTTGGGGCTCATCGTGGCCGTGGCGATCATTCTTGGATATTTCCTTTACAGGGAGATATCGGGCCGCAAGGCCGGCCCGGGGACGACGCGCTTCGCCAAGCTGGCGGGTGCCGTGGCGCTGGCCGTCGTCGGCAGCCTGCTGGCGGCCCGGGGCAAGGCGCTGCTGGGCGCGCCGCTGGCGGCGGTGGCCGTGGCCCTTTTCCACTTCGCCACACGCCGTGCCCGGCCTTCCATCGATGCGCCGCCGGGCGGAAGGCAGGCGCGCACGCCGCCGCCGAACGCTCCCCGCATGTCGATAGAGGAGGCGCGAGAGGTGCTGGGGGTCTCCGCCACTGCCACGGCCGCCGACATCCGCGCCGCCCACAAGAAGCTCATGGTCCGCATGCATCCCGATCATGGAGGCTCGAATTACCTGGCCGCCAAGATCAATGAAGCAAAAGATTTACTTTTGCTTCATATGCGATGACTTGCCTGTTGTGACGGGCGTGAGGCCGTGGCACAAACGGTGCGGGGGCGGTCCGCGAGGACCCATCTTATGGAGACACTATGACACGACCTGTTCGCAAGGCGGTGATACCCGTCGCCGGTATGGGGACGCGCTTTCTCCCCGCCACCAAATCCATCCCCAAGGAAATGCTCACCGTCGTCGACCGTCCCTTGATCCAGTATGTGGTCGAGGAGGCACTGGATGCCGGGATCGAGGAATTCATCTTCATCACCAGCCGCGGCAAGGACTGCATCGAGGATCATTTCGACCGCTTCCCCGAGCTGGAAGACCTCTTGCGCGCCAAGGGCAAGACCGACCTCCTGGCGCTGGCCGAGAGCACGCTCTTGAAGCCCGGGGCCATCACCGCCATCCGCCAGCAGTCGCCCCAGGGGCTGGGCCACGCCATCTGGTGCGCCCGTCATGCGGTGGGGGATGAGCCTTTCGCCATCATGCTGCCCGACGTGCTCATCAAGAGCCGAACCTCCTGCCTGAAGCAGATGACCGATGCTTATGCCCGCGTGGGCGGCAACATCGTGGCCGTGGTGGAGGTGCCGAAGGAGCATACCAACCGTTACGGCATCCTGGACCCGGGTGCGGACGACGGCACGCTCATCGAGGTCAAGGGCCTCGTGGAGAAGCCGGCTCCGGCCAAGGCACCCTCCAACCTTTCCATCGTCGGCCGCTATATCCTGGATGCCGACGTGTTCGAGGAACTGGAGCGGCAGGAGCCGGGAGCGGGCGGCGAAATCCAGCTCACCGACGCCATGCAGAGGCTCATCGGCAAGCATCCCTTCCACGGCCAGCGCTTCGAGGGGCAGGATTACGACTGCGGCGACAAGCAGGGGTTCCTGCGCGCCACCGTCGCCTATGCGCTGGACCGGCCGGACCTGGGCCCGGCCTTCCGGGATTATATAAAAGGCGTATTGAACTAGAGGCTGACAGCCGCCGTCGGCGGCCACTGAACTTTCGAGGACTGAATGAAAGTAGCGATGATTGGCACCGGCTATGTCGGGCTGGTATCCGGAACCTGTTTTTCCGAGTTCGGGCACAATGTGGTGTGCGTCGACAAGGATGAAAGCAAGATCAGCCGCCTGAAGCAGGGCGAGATTCCCATCTTCGAGCCCGGTCTGAAAGACGTGCTGGATCATAACGTGACGGCGGGGCGCCTCACCTTCACCACCGACCTCAAAGCGGCGGTGGCGGAGGCCGACGCGGTGTTCATCGCCGTCGGCACGCCGACCCGGCGGGGCGATGGCCATGCCGACCTCTCCTACGTCTTCGCGGCGGCGGAGGAAGTGGCGGAAAGCCTCACCGGCTATACGGTCATCGTCACCAAGTCCACCGTGCCGGTGGGCACCGGCCGCAAGATCAAGGAGATCATAAGCAAACGCAATCCGGGGGCCGATTTCAACGTGGCGTCCAACCCCGAATTCCTGCGCGAGGGCTCGGCGGTGGAGGATTTCCTGCGCCCCAACCGCGTGGTGGTGGGCATCGACGACGAGCGCACCCGCTGGACCATGCGCGAGCTCTACCGTCCGTTGTTCCTCTCGGAAACGCCGGTGGTGTTCACCAGCCTGGAAACCTCGGAGACCATCAAATACGCCGCCAACGCCTTCCTCGCCACCAAGATCACCTTCATCAACGAGATGGCGGACCTGTGCGAGAAGGTGGGTGCCAACGTGCAGCATGTGGCCAAGGCCATCGGGCTGGATAACCGCATCGGCGCCAAGTTCCTGCATGCCGGGCCGGGCTATGGCGGAAGCTGCTTTCCCAAGGATACGCTGGCGCTCCTGAAGACGGCGGAGGAATATGACGTGCCCTTGCGCATCGTCGGGGCGGTGGTGGATGCCAACGACAGCCGCAAGAAGAACATGGCCGACCGCGTGATCCAGGCCTGCGGCGGCAGCATTGCGGGCAAGACGGTGGCCGTGCTGGGCCTGACCTTCAAGCCCAATACCGACGATATGCGGGATTCGCCCAGCCTCGACCTCATCCCCGGTCTGCAGGCGGCGGGCGCCACGATCCGCGCCTACGATCCCGAAGGGATGAAGGAAGCCCGGCGCATGTTCGAGAACATCACCTTCGCGACCGACGCCTATGACGCCATGACCGGCGCCGACTGCCTGGTGATCGTCACCGAATGGAACGAATTCCGGGCGCTGGACGTTAAACGGGTTCAGGAAAAACTCAACGCACCCATCCTCGTGGACCTGCGGAACATCTATGTGCCGGAAGAGATGCGCAAGGCAGGCTTCCAATACCATTCCATCGGACGTCCATAACATCAGGGAGCATCAGCGCCTCATGAGCGACAGCTACCAGTTCGACCCCACCATCCTGCGGGAATACGACATTCGCGGTGTCGTCGGCGACACGCTGAGCGAGGCGGACGCCCGCGCCATCGGCCGCGCCTACGGTACCATGCTGCGGCGCGCCGGGGGCAAGAGCATCGCCGTCGGGCGGGACGGGCGGCTGTCGTCGCCGGGGCTGGAGGCCGCGCTGGTGGAGGGGCTGGTGGGCACCGGCCTGACGGTGCACCGCATCGGTCTGGGGCCCACGCCCATGCTCTATTTCGCGGTCTACGAGCTGGATGCCGATGGCGGCATCGCCATCACCGGTTCGCACAACCCGCCGGATTACAACGGCTTCAAGATGGTGTTCCTGAAGCGGCCCTTCTATGGCGAGCAGATCCAGGAATTGGGCCGCATCGCTGCCGCCGGCGACTTCGAGACGGGCGAGGGGAGTGCCCAGGATTCACCCGTCTTCGATGCCTATGTGAACCGCCTGCTCAAGGACTATGAGGGCGCCGCGCTCAACGTGGCGTGGGACCCGGGCAACGGCTCGGCGGGCGAGGTGACGAAGGCCATGACCGCCCGGTTGAAGGGCCGCCACATCGTCATCAATGGCGAGATCGACGGCAGCTTTCCCAACCATCATCCGGACCCGACGGAGCCCAAGAACCTCGTCCAGCTCCAGGAGCTGGTGGCGAAGGAGAAGCTGGACCTCGGCATCGCCTTCGACGGCGACGGCGACCGCATCGGCATCATCGATAATGCGGGCCGCATCATCTGGGGCGACCAGTTGCTGGCGCTCCTGGCCCGCGAGGTGCTGGCGGAGCAGCCGGGAGCGGCCATCGTGGCCGACGTGAAATCCAGCCAGGTGCTGTTCGATGAGATCGCGCGCTTAGGTGGCGAACCCACCATGTGGAAGACCGGCCATTCGCTGGTGAAGGAGAAGATGCGCGAGACCGGCTCGCCGCTGGCCGGCGAGATGAGCGGTCACATCTTCTACGCCCATAAATATTACGGCTATGACGACGGCATCTACACCGGCGTGCGCTTCCTCAACGTGGCCGGCAAGGCCGCCGCCGAGGGTAAATCGGTGGCCGACCTGCGCGACGAGCTGCCCGAGATGGTGAACACGCCGGAGCTGCGTTTCCCATGTCCCGAGGACCGCAAGTTCAAGGTGGCGGCGGAAGTGGCGGAGCGCCTCAAGGGCACCGACGCCAAGGTCATCGCCATCGATGGCGTGCGCGTGGTGAGTGACGCCGGCTGGTGGCTCCTGCGCTCCTCCAACACCCAGGACGTGCTGGTGGCCCGCTGCGAGGCGAAGGATGAGGCATCGCTGGAGGTGCTGAAGGGCCAGCTCGTCGAACAGCTCAAGCTGAGCGGCATCGAGCCGCCGCAATTCTAGAGCCTGCTGTTTTCCCTCGTCATGCCCGCGCAGGCGGGCATTTGTCAGTCCGCTCCGCGATAGACCGCGCCGGCGGTGCAGGTTTCATGCAGTTCGACGGCGGCGAGCTGGGGCAGGGCGGGTTTCAGCCTGGTCCAGATCCAGGCGGCGATGACCTCGCTGGTGGGGTTTTCCAGGCCCTCGATCTCGTTGAGGTAATGATGATCCAGCTCGGCCCAGATGGGCTGGAAAAGGGCCTTGATGTCGGCGAAATCCATCACCCAGCCGGTGTGGCTGTCCACCGGCCCGTCCACATAAAGGCGCACGCGGAACGAATGCCCGTGCAGCCGGCGGCATTTGTGGCCTTCCGGCGTGTTAGGCAGGTGGTGCGCCGCTTCGAAAGAGAATTCCTTGAATATCTGCATGGGCGGTTCCCTATCACCGCTTTCAGGGAATGCCCAGCATTTTGTGCGTCTGCAGGCTGAGACGCCATTTTGGATGCGCCTTGCAATAGGCGATGGCGGCCTCGGTGTTGGCGCCGGTCTCGGGACCGTCCATGGGCTGCAGGAAGAAATGGGTGAAGGCCAGCCCCTCGAAGCGCTCGGGCATGGCCTTGTCCTGCGGGAAGACCAGTTTCAGCTCGTCGCCCTTCAGGGCTTTCAATTCGGTATCCGCCTTGGGGCTGACGCACAGCCAGTCGATACCGGGTGTGGGCGCCAGCGTGCCGTTGCTTTCAACCGCGATGGTGAAGCCGGCCCCGTGCATGGCGGCGATGAGCGGCTCGTCCAGTTGCAGCATGGGCTCGCCCCCGGTGAAGACGATGAAGCGGTTCTCCTGCCCCTCGGGCCACAGGTCGGCGGCGGCTTCCATCAGTGCGTCGGCGGTCCTGAACTTGCCGCCGCCGGGGCCGTCGGTACCCACGAAATCGGTGTCGCAGAAGGTGCATTGCGCCGCCGCCCGGTCCGCTTCCCGGCCGGACCAGAGGTTGCAGCCGGTGAAGCGGCAGAACACCGCCGGGCGGCCGGCATTGGCGCCTTCCCCCTGCAGGGTGTAGAACAGTTCCTTGACGCTGTAGGTCATTGGTAGGCGGCGGGATCGGTCAGTCCCGCATCCTCGAAGCCCTTGAGGCGCAGCAGGCAGGCGTCGCAATGGCCGCAGGCGCGGGCTTGCGTGTCCGGGTCATAGCAACTCAGGGTCAGGCCGTAATCCACGCCGAGTTCGGTGCCGCGCCGGATGATCTGCGCCTTGGTCATGGAGATGAGGGGGGTGTTGATCCTCAGCGCATTGCCGTCCACCCCCATGCGTGTCGCCAGGTTGGCCATGCGCTCGAAGGCCTGAATATAGTCCGGCCGGCAATCCGGGTAGCCGCTGTAGTCCAGGGCGTTCACGCCGATGAAGATGTCGGTGGCGCCGATCACCTCGGCGAAGGCCAGGGCGTAGGAGAGGAAGATGGTGTTGCGCGCCGGCACGTAGGTGACGGGGATATCAGTGCCCATGGCCTCGATATCATTGTCCTTGGGCACCTCGATATCGTCGGTCAGCGCCGAGCCGCCGAACAGCCGCAGGTCGATATTGGCGATGCGGTGGTCCGTCACATTCATGGCCCGGGCCACGCGCGCCGCGTTCTCCAGCTCCGCCGCATGGCGCTGGCCGTAGGAGAAGCTGAGGGCGTGGCAGTCATATCCCTCCCGCCGGGCTATGGCCAGGACGGTGGCGGAATCGAGGCCGCCGGAGAGGAGGACAACTGCTTTGGGGGCTTGGGGCTGATCGGTCACAGTCTCGCCTTGTCAGACCACTATGGTCTGTCAAACTGAAATATGAGCTATTAGGCCAAGTTGCAAAGAGGCGCAAGGAAAGGGAGGGGCACCATGATGAAATTCGTAATGCTGATGGTGGCCTCCGCCCTGGTGCTGGCGGGCGGGCCGGCCCTGGCCGAAGTCGTGACCGGAGAGGCCACGGTGTCCGGCCCCGGTCAGCTCACCCTGGACGGGCGGACCATCCGGCTGGATGATATCCGCATGCCGGGTGAGGGCACGACCTGCGCCGAATGGCGCGGGCCGAAGCAGGTTGCCTTCGACTGCCACGAACATGCCGAGGCGGCGCTGAGCAGCCTGGTGGCGGGCGAGCAGGTCTCCTGCGTCATCCAGGAGGGCATCGGCACCTGTTATGCGCGGGGGCGGGATATCGCCGAATTGCTGGTTTCGGCCGGCTGGGCGTCTTCCTGCGGGCGCACCAACCGCTATGTGGGCCTGGAGGAGGCCGCCCGCACCGCGCGGCGCGGCATGTGGACGGGGAACTTCTCGCTCGACACGCAATGTCCGGCGGCGCGATGACGCAGGGCGGGCCGCGGCCTTTGGCGTCATGACGGATTGCGTGTAATCTTGGGATAAATAAAAGATATCGGAAACGGAAAGGTCAAAGGCATGGCGCTATTGCTGGTTCTCCTGGGGCTCGTGGCCTTTATCGTACTGAGTTTCCAATACCGCACGTTCCTGGGGCTCTTCCTCGGCATCCTGCTGCTGTTCGGCGCCTGGGCGTGGGACGGCATCGGGCTGCCCGTCCTGTTCTATCCGCTTCTGGCGATCTTCCTTCTCGTCAGCCTTATCCTTGGGCTGCCGCCTCTGCGCCGTCTGCTGGTCAGCCGGCGGGTGATGCCGACGGTCCGCGCCATGCTGCCCCGGCTGGGCGATACCGAGCGCATCGCGCTTCAGGC
>Ga0182738_1007156_pt1 | contig 11397 bp, 7 predicted proteins | sample eDN5th30CBELigMG_FD_128876 | JGI IMG/M metagenome (GOLD analysis project Ga0182738, IMG submission 128876) | Enriched Miracle-Growth compost microbial communities from Emeryville, California, USA - eDNA 5th pass 30_C BE-Lig MG (version 2)... ...
AATTGCTCAAATCAAAAGCAATTTATGTGTAAATCTCAAAGCACCCAATATCTTGGTCACTCTTAAAAACTTTGAAATTCATAAAGATACTGCCACACTCGTCTTAATGGTAGAATTATTTCATGTTGACTATTATCTAAAAAAAATAAAAGGATTTGACTGGAGAAATAACTGGATCAATTATCAAATCAATCGTAACTGAAGAGGTCAATAACTCAATCTATGCTGCATCTCAACAAAATGATTCAAGTCAAATTCAGATGAACTCTGCTGCTATTTCTTCTTTTAAACCTGGAGAAAAAATTGGACTCAAAGTTGGAATGGTCTTCTGGTTTAAAAATGTAATTTATTATTTGGTATTTGCATCCTAATCTCTCTCCAAATAGGTGACAGTTTTTAATCCTATGGAAGATACTTTTTATTTGACTTTTTGTCAAAAAAATATTGAACAAGTTTTTTATGAATAGATTCCTTTCTTTATATCAAATTATTCTTGTATTTACTATCTCAATTTGTTGAATTTTCAGGGTTTTATCATATCATACGATAAGGCATTATTTCTCCTATATAAAACTTTATCCTCAAATAGAAACTTACGAAACAAAATAAATCCCCCCATTTTAGATGGCAACTTCATCTTCATCGAAAGTTTTTTCGAGTCTATTTCTATTCTTGTCAGCATTTCGTAACTGGATGTTATCTTGTTTATCATCCGCGACACCAGACATATCATCCAAATTGACGTCACTATATTGATGATGTTGTTCTGGGGAATCGTAGGATCTTCTTTTTCCAGCTTCTTCAACTTCATCACTCAAAGGCAAGTACATCACCTGGAGAATGATGGTGTACAGAGTGGTGACTCCGTATAAGAAAATAACGCGGACTGACTTGAGACCAGTTGCTTGGAGGTTTCCAGTAGCCATGAAGAAGATATAACACACCACATAACAGAATGAGAAAACCAAAACGTTGGAGTTTCTCCAGCTGAGCTCAGAAACCTTTGGCAAAATTTGGAACAATTTAATCAGACTCCAGATTGCAGTGAACGCGACGAAAGCGTAAAGGTATCCTCTGCATAACATGAGAAGGGGAGCAGGATCATCCAAAAGGCTTGTAAATGGATTCTGCAATTGATCTGAGGCAAGGACGCCATATGAAATTGTTGACACCACAAAGTGCACGAATGCAATCAACTTGATCCAGCCTCTTGTACGAGGACTCTTGTCTTCGTCAGCTGAGGCATTCTGGAGGAATCCAAACCAGAAGAGAGTCAAAATGGCGGTTTGTGCCGCAATCACAACCACAGTGATTGCTGTAAACACAAATTCTCCTGTCATAGCGGTGTACTTAATGAAAGGCTCATTAAACAATATCAAAGTGATGCCCAAAAGTCTAATGTGCTTGTGTTGGTCTGATAAGAGATCAGAAGACAAGGCAGATATACGACTTTGATAGAAAAATGCAGTCACAATGGCGATCACGAATAAGGCCCATTTGAAGTAGGTCAGGTAATCTTCAAAGATAGGACTGAAAGTCACAAATGCCAGTCTTATATCTTCAACCTTGCTCTCTCTGATCAAGTTGGCATTCAAGATATTTACCACAAAGATGTAATGAGAGTCTGTTACGCCCATAACTTCCTCAAAAGTCTGAGGAGCGCAACTTATCTGACCATTTACTGAAGGACAATCAAATGTGACTTTTCTTATAACTTTTTGGGAGAGAGTCTTGAGAATGTTTTGGGATTGTCCGACCACAAAACTGCTCACTTCCAAATCAAACACAAATTTATGAGAAGTGGCTTCCTTGCTAATTATGGGAAGAGCCTGTAAAGCCAAAAAATGGTGAGATCTCTCGATGTTCTCCACCTCCATTGAAAGGACTGGGTTGCTGACGGCGTCAAACTCTCCGCACTTGTACCCCAGTTGAGTGTAAATATCTTGTGGGCAAGAAGGCTTTAAGCTATTATTTTGGATTTGAAGAGCAGCTGGAGAATTGTACCCGGCGAATCCAACGATACCGCCTAGAGCAAGTAAAACGACCCAGATTAATTTGGATCGACCAGATGTGTTGCCTGGAGTTGCCATCTATTATTTCGAGTTTTTGGACAGTTAAAGTTATTTCTTATTAAAAATTGCTTTTAATCGTGCCTTGAGAGTTCTAGTTTTTCAAAAATTAATTCATTTCAGTTTGAAAAAATTTTTTTCTCTTCTTTCTTAAATATTGACGAGATAATAACACACCAAGTTTGTTGTACATAAATTTATACAATGATGATGAGAGATTTTCCCAAGAACAATAAATTATTTATAATTAAAGAAGAGATCACGGATACCTTTAGGTAAGAATCTCCAGAATCTTTGTCTTTTTTCAAATTTACTTTTAGTATTTTCGTCTAATTCTTCCAAATACTTGGCTTCATCAATAAAATCGTATGCTTTTTGCAATCCAATCTCATTTTCTGTGTGCATACAAGCGGCAAATCTAATCATTCCAAGAGCAACTTCTTGCATTTCAGGATCATCATAGATCTTTTTGTACACGCCTGGAGTATTTGGCTTATATATTCCTGTCTTTTTAAATTCTCCCTCTTTATTAAATTGGTACATTCTCCATGTGTGACCATTTGTTTGCAAAATTCTAGTCTTGTCAATTGCTTTATTTCTCGCCGACATATTTGTCAAGGTCCAAGCAGCAGCTCCCACAGCCTCAAATACATTATATTGATCAAGCTTTTGGTTAAGAACAGGATTCATTTCTTTCTTTGTAATAAAAACTGGCACAAATGGAAGGTGATCTCCAGTTTTCTTGTAAATAAGAAAGTCGACAGTTCCATGGAATTTGCATCCCTTTGAAGGCTCACATTTATAATCATAATAGTAATCATAATCGGTGCCCTTTAAAGCTTCAAAAAGGAAGGCATCCACCAACTCCTTTGTGTGATGATCTTCCCATCCTCTCACTTTACGAAACTGATACATACGCTCATGAAATTGGATGGATGGTTTCACCTTTTGAATTAAAGGAGTCCATCTATAAGGGCTGAATAATTGGTGAGGGATTGAATAATTTGTGTGAGCTTCAATATGCCCTTGATCTAATTTGGAAAATGGGGGAAAGAAAGGGTCTTTATAAAGCTCTCTTTTGTTTTGATAATTGAGGAACTTGAATTCTTCAATTTTGTTGTTGTTGTCTGAATCACTCTTGAGTTCAAAGTTTGGGGCATTCTGATCCTTTAATTCTTTGGATTCATTATTCTCAACACTTTTATTTCCTTCCTTTTCAGCCTCAATGTCTTCCTTTGGGTCCAAGGTCTTGCTCTTCACAAATATCTCTCGAAAATTTGAAAATATCGATCGCTTATATGAATTGCAGACCGAGTGTGAAAATCTTGTACAACCTTTATTCAGCATGATTTGAGATATGATCGTCGCAACAATAAATTAAATTTTGATTTTGAGGATATTTTATGAGATCTGAAAAAATTTAAGCAACAGAATCAATGTATATTGACAATCTTTAGAACAAAGAACATCAAGAATTTTATAGGATTATTTAATATACAACAATAAGAATAACCAAAAAATTTATTTCATCAAAAATTCTTCAAAAATATTAAATCTCTTCAGGTTCAACATTTTGGAATTGTTCATCAAATTCTTGAAGAATTTCGGGGTCAACAGCGCTTGTAAAAGAATTTATTGCTTCTATTTTTTAATTAAGAGAACGTCAAGACTCTCTATAAATACCTTCAGATGTAAATTCTTCATCGAAATATTCAGTAGATGTTGCAGAAGCAAAAGTTGGTTTGAAAGGTGCTTGAATCTTCACAACAAATTAATAAAACTAAATATGTGTCAATTTTCAGTACCTCTTTTTTTAATAATGCATCCCAATCAATATCACTGAACCAAGGATGTGCCATAATTTCTTTAATGTCCTCTTTGCATCCTAAACGTTCTTGAGGATTTTTCATCAAACACTGAACAATAAAATCTCTGGCTTCGTCACTGATTTTTAAATCATGTGGAAATGCAAGTTCTGATTTTTGGATTTTTCTCAACATAATACTGTGATTTTGATGATAAAATGGTGGAACTCCGACCATTAATTCATACATAAGAACTCCAAGCCCCCACCAATCTGCTTCTTTAGCATGCCCTGACTCTGCTACAACTTCAGGAGCTGTAAAAAAATTATTTTTATTCATATCACCAACTGATATACCCATGTATTCGAGACTTCCACAAAAGGTATTTGTTTTATCATCCTCATTCATCAAAATTTTGGCCATCCCAAAATCAGTAATAGCCAGATATCCATCGTCATCCATTAAAATATTTTCTGGCTTCATATCTCGGTGGATAATATGATGAGAATGAAGATGTCCAAGAGCTAAAGCGATAATTGCTCCATAAAACTTAGTTCTTGATTCTGAAAATCTTTTATGCTTTCTCAAATGTTGGAATAATTCTCCTCCTCTCACAAGGCGTGTTGCAAAGAAAATTTTTTCTTTGGTTTGAAAACAATGCTCAAGGCCCACTAAAAAGGGGTGATTCACCTATTTTAATTATTTCAACAAAAATTTCTAATTTCTTACCTTTTCTAAAACTAATTTTTCAACTCTCGTATTTTCCAGTTTATTCTTTGCCACCAAATCTGCTTTTCTCATTGACTTGAGAGCGAACAACTCCTTGGTATCTTTAAGTTGAACCAAAGTCACCTATCTTGTTACTCACTCATAATCTCACAATATCTTACTTTTCCAAGGGCGCCCCTCCCTAAAACTTTAAGAAGTTCAAAGTCTTCCAAGGCTACTGTTCTCTTCATTATCGGTATTTAATTAATTTATTAATATTTAATTATATTCTTAAGTTTATCAGATTAATATCGACTCCTATTGGGACAATTTATTAGAGCCATTTATCACAACTCTTGTCTTCCAAATTTTCATTTCGTCAATTACGTCACAATAGTCCCCCAATTTTCTCATTAGCATTGATCTTCATATGCATAATAATTACCTAAAATAAGTTTTTCTTTTGAAACTTCAGAATTAAAGTCCTCTCAAAACGAAAGCCCTATCCTTCAGTTAACTGTTTAGGCTTTCTCATTTCAGCTTTCAGAAAAAATTCTTTGAAACATCTCTCATTTAGTGTTTTGTTGTTGTCCAGGTTAAAAATCACTCATTTAAAATTTTATTATGCGAGCAAAATCTTTCCGTTCAAACCGAATCTTAATTAACCAGATCCAAAAATAGGAAAAGGTTATTAAAAAAAAATAAAATAAAACTAGAATTCACTCTAAATCTCATTTGGTTTCTTCTTAAAATTCATAATATTCATAAGTTAACATAATTTTCGATCAGGCATTTCGCGTGTTCCTGAAAAATCTCAAAAGTTCGTCCCTAGCCTTGATTTGAGGCATTCATGGCGGAAAATGACGAGGTTTCTCTGGCCTTTTGCAGTCTTAAATTGAGTTTTAAAGATTTAACTTTGGAGTTTTATACTTTGGGAAATTTTAGGGTAATAAAAAAAAACAGAGAAAAACTTTTTCCTTCTCTCCACTTTCGATTTTTCTCAAGCATCATCATAAAGCTCCCTTGTCTGATGAGAAGTGAAATCTTTCAGAAAGAAAAATTTTTGAGTATCTTTATTTTTCGAAATTTGAATACAATTAACATAAAGTTTTTTTCTTTCAAGATCAAGGTTTTTTTCTACGTTTACAAAAATCGGAAGATTTCAAAGAAATAAATTCTGATAATTTCAAAAATATGTTCCCTTCCATGTTTAAGTTGGTTATCATGCAGAAGAGATTTTTTTTTTTTTATTTAAAAAAGGCCAGATCTTGTTAAATACGATAAATGTATGCAATGTTCAAATTAGATCATAATCAATGAGATGATATCTTTTGATTGAAATTAAACTCATTACTAATATAATCTGTTTTATGCTTCACGCTGAAAAATAAAATTCCTAATCTACAAATATACAGGCAATATTGAGGAATTCAAATACTAGAGTCGTTATTGATAATGAACGCTCTGGAATTGTTCATCAAATTCTTTGAGAACTTCGGGGTTAACAGCACTGGTGTAAGAATTGATGGGTTCTATTTTTGAAAATTAATATCCTCGAGAGACTCTGTTAAAATAATACCTTCAGAGGTAAATTCTTCATCGAAATATTCGGTTGATGTATTCGATTGGAAAACGGGCTTGAATGGAGCGGGAATCTATTGGAAAGTTATTTAATTGACACAATTCTTCTTCGTACTTGTTTCTTATAAAGGGCATTCCAATCCATATCACTGAACCAGGGGTGTGCCATCAACTCTCTGATATCATCCTTTGAGCCCAAACGTTCTTTAGGATTCTTCTTCAAACACTACAAATTAATATTTAGACTATTTTCAGTAACAATTTGCTGCTTACTCTCACAATGAAATCTTTGGCTTCATTGCTGACCTTAATTTGAGGATGGAACTTGACTTCAGCAGTCTGAATCAATTGGAACATTGTGTTGTGATTTTGATGATAGAAGGGTGGGATACCAATCAACAACTCATACATCAAAATACCAAGACCCCACCAATCGGCTTCTCTGCCGTGACCAGAAGCAGTGATGACTTCAGGAGCCAAGTATTCAGGAGTTCCGCAGAATGAGTTGGCCAAAGTATCATCAGCCAAGACCTTGGCCATACCAAAATCTGTCAAAGCCAAATAACCATCATCGTCCATCAAAATGTTTTCAGGCTTCATATCCCTGTAAATAATGTGGTGAGAATGCAAGTGTCCCAAAGCTAAAGCAATTGTTGCACCATAGAACTTGGCTCTTGATTCTGGGAATCTCTTTTCCTTTCTCAAGTGTTGGAATAATTCTCCTCCTCTCATGAAGTGCATGACAAAGAAAATCTTTTCTTTGGTCTGGAAGCAATATTCGAGACCAACCAAGAATGGATGATCAATCTTTTCCAAAATCATCTTTTCGACCTTGGTGTGTTCAAGTTGATCCTTTTCGACCAACTCGGCCTTCTTCATGGACTTCAAGGCAAACAATTCACCAGTGTCTTTAAGCTTAACAAGCATAACCTTTCCGAAGGCTCCTCTTCCCAACACCTTTAGAAGAGTAAAATCATCCAATGCCACTGTTCTCTCTTTGTTCTTTGAGTAGATGGTCTTGCACTCCTTGTTTTCTTTCGGTTGCGGAGTGTTATCTTCCTAATCATAAACATTAGAACGGCTTGCTTTTTCGCGAAAACTATTACAAAGACTCTTTCTCTCTTATCTCCTCTTTTGTAGACATACTTTTCAAGACTGATGTCATCTTTATATTGAACCGCAATAGGAACACGGTTGTGAAGCTTTCTATGAAGATCATTCAACATGTCAATGATCTTGTCTCGCCTTGATGGAATTAGAAATGGGCAACTCACTGTAGTTACTTTTCGGAATGGAGATATCTGTAGTCATACTCTTCAGGGATGTGGATAACAAACTCATTTCCGATATTACTGATAGTGACAGCTTTAATCTTGTTGGCAGGAATCTTTCTCTTGATAGCTAAAATGGTTAAACCCATCGACAAAAAGGGCTCACTTGATTTCTTGATGTTGTAAAGGTATTTGTTGGTTAAAAGGAAGGTACGATCTTGCTTTTTGTTTCTTTCGTTGAACTTTGCAATGTTTGTAGATAAGATGATTTTCTCTAAAGATGTTAAAAGAATCCTTGCTTTTCGGTACCATCAGGCTCAAACTGCTTGGTTATGGATTTGTCGGCAGAAATATTCAGTTCGTCAAGCTCCTTTAAAAGACTTTGCATATTTTAAACCCCTTTTTTATATCTGAATAAAGAATTATTATTTAATTAAATTCTCTTTTTCTCTCAATTTATACAGGATCAATCCCAATCAACTCTTATTCACCGCATAAAATCTTTGATTATGCTGAATTTTCATTGAATTACGTCAGAATCATTTTGTCTAAAATTCCTTGACCTCACTTGACTGTATATCAATTTGATCAGAATGCATTAGAATTTCTTCTGATGTTCTGATTTTCAAAAAGGTTTTCAACAAAATATCAGTCCTTCTTCTCTAGTCTTCAGCGAAGGAAAAAAAAAACTCATTTATTTCATTATAATTAAATAATGCCCTCCCCATCTCCCTCAAATTTATCTTGTTTCCCTTTTTTTCCTCTTTAACTTGAAATTCACAATGCTTGGTTTTTTAAAGATCTTCTATCAATAATATGAAATGAGAAGAATTACAATAACTCTCAATTTCTTGTTTGTTTGAATCATCTTCTGGTGCTCTCTCACAAAAGAAATTGTTTCAAAAAGTTTTTCCTTTCAAAACTCCGCCTTCCAACCAAACCCCTATCCCATACCCATCTTTATATTTTTTTCCAAATTTCCCAAGAGAAAGCCCGCGATCATATATTAAAGTATTTTTTACCCTTCATTTTAATTCTTTATTTAATTCAAAAATCCTCTGATAAAGTGCATTTATTTTCACTGATCATCTGACGTTCTGCGACCTCTCCCCTATTCCATTCAAAATCCAAGTCAAGTCTAACTTTTTGGATCACAAAGAAGCATAAATTTATGCATATTAAATTATTTAATTAAGGTATCTCTTGATTTAAACTCCTTAAAATAAAATAAGGCAGAAATCTGGTACATTGGATCTGATTAGGATCTGATTCTCTTGTCTCCATCTCTCCTCGTTAATTTCTCTTTTTACAACCAAATTTGTTCAATTAATATATCCTCTCTTTCTGTTTTCAAAAAAAATCTTGTCATTCGCTCACTCATTCATTCTAAAAAATTAGAACCTCAAAATCAAAGTTGATAAAAAACCAACATGGCTTTTGATTTCAATCCTCGAAATCATATGTTAAAAAGCCTAACAAGAAGGTTAGATTCAAGAAAAACCTCGATCTAAAAGTTGAAAAAGTCTAATAGCATCCCTTCTATCCAACTTTAATCATGGGGATTTATGTTTATTAAAAAAACTTTTTGGAGGCTTCAGGCTTCACACGTATATTTGTGAAGATAAATTAGATTGTTAACCAGAATTTTCATTGGATTTCAATTTTCACAGCTAAAGCAAAATCTTACCAACAATAAACTACTACACCTTTCCCACGAAAACTTCTCATCAATGAAAATACTCACATTATCATGACTAAAGTTCAAACTACGATGTTCTCTTGTGAGTTTATTCTATTTTTTTTCAAAAGGATGTTCTGCTGTGGTGCAAATTATTTTAAGAAGACTGAGGATTTAACCGATAAACAGTGGCTATTAATGAGTCTGAAGGTTTAAATAATACGAAAAAGATGTTTCAAATCTAAGCTTTCGAAATTTTCATTTTTAAGCAAAGAATTGTGGATTTCAGGGCCTCAGGCTTCTATCAAGAGAAATATCAATCTCGTTCCTTGATAATAAAATCAGAATTCTCCAGATTTTATATTTTAATGAGAGTAGCAATGAATTCATAATTTTCACTGTATTGCATTTCATCTGACGTTTCAACAAAAATGAAAATCTAATAAGCAAACAAAAATCCATCGGTCGCTGAAAAAAACTTTCCTTTCGCATGAGTTAAAGGCCTTCAATACCATCCCAGGTTCATAAATCCTGTAATGAGGGGAAAAAATCGCAAAGGCAGCATTATTGCATCACAAGAGCAAATTAAATTTTATTGGCAATTTATACCCTTTATTTAGGTGATAGCTTTTGGATGTTAGGGTCAATTAAACTTTATTCATACTTGTTATCCTCTCATTTTTCTCATGCAGAATCAATTAATTATCTGTAAAAATGTGTCATTCATCTTCAACTAGACAAACTACTCGCATTTTTTCTTTTCTTTTTCATGGCAAAGCGATGACTTTGTCCGCACTTGCGAATCAAATTTCTCAAAAAACTTGCTTCTTCAAATAAAGAATGATAGGCAAATTCAAACCTGACAACTTTTGAGCCAATTCAGCTGTATTTTTTGCATTCTCACAGAAACTCTCTGATGAAATCAAAATCTCACTCCCTACATCTCATCTCCTTATGATGAGAAGATTTCAATATCAATAATTCTGATGAATTAGAGTTATCAGATACAGAAATTGAATCAGAATTTTCAACTAAAATCAATTTTGCAATAAGGTTGTCTATTCATTTCAAAAATTGAATCCGAGTAAGCGGGAATCCTGTTTCGGAAAGCAAGACTCAGAACTATGAATAATTTGAAAACTTTTTCATATGCTGGTACATAACCCATGAGAGAGTTCACTTATACCATGCCGAATTTCAACTTGTTTAAATTGAAAAATCTTCATGTAACACATGAGACAAAGGGATTTTTGCTCGAGTTTTTTTGCCATCAAAAACAAGAATTCGCCACTTTTTTGAGACAAACAAGAACTTTTATTTTTTGTTCTACAATTTCATTTTTCATACTGTCATATTTTGTCTTCTTTTGTTGAAAAAATTTGGAAAAACCAAACTTTCAATAAAAGACTGAAATTTTCCAATTTTGAATAATTCATTTCAAGACACATTTTGTTCTTCTCATATTGTTTTGAACCTATTTCCAGTTCTTCCCGAATATTTATGAATTTTCTTTCAAAGGGAAAAAATATCATTTGATCGGGCCGTTCCAATCGAAAATTAGACAAGTATTCGGATTTTGCAGTCACTCGATTTTGAGATTTTCCTGAGGACAGGACAACTAATCCAAAATTCCTCTCCAAAGACTGCTTTCGAAGATCAAGCTAAATTGAAGCTCTTTTCTTGATCTTGGGAATAAATTTTTCGAAGCAAATAACTTCGTCTTGCCACCCAAAATTTGGTTGCGTGACTTTTATTTCACCACCTTAGACACCATCCGCCATTCGAAAAGATGTCATTTTCATGAAAAGTTAAAAAATTCTTGGTGCTTGTTTTATTTCAGCAAATTCGATTAATTCTTCAATTTCTCTTAGAAATTAAGGAAGTTTGGACATTTCCAGAGTCTCGAGTCAAGAATTCTTTGAAAATTTATATAGTTTTCTCTCTTTTTGCTCTTTTTCATGACAACGAGGAATGAAGTGTATGCGAAAGATTTTTTTTATCAAACACTAAAACAAACAAAAAAACCCTTTAAAATAAAAAATATATCTCTCTTTACGTTTTGTTACATTTCCACAATTTACAAAAAAAAGGATCGGGGGTTTTGGGGTATTTTCTTTTCGTAATGCCTCGAAAAGATTTCTTTTTGTCCAAATAAGATTTTCATAAAAATTGACCTTTTTTCAAAAGAGGAACATTAAAAAAAAAGGAATTTTTGAATTTATTTTGGCCTGTTTAAAATCCTTGTCTCATTTTTTTGCAATTTTCGCTGATATGCGACATTGCTC
>Ga0182738_1007157_pt1 | contig 11397 bp, 7 predicted proteins | sample eDN5th30CBELigMG_FD_128876 | JGI IMG/M metagenome (GOLD analysis project Ga0182738, IMG submission 128876) | Enriched Miracle-Growth compost microbial communities from Emeryville, California, USA - eDNA 5th pass 30_C BE-Lig MG (version 2)... ...
AATAGATGAAGCTAAGCCTAAAAATGTTGGAGGGACTTGAGATGCTGAGAATAAAGGGGAATTTCTCCAAATAGTGTAAATTTAAGAAAGTCCATGTCTTTATTTAGACCTTCTGGTTACAACTGAAATTCAAAAAATAATTCTGTATTTCAGACAACAAACTTGTCAAAAGGGAGTTGATTTAGGTTTAATTTGAGTTGGAATAAAATAGAATTAGGTTTTGGCTAGAAAAAGGGGGAAATACAACTCTTCTTTCCTCCAAATTACTTTTGAGATTTTCGCCACCTAAATTTCTTTCATTTTTCAGAATTTGAGGAGCCAAAAAATATTAAGATGAAAAGAGAATTTGAAGCCCTGAAATACAATTTGATTTTAATTCAGCGTTTTGAGGCTCTTTTAAAATTTTGGGCAGCTGGCAAGGAAAACGAAATAAAACTTTTAGTCAAAATTTTCTTGAAAGATTCTCAATGTCCTTATGTCTTCAAGAAGCTTGGATGAAAAATTCAAGAAAAAAGAAGGTTTGAGTCAAGTGTTTTTTTCGTAAAAATTTAATCTTGAACAGATTTGAGTATAAACATTTTTTAAAAAGCCGTCTCCCCTATTTCGAACGTTTATTATGCTAATTGACAATATCAACTGATTATCTGATTTTGATCATTCTGCTTCTGTTCAAGAAACTCTTTTCGAAAATTTTTAAAGTTCAATTTTTCGAATTTTGCAATAAAAAAAATTTCAACAGAGAAAGAAGATGAAGCACACAACAAATACATACAACAGAAATTTTACAAATTTTTGATGCCATTTTCTATTTCATTATTTTGCTTTATTTTGTTCATAAAATTCAAGAGGCAAAGAAATCTTGAGAATTCTGAAATACAGGCTTAGCCAGAAAAATGTCTTTGATATTGACTTGACTTCAGTAGTTTTATACACGGTCTCATAATATTTATTCATATCACATGGATGAATAAAAAATGCCAAACTTTGTGTCAATGGATGAGCCTACAACATTATTCTCATTAAGTTTATCTCCTGATCTTCTTTACCTTTGGTGTAATTTCCTGTAGAAATATATCCGCTCCTGCGTCATATTTATTCCCAAAGAGATAACTATACACATCATCTATTGGTACACAATTTCCTGTTGAAAAATATCAGCTCAATATCTTCAATATCCCAATTACCTTCTTCATCATAGACTATGAAATAAATCACAGGATGGTTATATGTTGAACTGAACAGACAATCGATATCCATTATCCATTTATCATTACCTTTTTGAACGAAAAATTAGCTCATTCATCGAAACAAAGAGAAATTGTTACAACTTTTGATATTCAAATATTTCTCAGATTCCTATTCATCCAGTGTCAGAGCATTTTCATTCGAATTTCAAGACTTACAAATGTAGTGACATGTTCTTTGGTGGTAAACATGATTCCTTCAACTGCTGACTTTTTCACAATATCTTCAATATCAGCATGGAATTCAGCTTCGGTTAGGGCTTGAGAAGCCAAAGTGTCTTGATTCTTCAAGTCAACTTCCATTTTACTCTGAATCGTAATTTATTGGAAATGAAATTTCTGTATTTTTGCAAACTAAAGCTTGTTATTTTTTGCGCAATTTCAAAGAAAAATTTTGTGAAAAAAAGAATGAGTCAACCCTAAGCGAAATCTGTCACCTGAATGTGAATTTTGACAAATAGAAAAAATTGTCTAGTTCTTGAGTGTCATTGACTCTCTCGAGAAATTAAAAAAATTTCTTCATGTGGTTTTTTTTTTCAAAATCGATGCTTCCGATATTTTCATAAATTTTATTCAATCTCATTTTTTTTTTCATAACCCCTATATAAACACTCAAGACTCAAACAAAAAAACTCAGTTGGTATGCAATAATAAATAAACCTTTAAAACTGTATGAATTCATTAATATAATAAAAAGATTTTCAAACCATAAAGAAGAGAGAGATTCACATTCTCTCCACTCAAATAATCAAAGAATTTCCATCCGAACGACCCCTCCTTTTAGTGATAGAAGTTCAAATACACTTGATTACTGACATAACTAGGTGAAACCTCTTCTTTTCTCAATTTCTTCCTCACATCCCTAATCTTCTGAGACAACTCTTTATGTTCATTAAACAACTGAATGATATTATATTTAGCCCCAATTTCGGATCTCAGAGGCACTCTTCCAATCGTCTTCTTTGGCTTCTCCTTCTTCTCATTAAGCCGATTTATTCCTGATAACAGCCTTCCCGTTGTGGTCCCCAAAGCATGACTGATATTATTGATGCTTTCTTGAATATTCTTCCCGATTTCAACTCCATTTCCTTCAACTTTTGAGTCCAAACAATTCAAAGCTAAATGGAAATTCACATCAATTGGAAGCTTGCTTGATATTGACTTGGAACTCATTGGACGAATTTTCACACTCTTCGTTGTCTTTAATGTTAAATCCGTCTTATTTCCAATACTTGACGCTCTCACTCTCGAACTTTGTGGACGAGAGCTTTGTGGCCGAGAACTTTCTTCTCCTTCTAGTCCTTCTATACATCTTCTGGCTCTTCTAATACTTCCTTCTACTTGGTAATCCATCACCTGCGAGTCTTTAAACATCGCAAGAATCGCTTGTTCCTTTTGTATACCTCTTGCGCTTCTTCTTTCTGGCTTCGGAGACACTGTTGCCCTGATTAAATGTTTCACAATCTCCTTCTGTGTGAATTTCTGAGCAGATGTAAATCCTCCTCCCCCTCGAGCACTCGTCGAACTGCTTCGCACTCTGAGATTAGTTGGACTTTGTACACTCTGGATATTATTTAACTCCAAATTGAACCTGACAGGACTCTTCACAGTAATAGAATTCTCCGTGGTTTCTTTAAGTTTTTCCTTAATGATCTCATTCTCCAATATATTGCTAGGAATTTCAGGACTAACGCGAGCAGTACTCTGAGCCACTTGTGAGTCTTTTAGGCTTGATTTTCTTACTGTTAGGCTCAAGGGATGTTCAGGAGCTCTTCTTGTTAGAGGGGTTTGTGAGCCAGCCATAATATTCGAAACATTTAAACTATAGCCTGTAAAAGGAGTTCTTGCTGTTGAAATCGCTCTTTCTGTGGCCGCGTTTTCAACTTTCGCACGTTGCTCCTCAATTGCTCTGACGTATTTAATCTTATCTTGTTTCTTTCTATGACCCTGGACATCCTTATACACCTGAAAGAATTCATCAACGCTGAGGATTTCATTCGTCTGATTATAATAAAATGACTTTTGGGAGCCTGATCTGGGCCGCAGGGCCATACTGGTGATCCTGGGAGATAAAAGTGTGGGATTTGTTGGAGAGGTTTCGCTCCTTAAAAGGTGCTTGCTGATAACTTGTTCAATATCGACTTTGGGAATGACTTTCGTGGAGTATTTATTGGGGATTTCCCGAATAGTGCAGTTTTTGGAGGACTCAGGATACCGAAGAGAGAAAGCTCTGATAACAGCTTCATTGCTCATATAAGCTGTTTTGCGGACCAGACGCTCTTTCTGCTCTTGTTGGAGATTCAATGTCATCAATGATCTTATTAATCAGTTGTATTTATTTTAAATGATTAAAATAGGCGAAAATCTGGATGCTTCTTGACTTGTGAAATTTAATGGTTCATTGATTGATTTAAACCAATGTCATGGGTCGATAGATACAAGATATAATTCGACAGATAATGATTTGAGATGAGGGAAGGCAAATAAGATTCCAAATTAATTTAGGTTATGACTTTATCGAATCAAATTGTGACTGTTCGATGAACCTTCAAGATTGATCTCCACAAGACTTCTATATCTCAATTCATTTTATCATATACCTTGACAGTCTTAGTATTTGATGGAGTCGAAATTTCACAAAAACATTCTTTTAATTCGTTTTCCTTTAAAAAAATCTCATAAATAATTGACAAAACATTTTTTGATCCAGAGAAAGAAGTGGATCGGCTCCCCTAACTATGCATTTATTGGGGGATTGGTGACAATATTTACTTTCTCTTGGTTACTGTACTTTTTTATATTTTGAATTTTTTTGAGAAGAGTCGCCCTCCTTTCGATTCTTGTTTTTTTCTGAGAGTCAAAAGTGTTTTCAGAGGGAGAGAGAAAGTACGATGCTCCCATGGGAGTTGCCAAAGAATCCTATAGGTTGTCTGAGAATCATCAAATTGTGCCAACCTCATCAAGGACACAACATCAAGAAATGACAATTTCAGGAATTCTTGGACAAAATTTTAAAGAATCAGAACCTCTTATTTAAAAAGCGTAGTCGCTGATAGAGAAATTTTTTTTGAGGTTAATAGGACAAATTCTGTGATTTATGCGAGCCAGTTTATCAATTTTACCTCCAAATTAATTCGACGGATAAAGGTAATTTGATGATATTATGGAAATTTCAAATCTTTAGCCAGTTCATCAGGAGGCCTGATTGCATCAAGATGTGACAATTCTTCTTTCCAAAAATAATTCAAGGATGAGATCAATGAAAAAACAAAATGAAGAGTCCAAATATATATTTTGAAGCTATTGTGAATTAAAGCCAATAATAAGATTTTCGAAGTTTCTTTTTCAAGAGAGTCAAAAATAATTCTGACTTCGATGCCTTTTCTTTTTTTAAAACAAATTTTTTTGGGAGAAAAAATAAGGATAAAAGAATATTTCTACTAGAGCTTAAAAAAGCTTTTAGCTTGCAAAATCAATAATAATTTTTATTTTCGGAAAATGATCTCACAGTGGCTTTCGCAATGAACTATTTTTATCGTCTCGAGAAAGATGGTTTCAGAATCATGAGCATCAAGGCCAAAGAGTTAGGGCCTGTGCAAACTGATAAACAAACACAAAACCATGGACAACTGCTCAAAAACCCAAATGAACAGGCATGCAGATCCTCGAATCATTCAAGTTCTAAAGGAGAGTCTTACAATATTAAAGAAGATTTTTTTAATGAAATTCCAGATTCTATAGTAAGACAAGTCTTTTCTTTAACAATTCAATAATTTGGTAATCAAAAGGATAACTCCCCTTTCCATACTCCAGAGAAGATAAAGCAACCTGTCAAAAACGAATTGAAGCATGAGTGGAAGAAAAGGAAAAGGCCAATGGAAAAATTAGCACAAATGAAGGATCCGATCCAGCTTCCACTGCCAAGCGAAATGAATCCAACGACAACAGTTTCTACAAAAGTTCCAGGGCCTCTAGAAAAAAGTTCACCAAATTTCAATTATGTGGATTTTCGAAGCCTTGCATTATTACCTTTGCAAATTGACGCGAGACAAGCAAATGAGGTTGACTCAATCGAAAAAATTAGGGAACACAGACTAATGGGAGACGATTCAAAGGACAGTAAATTTCAAACTATTTTATTCCATAAACAATAAAAAGGTACAAAAAAAATGACTATTGAGGTGGAAACAGAAGTCGTCGAGAAGAAGAAAGAATTCTCTGAGCTCAGAAAATACAATGAAACGGAAGAGAAAGTCTTTCATCTGAAAAAAGAACATACTGAGCTTCAAGAAAAGTATTTTTTGCTCGAAGAACAATATGCTGAGATCAATAAAAAGGAGAATGAGGCAGGAAAACAATTACTAGAGGTCAAAAGGGAAAATATTAGGATGGAAAAACAACTACTTTTGCTGAGCGAAAAAGTAGATCAACTCGAAAGGAGAGGGATTGAAGATAAAAATGAGAATCAGGAAGCCTTAAGTCAAGTAAAGAAACTGTTAGGAGTTGAAAAGGTAGAAAAAGTTAAAATCAGAATTGCTAGCCTTCCACAAAACCCTCCCTGCCACCATCAAATTTGCAGGGTTTTCTCCCTTCAACTGTCATCATTATTTGTGAACTCAACTTTCTTGGTATGTGGGCTTGTGGGAAACATGCCTTGTAAATCAAAATCTTTTGGAAGAATTGTCAAATTTTCTCCAACAATATTTTCTCTAATCCCTTTAGCCGGTGGCTACGCCAGCGCCGGCGCCGAGATAGCTTCTCTCATTTATAGCAAGATACAAGAAGAGAAGAATAAAACAAGAGCAGCAAATATTGTCGAGATCCTCAAAAGATTCGTTGACTGGTGGAATTTTGAAGAAGTCAACTTGTTTGCAGCTAGCATCACAGTCAAGGTGGTTCAAAGTCTTAAAGATAAAATCGAAAGGTTTATTCAAAGCCAAAATCTCTTGAAGCCATCATGGTTGCGTCGAGCAGTTCATAGGGTTTTTCACAAGTCGTTAACCCCAGAGATAAAAGCTGCGTTTCTTATTTTTGAGGGACTCTTTCTCTCCTTATATAAGATAGATCCAGCCAATTTCAAGCCTTGCACTGAGACTGAATTCGAAGATTATTGTGTACATGCAGTACACGAGCACTGGGATGCAGTTCTGGGAAATTAAAAGCAAGACCTTTCTATTACCTTTGACTCTTTTATGCTTAGTGTCAAAGGAAAACTTGAATTTTATTTAGAATGGTAATTTTTCATTCATAAATTGGAAATATTGAAAACTTTACGATTAGAATTATTACTTTCATTTGTTTAATAATGTAGAATAAATTTTATATGATTTATTATTTCGATTGGTTGCTTGACAACACTAAAATAAAATGTCATTTTCTCCCAACCGAGGCATTTTCATTTTCTGTCAAATTCCAAAAATCCAAATCTTCAAACAGATAAATACAATCTAAGCAAAACCTTTCTTTGTTTGGTCAGACTTTAAGATTTTTAATGAAGATCTTGAATCCAAATTTTCCTTGATAAAAAAAATTTTTAATTCCGAATAAATTATTTCTCATCATGAAAGGTAGCTAAAATCTTCGATAATATTGATATTGCAAATGTAAAAATAATTCTCGACAAAAAATCCCAATATTATTTTTAAAAAAAGTTTTATCTATCTCAAAGAAGATTTTATGCAAAGATCAATTAAAAAAAAATCACTTTTGGATTCGTTCTTTTCAAGATTTTTCTTTACGATCAAAAAGAATATTTCATTCAAAATAACTCTCCCTCATGGGAATAAATTTGAGAAAAGAGAATTCCACTTAAAGGATTTTACTCAAGTAGCTCTTTTCAACTCCTAATTTTTCCTGTTCTTTAGACTTATCATTTCTTAATTTCATTCTTCACTAACAAACAACACTTCAAAATAAACTTTTAAATAAAATCAAGCATACACAAATCTGGCAATAAATTTCGCAGACACTTTCAATACAATAATATATCTATTTTTATTTAAACAAAACACAAAATCACTCTTCTTCATTCACATGGAAGGCTCTCTCCCAAAGATTGGTTGGATTGGTCTTGGTATCATGGGCAAACCTATGTGCCAATATCTTATGAAAGCTGGCTATGAAGTTTCTATTTTCAATCGTACCAAGTCAAAGGTCGAAGATGTCATTGCTCTTGGTGCTAAATTCCTTCAACCAGAAGAAGTCGCTGCCAACTCCGACATCGTTTTCTTGATGCTTGGCTACCGCTCTTGGAACTCCTGGAATTATTAATCACATGAAATCTGGTTCTATCTTGGTTGATCACACCACTTCTTCTCCTTCTCTTGCTCAAGAAATCTACGAAAAATGCAAAGAAAAAGGTATTGCTTCCATTGATGCTCCCGTCTCCGGTGGAGATGTCGGCGCCAAGAACGGAACTCTTGTTGTCATGTGCGGTGGTGATGCTGAACCTTTTGAAAAAGCCAAGGTTGTCATGCAGAAATATTCAAGCACTATCAAGCTTTTGGGAAAGGCTGGAAACGGTCAACATACCAAGATGTGCAATCAAATTAACATCGCCTCTACCATGTTGGGTGTTGTTGAAGGTCTTTTATATGGATATAAGGCAGGATTGGACTTGAATGATATGATTGATACTATTGAAGGAGGAGCTGCTGCATCATTCAGCTTGAAGGTTTTGGGAAGAAGAATGGTCAATAGAAACTTTGATCCTGGTTTCTTTGTTGAACACTTCGTGAAAGATATGAGTATTGCTCTTGAAGAAGCTGCTAGAGCTAACCTCTGCTTGCCCGGATTGAGCTTGGTTAAACAATTTTATCAAGCTTTGATGGCTCAAGGTGGAGCTAAATATGGTACTCAAGGCTTGTTGTTGGCTCTTGAAAAGCTTAATAACGTTGAAGTTATCAGCAAGAAAGAGGAACAATAAGAGATCGTGTTGAAAAAGAGAGCTCATAGGAGGGAGAGGCGAGGAATCACTTTTATTTTTGTACTTCATAAAGAGTGAATATCGGTTGTCATGAAAACATAAAAAATATATGAAAGTCATGATAGTATGAAAGAACTTTCTCCTCAGCTAGTTTCAGCGTTTAAAAATCACTTGAAATAGAAAAGGATCCTTGACAGTCTTCTTGTTCAAATAAACAGTCAATTTTCAAACGACAATTTGGAGGAAACAGATGTGGAAATGCCATCGTTTTGAGATGATATCGTTTCTCTGCCAGAAGCATATTTTTGTCCCTAGAATAGAAAGATAGCAAAACTGATTGCTGAAGAAGCATGAGAATAGAATTAAGCTCGTCAAAAAACTAGAACTATCATACGTTAGAAAAAGAATTTTCGCTTCATTATTTTTCAATAACTATGAGAAAAGATCTTATCCAGTCCAAAATTATGAGACTTTGATCTCCAATTTTGACAGAGCTGGTTTTTTTTTCTCAGCCGGATCAATCCTTTTACTTTCTTCGAGGCAAGGAGACAAACTTCAGGTTGTAAATTTTTGTGAATAAAGAGCCGAGTCTAATTCCACAGTCTCAACTGAACTAATTTTTTGAAATAGATGGGAAAAGGAACTTTTGAATCAAATTCCTTCCCAAAAATCTTTGTGATTGGCCCGGAATCATAGAGAAAGTCTCAGACACAATTGATTTTTTTCTCTATTTCTTTTTTTGAAACCACAAAAAGTCGGAGAGAACGGATATCACTCAGATTGACACAAAAATGAATTTAGGATCTCTGATTTTCATTTTTACAATTTTTTAAAAAGCAAAATATTTTCTCCTCTCCAAGAAAATAAAATTTTATTTTGAAAACTCAGATTTGGCCTCTCCCTTTGATTAGATGAAATCTTTGCAAAATTCATTTTCAGCAAAAATGTCCGATCCTAAAAAAAAAGTTTTTTTGGTTGCTCCTAAAATTTCAATTTTTTTCCCCACAAAAGATGATTTTCAAAAGAATTGATCTTGAAAAAAATGCCCCTCGATCTTCAAGAAAATAAATTGACTTCTTCAAACAACTTTGAAGAGAAAATTTGAAAGCCAAATTCTTTTAGAAAGTTTGTTGTCTCAAAGATGCTTTACTAAAAAGTTTCTAAGATTTTGTCATTAAAAAAAGAATCACTCAAGTCCAAAACTCTAAAGATTGCCAAGATTTTCCCAAAAGAAAAGTTCTTTCTGAGAAAAGAAACTCCCAAGCATTCTGAACAAATTTTCTAACTTATGGAAATTGACTTAGATGAAAACTAATAAGCTCCCTAACATTCCACAATAAACATAAAAATCATTCTTTCGAAAGTTTGGCCCCTTAAAATTGAATACTCTAATCAAAATATTTAACTTCAACAAATTCAATCGACATTCAATAAATACGTTAATTTCACACTCTTCTCAAAAACTGCATATCGATAAAAATGGGAAACAGACTTGTCCCTCCAGAATCCAACCCAAACCAAAATGCCAATGTAGGATTCTGTACCCTTTCTTCTTCTCTGAATTCCTTTTCTTCAGGTTCTTGAACCAAGTCAACCAGTTGGAGTTCATCTAAATATGGTTAATCAACTGCAAGTGAGCAATAAATTCTCTTTACAAATTTAGCTAACGTCTAAAGAGTCAATCTGGTTCCAGGAATCAGTCTTTGTCTGTTCTCGCCAATGAAATTATCCTTCATAAAGACTCTCTAATTATTGTAACAAACTCTTCTGCGATTCCTCTTTCAAAGCCAATATTATATAGAAACCCATGGAGGAAAACCCAAAGCTTTATACCCTCACTTTTCATTACTCAGCATCTTCCAATGCAAATATCACAGTCTACATTCAACCAACGATTGAAAAAGAATGCATCACTGGAAAAATCCAACAGTATATTTCGTTCCTTGCCTGATTCTATCGAGCTAGATTTCATCTTAAATCTGGTTGCCCAGCACCAAAACAATACAAATGTCCAGCTGGTTTCCATATGAAGTTCCCTGAAAATATGGTCCAGATTGACCCTGAAATTTATGGAGGAGTTGACGAATTGACCACTTTTACAGAATCACGATATCCATTAGTGATTGTATTGGTATGAGTGGGAATAGTGAATAAGATTTAACAAGGGTTTTACAGGAACCAGTGAATGAAGAAGGCTCAGAACCAAGCAAAATGAGAAATATTTATCTTTATAATTTTGTCTCTTCAGCTAAACAAGACCTTTCCAAACTTCAACTAATCAAACAGAAACTCGAGGTATAATCCTTGAAAATACGAGTTAAATTTATTATATTTTAGGTCAAAGAAGAGAGTTATGAGATCGATGATATTTATATAGCAAGCGCAGAAAATGCAAATACCCAAGTTTTAAAGTAACCTTTTTGAGAAAAGAGCGTTTTATTAAGATTGAAAGCGTTGGACCTGTGACATGTATTGTGTGTTATACTGATAAAGCTAAAGTCTTGCTGTATCCTTGTAGACATTTTTGTCTTTGTGAAGCTTGTGCGACCAAGATTAAGCAAGAAGGAAAAGGATGTCCTGTCTGTAGAGTTGGTAAGGAAAAGTCATTTGAAGTTGTTTGATGAGTGTTTAGCTGTTGAGAGATTTTTTGATGTTCAGCTGGGGCATTAGAGTCATAGAATTTTAAATTTTCCTATGAGGCATACTATTCATTTACTTTTTCAAAATTTTATAGAGCTTAAATTTTGGAAATTTTCTGTTTGTAATTTTCATCTCTTATCTTGACGCTCTATCAGATTTGCTTGTTGTGATTTTATTCTGTTCTTTCAGAATATCAAAATTCTGGAAGAAAAAGCTATTTTCAGATTTTGCCGTGAAAAAATCTATCAGCAAAAAAGGAAAGTTTTTTTTGTATAAAATGGTCGATCTGCTGGAAACAGATTATTTCTTTGTCTTGGCTTTTGCTCAAGAGCAAGTTTTGCCTATGTTAACTGATAGATGAGATAAGTTATTCTTTTAAAAATTCTGTGAAATAAATTTTTTCACATCAGACAAGATTTACCAGAATTTCTCCTCATTATTTATTCGCTTTGTCTATCAATCCCAAAATTATCTCATCAAAAGAATAGAAGATTCTTTAATCCAAGCAATTAATCAAACTAAGCGAAAATCTAAATTTTTGGGAGCAAAAAATTAAATCTTCACAAGTTCAAAATAATTTAAATTACT
>Ga0182738_1007158_pt1 | contig 11396 bp, 8 predicted proteins | sample eDN5th30CBELigMG_FD_128876 | JGI IMG/M metagenome (GOLD analysis project Ga0182738, IMG submission 128876) | Enriched Miracle-Growth compost microbial communities from Emeryville, California, USA - eDNA 5th pass 30_C BE-Lig MG (version 2)... ...
CTTTGCCGTCATCACCCGAGGTGGGAGCCCGGTGCCTTAATTGGGCACGCCGGGTTCTGTGCGGGGGGCGCTCGGTGACGGGCGTCCCTACCGCGACCGGTCCAATGAGGATGACCCGGCGCACGCGCTCGTCGGTCCGAGGCGTAGCCTCGCTGGAACAGTGAGCTCCTTGCCCATGAGCTGCGGACTCGATCGTGTCCGCGCCGACCGAGCCGGACATTCCCACACCGGTCCATGTCAGGAGGTCTGAACTCTGGTCCGCTGGGAGAGCCGCTCCCAGCGGACCAGAGTTAGCGCGTATGAGTGACGCGTCCCCAGCCAACCCGATTCATCAAAAACTCGCAAACTCTCAGGGTAGGCGCTTGCGGTCGGGCAAGACGGGTCGTCAGATTCTCCGCCACATCGGCCAGGTCGCGGCGAGGGCCAGCAGGCCGAGGACGCCGGTCACCGCCGTTGCGTGCGGCGCGCCTATGCCGTCGGCGAGCCAGCCCAGCCAGACGAAGCCGAACGGACCGGTGCCGATGCAGACCGACAGGACGCCGAGGATGCGCGAGCGCATGTCGGGCGGTGCGGCGAGATAGACGATCGTGGCCTGCAGGGTAGCGAAGGCCGCACCGCTCAGGCCGGTCGCCAGCATGGCGATGCCGGCCAGGATGGGTGTCGGGGCGAGAGCGAAGGCGGTCACTGCCAGCAGATAGGCCCCGACGCCACCGACATAGGCGCGGGCGTGCCAGCCAGGCGTCAGCCAGATCGCCAGCATCAGCGCGCCGGCGAAGGCGCCGACGCCGTCGACGCTGGTCAGGATGCCGATGCCTTCCGGGCCGAGCAGCAGCCGGTCGCGCCCGATCACGGGGATCATGCTGGTGAACGGCCAGGCGAACACGTTGTAGATGATGGTCACCACCATGATCGCGCCGAGGCGCTTGTCGGTCACGACGATGCGCACCGCTTCCCAGGTACGCGCCAGCACCGCGCCGGCCCCGGGCGAGACGGCGAACCGGCTGCGCACCGCAAGCGTCGTCGCGATCGCGACGGCATAGAGCGCCGCACCGAGCAGCAGCGCGCCCTCGATGCCGACTCCGACCAGCAGCAGGCCGCCAACCGTCGGGCCGACCATGCGAGCGGCATTCGAGGCGCCGACGTCGAATGCCATCGCCATGCCCATGCGGTCGCGGCCGACCGCCTCGCCCATCATCATGCGGCGCAGCGGATTGTCGGCCGTCCAGCCGAAGCCGTTGACGAAGCTGCCGACCGCGAGATGCCAGACCTGGAGCGAACCGTTCCAGGCGATCGCGCCCAGCGCTGCCGACGTGAGACCCATGACCGCGAGCACGCCGGCGAGCGTCAGGCGGCGGTCGTAACGCTCGACGAAGGCGCCGAGAAAGGCGCCGAACAGGCCCATGGGGAGCACGCGCAGCATGGTCATCATGGCGACCACGAAGGCCGAGTCGGTCTGCTGGTAGACCACCACGCCGACCACCACGGTTTCAAGCCATCGTACGGTCGAGGCGATCATGCCGACGAACCACAGCCGCCAGAAGTCGGCCGGCATTGCCTGCAGCACGGAGCGGAACGGGGAAGCGGCCTTGTTGTCGTTTTCGCTCTTCATACCGAACCGTCGATCCGCACTGGCGCAAGAGGCCGGATCGTTTACCCTGTTCCACAAATGCGCGGCGGACAATAGATCACACTTTCGACGGACGGCCATGACGCAGGACAGCAGCACCTTCTGGAAGAAATCGCGGGTCGAACTGCGGGCCGCCGGGTTCGATCCCGACCGCTCGGCGAAGACCAGCGCCGTCGTCACGATTGCCGCCGCCTACACCAATGCCCATCGCTGCAACAACCGGGTGCGCGCCATCGCCGACCTGCTGGTCGAGATCCTGGCCGAGAAGGGCGGACAGGGGCTGATCGTCGGCGCGCCGGCGGTGTCGGATGCCCTTACGCAGGGCACGCCGACGGCCGGCTACAGCCTGGTCTCGCGCGACGTCGTCGCCGATTGCTTCGAGATCGGGCACTACGCCCATCACGGCGACGCGATGATCGTGATCTCGGGATGCGACAAGACCGGCGCGGCCGCGCTGATGCCGCTCGCCCGGACCAATGCATTCGGGCTGGTGCTCTATCCCGGAACCAGCTCGCCGGGCCGGGTCGATTTCGGCGCCTGGGCCGCCAAAGGCACCAACCTCACCATCATGGACTATGCCGAGGGGCGCGCGGCGCACGAGTCGGGCCGCATCTCCGCCGACGAGCTGCTCGCGCTCGAACGCAACGTGATGCCGGGCAGCGGCACCTGCGGGGCGATGTTCACCGCCAACACGATGAGCACGGTCGCCGAGTCGATCGGCATGATGCTGCCACAGGGCGCGTCTCATCCGGCCGACTACGAGGCGGGCAGCGATATCCATGCCGACGTACGGGCGCAGGCGCGCGCCTCGGTCGACGCGCTCTACCGGCTGATCGAGGCCGGCATCCGGCCGCGCGACATCATGACCGAGCGCGCCTTCGAGAACGCGATCACCACGGTCTACGCCATGGGCGGCTCGACCAACATGTACCTGCACCTGCTCGCCATCGCGCGGCAGGCCGGGGTGCCGCTCACCATCGAACGCATCCAGGCGATCGGCGAGCGGGTGCCGCTGATCGGCAACCTGCAGCCGCACGGCCCCTACGCGATGGTCAGCCTGCACCAGATCGGCGGCGTGCCGGTCGTGATGAAGGAGCTGCTGCGCGCCGGCCTGCTGCACGGCGACGTGATGACGGTCACCGGCAAGACCCTGGCGGAGAACCTCGCCGACGTTCCGGCCCTCGATCGGATCCCCGCCCAGGATATCGTGCGGCCGCTCGGCCGTCCGGTCGCGCCGGCCAACAATCACATCAGCGTGCTCAAGGGCAATCTCGCGCCGGAAAGCTGCGTGCTGAAGCTGTCGGGCAAGACGCTTGAGAAGGGCGAGTTCCGCGGCACCGCGCGCGTGTTCGAGTCGGAGGCGGAGACGATGAAGGCGATCCGCGCCGGCGAGATCGTGCCCGGCAACGTGATCGTGGTGCGCAATGTCGGCCCTGTCGGCGGGCCCGGCATGCCCGAGATGGTGATGCTCACCATCCAGCTCCAGGGGCGCGGTCTCGGCGAGGACGTGGCGCTGATCACCGACGGACGCTTCTCCGGCGTGAGCCATGGCATCCTGATCGGCCACATCTCGCCGGAAGCGGCGCGCGGCGGCCCGATCGCGGCGGTGCGGGACGGCGACACCATCGTCATCGATCCGGGCGCGCGGACCCTGAACCTCGACGTGCCGGACGCGGAGATCGCCCGTCGCATGGCGGACTGGCGGCCGCCCGACGTGGCCGGTCGGCTGCGGCCCGGCTCGGTCCACGACAAGTACATCAAGCTGGTGTCGTCCGCCCACTACGGCTGCGTGGTGTAGAGATGGAACCCATCGTCACGGCCGCCGGCACCAGATCCCACGCTTGTCATCCCGAGCGCAGCGAAGGGTCTGGCGCCAATCCCGACGGCGTGCTGTGCAACGGGTGCGAGGTCCTTCGCTGCGCTCAGGACGACGAGGGTGGGGCGCCGAGCAGGCGGAGCTAACGCCCTCCATGTCTCCAGCCCTTCGGCGCCAGGGCCTGGTGATCGTGGCCACCCTGGCGACTGCTTACGTCGCCAGCCATTTCTTCCGGGCAGCCAACGTCACGATCGGCCTCGACCTGATGCGCGACCTGCAGATCGGGCCGGAAGGGCTGGGTGCATTGACCGGCGCGTTCTTCTTCGGTTTCTCGGCCATGCAGATCCCCTGCGGCTTCTTCCTCGACCGTTTCGGCGCGCGCCGGACGGTCTGCAGCATGCTGCTGGTCGCGGTAGCAGGCGCCACCCTCTTCACGCTCGCACCCAGCTGGCTCGCCTTGCTGGCGGGGCGCACGCTGATGGGGGCGGGGTTCGGCGTCATGCTGATCGGGAGCATGGTGGTGATCTCGCGCTGGTTCCCGCCCGACCGCTTTTCCACCATGGCGGCGATGGTCCTGTCGATCGGGCTGCTCGGCAACCTGGCGGCAACCACGCCGCTCGCCTGGGGCACCGAGCAGATCGGCTGGCGCGGCGTGTTCGGCCTCATGGTCGGCTTCAGCGCGCTCGCCGTGCTCGGGGTCTGGCTGATGGTGCGCGACGCGCCGCCGGGGCATCCTTTCCTGGCGCGCAAGACCGAAACGCCGGGCGAGATGCTGCGCGGCCTGATGGAAGTCCTGCGCAATCCCAGCCTGCCCTTCATCCTGACGCTCAATTTCTGCAACTACGCCTGCACCTTCACGGTACAGGGCCTGTGGGGCGGGCCGTTCCTGCGCGAGGTGCACGGCCTCAGCCGCATCGAATCGGGCAACGTGCTGCTGACGGCGGTGATTGCCTACCAGGTCGGCATGCTGACCTTCGGGCCGCTCGACCGGCTGCTCGACACCCGCAAGTGGATCGCCATCGCGGGCTCGGCGACGATCGCCATCATCCTGGGCACGCTGGCGCTGGTGAGCGAAGCCCCAGCCTGGCTCGCGATCGCGGCGATCGTCGGCATCGGCTTCCTGAGCGCCTCCAGCACCATGATCATGACGCACGGCCGTGGCACCTTTCCCGACCGGCTGATCGGGCGCGGCATCGCGACCATGAACACCTGCGTGATGCTGGGGGTGGCCTGCATGCAGACTCTGTCGGGCATCATCCTGGGCGCCTTCGAGCCGATGGCCGATGGCGCCCGGTCGGAGCTGGCCTATCGCAGCCTGTTCGGCTTCATGTGTGCCGTGCTTCTGATCGCGGTGTCGATCTACAGCCGCGTGGCGGACGTCCGGCCGAGCGACGAGGTGCGCGCCCGGGCGGCGGAAGGCACGCGTCTTGCCTGAGATGTGTCGGGAGGAGGTATAGTGTCGGCGTGATGAGCATGATGAAACCGGTAGTCGGCGTGATCGGGAACGCCCATGTCGTTAACGATCGGCACAACGTGCAGGTCGTGGGCCAGCGCAACATGCGCGCGGTTGCGGAAGTGGCGGAGGCCCTGCCGCTGATGTTCGCCGGCATTCCGGGCATCACCGACGTCGATGCGCTGTTGAGCGCCGTGGACGGCATCCTTCTGACCGGCGGCCGGGCCAACGTCCATCCGACCTATTTCGGCGTCGAGCCCTGTGCCGCGCACGAGCCCTACGACCAGGACCGCGATGCCATGGCGCTGGCGCTGATCGAGGCCTGCGTCGAGCGCGGCGTGCCGCTGTTCGGCATCTGCCGCGGCCTGCAGGAGATGAACGTCGCCTTCGGCGGCTCGCTCCATCCGGAGATCCGCGAGCTGCCCGGCCGCATGAACCACCGCATGCCGCGGCTCGAGAACGGCGAGGTCCATCCCGATCCGCTGGTGGTGTTCGCCGACCGCCACGAGGTCCGGCTGGCATCGGACGGTGCTTTTGCGAAGCTGCTCGGCTGCGAGGCGATCCGGGTCAACTCGCTGCACGGCCAGGGTATCCTCGTTCCGGGCAAGCGCATCGTGGTCGAGGGCATCGCCGAAGACGGGACGATCGAAGCGATCAGCATCGCCGACGCCCCGGCGTTCGCATTGGGTGTCCAGTGGCACGCCGAGTACGATCCGCAGACCAACCCGATCAACCGGACCCTGTTCAAGGCCTTCGGCGCCTCGCTACGCGAACATCGCCGCGCCGCGGGCCGCGATTAGAGAACGGCCTGGCTGAATTCTTCCCGTGCCTGGCGAAGCCGCGGGAGGTGTCGCGGCAATCCGTGACGGAGGGGTCGTGGGGGTACTGCATTGGTGTGGCTCATGACCCCTCCGTCAGCGTAAGACGCCGACACCTCCCCGCGCTGCGCGCAGGGAGGAACGTGACTGGCGAAGGGTTCGGGGTTCGCAGCACGGCTTCGCGGCTCGGGTGGTGGTTTCCTCCATGGCCGGATTTCGCGATATTGGCGCCATGAAGCGTCAAATGCATCTCAACCTGTTCATCCAGAGTCGCGGGCACCACGAGGCGTCGTGGCGGCATCCGGCGGCCTCGCCGCTGGCGCTGACCGACATCCGCTTCTACGAGGACATGGCGCGGCGCGCCGAGGCGGGGCTGTTCGATTCGATCTTCCTGGCCGACCAGCTCGCACTCGACGGCGACGTGGGGCGCGCCGGCCGCACCTGGCTGGAGCCGATCACGGTGCTGGCGGCGCTGGCGCGTGCGACCAGCCGGATCGGGCTGATCGCCACCGCATCCACGACCTATACCGAGCCCTTCAATCTCGCGCGCCAGTATGCGTCGCTCGACCACATCAGCGGTGGCCGTATCGGCTGGAACATCGTCACCTCCTGGCTCGCGACTGCAGCGCGCAACTTCGGCGGCGAGGGGCAGGTGAGCCACGCCGACCGCTACGCCCGCGGCGAGGAATTCATGCAGGTCGTGAAGGCCCTGTGGGACAGCTGGGCCGACGACGCGGTGATCGACGACCGCGACGGCGGGCACTACGCCAGGGCCGATCGCATCCGCCCGATCGATCACGAGGGCACGTTCTACAAGGTCGCCGGGCCTCTCAACATGCCGCGCAGCCCGCAGGGCCGGCCAGTGTTCGTGCAGGCCGGTTCCTCGGACACCGGCCGCCGCTTCGCCGCGCGCCACGCCGAGGCGGTGTTCACCGCGCAGATGGAGAAGGCGACGGCGAAGGCGTTCTACGCCGACCTCAAGGCGCTGGTGAAGGCCGAAGGCCGTCCGGTCGATCAGGCGCAGATCCTGCCAGGACTCAGCCCGCTGATCGCCTCGACCGAGGCGGAGGCGCAACGGCAGGTGCGCGAGCTGAACGACCTTACCGATCCCGAGGTCGGTCGCCGCCGCCTGTCGAGCCGCTTCGGCGGCCACGATTTCTCGCACCTTCCGCTCGACGAGCCGCTATCGCCCGAGGACTTCCCCGATCCCGATACCGTCGAGGCCGCGCGCAGCCGAACCGAGGTGATCGTGGGCCTCGTGCGGCGCGAGAAGCCGACCCTGCGGCAGTTGCTGGCGAGCCTCGCGGGCGCGCGCGGCCACTACACCGCGGCTGGCACGCCGGAGCAGATCGCCGACCTGATGCAAGCCTGGTTCGAGGACGGCGCGGCCGACGGCTTCAATGTCATGCCGCCCGTGCTGCCGGCCATGCTCGACACGTTCATTGCCGAGGTGATTCCGCTGCTGCAACGGCGCGGCCTGTTCCGCACAGCCTATGAAGGCGAGACCTTGCGCGCGCATTACGGCCTCGCACGGCCGGAGAGCGTATTTCACCACGCCGGCTGAACGTGGCACGATGCCGATTCATCGAGCATCGGGGGAAACATGGATCTGAAAGGCAAGGTCGCCGTCGTCACCGGCGGAAACGGCGGATTGGGCCAGCGCATCTGTCACGCGCTGGCGGCGCAGGGGTGCCACATCGCGGTCGTCTATGCCCGGAGCAAGGACCAGGCCGACGGCGTGGTGCGCGATCTCGGGAAGCACCAGGTCGGCGCGGCATCGTTCGGCTGCGATGTCACGCAGCGCGACCAGGTCCAGGCGATGGTCGACGACGTGGTCAAGCGCTTCGGGCGGCTCGACATCCTCATCAACGACGCGGCCTACAACAAATCGATTCCCTTCAAGGACCTCGACAATCTCACTTACGAGGAATGGACCAAGATCATCGACATCAACCTGACCGGGCCGATGCTCACGACCAAGGCCGCCGGCGCGGTGATGAAGCGGCAGGGCAGCGGCCGCATCGTCAACATCTCCTCGGTCGCGGGGCTCGGCCCGACCGGCTCGTCGATCGCCTACGCCGTCTCCAAGGCGGGGCTGATCCATCTCACCAAGTGCATGGCGGTGGCGCTGGCGCCGGAGGTTCTGGTGAACTGCGTGGCGCCGGGCCTGCTCGAAGGCACCCGCGCGACGGCCAACCTGCGGCCCGAGGCGATCGAGACAGGGCGAAAGGCGTCGCTGCTCGGCGTTGCCGCCGACAAGGACGACTGCGCCGACCAGGTCGTCACCATGTGCCGGACCAACACCATGACCGGGCAGACGATCGTCATCGATTCCGGCCGCACCTTCCATTGATCCTCGTCATCCTGAGCGCAGCGAAGGATCTCACCGAACGATCAGACACGGTACGCGCCCCTGGCGTGAGGTCCTTCGCTACGCTCAGGACGACGAGAGAAGAAATCCGAGGATAAATGCCATGAGCAACCAGTCCGGCCTCACCTTCACCCACTGCGCCGTCACGGCCGCCACTGCCGATCACGGTCACGATCATAGCCATCCGCGGCGGCGGGAGGTCGTGGTCGCCGGCAAGCGGGTCAAGACCGTCGACATCCACGCCCATTGCTGCGTGCCGAAGGCGATGGCGGTGATCAACCATCCGCTCGAAGCGCCGGGCCTGCTGATGGAGGACACCAGCACGCGTCTCGCGGCAATGGACGCGCAGGGCATCGACGTCGAATGCCTCAGCATCAACCCGTACTGGTATCGTGCCGGCAAGGACGAGTCGGCCGAGCTGATCCGCCTGCAGAACGAGGCGCTGGTCGAGTTCTGCGCCGCGCAGCCCGATCGCTTCGTGGGGTTCGCCACGGCGGCGCTGCAGCATCCGGAACTAGCGGCGGAGCAGGTCGAGCATGCGGTGAAGAAGCTCGGCTTCCGCGGCGTCAGCGTGGGCGGCAGCGTTGCCGGTCTCGAGCTCGCCGACCCGAAGTTCAATCCGTTCTGGGCCAAGTGCGAGGAGCACGGCGTCCTGGTCTTCCTGCATCCGACCGGCACGCGCGAGCTGGAGCCGAGCGGCCGGCTCAACGGCAGCGGCCTGCTGACCAACACGATCGGCAACCCGCTCGAGACGACGATCGCGCTGTCGCATCTGATCTTCGAAGGCACGCTCGACCGCTTCCCCGGCCTCAAGATCTGCGCGGCGCACGGCGGCGGCTTCCTCGGCTCCTATGCCAATCGCTCGGACGCGGTCATCAAGACCTTTCCGAACCGGGTCGGGCCGCTGCCCAGGAAGAAGCCGACGGCCTATCTCCGGGACGGCCAGCTCTTCTTCGACACGATCGTGTTCACGCCCGAGGCGCTGCGCCACCTGATCGCGGAGACCGGCGTCGGCCAGATCATGATCGGCACCGATTATCCGTTCCCCTGGACCAGTACCGAGGTCGATCTCGTGATGTCGACGCCGGGCCTCAGCGACGAAGACCGCATGGCCATCCTGGGCGGGACGGCGCAGAGGCTGATGGGCATCGAGCCCTGAGCGGGCTCGACACCCTCGACAGGCTTCGGGCGCGGATCCAGGGGCTGCGCGCCAAGACCGTCGCCAACGGCTGCACCGAGGGCGAGGCGCTGGCCGCCGCCGCCAAGGTCGCCGAGCTGCTCGACCGCTACGAGCTGTCCCTGACGGATGTCGAGGTCCGGGAAGCGCCGTGCGAGCGGCGCGCCTACGAGACCCGCAGCAGGAAGCGCGTTCCGCTCGACGACTGCATCGGCGCGATCGCCGAGTTCTGCGATTGCCGCGTGTGGCGGGAGAAGGACGCCGCAAGGCAAGTGCGCTACGTCTTCTTCGGCCTGCGCGCCGATATCGAGGTCGCGCACTACCTGACCGAGCTGATCGATTCGGCGGTTCGCACGGAACTCGGCCGCTACAAGACCTCGGTGGAATACCGGCAGTTCCGCCATCAGGAGCGGCATCTCGCCAACGCGTCGTTCGCCCTGGGCATGGTCGCATCGATCGCGGACAAGCTGATGGCGATGAAGGCGGAGCGCGATCGGGTGAAGGCCAGCACGGGGCGGGGGCTCGTCGTCCTGAAGGCCGCGGTCGTCGATGCAGAGTTCGACAAGCTCGACCTGAAGCTCCATACGGTCGACCGCCCCAGCCGGATGGTATCTCCCGACGCCTACGACGCCGGCGAAGCCGCCGGCGCGTCGCTGCCGATCAACCCCGCGATTCGAGGGCGGTAATACTCCTCGGTTCTCATTGGACCGCGCGCATCCTGCGCGCTCATGAATCCGAGCGCGCAGGATGCGCGCGGTCCAATGAGGAGGATCAACTCACCATCGCCGGCCGCTTCTTGCGCCATGGCATCGCCGACTCGTAGGCGTGGGCGGCGCGGAACAGCGTCGGTTCGGTGAACGGCTTGCCGGCGAGCTGCATCGACACCGGCAGCCCGCCTTCGCCGAAGCCGGTGCAGATGCTGATCGCCGGAAAGCCCGTGACGTTGCACGGCATGGTGAAGGACGGCTTCTCCATGTTCGCCCATTTCGCCACGTCGGCGATGCGCGGCGCCTCGCCGGGCTGGGAGGCGCTGACGATGATGTCGAGGTTCTCCATGGCGGCTGCCATCTCGCGGCACAGCAGCCGGCGCCGGCGCGTCGCCTGTACGATATCCGCACCGCTGAAGGTCGCGGCCAGCGCCACGCGGTCGCGGAACAGCTCGCCGTAGTCCCCGAAGCGCTCGCGCATCCACGGCGCGTGCAGAGTGAAGGCCTCGTTGATCATCAGCAGGTAGCCGACGGCATGGTATTCGGCGGCCGGCGACAGGGTGATGTCGCGAACCTCCGCGCCTTCCTTGCGGAAGAAATCCATCGCGGAGTCGATGCCCGCGCGCGTCGCATCGGAAGCACGATGGTCGGTCTCGAAGAAGTGCCGCACCACGCCGATACGCAGGCCCTTCACGCCCTTGCCGATCCCGGCGGTGAAGTCGGCGACCGGGCGGTCGACGCTCGCCGGATCTTCCGGGTCGTGGCCGGCCATGCCCTGCAGCAGCAGCGCGCAATCCTCGGCCGTCCAGGCCATCGGCCCGGCATGGTCGAGGCTGAAGGCCAGCGGCAGGATGCCCGCCCGGCTCGACAGGCCATAGGTCGGCTTGATGCCGGCGATGCCACACAGCGCGGCCGGCCCGCGGATCGAGCCGCCGGTGTCGGAGCCTGTGCCGCCGAGGATCAGGCCCGCGGCAACGGCCGCGCCGGTGCCCGAGGACGAGCCGGCGGTGAAGTGCTCGCGATTCCAGGGATTGCGCGCCGGCGGCCAGGGCAGGTCGAAGGAGGGGCCGCCAAAGGCGAACTCGTGCGTCGACAGCTTGCCCAGCATGACGGTGCCCGCATCGGCCCACTTCTTCACCGTGTGGGCGTCACGCGTCGGCACGTTGTCTTCGAGCAGCTTCGAGTGGGCGGTCGTGCGGATGCCGGCGGTGTTGTAGATGTCCTTGTGTGCGATCGGGATGCCGTCGAGCGGCCCGCGCAGCGCCCCTGCCATCTGCCGGGCCTCCGCTGCCTTTGCATCGGCCAGCGCGCGCTCCTCCGTCACCAGCAGGAAGGCATTGAGCTGCGGATCGAGCTTCTTGATGCGAGCGAGTTGCGCCTTCGCGAGCTCGATGGGCGAGAGATTCTTCGCGGCAATTTGCCTGGCC
>Ga0182738_1007159_pt1 | contig 11394 bp, 7 predicted proteins | sample eDN5th30CBELigMG_FD_128876 | JGI IMG/M metagenome (GOLD analysis project Ga0182738, IMG submission 128876) | Enriched Miracle-Growth compost microbial communities from Emeryville, California, USA - eDNA 5th pass 30_C BE-Lig MG (version 2)... ...
CAGCGATATATCTAACCGAGGTGACGTTACTGGCGGCTCAGGCGTCGGTGGCGAAGCAGGCATGGGCGGCGTGGCGCTGCTCGCGATCAATAGCGATGTTCAAAACCGTAACAATATTGTTGGTGGTGAGGGCGTCGGAGGTCAAACCGGCACAGGTGGCGCTGGCCTGATGGCCATAGACAGCAACGTCGCCAACCGTGGCGATATATACGGAGGCGAAGGCATCGGTGGCAAGGTTGGAACCGGTGGCACAGCTTTGGTCGCAGTCGAAAGTAATATCCATAATCGCGGTGACATCAATGGCGGCAATGGCCTTGGAGATAAGGCCGGAAAAGGCGGCGTAGCCCTGACAGCCGATAACTCTTTCGTCAGCAACGGACGTCGTGGCAACATCGAAGGAGGCAACGGTCTTGGTAGCAAGGCTGGTGTTGGTGGAATAGGCCTGGATGCAAACAACTCAATTGTATTCAACCATGGTGACATTGATGGCGGCAACGGCGCGGGCGGAGTGTATGGCAAGGGTGGTGACGGGGCAAACGTTGCCAGTCAGGCAGCTATCTTCAACAGTGGCGATATCACCGGCGGCAATGGCTCTGGTCTGCTGGCTGGTGCCGGTGGCGCGGGTGTTCGTGTCGACGATCAAGTTGTCATTGTGAATAATGGTGACATCGCTGGTGGGAACGGTCGTAGCCTGGCCCTCTCATCTGGCGGTGATGGCATTAACGCAAGCAACGAAGTGCTGATCGCTAACCTGGGCGACATCACGGGTGGCAAAGGTAAGATGGCAGGTTCTGGTGTCGTAGCCAGCAATGGCGTCTTCATTGCCAATGCAGGCACCATTAACGGTGGTCGAGGCACAGGCCGAAACTCCAAAGGCGGTGCCGGCATCCAGGCAGATAACGGCAACATCGTCGTCAATATTGGTGCGATCTCCGGCGGCAGCGGCAGAACAGCAGGTGCAGGTGTTATCGGCACTGGTGGCATTACCATCCATAACCAAGGTGCAATCAGCGGTGGATTTGCCAGCGGCCACGCGGGTGATGAGGCTTATCGTGCGCTTGCGGTGGACTTTTCCGGTGGCGGAAACACGCTGAACCTCTATGGCGGCTATTCAATCAACGGGAAAATCAACAGCAGCAGCGGTACTGCCAATGGTGGCGATACGCTCCGGCTTGCTGGCAATGCTGACGATACCTTCAATGTTGACCTCATCAGCGGCGAAACCAACTACTTCAATCATCTGGAGAAGCGTGGCTCCTCGACATGGGCGTTGACGGGTGAAGGCCAGACCAACCAGAACTGGGATGTATTTGCCGGCACGTTGATCGCGAATGCATCCAGCCTGCAAGGCAATGTCGCCAACGCAGGAAAGGTCGTGTTCAATCAGGGTGCGGATGCGGTGTATGGCGGCAACATCAGTGGCTTGAGCGGCAAGAATGGCACCATGGTCAAAGAGGGGGCGGGAGCGCTTCGACTGACTGGATCCAGCAGCCTGGATTGGTCTGTCAATAGCGGCAACGTGATCAGCTCGGCGCAATACTTCACAGGCAACGTGCAGATTGCCAAGCTAGGCACCTTTACGTTTGACGAATCCGCTGATGCAATATATGGCGGCAATGTATCAGGCGACGGTCATCTGGTGAAAGATGGAGCAGGGCGCTTGCTGCTTGGCGGTAATAACGCTGACTTTAGCGGAGACCTTATGGTCAACCAAGGCGTTGTCAATCTGGGCAAGAATCCAAATGCGCATATCGCTGGCGCCACAATTGTTGGGGCCGGAGGCCTGGTTGCGGGCTCTGGAGCCATAGGCTCGACTGTCATCAACAGCGGCGGCATCCTGGCTCCAGGCAATTCCATCGGGCATATCAACGTGGCCGGCGACCTGACGATGAAGGCCGGCTCTCTTTATCAGGTAGAGGTCAGCGGCACCGACAGCGATACAACCCATGCTACCGGCAAAGCCTATCTGGATGGCACAGTTCAGCATATCGGGATAGATGGCGATATCAAACTTTATTCCACCTATACGATCATCACTGCCGATAAGGGGATCAACGGCGCATTCTCCGATATCACCTCATCATATGCTTTCGTGGATCCAGAGTTGTCGTACGGTTCCAACGACGTCTATATGACGCTGATACGCAATGATATTCCCTTTACTGCTTTAGCTGACACAGCCAACCAAAGAGGCGCAGCGACTGGCCTCGCAGGGTTGCCCCGTGAAAATGCGGTGTATGACGGTATTCTTCGAATATCCGACGACACAGCAGCGGTGCAGCAAGCATTTGATAGTCTGTCCGGGGAAATTCATGCCAGCACGTCATCGGCCCTGCTTAATTCCAGCAGCCTGGTCCAGCGCACCATGTCCAACCGCATGCGAGGTAATCTAGGCGCAGGCATGCTGGCGGGCGCACCCACGGCGCAGGCATCGGGTACGCTGCCGAGTTCGGCCATGCCGACTTCCGCGGCTTATCCGTTGTGGGCGCAGGTCGTAGGCAGTTGGCAGCAGCAGAAGGGGGATGGCAACGCAGCGACCTCCAAGACTGACACGGCAGGCCTGTTTATCGGTGGCGATACCAAGATTGGCGCGGGTTGGCAGGTCGGCGGTGCCGTAGGCTTTACCGATAGCACAGTCAAGCTGAATGATCGCGACTCCAAGTCCGATGTTGACAGCTACACAGCGTCGATCTATGGCGGCAATAGCTGGGAAGCAGCTCACGGCTCCATTAATTTCCTGGCGGGTGCCGCATACACGTTGCACAAGATCGATACTCGCCGTGCTGTGACAGCCGGGGGCGCTCAAACACTGAAGGCAGATTACGACGCCAGCACGACACAAGTGTTCGCCGACCTTGGATACGCGATGCCTGTGGGCGAGCGTGCTCAAGTGGAACCGTATGTTGGTTTTGCGTGGTTGAGCCAGCACTCCGACCGCTTTAGCGAGTCCGGCGGACCTGCTGCGCTGACGGGTAGCAGCCATACCGACGGCATCCTCACGACGACACTGGGCATACGCGCCAATACGACAGTGGAAATGGGCAGCAAGCTTGCCAGCTTCACAGGTGGATTGGGCTGGCGCCATGCCACGGGCGATCTTGATGCAACCCGTAAGCTGGCGTTCCTGCAAGGCAACGGCGTCAACTTCGAGGTTTCAGGTGCCCCCATCGCCAGAGACGCTGCAGTTGTAGATCTGGGAGCTCAAATTGCTGTTGGCAGAAACGCGGCAATGGGCCTGAACTACAGTGGTCAGTTCGGCAACGGCAATGTGGATAATACCGGCACGCTGTTCCTGAAGATGCGCTTCTAAAGGGCAAAGCAGTCAGCGTCCGCTTCGGACTATGTCCGGGCAGACGCTGACTCTGCCATACCATGATGTTCTATGCGAGAAACCACTGCATCATCGCCTTCCTCGCATTACGTTAGGTTAAGCGGCTGGTTTTGTGTTGACCACATCTGCGGTGCAGAGGCTCCCCCCAACGCCGCCTTACCCCTTTGCTCATCAACCCCTTCCTCGACGAATTTCTTGGGGACTGCGTTTCTTTGCCGAGAGCTGAGATTTTCCCGCAATCGAAAGAGATACCTGAACGGTTATTAATGGCGACAGGAAGCATCCCAACGATTCCGATAGTTTCCGGGGATGTTCACGTCAAGCGCCTTCTATCCTGAAGAATAGCTATTCAGCGGACATATCTAATAGTGTCAAGTTTAGACCAAATGGGCAGTATTCAATGGGCGGCAAACAAAGTAACATTCAGAATCAAAACTCCAAATATGTAGTCAAATAACATCAAATAAATACTTGTATAGTAATATTTGTTACTAATTGTCGTAAACGAATGCTGGGCAGGATTACTGCAGACGTGACGGCTTTGGTAGAAATGGAGATATCGCTTGCCTGCTGCATAGTCAGTTTTAAAAAAATGAGGATATGCCCGAGTGTCTACTGTTATTAGCGCCTGTGGCCAATCTTGTATGGGCATCTTCTTGAATCGAGCGTCGACCAATCCCGCAGTGAGAAGCAAATGTCGGTGATCGTTGTAGTCGACCCTCATCTTTTGACAAGGCTTGGCCTGGTTCAGTTGATGTCAGATATAACGCCTACTCATAAGATAGTGGGCGCCGACTACGAAGACATGGAGCAGAGGGAAACCCCGGCGGGTCCAATTGAATTGGTGCTGCTTACTGTCCATGATTTTGCTGATGTCTATGATTTAGTCGCGAATGCTCTTAGTGCATACTCCCCTACAGCCATCATGTTGACGGCCAATGATGAGGAAATGCCGGACCTGTTGGCAAGCTTGCCTGGCCGGGTCAAGGGTTACGTTTCCAGATATGCAACCCCGCAGATTCTCAAGGCAGCAGTCGGTTTGGTGCTCACAGGAGGAGACTGCTTTCCTCGTATCCGAACGGCTACCCAGTTGAGTCAACCGCGCGACAATGCCAGTAGCCCCCATGGCTCATCGCGCCTGCGAGCCAAAAACCCCAAGGCAGTACCTAAAGCTCATAGTTCTCTTCGTAAGAAGAACGTAGTGGAGGCTGACCGGGAATTGTTAGGACTGACGGTGCGCCAATACGAAGTGTTGAGCCTCCTGGCGAGAGGCGATTCCATGAAGACAATAGGAAGGCGGTTGAACATTTCGCCGTCAACCGCCAAGGCACACTTGAATGCGATTTACCAGCGCATGGGGGTGCACAACCGTAGTGCGGCGATCTTTGCGGCAACCAATAAAGGCGCGTCGCTCAGTCTTCCTCAAATCCCTGTCGAAGAAAAATGAATCGATGCCCGATATGCGCACAATGCTCTGTCGGGCAGACTATTTCCAGCATCTCAAAAAACACATCATACATGGAGCGCGAATGACACTTTGGAGTAGCGAATGAAGACCATTCAGGGGGTTGTCGCGATGCTGGGCTATACCCAGGTTCGCAGCAACATAGTGACATATAACGTTATCGAAATTGGAGAGCAAATTCTGACCGACGTCGAGGTTCCCAAATGTCTCGTCAAGTATCTAGTTCGTGCTTCACGTGAAAATGATAAGGAATCCATTCTGTATTTGAGCGGAAACCGTCTGCTGGGCGTTCGTGCATTGGACGGAAAAACACATTATTCTCATGCCAGCCACATCTTCTTGGCCGGATGGTGTCTGCTCTCTATTGCGCTGGTGCCTGTCTTTGGCCTGGGGCTCTATTCACTGTGGAGATGTGTAAGGCATTATGGGTATGCGCATGATGCCGCTACGCTCCGTCGCTCGGGTGGAATAAGAGCAAGTCGGTGATGCACATTGTTCCTCCCACCGCTTGAGGGCTTTGAATTTCTACGGTCACTACAACATCGTGGCCGGGCTGGTATCAAAAGTTCGAGCCCCAAGGTGATTAATGGAAGGCACAGCGGGCGTACGCACAATGTTGTCGCCACCCATGTGACCCGTTCGGAACGGTCCCAGGCAGTTGCGGTTTTGGCTTGTTCGCCTTCACTGCAAGCTGGCCCATATGCTGCGCACAATCGGTTTTGGGTTCAGCCTGGATCTATACAGACGAATATCCATGTCAATATCGGATGCGGTCGAGTCTGCCCGCACCATGAGGCCTCGCTCAAGATCGCCCCGTACAAGGGACAAGGGCAGCCAAGCCAGTCCGGCGCCCTCACGCGCCATGGCGTGAATCGATTCTGATAAATCAGACTCATAAACGACATTGAGCCTGGCCCCAGGGCAAATGGCATAGAGTCTGCTACGCAGGATGCGTCCCAGCGACATTGCAGGGGCAAAATCCAAAAACGGCACTGCGGCATCGCCAGGCGACCGTGGAACCAGATATCGAGGATGCCCTCCTGACAGCGGCGCGCTGACTGCTATCAGTTTGTCGTCGCCGACACGCATATGAGCATAATCGCGGCCGTCGATTTTCTCGGGCAGTGAATCGTGTGCATGACACAGAAGAAAATCGGCCGACCCATCCATCAACATTTCCACTCCGTACTGCAGGCTTGTTGTTGTGACCTGGGATTGAAATGCCGTGACTGTGCCTCGCAGTCTGCCCAAAAGCGGCGGCAAGACTGAGTGCGACAATGTGCGGCCTGAGGCGAAGCGCACTCGATGCAACCGCTCGTAGCCTGGATTTCGAAGCAACTTTTTCGTTTCTTTCAATATATCCAGGATCTCCTGGGCGGAAACAAGAAATGCGCGCCCTGCAGCATTCAGCGATATCCCGTTGGGCCCGCGTTCAACTAGTGGGACGCCAGCCCAATTTTCCAGCGCCCGGACCCTTCTTCCGAACGCTGGGTGAGTGACATTTCGAGTTTCGGCTGCCTGAATAAGCGAAGGTGAATTTGCCAGCGCGACGAAGTCCTCAAGCCATTTTTCCTGCATGACATTCTCCTTCCTCCCGGTTCTGGGTATGTGCCATTTCAGCACAGCCCGATAGATATTTGCACGCTTGTGACAGTCTGGAGGAATAGTATTTTGCCATGGAGGCGGGTGTATCCCGGCCATTTCCAATCCATAAAAGCTTGATCCAGGAAACAACCAGACAGTGCGCGAAGAAACAATCACTCTACGCTCTATCAAGAGTTATTACGTCGGCGGAGCCGATTTCAAACTACGAGGATTACCTGTGCTGAATCGGCAAATCGTGCCGGCAGCAGATCCACGCATTGTGGATATGAATGGCAGTTATGTTGTCGGTCAGGTCTATGTGCAGGAGTATCGTTTGGCGAAACCGCGCTGCCCTTATCCGATATTGCTGTGGCACGGGGGAGGTATGTGCGGGAGCCAATGGGAGGCGACCCCCGACGGACGGGACGGCTGGCTCTGGCATTTCCTGAGATTGGGTTTCGATGTCTTGGTATCTGACGCAACTGAAAGGGGGCGCTCTCCATGGCTGAAGAAGGGGACGTGTAAAGACGATCTTCCGATATACCGCAGCCAGGAGGAAGCATGGTCAGTGTTCAGAATCGGTCCGCCGGGATCATACGCAGAAGATCCATCGATGCGTAGATCTTACGACGGGCAACAGTTTCCGACGGACGCTTTCGATATGTTCGCCAAACAGTTTGTGCCTCGTTGGCTCGGTCACTTGACTATGGAGCTAAAAGGCTACGAGGCCTTGGTTCAGGCAGTCGGCCCATGCGTGTTGCTTGGGCATAGCCAGGGAGGAGGCTACGCCCTGCAGTTGGCTCAGCAAAAACCAGATCTGGTCCGAGCTGTAGTTGCGATAGAACCCACCGGTATGCCTGATCAGGCTGGCGGTACCAACGCGCCTCACCTGGTTCTATGGGGTGACTATATTGCTCGCAGCGAACTCTGGTGTTCATACCGCCGCCTGGCTCAGGAGTTTATCGCCACATTGGAGCAGAACACGCAGATTTTGCAGATTAATTTGCCCGATATGGGAGTTCGAGGCAACTCTCATTTCATGATGCTTGATCGCAATAGTGAAGATATTGCGAGGTTAGTAGGAAAGTGGTTGCAAGAGCATATTCAAAACCAGACCAATTGAAGGAGATCAGTATGTTGTCTAAGTCCTTGCGTGCAGCGCTTGTCAGTAGTATTGCCGTTGCCGTCGTAAGTTTTTCACTCCCCAATGCGGCAAATGCTGCCTATCCAGAAAAGCCGATACGCATGATTGTGCCTTTTGCCCCTGGCGGAACAGCTGACATCATCGGCCGCCTGTTCGCAGATCGTCTTGGCGCTGAGTTAGGGCAGAGCATCGTGGTGGAGAACAAGGCCGGCGCTGGCGGATCAATTGGTACGCGTTATGTTGCGGATTCCGCCCCTGACGGTTATACATTGCTGCTTGCATCATCCAGCACACATGGCTCCAATGCCGCAGTCTATAGCAAATTGCCTTATGACCCCATCGCCGATTTCACGCCTATTACATTGATTGAGACTGTTCCCGGCGTCCTAAGCGTAACGAAGTCGTTCCCGGCGAAGGACATGGCTGGACTTGTTGCAGAACTGAAAGCAAAGCCAGATACTTATACCTACGCATCATCAGGCACGGGAGGGCTGGGGAATCTCGCCATGGAGTTGTTCAAATCCATAGCGGGCGTGGATGTGCTGCATATTCCATACAAAGGGGCGGGGCCTGCATTTACGGATGTAATCAGCGGCCAGGTGGCCATGATATGGGAGCCTATAGCGGCAGAGCTTCCATTTATCCGCAACGGACAACTCAAACCTATTGCCATTGCCGCCGAAGAGCGATCCGCTGAGTTGCCTGACGTTCCGACGTTCGCTGAGGCAGGTATTGAGAACTACAATGCGCAGGCGTGGAACGGCCTGCTGGGCCCAAAGGGCATGCAAGATGATGTCGTGGCAAGGCTGCAGGACGCGAGCGTCAGAGCCCTAAAAGATCCCGCCATGGTGGAGAAGCTTGCCCAGCTGGGAGGAACAGTGGTCGCCAGCTCCCCGCAGGAGTTCCGTAAGGTGATTGTCGACGATATCGCAAAATGGAAGAGGGTGGCGGCACAGTCTGACATCAAGCTGGATTGATGTGTATTTGTCTGAAAAACGGTGACTCGTCATAAATTTCGGGCTTGTATAATCAGTGTGCAGCGACGCAAGACGGCCAGCGAACTGTTTGCATTCGCCGTCGACCGGCAAGTGGTAGGCGGAAATGAAGCCATCGCTTCGCGGCTGTGGTTTTGGCGACTCAGATGAAGACATCCTTGATGCGCTGGGTATCCAGCAAGTTTAGTGCCCATGCTTGCAGTTGTTCCGCGTTGGTGCCCGCCAGCCGTGCCTGGCAAGAGATTGGCAAGGGGCCGAACTTTCGTTCGAGCATGCGCAGCAATGGGGGCATGGGTGATGATTGCCTGACTAGTATAGACCTTTAACAGCGAGCAAATAGTATGGGGCATTGAGCTTAAGGTGCTGGCGAGCGGCCATTACGATTCGATCACATCGGTGTGAGCGAGACTCTGTGCTATTTGCGTACTCCTTGTTCGACGAAGGGCAGTTCGAATTCATAGGTTTTATTGGCGGCTACTCGCTCCTTCGTCATTGAAAACAGAAAACGGACATCCTTATTCCCGCGAGCGGGGGATGTCCGTCTTTGATGCTGCTGTGCAGCGATGGCCTTTCTGGATGACTGATCTTGAGTTTGCCAGAGCGCTCCGCAGGTTAGAGACATGTTCAGAATAGGGTCGGAGGCTGGCGGCAGCATTCAGGGCAAGGAAAACGAGGCAGTATCAGTTCGAGCCGCGTAGTCAGCAAGGCGCCGGAGCTAATCGACTTTCAGCCCGGATGTCTTCAGCACCTGCCCCCAACTGGTGACATCGTCTTGAATGTATCTTTCAAAATCGCCTCTGAGCTGGGGGTTTACCACCATACCCAGCGCTTCCAATGCATTCCGCACGTCGGGCTGGGCTGCCACTTCGCCCAGCACACTGGAAAGCTTGTCGGCGGCTGCAGAGGGCAGGCCTGCAGGGGCGACAATCCCAACCCAGCTGGTAAACGAGTATCCAGGTACCCCGCTTTCTTCCACTGTAGGAACGTCGGGGAATAGCTTCCAGCGCGCTTTCCCCGTCGTTGCGATCGCGCGCAGCTTTCCTGCATCCACGTTCTCTTTCACGTTCGAGCCGAGTGCCGCCAGCGCAACTCGTCCGCCCATGACATCAAGCATCGCGGGGCCTTCGCCTTGATATGGGATATGGTTCAGCTTGATAACCTCCATCTGCTGCAGCAATTCGATAGACAGATGCCCCGCAGTCGCCACGCCAGGAGACCCATAAGACACCGCTCCGGGTTTTTTCCGGGCGTTGGCAACAATGTCCGATACGGATTTGATGTCTGAATCCGGATAAGTAATGAATACCAGCGGCAACTCCGTCATGAGCGCCAGGGGCGTGTAACTCTTTCCCGCCGTGACCGGAAAATCCGGGTACATCGTGGGTCGGAAAACCAGTAAAGGCCGATTCGCAATACCAATGGTGTAGCCGTCTTTTGGCGAGCGCATGAGCTTATTCATTCCGATGACACCTCCGGCTCCGCCAAGGTTCTCCACTACCACAGGCTGGTCGAGTTTCTGCGCCATAGCACGGGCAATAATCCGGCCTGTGACATCCGTTTGTCCCCCTGGCGGAAAGGGAATAATCAAAGTGATCGGACGGCTGGGAAAACTCTGTGCCCAGGCACTGATGCTGAAGAATATCGCAGCGGCCGCCATGCCGACGCCGCCGAACCGTATTTTTCTGTACATTGCATAGTCTCCTTTTCTGCTTGCGGTATCGTGAACGAAGATCGTTATGCCAGCGACGAAGGTAAACGCACGGGGTCCTTTCCGTCCCACCCTATGGAAGCCACCCGGATTTTCTCGAAATATTCGGCTTTCCCTCCGCTTAATTCCGATACCTCGAACATGCCACTGGGCAATTCTGGGTGGACAAAGTATGCGAAACGCCCACGGTTAGGCGCCATTCGGCCTGCGTGGCCCTCGACGTAACCAGCCTTTACGAGTTTTGCGCAGTACAGATCGAATTCGTCCCGAGTGGCAAACGCAATGTGCTGTGCAACTTCGCCATTGTTTTTCAGCGTATCCAGATATAAGGACGGCGCATTGTTGCGTTGCTGAATCAACTCGATCTGCACATCTCCCGACTGTGCCAACGCGATCGACAGTTTGGGAAATTCAGACGGCTTTCCGTAGTATCGAAACTCGCACATGCCCGTATCTTCCTTGTAGAACCATGGGCCGACGCCCAACCTGGTCGCCCAATGATGCATGGCCTTCTCAATATCCTTGACCACATAACCTACCTGATGCACGCCACCGTAAATTCTGCTCATGACTATTCCTCTCGTATACGGGTTAACTCAACAATCATTGGTCGACTTTCATTGCATCCAGTAATTGCCGCGTCTGCGTAATCATCAACTTGATATCGGTTCCCAGGCCTATCATCCGGAACCCCTGCCGGATTCGCTGCCGCATTTCATCCACGCCCCAACAAAGAACGCCGGTTGAAATCTCTTTTGCATGTGCAAGTTCGGTGGTGGACTTCACTGCATCCTCGATTTCAGGGCTCGTGCTTCCAGCCCGATATCCCATGCTCTGGGCCAGATCGCCCAGGCCATAAAACACGGCCTGCACGCCAGGCGCATCGAGAATATCCGTCATATTCCGGATCGCATCAGCCGTTTCTATTATTGGAATGATCATGGTTTCGTCGTCGGCTACCTCGACATACTGCTTGGTACCCAACCCCCAATGCACGGCCCGCTCGCCGCCCAGGCCGCGTTCGCCCAACATGGGGTAGCGAGCATACTTGTATGCCTGCGCGACATCAGCGGCGGTGCGGATCAGGGGAAGAAAGAGCCCGTGCGCGCCCAAGTCCAGTGCGCGTTTTATGTTGTCTATCGAATTGCTGGGAATCCGCACCAGGGC
>Ga0182738_1007160_pt1 | contig 11394 bp, 10 predicted proteins | sample eDN5th30CBELigMG_FD_128876 | JGI IMG/M metagenome (GOLD analysis project Ga0182738, IMG submission 128876) | Enriched Miracle-Growth compost microbial communities from Emeryville, California, USA - eDNA 5th pass 30_C BE-Lig MG (version 2)... ...
CCCGGCACCACGTCGACCACTCGGCCGGTACACGTCAGCACGTAGTGCGCGCTGTTGCCGGTGACGGTGCGGACCAGCTTGCGGCCGTCGCCAAAATCGATGGTTACCTTAGGCACCGGCCGCACGCTCTGCCAGTGCAGGATGAAATGCTCGCGGAGGTACTCGGAGATCTCGGCGTTGGCGTACAGCGTGGTTCGGAAGAAGCGGCTGTTGGCGCAGCTTAGCTCGTCGGTGAGATTGCCGAGCATCCGCAGGCTAAGGATCGGTTTGCGGCTTTCCAGCGCGGCCTTCCGGGCCTGGTCCCAATCGGTGTACCAGTACAGCCGCGAGATCGAGCAATACCGCTGGCCGCCGACGGCATCGATCAGTCCTTCTAGCCGCTGTACCTCGGTTTCCAACGCGGCGATTTGCTCCGGGGTGCCGCTTCCCTGGCGGGCATCATCGAGCCGCGCGCGGAGAGGATCGAGCGTCTCGAACAGTTCTTGCAGCCCTTGCGGTCCCTGGCTGCGGTAGTGGGCCGCGGTTGCCTGGTCAGGCTCCACGGCATCGGCTTGGGGATTGGTGGCCTCGGCGGCTACAGCATCGGGGCGATCCTTTGCCCCCTGCCCTACCACGAACCCGGCCACCGCCAGGATCAGCACCAGCAGGCTAAGTCGGTAGGTACGCATGGCATCCTCCTTTGCAACAGCAGACTGGTTCAGCGCATCTGAGCGACACCGATGGGAATCGTAACGACTGAACCGTTGTCGAGGCGCAAAGGGTTTGTAACAAGACGGCGACAGCACAGCACCTCGCAACCGAACCTCTTCGTGGTACATTCGTTGCGGATTGATGCAGTTGCGAAAGACATTGCCGCGCGGGGCGGCAACAGGAGGGCCCACAGCGATGACAAGCAGTACACCTTCAGGCGGCAGCGGCGATACGCTATGGGGCCTGGCACCTCCGGCCGAGGTTCCGCCAGGACTGGAGAGCTTTCCCGTGTTGGTGGCGATTCCCGTGCAATGGGGCGACCAGGACGCCTTCGGCCATGTGAACAACACCGTGTTCTTCCGCTGGATCGAGTCCTCGCGGATTGCCTATTGCACGCGGGTAGGCTTGTATAGCGAGCCAGAGAGCGACGCGACGGGCGGTGGTTCCACGCCCTCAGCCTCGCCGCTCCAGACGATCAAGGCCGATCTGATTCTGGCTGCCGCTAGTTGCGATTACCGCAGCCCCGTGGTGTTCCCCGATACCGTCGTGGTCGGCGCACGTACCAGCCGCGTGGGCAACTCGAGCATCACCATGGAGCACGCCATCTACAGCATGGCACAGCAAAAGTTAGCTGCCGAAGGCAAGGCCACCATCGTGTACTACGACTACGCGGTGGGGCGTTCGCTGCGTCTGCCGGACCCAATTCGCCAGGCGATCGATGCGCTGGAAGGCCGGCCACTGAGCGGCTGATCAAAGGGCCGCTTCGAAAGAAACGTGCGCTTAGTAACGCGGACGCAGCCCGTGTAACTCCGCCAGCAGCGTACGCACTTCGTCGAGCAACAGCAGGCTGGGTTGGTGCTCGGGAGCGACGGCCAGCCCGGCCCGCACATGCCGCAGGGCTTCAACCGTGCGGCCCGAGCGCAGCTCGACCAGGGCCAGTTCGTGGAAGGCTTCCACATTGGGCGGCTGACGTTCGCAGGCGGCAGCCAGCAGAGGCCGGGCCACGTCCAGCTTGCCGAGCGACGATTGCACCCGGCCCGCCATGAGCAGTACGTCCTGCGGTTCCTCGCCTTGCGGGTAGCTTTCCAGCAGCACGTTGAGAGCGGCCGCGGCGGCGTGCAGATGTTGCGACCCAGCATCACTCAAAGCGTGCGACCAGTGCAGGCTGGCCACTTCGTGCAGTATCTCTCGGTCCTGTGGCAGCATGCCGAGTGCCCTGTGGTAGTCGGCCAAGGCCTGTGCCTGTTCGCCGCGGCGGCGATAGACCCGGGCTCGCATGGCCCAGGCTTCGCCCAGGCTTGGGTCCAAGTCGATGGCCCGCTGAGCAGATGCCAGGGCCGCGTTGACGGCGCCCGCTTCCAATTCGTAGCGGCAGCGGGCCAGGTGCAGCGTGGGATCGTCGGCGGCCAGATCGAGAGCCTGGTCGATTTGAGCCAACGCCTGCTGCCGCTTGCCGGCTTTCCACAGCGCGGCCGCATAATGGCGGCGCGCTTCGGGATCGACCGGGTACGAAACCACCGCCTCGCGCAGCAGCTTTTCGGCGTCGGGCGTCTGCCCTCGCTCCATCGCTCGCACGCCGCGCAGCGTAAGTTGCCGGGCACGCATCAGATCGGCAGGCACGGGGCCATCGCGGCGACCGAACAGGCAGCCCCCGTATAACAGCAGCACCAGCGCTGCTAGCAGCCAAATCAAACGACGCTGCCGCCCTGCTGGCGTTTTCCGTGGCCGCGCCTGCCGCGCACAACGCCGCACATGCTGCCAAGGCAGGCATGCAAGCAAGTGCTGAAAGCAGTCTGCAATCGGCGGCACGGCAGTTGGGGGTTACATGGTGATGTAGGCAGACAGTCGCCGCGGCCTCGGATTGCGGCGAGTCGATCCATAGGCAAATGCCGCAGGCAACACAAGGCCAGGGGATCACCGCCAAGCTAGCGGAGCAGGCCCAACTCGCCAGCCCGGGCGGCCATAGCGTCGATGACGAACTGAATGTGTTCGTCGAGGTCCACGCCCAAATCGGCCGCTCCTCGGATGATATCGTCGCGGTTCACGGCGGCGGCGAAGCCTTTCTGCTTCATTTTCTTTTTGACGCTCGAGGCCTTCATCCCGGCGATGCCTTCGGGCCGCACGAGCGCGGTCGCGGTGATGAAGCCCGCCAGCTCATCGCAAGCGTACAGCGTTTTGTCCAGACGCGAGACGCGTGGGCAATCCGTCAGGTAATCCGCGTGCGACTTGATGGCGTAGATCACGTCCTCGGGGTAGCCGTGCTCGGCCAGAATCGCCGCGCCTTGTAGCGGGTGGTCGGGCGGGTTAGGCCAGCGCTCGTAATCGAAGTCGTGCAGCAAGCCGGCAATGCCCCATTTCTCGATGTCTTCGCCAAACCGCTGAGCATACGCCCGCATGGCCGCTTCGACGGCCAGCATGTGTTTGCGCAGGCTGTCGCTTTGGGTGTACTGGCACATCAGGTCGAAGGCGGCTTGGCGATCCATGATGGCTCCTGCGACGTCGAGTAGTGACCAGTGGCGTTAACCGGGCCGGAATCCAACCGGCGGTTGTCAATTGAGTATAATGCGTTCCAGCCAGCGGTGCGTTCGCGCCGCGAGCGAGTAACCGTTCCGCCCAACGCATAACTTCTCGTGACGCACGATCCCAGCCATCTGCCGCCAAACGCCGCCGGGCCAGGACCCGCAGAGGACCAAGCCGCGCATGCTGCTACGGCGGGCGGTCGATACCGGGCCTGGGAGTCGTTCTGGGTGCGAGTGAGCCTGAAAGTCGGCTTGATGGTGGTGGCTACCGTCGCGATTTTCATGGTGCCGAAGATTGCCGGCCGCTCGTCAGGGCTTAGAACGAAGGCCGAGGTTCGCACCAAGTTGTGGCGGCAAGAACTGGTGGAGTCGGGCCGCGCAACCCGCGACACGGCGCCAACCGTTGACCGCACGCGCGACGTGGCGATTATCGCCGGACTGGTTACGACCGCGGGAGCAGTGGTAGCCGCCGCCGCGTACGTGGCCCTGCGGCCTCGGGGCGGCAACAGCCGAGATTCCGACAATTCCCTTCAAAGCGACCGCAACATACCCGATCATGGCAGCTCGTAGGCCGGGCCGTCGGCTTGCCGAGGTGTGCTTCTCTGATGTTTCCCATCCGCACGGCGCAGCGATATGAATCTAGCCGAAGATGTCTGGCCGGTACTGATCGTGGGTGGCCTGGCTGCCCTGGTGTTGGCAGTGGCTTTCCGGCAGACCGGGCAGCGAGGCTACGCCGTGGCCTCCGCCGTGGTGGTGCTGCTGACTCTCTTGGGCTGGTTGTTCGAATGGCTGGTGGTGACGGAGCGGGAACTTGTGGCGGATACCGTACACCTGGCCGCCGACCACCTGCGGGCTGATCGCGACGCTGAACTGATCGCGATGATCGCCTCGGATGCCGACGAACTGCGGACGCTGGCACAAACCTATCTGCCGCGGTTTGGCGAAGCCGAAGTGTCGATGAGCGATTTGAACGTCGAGATCAGCGACGCGGTTTCGCCGCCGCTGGCCACCGTCGAAACCTTCGGCCGGATCACGTTTACCCAGCCGGTGAGCAGCGATGCCATGTACAGCTCCGTCGGCCCGCTGCCGATGGTTATTCGGCTGCAGAAGTATGGCGACCAATGGCTATTGGTCGGCTTCCGCTGGGAACGCAATCCGCTAGGACGATCTCGCGGGCGTTAAGGCTTCCATGCTGCCAACCTGTCGGCCGCTTCTTACTCGCGGACGCGCTGCCGCACGCTGACGCCTAGCTGCGGGCGTTGCGCCCTCAATTGCTCTAGCGCGGCGGTGCTGGCCTGCGCGGCATCGAGCTGCACATAGCGCAGCGCCTCGAATGTGGCCAGAGTTTTTAAACCTGCGGGCGTTACGTTGCTGCCGGCCAGGTAGAGCATTTGCAGTCGCGACAGGCGAGCCAGGTTGGCCAAGCCGGCATCGCTCACCGGCGTGTACTGGAGCGACAGGCTTTCTAGCTCCGGCAGATCTGTAAGCTGCGCGAGGCCGGCATCGGTGATGGCGGTTCGGTCCAGCCGCAACGTGCGAATACCCCCACCGTCGAGCGCGGCCAGGGCATCGTCAGTGATTGACGATCCGCTCAAGTCCAGGCTGGTGACGTCGGGCAGGTGGAACGACCAGGGCGATAGCGCCGCCAGTTGTTCATCGTGGATTGCCGGGCCCGTCAGTTCCACGGCCACAATGACGCGGGTGGCCGGATTATCGTCGGCATAACGGATCTTACCGCCGACCTCAGTGATCAATCGCGCTGCCCGCTGTGGCGCGGTGGCAACGTAATACCAGATGCCAGCTGCCAGGCCGAGCACGGCAATCACCGCGGCAACGATCGCCAATAGCCGCCAGGTGATGAGCGGCGGCGGATGCAGTGCCCGGTCGATGCGCGGCGACGTGGTGAACGAGGGCAACTCGCCGCGGCCGCTGGATGGCTCGGTCATGGGCGTTTCCTGCGGTGCGGCCCGCGATTGCCACGCCTGCGCCCTGCCCTGCTTATTCAAGACGCTGCCGGGCTATGTAAGCCGGCTAGCGTTCTTACCGCTGCGCCTGGACCACGCGATCTGCTGCGGCAGCAGCGGCGGCGTTATCTTGCGGCAAGGCTTGGGCCGGAGCCTGGGCATTCGGGATTTCCTGCTCGGCTTCCACCGGGGTTAACACGGCGTCGGCCTGGTTCATCAGCGGGCCAGGGGCAATGCCGATCACCACCGTCAGCACGGCGGCAACCATGCCCGCCGCAAAGGCTGCCGAGCCGCCTTCCGCCTTGGGGGTTGCCCGGGCCGGCTTGAAGTACGCATGGCCAATAATCCGCAGATAGTAGGCTGCGGCGACGGCGGCGTTGAGCGCACCGACAATCACTAAAAACACGAACCAGTTGCCCAGCCCGGCCACCGAGGCATCCTGGGCCTCGCGCACCCCCAGGGCGGCGAAGAACACCTCGAACTTGCCCCAGAAGCCGGCCAGCGGCGGAATCCCCGCCAGGCTGAACATGAACACGCCCAGCATGATCCCAGACATGGGATGCGTGCGGCCCACGCCTTCCAGGTCGCTGATGTGCTCGATCGGCCGTTCGCGGCTACCCAGCCAGCTAAACACGGCAAAGGTGCCGATGGTGGCCAGCGAGTAAACCACCAGGTAGAACACGGCGGCGTCCACGCCGTTGAGCGCGCCGGGCGTACCCGTCTGGAGATTCACCGCAAACGCCGCGGCAATGCCGATCAGCATGTAACCGGCGTTGGCAATCGACGAGTAAGCGAACAGCCGCCGCAGGTTGTCTTGCCACAGGGCTAGCACGTTGCCTACGGTCATCGTTAGCAGGGCCAGAATCAAGGCCAGCCGCCAGCCGTAGGTTTCCAAGGTCGGCATCGCCAGGATGGCCACGCGAATCAGGGCCGCAAAACCGACCACCTTGGGGATGACGGCCAACATGGCCGCATTGCCGTTGGTGGTTCCCTGGTACACGTCCGGGGCGTAGAAGTGGAACGGCACGGCGGCGATGCGGAAGCCCAGCCCGGCAAACACCAGTACCAGGGCCAAACCGCCCAGGATCTGCCAACTGGCCTGGTCAGCCGCCTGGGCGCGGAGCGTTTCGGCAATGGTGGTCAACTGGGTGCTGCCGCTGATGCCGTACAAGAAGCTGAAGCCGTACAGCAGGGCCGCCGACGACAGGATGCTCAAGAAGAAATACTTGACCGCCGACTCCTGGCTGGCCGCATCATGCCGGCCCAGGTACAGCAGGATATAGGTGGGAATGGAAACGAGTTCCAAGCCCAGGAACAGCAGCACCAACTCGTCGCTGCCGGATACCAGCATCGTTCCGCACACCATGTAGAGCAGCATGGCGCAGATCTCGCCCGACTGCGCCGGATGCGTCGACCGGGCATAGATCATCAAGAACAGCAAGCCCAGGGCCAGCGAGGTATAGCGGAAGTAGATCGCCAGCGAGTCGGCGGCAACCGGACCCAGGTTCTGTGCTTGCGGCGTCTGACCGGCCAGCAGCAGTGCGGCTCCCACCAGCGATGCGCCGGCGAGCCACCACCAGGCGGTGCTGCCGCGCAGAAACGCCGCCAGTACCAGGATCAACGTCGCCGCGACGGCCACCACGGTTTCGGGCAGCAGCCACTGGACTACGGTTGGCGAGAGATAGATGTTTTCGTCCATTCCGGATCGATCAAGCTGTTGTTTGTGCGGTTGGTTGTATGGGGGGGCTGCGGGACGCTAATGCTTGGCTCTAGCGGGCAGTTTGCACCAGCAGCGCGTCTCCTGTCGGAGCGACTTCGTACAGCGACGTTGCCGGGGCTGGCTGCGTGGGATCGTACGAGGGCGCGGTGTCATCGTCCGGCGCGGCCGGTTGCGGCGGCGCGGCGTTCTCAGCCGGGGCAGCAGGAGCCGACGGCATGGCACGGTCTTCACCAGCGTTGGCCGGCTGCGCTGCCGCATCAGCCGGGCCAGCGCCGTCTTCCTGGGCAGTGGCCGTGGTCGGCTCGTAAGCCGTATCAACGTAGCCTTCCAGCCGCTGCGCGATCGGGTCGAGCGTGTCGCTCATCCGGTTCAAAAAGAACTCGGGGAACAAACCGATCCAGAAGATGAACACGCCCAGTGGAGCCAGGGCGGCCACCTCACGCAGCGACAGGTCGCGGACCGGTTCGTGGTGATGATGGTCGCCGGCATGTTCGTGCGTGGGCTCTTTCAGTTCGCCGAAGAACACCCGCTGTACCAGGTACAGCATGTACCAGGCACCCAGCACCACGCCGCTGACGGCCACCACGGCCATCACCCGCAGTTCGGGTGCAATGGCGCTGGTGTTGGTAAAGCCACGCTGGAACATGCCGGTCAGCAGCAATAGTTCGCCGGCAAAACCGTTCAGACCCGGCAGACCAATGCTGGAGAACGTAAACAGCAGCATGAAGAACGCCAGGATCGGCGTCCGCTTGGCCAGGCCGCCGTAGGCGCGGATCTCGCGGGTATGATACCGCTCGTAGATCATGCCCACGATGGCGAACAACCCACCGGTCGAAATGCCGTGGTTGATCATCTGCAGCACGCCGCCTTCCAGGCCCAGCTCATTGAGGGCGAAGATGCCCAGCATGCAAAAGCCCATATGGCTCACGCTGGAGTAGGCGATCAGCCGCTTCATATCGCTCTGGGCCAGGGCCACCAACGCCCCGTACACGATGCCTGCGGCTGAAAGCCCCAGAATCCAGGGCATGGCGGTGGCCGTGGCATCGGGCAGCATGGGCAGGCTGAACCGCACAAAGCCGTAGGTGCCGATCTTCAGCAGCACGCCGGCCAGCAGCACCGAACCGGCGGTCGGGGCCTGCACGTGCGCCAGCGGCAACCACGTATGCAGCGGGAACAGCGGCACCTTGATGGCAAAGCCGATGAACAGCGCGAGGAAGATCCAAAGCTGGATCGTGGGATCGATTGGGTTGTTGGCCAGGTACTGCTTCAGGGCGTAGATCGAGAACGTAAGCTGCCGCCCTTCCCCGGCCGGTTGGCCGAAGTACACCAGCAGCACGATCGCCAGCAGGCCCAGGAACGTGAGCACGCTGCCGGCTAAGGTGTACAGGAAGAACTTGATCGCCGCGTACTGCTTCTCCTCGTATCCCCAGATGCCGATCACAAAGAACAGTGGGATCAGCGTGAACTCAAAGAACACGTAGAACAGCAGAATATCGCGGGCGGCAAATACGCCGAGCATGCCCGTCTGCAACAACAGCAGCAGCGCGTAAAAGCCTGGCGCGTGGTCCTTAATCGACTCCCAACTGACCAGCACCGACGTAACCATCAGCAGACTGGTCAGGGCAAACATCCACAGGCTCAGGCCGTCCAGCCCGAACGAAAACCGGATGTCGAGGCCCGAGTTGAGCGAGCGCAACCAGGTGAAATCGCTTTCGGCGAATTCGTCGGGAGCGGCGGCTTGTGCGCTGTCGGCCCGATAGATGCCGCTGCGGTTATCGCCACCCGGCTCGTACTGGCTGACCAGCACGATCGAAAGCACGAACGTAATCAGCGTGACCACCAGGGCGATGGTGCGCGCAGGCTTGCGTCCCGCTTCCGGCATGGCCCAAAGCATGGCGGCGCCGACCAGCGGCAGAAAAATAATCACCAGCAACAGGGACGACATTCGCGCCTCACCACAACAAGCTACCGATCAATACCAACACGCCCAGCACCATGGCCAAGGCATAAAACTGCACCAGCCCGATTTGCAGCGGCCGCAGCAAGCTGCCAACCGCGCGGGGAATCCAGCCCATCAGGTTCACCAGGCCATCGACCAGCAACCGGTCGAGGAAGGCGAACAGGTAGGCCAGCACCCACAGCGGCCCGACGATCAGCACGTTGTAAAGCTGGTCGACGAAGAACTTGCCGTAGCTGAGCTGGTACAGATACAGCGAGCGGGCGACGGCCGTCAGCGAGTTCACCAACTGACCGCCCCGCAGGTACAACAGCGCCGCTAGGCCGATACCCAGCACGGCCACGACCGTGCTGGCCACCGCCACGCTCATGTGGAACTGCTCGGCAGGACCGGTGGCCCGGATGCCCGAGTACGAGAGCGACGGCGTGCGGCCCAACAACTCGGCAAAGGCGTGCCCCATGAAACCGGCTACCAGGGCCAGCACCGCCAGGATTACCAGCGGCACGGTCATCACCTTGGGCGACTCGTGGGCGTGGTGCCCGGCCTCGGGCGGGATCACTTCTTCGCCATAGAACGTGCGGAAGAACGCCCGGAAGGTATAGAACGCCGTGAGCATCGCGGCGAACGTACCCATCCAGTACAGCGCTTCATACAGCCAGTGGACGCCGCCGGGATGGCCTTCATGGACGGCACTGAGGATGGCGTCCTTGCTCCAGAAACCGGCAAACGGCAACAGACCGGCCAGGGCCAGCGAACCCGCCAGGAAAGTCCAATGGGTGTACGGCATCAGCCGCCGCAAGCCGCCGAAGTGCCGCATGTCGATCACGCCGCCCATGGCGTGCATCACGCTACCGGCGCCGAGGAACAACAGGGCCTTGAACGCGGCGTGAGTAAACAGGTGGAACATGCCGGCCGTGAAACCGGCCAGTGTGCAGGTACCCAGGGCCAGGAACATATAGCCCAACTGGCTAACGGTGGAGTACGCCAGCACCCGTTTGAGGTCGGTCTGGGTCACGGCAATGATCGCCGAGAAGAACGCGGTGAGGCCGCCGATCACGGCCACCACGTAAAACGCCGAGCCCGACTCCAAGAACAGCGGCGCCGTGCGGGCCACCAGGTACACGCCAGCCGTAACCATCGTGGCCGCGTGAATCAGGGCGCTAACGGGCGTGGGGCCTTCCATCGCGTCGGGCAACCACACGTGCAGCGGGAACTGGGCACTCTTACCGCAGGCCCCGGCAAACAGCAGCAAGCAGACCGCCAGCAGGATGCCTTGGCTGGGCTTGCCAGTTTCCGCATCGACGTCGGCGTAACCGTTGCTCAGGTAGTGCTGGCCCAGCACACCGTAAGCAGGTGTGCTGGCAGTTTCGGCTGCATCGGCCGTGGCTGCTTCTACCGCGGGCGCCGTAGCGACCGGGCGATCGTGGAAGTCGAGCGTGCCGAACGTGGTCCAGATCAGAAACACACCCAGCGTGAAGGCGAAGTCGCCCACGCGATTGACCATAAAGGCTTTCTTACCGGCCGCGGCGGCCTCAGGCTTCTGGAACCAGAACCCGATCAGCAGGTAACTGCAAACACCGACCGCTTCCCAGAACACGAACAGCAGCACGAAGTTGCTGACGCTCACCAGCATCGTCATCGAAAACACGAACAACGACACGTAGGTGAAGAACCGCCAGTAACCCGGATCGTCGTGCATGTAGCCAGCCGAATAGATGGCTACCAGCGTGGCGACAAAGGTCACCATCACTAGCATCAACGACGTGAGCGGGTCGGCCCGCAGGGCCACTTCGATGCGGAAGTCCGAGGTGCCCAGCGCCTGGCCGATATCGACCCAGGTCCACAGTACATGGACGCTTTCAAAGCCCACGGGCGCGCCGGCTTCATCGCTCGCCGGTTGCGACTGCTGGTTCACCTGCACCAGCAGCACGATGGCCAGCAGGCACGCGGTGCCCAGGGCCACGATGGTGGGCCAATGGCTTTGGTGCTTGAGTACGCGCTTGCCCAGCACGGCCGTCACCAGCGTAGCGGCCAGCGGCAGTGCGGGGATCAACGGCAGGATGGTAGGAATGTCAAACATGGGAGCGGTACGCCGTCTCCTCGGGGTCGAGTTCCGGCTGTACGCCGGCGGGAGTCAGATGCGGCCAACGATACTCTTCTTGCGGTTCAGGCTCGGGCGGCTCGACAAACTCCGGCTGGTTGTCTTCGCGGAGCGACTGCCACACGGCCACGTCGAGCTTGCCCGTCCGCTGGAATAACATCATCACCAGGGCCATCACGATCGCAGCTTCGCACGCGGCGACGGCGAGGATGAAGATCACCAGCATCTGGCCGCCCCAGTTGTCGTGGTACCGGCCCCAGCCGATGAGGCTGATCGACACGCCCTGGAGCATCATTTCGACGCAGAGGAACATCACGATCATGTTGCGGCGGCTGAGGAAACCCACCAGCCCCAGGCCAAACAGGATCGCGCCGACCACCAGGTAGTTCTGTAGCAGGTTGGTCTCAATCATGGATTTCCTCCGCGGCCGTCGGCCGTCGAAG
>Ga0182738_1007161_pt1 | contig 11393 bp, 8 predicted proteins | sample eDN5th30CBELigMG_FD_128876 | JGI IMG/M metagenome (GOLD analysis project Ga0182738, IMG submission 128876) | Enriched Miracle-Growth compost microbial communities from Emeryville, California, USA - eDNA 5th pass 30_C BE-Lig MG (version 2)... ...
GATCATCGGCCGCAGCCGCTCCTCCTGGAGCCCTGCCAGGGACATGGCGAACACATCGATGAAGTCCTTGTTGATCGGACGATCCATGGCGCCGGCCAAGCCTTCGAAATAGGCCACCACATCACTGCGATCGAGCTTGCCGAGCCGCGCCATCGCATGAAGCCCGCGCAGGCAGGCATCGCGAAGGAAGGGAGGCGCACTGGGGTTCTCGATGAACGCCTTCAACGGGCCGAGGTCGCTGCCGTCGTACGTGCGGGCGACGATGGCCGGCAGGTCCTCCGTGGTGATGTCCCCGAGCTGCTCGTCGGCGGCGATCGGATCTGCGGCGAGATAGGAAACGATCAACGGGAACGCCCGCGGCTCCTCCCACAGCGCCAGCAGATAGAGGGCGAACGTGTGCAGCCAATAGCCATGGCGCTCATCGGGCGTGGCCGCATTGCGCGCCCCGATCTCGGCCGGGCTGAGAGCCAACTCCGCGAGCAGGCGATCCTTGAACTCGTCCGACCGCACGATGGCTGTGGCCAGATCGATGCCGGGATTCACGCCCCGCTCCGGATAGGCCAGCGCCTGGATCACCTCGTCGACCGGCCGTTTCCCTGCCTCGCCCAGCAAATCGAGAAGCTGCTGACGCCCACTTTCCGCCTTTCCCATGGACACGTCTCCCGAGCGGTGGCGCCTTGGCGGACACCTCTAACACGATAGCGCACGCACCTCCGAGCCGATCCGCTGTGCAATGGCGTCCGGCCATCCTTCTCAACCGGCCGCATTGCCTCGCGTCAACGACTGAATTAACAAACGCCATGGACACCGTTCTCATCATCGACTTCGGCAGCCAAGTCACGCAGCTCATCGCTCGCCGCGTGCGCGAGGCCGGCGCCTATTCGGAAATCGTGCCTTTCAACAAGGCGGAGGAAGCTCGCGAGCGCTTGAAACCGAAGGCCGTGATCCTCTCCGGAGGTCCCGCCAGCGTGACCGAGATGGGCACGCCCAGGGCGCCCGACTGGGTTTTCAAGTCCGACCTGCCGGTGCTCGGCATCTGCTACGGCGAGCAGACCATGGTCGCGCAGATGGGGGGCGAGGTCGAAGCCGGTCATCACCGCGAGTTCGGCCGCGCCGAAATCGAGGTGGTGGACGATTGCCCGCTCTTCGAGGGCGTCTGGACGAAGGGCGAACGCGATACCGTCTGGATGAGCCACGGCGATCGCGTCACACGACTACCCCCGGGCTTCCGCGTCGTGGCGATCTCGCAAGGCGCACCGTTTGCGGCCATCGCCGATGCGGAAGGTCGGCATTTCGCCGTGCAGTTCCATCCCGAGGTCGCTCATACGCCGCGCGGCGGCGCGCTCATTCGCAACTTCGTGCGCAAGGTTTCGGGCCTGCCCGGCGATTGGTCCATGCACCACTTCCGCTCGAGCGAGATCGAGAAGATCCGAGCCCAAGTCGGCAAATCGCAGGTCATCTGCGGACTGTCGGGCGGCGTCGACAGCGCGGTTGCCGCCGTGCTCGTTCACGAAGCGATCGGCGATCAGCTCACCTGCATCTTCGTCGACCACGGCCTCATGCGCCAGAACGAGGCAGAGGAGGTCGTGCGTCTGTTCCGGGGCACGTACAATATCCCGCTGGTCCATGTGGACGCCTCCGACCGCTTCCTCGGCGAGCTTGCCGGCGTCACGGACCCGGAACGAAAGCGCAAGACGATCGGCCGCCTCTTCATCGAGGTCTTCGAGGCGGAAGCGAAGAAAATCGGCGGCGCGGAGTTCCTGGTCCAGGGCACGCTCTATCCGGACGTCATCGAAAGCGTTTCGTTCACCGGCGGCCCATCTGTGACGATCAAATCGCATCACAATGTCGGCGGCCTGCCGGAGCGCATGAACCTGAAACTGGTCGAGCCGCTACGCGAGCTGTTCAAGGACGAGGTGCGCGCGCTCGGACGTGAGCTCGGTCTTCCCGAGGCGTTCGTCGGCCGCCATCCGTTTCCGGGCCCGGGCCTCGCGATCCGCTGCCCCGGCGAGATCACGCAGGAAAAGCTGGACATTCTACGCAAGGCCGACACGATCTATCTTGAGGAGATCCGCAAGGCCGGGCTTTATGACGAGATCTGGCAGGCGTTTGCGGTTCTACTGCCCGTCCGGACCGTCGGCGTGATGGGCGACAGCCGCACCTACGATCACGTTTGCGCGCTGCGCGCCGTCACCTCGACCGACGGCATGACGGCTGACTTCTATCCCTTCCCGCACGACGTGCTTGGCCGCATCGCTACTCGCATCGTCAACGAGGTGAAAGGCATCAACCGCGTCGTCTACGACATCACCTCAAAACCCCCCGGCACAATCGAGTGGGAGTGAGGAGACCGGATACTACCGCATCCCAACTCTGAAGGGACGTTTCCGGATATGGGCGAATATCAATACTACGAATTTCAGGCGATCGATCGGCCTCTCGATAATGCCGCCCAACAAGCCTTGCGATCGATTTCGTCGCGGGCGCGGATCACTGCGACGAGCTTCACCAACCACTACGAGTGGGGCGATCTCAAGGGTGACCCACGCAAGCTCATGGAGCAATGGTTTGACCTCCATCTTTATCTCGCGAATTGGGGCATGCGGCGGCTGGCAATGAAGGTGCCGACGCGTTTTCTGAAGCGTGCGGACACTACCCCGTTTCTCCGCGAGCTCGATTGGGTTGAGGTGTGGACCTCCGGCGACAATGTGATCGTCGATATTCACCGCAGTGAGGAGGAGCCCGGCGGCGACTGGGATGATGGTTCTCGCTGGCTCGCAATGCTTGCACCGCTGCGCGCTGATGTGATTTCAGGCGATCTCAGGCTGTTCTATCTCCTGTGGCTGACGGCGGTACAGGACGAATTGGTTTCCGATAACGAAATCGAGCCGCTGCCGGGCATAGCCCCGATGAATGAAGCGCTCGAAGCCTTCGCGAAGTTCTTCGATATTGATCGCGGCTTGGTGAAAGCGGCTGCCGAAACCGGCGCGGACGATGTGACGATATCCAAAGACTCGCTGAGTGAGGCGCTCGCGGCCATCCCCGAGGAAGAAAAGACACAGATCTTACTGCGCCTTGTTGAAGGCAACGTCCATGTTGCCGCTGAGCTCAAGAGCAGAATCCGCAATGAACGTCCGTCGCCTTGCGTCCCGCATCGCACGGTAGGGGCATTGCGGGCGCGAGCGCGGGAGATCCGGGAAGCGGAAGAGCGCGCGGAGGCCGAGCGCCGAGAGGCGGAACGGCGCCGCAGAGCGAAAGAAGCAGAAAGAGCGCTTCGCGCCCGGCTCAACGTCCTCAAGCAGCGCGGCACTAGTGTTTGGCGCGAGATCGAGCAGGAAATCGAGCGCCGCAATGCGTCCGGCTATGACAAGGCGGCAAGTCTGCTCTCCGACCTGCAGGCGTTGGCCATCGAAGAAGGAGGCCGAGACGAATTCGCCCGTCGTTTGGCCTCGATCCGTACGCGGCACCAAAAGAAGGGGAAATTCATCGAGCGGCTGCGAGGATTGACGGTACGTTGATGAAGGAATCGACCGGAGGGCATAGTATCCACCGGCAATCCCGTGAGGACGAGGCGCAGGCATGCCGAGACCAAAGAAAAAATGGGTTTGGGTCAAGCCATTGACCGAGGCGGATAAGGCTGCCATCGCAGTCGTGTGCGAGCGCTTTATTGCCGATACGCTCAACCCGCGCTTTCTACCGTCCATCCGACGGAACTCAATTACGCCGTCGACATCTTGGGAAAATGGCGGGGCAACAAATACAGTTTCATCACCCGCTATCGTTCCGGCTTCCTTGAGAATCTCGGCGAGGAGTTCAACTCCGCCTTCACGCGCTTCGATCATGTGGAGGAGCATCTCGTCGAGAATCGCTTCGACGTGATGTGGCGCCGCCATACCGGACAGTGGCTCCGCCACCATATCGCCGTCACCCTGGAGGAGGCACTGCATCTCGTTTCGACAGACGAGCTACTGAAGCCCTTGGGTTGAATTGCGAAGTCTGCTGCACGAGGCATTGCTTGCTCATGCACGATCTCAAATGGTCAGCCGCCGAGAAGAAGATCGCGCGTCGCGCCTACGAGGCGGCACGGGAACGGGCGCTGGCGGGAGTCATGGCCGAATTCAAAGCGAAGGCAGCCGCGGCGGTGACATCATCCGATATGTGGGATGTCGAAGACTATCTGCGCCAGCACCGCGCGGAATTCGATGAAATGTTCGATTATCGCTATTCCCGTCTGCCTTTTGTTTTCGCTTGGCTTATCCGCGGCGGTCATTTGGATGAAGCATGGCTTGCCGGGCTGTCAGAAGAAAAATTGTCGGTCATTCGAAGCCTGCGGTCGCTTAACGTGTCGGACAGCAGCCGCACTTGACTGCCGACCCGGTGCATCCGGCGCCTACCCCGCGCCGATCAGCGACAGCCACTCGTCCTCGGTCAGAACCTTGACGCCGAATTCCTGTGCCTTCGTCAGCTTTGAACCCGCGTCCGCTCCTGCAATCACATAGTCCGTCTTCTTCGAGACCGAGCTGGAGACCTTGGCACCGAGACGTTCGGCCTGGGCCTTCGCTTCGTTACGGTTGAGGCGTTCGAGTGTGCCGGTGAAAACGACGGTCTTCCCGGTCACGGCCGACTGCGTTGTTGCCGGCCGCTCGAAAGGCAACACTTGGATTTGTGCAAGAAGAGCCGCGAGCACGTCTCTGTTGTGGGGTTCCCGAAAGAAATCGACCAGCGCATCGGTCGCAACAACACCGACACCGGATAGCGAAGCGAGGTCGGTATAGCCGTCGCCCGCCATCTGCTGAGCAGCCTCGCGGGCGGCGAAAACAAGCGCATGCGCGTCTTCGGCAAAGGCCTCGGCAATAGCCGCCGCAGCCTTGGCCGGAGCCAGCTTTGCGGCAGTCATTCGCTCTCCAAGCGAGCGTTCGTCAAGAAGGTCGGCCTGACCGAGCAGCCTGTCGCCGCCGGCCAAAGCAAGCGCCTTCACGGCCGCCTCGGCTGTCTTCTGGCCAACGCCCGGCAGGCCATGGAAGCGCCGCCATGCAGGACCCGGCGCATCCGCGATGGCCTTCTCGATCGCGGCGTGGAAGGCATCCCAGGTGAGAAATGCCTTAGCAAGATCGCGCGCTGTGGTCTCCCCGATGTGGCGGATGCCGAGCGCGAAAAGGAACCGCTCGAGAGGAATCTTGCGTCGCGCTTCGATCGCCTTGAACAGGTTGTCGACCGACTTCGCGCCGAAACCCTTGCGCTTGCTGAGTGGCGCGTCATTCGCGCGATCGCGCGCTTCGAGCGTGAAGATATCTGCTGGCGACTTGATCAGGCCCTCGTCAAAGAACAGCGCGATCCGCTCCTCGCCCAGCCCTTCGATGTCGAACGCATTCCGTGAAACGAAATGGCGCAGACGTTCCCGCGCTTGGGCGGGACACACGAGGCCACCCGTGCAACGGCGCACGACATCGGCCTCTCCCGTAGCCTCGTCGACGTCCCTCTCGGCCGCCGATCCACAAACGGGGCAGACGTGCGGGAATGCAAATGGAACCGCAGTCTCAGGTCGACGGTCGAGCACGATACCGAGTACCTGCGGGATAACGTCTCCGGCACGTTGAACGAGAACGGTATCGCCGATGCGCACATCGAGCCGGGCAATCTCATCCTCGTTGTGGAGCGTCGCGTTCGAAACCACCACGCCGCCGACCGTGACCGGACGCAACTTCGCGACAGGCGTCAGCGCACCGGTACGCCCCACTTGAATCTCAATTCCCTCCAGTATCGTATCCGCCTGCTGAGCCGGAAACTTGTGGGCGATCGCCCAACGCGGGCTTCGCGAGACGAATCCGAGCCGCTCCTGCAAGTCCAGGCGATCCACCTTGTAGACCACACCGTCGATGTCGTAGCCGAGAGTAGCGCGCTGCTCGGCAATATCGCGATAGTAGGCCAGCAGTTCCTCGACCGACGCGCACGTACGCATCAGCGGATTGGTCGGCAGGCCCCAGTCGCGATACGCCGCGACGACACCCGTCTGCGTCTCCGCCGGCAGCGAGGAAGCGAAGCCCCAGGCGTAGGCGAAGAATCGCAAGGGACGGCGCGCCGTAATATTCGCATCGAGTTGGCGCAGCGAGCCGGCCGCGGCGTTGCGCGGATTGGCGAACACCTTGTCGCCCGCGGCTTCCTGCTCGGCGTTGAGACGGCGGAAATCGTCGTGGCCAAGATAGATCTCGCCGCGGATCTCGATCCGATCGGGAATGCGCTTGCCTTTCAGACGGTGCGGGATCTGCTTGATCGTACTTACGTTGGCGGTGACGTTTTCGCCCACGGCACCGTCGCCGCGCGTCGCAGCTTCCATCAGCCGGCCATCGTCGTAGCGGAGCGAAATCGACAGTCCGTCAATCTTAGGCTCGGCCGTGATGGCGAGTTGCTCATTTGCTTGCAGGTTGAGAAAACGGCGGACCCGCGCGACGAAGTCGGCGACATCGCTTTCGGCGAACGCATTGCCAAGCGAGAGCATCGGCACGCGATGACGGATTTTGCCGAAGGCGACGGCTGGCGCGGCCCCCACGCGACGCGAAGGGCTGTCGGACCGAACCAGAGCGGGAAATCGCTGCTCTATCGCCAAGTTACGCCGGACGAGCGCGTCATACGCCGCGTCCGAGATCTCGGGCGCGTCCTTGGCATGATAAAGCTCGTCGTGATGGGCAATTTCGGCGGCCAAGCGGGCAAGTTCCGCCTCCGCTTCGACCGACGAGAGATCCTCGGGAGCCTTATCCGCGAGGGGAATGGATTTTGCGCTCATGCCGGGATATTGCCGCAACTACGAAATCGTTGCCACTCCAGCGAAACAACCGAGCGCTGGCCGCGGCCAGGGCTCAATCATGGTCAGTATTGGCGCCAACGGGACGTGCCGCTCATTCCAGCGACATCAGCCCCATGCGCCGCGGCGTGCGATTGGTGCTCGCCGTCGGCACATCGACCGCAGGCTCACGCTCGGGCGGAAGCGGCTCAAGCACGGGGTTACCGGAGGGCGCCGGCTGCTGGGCAGCCGGTTGAGCGTTCGGCGCCGCAGGCTTAGCGCCGCCCGGTGCAATCTTCTTCCACTGCCGCGCAATCCAGCTTCCTTCCGAATGCTGCGGCTTCACGCCCTGCTTCTGCAACAGAGCATACGAATTCTTGTACCACTTCGAGTTCGGGTAGTTGTAGCCGAGTACAGCGGCCGCCGATTGCGCCTCGGGAATGATACCCAGCGCTACGTTCGCCTCGACCAGCCGGTGCAGCGCCTCCTCGATATGCTGTGTCGTCTGATACTCGGAAACGACCGTCTTGAAGCGGTTAATGGCCGCCACATACTGCCCTTTGCGCAAATAGTACCGACCCACGTTCATCTCGGATGCAGCGAGTGAATCTTCACAGATCCGCACCCGGTTCTCCGCCTGTCGCGCATACTGGCTCTCGGGGTAGCGCGAAATCAGCACCTTCAATTCCTTCAGTGCCTGGCGTGACGCCGCCTGATCGTGTGCGGGGTCCTTGATCTGATCGAAGTAGGACGATGCAATGACGTGGTGTGCGAGAGCGGCATCCTTCGATCCCGGATGCAGCGTCGTGAAGCGACGCGCCGAGGCGACTGCTTCAGGATATTTCGCTGCCTTGTAATAGGAGTACGCTGCCATCACCATCGCGCGCCGAGCCTCCGGTGCGTAAGGATGATCGCGATCAAGCTCTTCGAAGCGCTTCGCGGCTTCTTCGTAGTTGTGCTTGGTCAGGAAGGCGTCGGCCTCTGCGTACATCTTGCCCGGCGGGTCGGGATTGAGCGCCTTCGTCATATCCGTGGACGACGCACATCCTGCCAACGCGGCCGCAACGACAAGCGCGCACACCGACCGGGTGCAGCGATTTCTCGACATCGTCCGAAATGCCATCATGATGCCCTTGTGCCCCAGGCCGTCCCGAGCCTGTCCCCGCGTTAGCGACCACCGATCGCTGGCGATCCCATTCTTGGATCTTCCATCTGCGCTCGTGATCGTCTCCGCTCCCGCACTGATGATCGAACGTTACCGCGTCACGAATGAGGCCGAACGACGATCGCAGGAGGAGAATTCTTGCCGTCCAGATCAGTGGACCATCGCATCGACTTGATTCGGTGATCACCTACCTCTGCTAGCACGCGGCTTTCGCACGCTCAAACACGCGGCCCGATCCGCGGGTAGGTTTTGCACTCGATGCACCGGCACACGCAGCACCGGTGCTTAGCGAATCGTCATCGGAGAACGGTAAGCGTCTGATTCGCGAGATTTTCAGGGGCTCTCAGCCGCATACCCGAGATTGGGCCAAGCGAATGCACGATCGAGTGCCGCAACATCGCGAACACGCGGCGCCTCAACCAGTGTCCACGCATCGGGATCGGCAAAAAGCGCCTGCAACACCATGGCATTGAGACGGTGTCCACCGCGCACCGAACGGAACGCGCACAGAAGCGGCAATCCCGCGAGCGTCAGATCCCCAACCGCATCCAGCATCTTGTGGCGCACGAACTCTTGCGGATAGCGCAGACCTTCGGGGTTGATAACGCGATCCTCACCGATGGCGACCGTGTTCTCGAGAGACGCACCGAGGGCTAGGCCGGACTTCCAAAGCCGCTCGACATCGCTCATGAAGCCGAATGTGCGAGCGCGCGAGACCTCGTTGCGGTAATTGCCCGGATTGAGATCGAGGCTCATCCGCTGGCGACCGATAACGGGGCTCGGGAAATCGATCTCGACATCGAGATGGAAGCTGGAGTGCGGGGCGATCTCGCCGAAGGCTTCGCCTTCCGTCACCTTTGTATGCTTCAAGACTTTGATGAACTTGCGGGGTGCGGACAATTCGCGAATGCCGGCTTCGTCGATGGCAGCCACGAACGGGGCCGCACTGCCGTCCATGATGGGAACTTCGCGACTGTCGATCTCGATGAAGCAGTTGTCGATCGAAAGGCCACGCAGAGCCGAAAGCAGATGCTCAACCGTGGAAACGGTAACGCCGCGCTCGTCGCCGATCACGGTACACAGGGTAAGGTTCTTGACCGCGGCGTGGCTGGCGGCGATCTCGGCTGCCACCCGCCCTCGCTTCATCACGTGAAATCTGAGGCCTGCATCTGCCGGCGCTGGATGTAGCGTGACAGATGCAGGAGCCCCACTGTGCACCCCCGCGCCGACGACCGTAACCTCGCGAACAAGCGTCGTCTGGCGAGCGCCGATGAATCGCTTCGACATTATGCGCCGTCCCTCGATCCCCTGCGGCCACAGAGCACCCCAAATTACGCTCTGCGAAACCGTCCCCTGGACCTGCCGCCGCGTGTTTTTGCTCGAGAAGTGATCGACCTTTTCGGATCGACCCCACCACTTCCGGGCGATTCGGCCTGTCCTCTTGATGTGACAGTACGGACTTGAATCGCAGTCGCCAAATCACGCTTTCTTACGTTGTGTTACCTAACGCGCCCGAAGATGCACCGATCGGCGCTATCTATTGTTTCGGCACAAAAATAGCGCCTCCGGTGCAGCTCGAAACGAGGCTCCGAAAGCGCAATTTTGCTCACTGACGAATCGACTTCTTCGCTGTTCCTATCATGCGCTGCAACAATCCGCCACGACCGCGTTGATCGTCGGTTGGCGACGCCTCCGAGGGGAAGCCCTCGAATGCGCCAGTCCCGGCATCAGGTTGCCCCGTTTTGGCGCGATATTCACGCTGACCGACAGGTGGGAACTCATCGAGACTTGGAACGCGCCGCGACGAGGGACGCCGCACGTCGAGGGGTGCAGCCGGTGCAAAAGGCGCGGCTGGTTCGGACGGTGCCGTTTCCCCCGGCGTTGCCGGCCTCGCTGCCGAGGGCGTTTCACTGCCCGGTGGGCGTGCCTCCTCGATGACGACATTGTTCGGGCTGCGCCAGAGCTCGCGCGGCTCCGATGCTGAGGCAGGTTGCCCGGGATGAGCATCGGCGTGTGCCGCTTCGGGTTGCTTCGGACGCGGGTGTGCTGGCCGCGCAGGGGGAGGTGTCGCTCCAGGACGCGACGCCGACGGGCTACCCGGAAGCGGCGGCATGCCCGGTGGCACGGCCGACGGACGCAACGGCGGCACTTGCAGTGTCTGGCCTGCAGGCGCTGCAAACGGCGGTCTCACGCTCGCCTGGCCTGCCAAGCCCGAGGCCACGATGGCGACGCGGATATTTTCGCCGAGTTGCTCGTCGAACGCCGCTCCCACGATGATGTTCGCTTCGGGGTCGACCTCCTGCCGTACCCGGCTGGCCGCCTCGTCCACTTCGAACAACGTCATGTCGTGGCCACCGATGATGGACAGCAGCACCCCCTTCGCGCCCTTCAGCGTCACCTCGTCAAGCAACGGATTGGAGATCGCCGCCTCGGCCGCGCGAAACGCGCGGCGCTCGCCTGTCGCCTCGCCTGTTCCCATCATCGCCGTGCCCATGCCGCCCATCACGGTGCGCACGTCCGCGAAATCCAGATTGATGAGCCCGTCCTTGACGATCAGGTCGACGATGCAGGCGACACCCGAATAGAGCACCTGATCCGCGAGCACGAAGGCTTCGGCAAAGGTGGTCTTCTCTGTGGCAACGCGAAACAGGTTCTGATTGGGAATGACGATGAGCGTGTCGACGTATTTGCGCAGCTCCGCGATACCGGCTTCCGCTATGCGCAGACGGCGGCTTCCCTCGAACTGAAACGGCTTGGTGACAATACCGACCGTCAGGATGCCGAGGTCTCGAGCCGCACGTGCGATCACGCCCGCAGCGCCCGTTCCAGTGCCGCCGCCCATGCCCGCAGCAATGAACACCATGTGCGCGCCCGCGATACAGCCGCGGATGTCCTCGATCGCCTCCTCGGCCGCCGCCTCGCCGATCTCCGGCTTGGATCCCGCGCCGAGGCCCTCCGTCAGATTGACGCCGAGCTGGATACGTCTCTCGGCGCTGGAGGTGACGAGCGCCTGCGCGTCCGTGTTCGCGGCGACATACTCGACCCCCTCGAGACCGGAGGTGATCATATTATTGATGGCATTGCCTCCGGCTCCGCCAACGCCGATCACAACGATACGAGGCTTCAGCTCGGTCAGTTTCGGCAACTCGCGATTGGTGCTCATCTGAACGTCGCCCTTCGGTCTTTAAGCCTTGTGTTCAAGTGCCTCATCCGGCTTGCGATTGCGCCACCGGCGTAGATCTAAAAGCTTTCTCTGATCCAACGATGTACTCGGTCGATGTAGCCACGTTCGCGGCGGCGGCTGTCGCTGCCCCCAAGTCCACCGGTCACAGCCTGCGGCTGCCCGCCAACGGTGACGAGCCCGAGCACTGTCGAGAACGCCGGAGTGCACATGCTGAGCAGCATTCGCCCGATGGGTTGCGGCCGTCCGACACGCACCGTAGCGCCGAA
>Ga0182738_1007162_pt1 | contig 11393 bp, 7 predicted proteins | sample eDN5th30CBELigMG_FD_128876 | JGI IMG/M metagenome (GOLD analysis project Ga0182738, IMG submission 128876) | Enriched Miracle-Growth compost microbial communities from Emeryville, California, USA - eDNA 5th pass 30_C BE-Lig MG (version 2)... ...
ACAATCAATCCCTCAAACAGATTCCCGAATCGCCCTTCTTTTTTCAACTCACCCCATTTGACTCGTCGCCTTTTTTTTATCGCTTCGTTCAGGTCTGCATCGAGTCGGACAGGAGCGATTTTTCGCTCCCGCTCCGTGAGCCGAAGGTTGGCTTTCCCCTTGGAAGGTATAGCGTGTGACTGCGAGCAGGGTCAATGGTCGGCACGAGTGGCCATCTATCGACGTCACCACCTCGCTGGTCCAATACCTGGGATCGGAAACAATGGCGATCTTGAGAAACCTCGTCGTCTACCGGTTCAAACGGCTGGGCCCCCAGTACACGGCGGCTGTGACACGGCAGAGCGCATGCCCTCCGGTCGTATCGCTCGAAGTTCGGTCATGCCCGACTTGGGAATGAACCGGCTCTGCGAGTCGATCACCCTGGCTTGCCGCAAGTCTCTGGAGTTTTTATAGTGATGGCTAGGCACGCCAATCCCGAGCGCGGTCGTTTCGATCGGTCGCGCGCGAAGATGCGACTGCTCGGCCTGTACTGCGAGACGGCTCCGGCTGGCCAACTTGGGAGATCGACAACGGATGTTTTGCCGGGGAGCCGAAATCGCCGATGGAGTCGGCCTCGAATCAGATCAACGTCACGGTCCTGGGATCAACGGGCTCGGTCGGCCGAAGTGCCCTGAGTGTGATCGAGCATGACGCCGGCGCGCGCCTGCGGGTCCGAGGACTCGGTGCGCACGCGAGCTGGCAATTACTCGTTGAGCAGGCACGAACCCACCGCCCACGCTACATCGCCCTGGCCGATCCGAACGCGGCGGCCTGTGTCAACGGCGAACTCAACCATCTGAACGTGGAAGTCCTGGCCGGCCCGGAAGGTTTGGTCAAGATGGCCCAGGATCCGGAAACCGACCGGGTCCTTAGCGCGATCGTGGGCGCGGCGGGGCTGGAGAGTACCTGGGCCGCGCTCGAGATGGGGAAGATCGTCGCCCTGGCGAACAAGGAAACGCTTGTGGTGGGTGGCCCCCTGGTTACGGAGCTGGCCCAACGCCGGGGCGGAACGTTATTGCCCGTGGATAGCGAGCATTCCGCGATCTTCCAGGCCCTGCGTGCTGGGCAAGGACGCGAAGTTCGCCGGGTGATTCTGACCTCCTCGGGTGGACCCTTCCGCGGCCGTTCCGCCCGTGAGCTGGCTAGCGTTACCATTGATCAGGCGATGGACCATCCCACCTGGAAGATGGGTCCTAAAATCTCGATCGACTCGGCGACCTTGATGAACAAGGCGCTTGAAGTGATCGAAGCAAGATGGATGTTCAACCTCGAACCCGATCAGATCGAAGTCGTGGTCCACCCCGAATCGGTGGTCCACTCCATGGTTGAGTTCGTGGATGGCAGTGTCATCGCCCAACTCTCTCCCCCTGACATGAGGCTTCCGATCCAGTACGCGCTCAATTATCCGGAACGGGTGCCTGGGCCTTGCCCCTTGCTCGACTTGACGAACGCGTTCGCGTTGACGTTCGAGCCCCCCGACCGGGAGACCTTTCCCGCGCTTGAGCTAGGATTTGAGGTCATGCGTCGCGGTGGGACCGCCGGCGCGGCGTTGAACGGTGCGAATGAAGCCGCCGTGGCCCGATTTCTGAGTGGCGAGATCAAGTTCCTCGACATCCCCCGCGCTTGCCGTGCAGCGCTCGAACATCACCCATTCAATCCCAGGCCTACCCTCGACGAACTTTGGGTTGTCGATGCCTGGGCCCGGCAGGAGGTAAGACGTTGGAGAGCCTGACGCCCTTTTTTAACATACTGAAGGTTGCTCTCGGACTCGGATTCGTGATCTTCCTTCACGAGCTCGGGCACTTCCTCCTAGCCAAATGGAACGGGGTCAAGGTTGAGAAGTTCTCCATCGGCTTCGGACCAACCCTGCTAGGGTTCCGCCGAGGGGAGACCGAATACGTCCTGGCCGCCATCCCCTTGGGTGGCTACGTGAAAATGCTCGGCGAGAACCCCGAGGACGCGGAGAGCAAGACAACCGACCCCCGTGCCTATCCCAACAAATCCGTCGGCGCACGCATGGCGATCATCTCCGCTGGCGTGATCATGAACGTCATCCTCGGGCTGATCTGCTTCGTGTATGCCTACGGCCGAGGAATTGATCAAAAGCCCGCGATCATCGGCATGGTTTTGCCCGGTTCCCCCGCCTATGAAGCCGGGCTCCGTGCTGGCGACGAGATCGTGGCGATCGACGGCCGACGCGACGTGACCTACAGCACGATGATGCTGAAAGTCTCTCTGAGCAAGGCGGGGCAGAAACTTCGATTCGATGTGGACCGACCTGGCCATGAAAAGCCGGTCACGATCGAAATCGAGCCGAAACGGGAGGAAGACGAGGACGTTCCCAGGATCGGCGTGTTGAGCGTCGAAGGGATGGAGGTAGCCGATACCAAGTACCGCCAGGCAGTGGGCCGAACCACGAAGACGACACTGAAAGAACTGGGCCTTGAGCCGGGCGATGTCCTCGTTTCCATGGGACCGGAAGGAACTGAACCAGCGAAAATCAAGGACGCGAACGAACTCCACCAGATCTTTGCCACCCACCGAGCCGTTCCGCTGGTTTTGGTCTTCGAGCGGCCGGCGAAAACGGGCGAGAAGAGTGCGGCCGGTCCCAAGGAAATCAAGGTTGTGGTTCCACCCAATCCCGTGGTGGACCTGGGATTTGAATCGGTGATGGGTCCCATCGCCAGCATCCAAGCGAACTCCATCGCGGAGAAAGCGGGTTTTCAAGTCGGCGACCTGGTCACCAAGGTGGATGGGAACACCGATCTCAACCCGTTGCGACTGGCTGAATACTGCTTCGACCGCGCCGGGAAGCCCGTTACGTTTGAAGTCGAGCGCAAGGGGAAAGACAAAGGAACCGACATGGTTCAAATCGAAGTCATTCCCGATAACTCGTTCTACACGCTCGACTTCTATGCTCCAGGGCCGGTTGGAATCCCTGGTCTCGGGCTAGCCTACCAACTCAAGCCCAAGGTTTCCCGCCTCGAAGGCGGGAGCAAGGCCGAGTCGGTTCTCAAAGTTGGTGATGAAATCACTTCGATTCAGCTCTTTCCCAAGAATGCGGAACTCGCGGCACGGTCTGAAGCGATCAAACTTGTGCCCGGGAGCTCAGAGTGGCCTACCCTTCTTTCCGAGATCCAATCCGTTCCCGTGAATAAGGTCGAGTTGGTCGTCGGAAAGGCGGCCAAGCCGATTGAGCTCACTCCCTCCCCGCGCGAGGAGTGGTACAACCCTTGGCGAGGCCTCAGCTTTCTTCCCTTGGTACGGAAGCTCCCTCCGCAAACGGTTCAAGCGGCCCTGAAACGCGGTTTGGACGATACAATCGACAATATCCTCCAGATGTACGCCACGCTTCGAAGCCTGTTCCAGAACCGCATTAGTCCCAAGGTTCTGGGCGGCCCGATCATGATCGCGAACGTGGCTTACTCACAGGCGGATACGGGCCTAACTCAGCTCGTCCACTTTCTTGGGATCCTGAGTATCAACCTGGCTGTACTCAACTTCTTACCGATTCCCCCGCTCGACGGTGGCCAGATGGTCTTCCTGATCGCGGAGAAGGTGCGAGGGAAGCCCTTGCCGGACTCCGCGATGATTGCCGGGAGCTGGCTCGGTATCGTGATGTTGCTCGGCTTGATGATGTATGTGATGTACCAGGACATCTATCGATTCTTCCTCCAATGATGGGTCCCGCACACGCGGCAACGAAGAGCTGGGAGCATCCAGCGGAGGCCTGAACGTGGTCTGGGAACGGGTGAGCGTCGACAGAGAATCGGGACTCACCTTGCACGGAGGGCCCGCGCTGAACACCATCAGCGCGTGGCTCGAGTCAGGTGGGCGGGTTGAAGATTCTTTTGAGGTCCAAGGAATAGGACCAGCCGACCTCGTTGCGGTCCTGCTCCACCTCGCGGTCGGAGCAGGGGACCCGCTCGAGTCTCCCCCGCTGGTCCAGTCAGGCCCACCACTCCCCTGGCTCCTCTCGAGCTTGTCGGAGTCAAGCTGGAAGGTTCTCTTGCCCTCCACGCCAAGGCCCCTTCGACTCTCCTTGCTTTCGGGACTCCTCCAGATTCATGACTTCTGGGAAGAAAGTCATGAGGCGGCTCAGCAGGCCGATGACCTCGGCGAGAAACTATTCGCCCCCTACTGGCACGGTATCGCTCACCGTCGAGAGCCCGACCCCTGGAACGCGGGTTACTGGTTTCGCAGGGTAGGGGGGCACCCCTTGTTCGCTGATCTCAGCACATTGGTACAAACTCAGTTTGAACCCCTCGAGTTGAAGACCCTCCCCCCTCAACTTCTTCAGGGGGGTCGCTGGGATCCCTACGCCTTCGTCGACTATTGCACGAAAGCCCAGACACAGCCTACCGAGGAACATCTCGCTCGATCCCTCCAACGACTTGAGTTGATCACACTTCTCAATCAAACCGCTCTTGCCGCTGGCTTAAATTGACGTAATGGGACTTGCCAAGAGCGTTCGTTCCTTCACATCACCCCCCTCCATGCAAGCCCTTCACGAAGGTTTCATACCTCCTCTTCGGTGCATTTTGAGCGCTCAGTCAACCTGAGCAAACTGGGCTTGCGCTCATTTTTCGATCGCCTTAAGCCCTTATTTTGGTGGAAGATACGTGCGTCGTCCCGAAAAAGCCGATTGGGTCGTGGACCGGCATCGGAATGAGCCGCTTATCCCTTCCACACGTCTCAATCTGATTTGACGGTATGCAACTCTGAAATTTTTGGCGAGATTTCCGTCACAGATCTTCATGCGTGGTTCATGTTTGTGGCATTGAGGGTGACCACGCCAATTCCGTGAAACTGGCTAGATAAGTTGTTATCCCATGGAGTTTCGTAAATTCTTGTGAATTTCGTTCGTTGGCAAGACACTTCAGGAAGTCTCGTCCTAGGGTTCTTACGAGACAGAAATGTTCGGACCTTGCCTCGGCGACTTCCCTGATCCTCACGGCAACGTTTCTTACACCGCTTCAAATTTTGATCGGTCAAGTCCTCGCGATCTCTCCTGTTGATTTTCAATGGGTCGAGAATCGAAGGGTCGCTGTTGCTTTGAGCAAACGGTCGCGCCAGTAAGTCTGCATTGATTGATCGCACGCGTCGTCGATTCTTCAGGTCATGGAAGACCCAGGATTGCACCTTGGGCTCAACCATGAGATCGCCTCTTCGCCGTCGAACGTTTCTCGAAATCGGTCAGCTTGAGAGCCGTTGTTTGCTGGCGGGGTCACCTGTCGGACAATGGATTGGACAGGACGGTTCCGACGTCGTGGGAACCAGCCAAGGTGGTCCGCCGAACCTCGTTCAAGACATGCATTTCAGCGTGTCGAACCTGCCGGTGGACCGAGCGGTCTTGAAGGCGGTGGTTTACGGATACGGCGGTGGGCAGTGGCAATACAACACGGGTTCAGGCGGATATCCCGTGGGCTGGGTACAGGCGGCAGGCTCCTCCTCCGCCGACTTTTATCTTGAACCCTACATGGTTGAGACTGGTCGGCAGTTCACCGTGTACCTGGAATACGGAGATCGCACCAGCTCGGTTTTCACGATCCAGGGAGGGGCGGCTGATCCGAACCTCTGGGTTGCTGGAACCCGGGTCGACGCGACCTGGAGTGGGCAACTCGGGCTCGACCTCACGGGGCCAGATGCCGGGGTTGGTCCGGACGGACTGGTCGATGTCCAGCTTGCTCTGTCGAACTTGATCCCAGGCCTGGGTATCGTATCGATTGATGTGGCGACAGCCTCGGGACTGAAATGGAGCTATGGGCAAAATCCAGGTCGAAACGCGAACGCCGAGCTCGTCCGCGCGGGGAACCAATCAACAACTGCCTATCTCTACCTAAATCCAGCAGACGGCATGGCAAACCAGGAGTTGACGGTATCGGTTCGCTATTCCAACGGAAAAACGAATCAGACCACGCTTCTGGCGGGAATTCCCGACCTCTCCTACCATACAAACCAGTCCGAAGCGCCCGGCATTCAGTGGGGATTGATCTCGGGCCAGTGGAATGGCCAGGATGGACTCGACCTAACCGGAACGGGAGACGTCCACATCAGCCTGGCCGGGCTGCCAGTTGACCGCTCGGTGATCTCCGTTACACTCACGAACGTCACGAGCACGAGCTGGATCTATTTGAGCGGAGGGGGTTCCCCAACTTCGGTCGACCCGTATGCACGCGAACTGGCATTCCGAAGGGCGACCACCGACCTCAGCCGGGCCGACCTGACCTTTCAGCCGATGCGTAACGAATCGGGCTCGGCTCTGACTTTGCGTCTCCTTCTGGATGATGGAACAAATCAACTGGTTCGTGTAACCGGTGGAGAGGTGGATCTCGGCCTCCTCGGGGTAAAGCCGGACCAAAGTGAGGTCGTCGCTCGCCCGGGCGACTCAATCGCCGACTATCTCCAGCAGGCTTACGGGACAATTCACCTCACCGCGGGCACTTATCTGCTTGATCGTCCGCTGTCGATCACCCGCCCGGTCTCGATCAGCGCGGATTCCGGCGTAACGTTGCTCTTCAATCAGCCTGCCGACGCAACGCCTTGGACAACCGCGATCAATATCGCCTGCGGGAACGTCTCGCTCGATGGCTTCGCGGTTCGTTTTGATGGCCCCGTTCGCTGGACAACGCATATCAACACGGGCCCTTCGATTATTGGGAATTCAGATCAGCTTGTCGCTGGCTACAAGACGCCTCCGGTCAACATTCGCCTGACCCACCTCGACTTGGAAGTACCAGCGCCTTCGAGTACATGGGAGGAAGCCCCTCGGGTCATCTGGATGGCGGGCGCATCGAATGGCGTGATCGCCAATAATATCCTCCGGGGGGGGCCCACCGAGTTCTACAGTGGTCCCTGGCAGATCACCGGCAACCGATACCTCGGCACACTTCCCAACACCTTCTCCGCCGCCGCGTTCGCGGGTCACTTCACGCGTGACCTAACACTCGCCAATAACACCGTGGAACCGGTTGGCCCATCGGGCAAGACCTGGCGATTCCTGGTCCTCACCGAGATGGGTTACAACGACGTTGTTCGTGATAACTTCGTCCGAGGAATCGGGCCGATGGACAACGACGCCATCCCACATCCGAACGCGCCTGAGCTCATCTTGACCGAGGCCTACCACATCAAGTTTGAGGGGGATCTGCGTTCGGTTTCGAGCGACGGATGGGTGGTCCAGATCCCTCCGCCGCAGGGATCCGCCCCTCGCGTGGGCGATGTGGTTTCGGTGCTGAACGGACCCGAGGCGGGGCAATATCGGCGGATTACGCAGGTCCTCAATTCCACAAGCTTTGTGCTGGACGCCCCCATCTCACTCACGAACCGGTCGATCTCGATCTCCTCGGGGTTCGTCAACGAGCGATTCCTGCAGAATACCATTGATGCCCGAGGGAGTTCGATCTCGATTGGCTTCGTGATGGTCGGAAACAATTTTGGAACCCAGATCGTTGGCAATCACCTGTCCGGCGGGTCGCTCGGACTTAAGTTAACCGCCGCGCCGAGCGAGTCCCCGGTGATGTGGGGCTGGACGCACGCTCCCTACCTTGGCGGGGTGGTGGCCGGAAATACCTTTGAAGACGTCGCGCGGGCGGGCGACCTGGACGTTGAGCTGAGCGAATATATCAAGCGAAGCATTGACCGTACTTACATGACGATCTCACTCACGGACAACACCATTGTTTGGAGTGACGCGTTCCTTGCTCAACGAGCTCAGGCCGGTCTTGGACTTCCCGAAACCTTCCGGGTTGGCAACCCAGAGTTGAGCGAGCCCGAAAGCCTGGAGTTAACCGCGAGCGGCAACGCCTTCCAGGGACCAGCGAACCTGGGCAACGCGATCACCTGGAAGATCTACGCGGCCTTGTATAACAATCAAGCATCAGTCAATCAGGAAGTCGCTCTACCCGAGCAAATCATTCTAATCGCGCCCGAGGGAATCACGCTCGTTAACGACAGCGGGGTGAGCGACCACGACCAAATCACGAATGACGCGCGGATTCGATTCATCCCGTTTGTAATCAGCCTTTATTATGAATATAGCCTCACGGGTCAGGAAGGTTCCTTCCTGCCAGTGACTTCTTTCGATGGGTTTCTACCAGACCAGCTCGCTCAAGGCGCCAACACGGTCTCAATTCGAGCGGTTGACTCGCGAGGGAATCGAGGTCCTAGCAGCCAGTTCACGTTCGAGTTTGATAACGTTGCCCCGATTACAGTCAGTAACCTGATCGCGAAACCAACGGGAGAAGTTGACTTCGACCCCACGGGACTCGACGACTTGTATGAGTATTGGGTTGATGACTCGGAAACGCGCTATCTCCTCGCACGCTCCACCGCGTTCACTCTACCAGAAGCCTTACGCGAGTCCCAGTCGATCAGCGTTCATGCGATCGACCTCGCGGGCAATGCCGGGCTCAGCTCGACGGTCTACCTGGATCACACGACAAACCCTGATCCAGAGCCCAATCCTAAACCAGAACCAGAACCAGGACCAAACCCCAGGCCCCAGCCCGAACCACCTGCGGATCCCACGCCGGAGTTCCCCTCAATTCCGGATCCAGATCCGTTGCCTGCGCCCGTTCCACAGCCTGGAACTCCGCCCCAGGTCCCCTTGCCTTCACCCCCGTCCGTGATCGGTAACGGAGAGTTGCCAGGGATCGATCCTCTGCCCGACACTCCACCCGATCCTTCGACCGAAACGCCAACCTGGATGACTCCGCGAATGCTCCAGGCGCAACGTCGTCGGGCCCGGCTTCTCCGAGCCCAGCAACTTGCTCGACGTAAGGCACCGATGTTGAGGCCCTTGTCGATGCGGCGACGGATCGATCGTCTTGCACTGTCCGCGCCCTTGCAGGTTGCTCAACAGCCAGAGGCATCAGCGGTGAAGTTTCACCCCCAAGGGATGGAGGCAATCGGCCTGAGGCGACTGGCGTGGAACAGGGCGCGAACCGAGAACTGATCCCACGAGTGGGATGAGTGGTCAGTCAAACTGGTCTGTCATGCGATGGAAAACGAGCGGTAGGCAAGCCTATCGCTCGTTCAAGATCTTCTGCGTGATCTCTCGCTCACAAACCTTACACCACTTCCACCGGCTTTCGCCGATCAGCTCATCGAGATGAGTCTTCGCATGGCGAATCGTGCGAAACCAAAAGGCCGATTCTGCTTCGCTAATCTTATCAAGTTTTGCACAACGCGCAAAATGAAGCAGGTTTGTGCCCGCCTTGATGGCCTTCTTCTTGGTCTCACTGACGGGGATGATACCGTGAAAGATGAACCCTACCGCCTCCAACCGAGCCTCTTCAAGGTCGTCCGCCGCTTCGAGAGGGCGAATCGCCGCTTGTTCCTGAGTGGACATAGTTTGTCCCCGTTCGCAACACCTTGGCGCATCGTAGATTACGAGTTCCAATGTATCTGATTCCTCGGTTCCTGACAAGGCCGAGCTCACGGTTCGAGCGAAGATCATGGTTGTTGGGATTTCACGGATCGGATTAAGCTTGAACGTCGAGCTGACCGATGACGCGTGCCCAAGAGAGTTGGGGATGAAAATCCATTGATCCGTGAAACTGTAAGCCACCTGCGCGATTTACCGCGCTATCGGCAGATTCTGTCGACGCTCGTTCGATACGGATATCAGGACGTGGTCGCCGCGCTTCATCTCGAGGGCCTGGTCCGTCCGTTTGAACGCGTCGCGCTGGGTGACGAAGTTCCTCCGCAAGATCGCGCCCGCCGATTGCGCCTCGTCTGCGAAGATCTGGGGCCGACCTTCGTCAAGCTGGGACAGGTGCTGAGCACGCGTCCCGACCTCCTGCCCGAGGCCTACACGACGGAGCTGGCGTCTCTCAGGGATGATGTTCGTCCCTTCTCCTTCGCGGAGGCCGAGCTCATTCTCAAGCAAGAGTTCGAGCGTCCCATTCTCGAAGTCTTCCAACGAGTCGATCCAGTTCCTGTTGCCTCCGCCTCGATCTCCCAGGTCCACAAAGCCAGGACGCACGACGGCCGAAACATCGCGCTGAAAATCAGAAGGCCCGGAATCGAGAAGGTGGTCCATGCCGACCTGGACATCTTAAAAAACCTGGCTCAACTCGCCGAACGAAGGCTTCCGTTCCTCGCCCCGTACGCCCCAGTCTCTCTCGTTCGCGAATTTGAACGCACCTTGAAGCGAGAGCTCGATTTCTCCGTGGAAGCCCGAACGATTCAGCGCTGCCAACTTCAGTTCAAGGACGACCCCACGACTCACATTCCTTACATCCTTCCCGAGTATTCCACCGAGCGCGTCCTGGCGATGGAATTCGTCGAAGGCGTGGGAGTCGTTGACGTGGAAGGGCTCAGTCGAATCGGGGTCGATCGAAAGCAAGTCGCCGTCCGAGGTGCTCGAATCTTATTGATCCAGATCTTCGAGTTCGGTTTTTTCCACGCCGATCCTCATCCTGGGAACCTGCGTGTTCTTCCAGGCGGAATCATCGTTCCACTTGATTATGGGATGTTCGGTCAGCTCGACGCGCGCACGCGCGAGCGGATCGCCGACCTGTTGACCGGACTGCTCGCCCAGGATCCGGACCGGGTCATCCGCGCACTCAATGCCCTGGAAATTCGTGGACACCAAGTGGATAACCGCGCACTCCGACGCGATGTCGCTGAGCTGGTCGCCACGTATTCCAACCTGACGCTCGATTCACTCGACCTCACCGACCTACTCCGCGAGTTGATCGTCTTCATCCGCAACCACGACCTCCATATCCCCCCCGACCTGGTTCTCTTGATTCGATCGCTTGTCACGATTGAAGGAGTCGGCCGCTCGCTGGATCCTCACTTTGATATCGCTGGACATCTCTATCCCTTTATACGCAACCTTGCGTTGAAGCGCTATCGGCCGAGTCGGATTCTAGGAACCACGATCCGAACGGCCGAGGATCTGAGGCGCATTGCGATGCTCCTTCCAGACGTCCTCGGTCAATCCCTCGAGTCGATCAAACGGGGTGAGCTGACCGTTCATTTCGATCTCCAGCATTTCGAGAATTTGGTGCGGCAACTCACGCGTGCCAGCAACGTCTTGACCGTGGGTATCGTGCTGGCGGGGCTGCTCGTTGGCTCGGCGATCGTGCTCCACGTCGGGGCGACGACGCTCGCTTATGCGGGATTCACGCTCGCTGGCGTGATCGGCGTCGTGCTCCTTTGGGCGCTCGCTCGTCCCTGACCTCCAAGGTTCTCGCTCTTTCGTGAAGCGGGCCGAGCGCAACAATCGGGTAGGAGGGGGCCTCGCGGCCCCCGTCCTCCCACACCACCGGACGTACTCATCGTATCCGGCGGTTTCTTTCAGGCTTGTAACGTCGCGTACCGTTGGACGAGGTTCACCAGAC
>Ga0182738_1007163_pt1 | contig 11391 bp, 10 predicted proteins | sample eDN5th30CBELigMG_FD_128876 | JGI IMG/M metagenome (GOLD analysis project Ga0182738, IMG submission 128876) | Enriched Miracle-Growth compost microbial communities from Emeryville, California, USA - eDNA 5th pass 30_C BE-Lig MG (version 2)... ...
GCCAAGGGCTGGAAGATGTTCCAGAATCTGGTGAGCTATATGCGTCGCCGCCTCGACAGCCATGGCTATCAGGAAGTGAACGCGCCGCAGGTGCTGGACAAGTCGCTTTGGGAAACTTCTGGCCACTGGGGCTGGTATCGCGACAACATGTTCAAGGTGACTGTCGCCGGTGACGAGACCGACGACGATCGCGTCTTTGCGCTGAAGCCGATGAACTGCCCCGGCCATGTGATGATCTTCAAGCATGGCCTCAAGTCCTATCGCGACCTGCCGATCAAGCTTGCGGAATTCGGCAATGTGCACCGCTACGAGCCTTCGGGCGCGTTGCACGGCCTGATGCGCGTGCGCGGCTTTACGCAGGACGATGCACACATCTTCTGCACCGAAGAGCAGATGGCTGCGGAATGCCTGCGCATCAATGACCTGATCCTGTCGGTCTACAAGGATTTCGGTTTTGAAGAGATCACCATCAAGCTGTCGACCCGTCCTGAAAAGCGCGTCGGCTCGGATGAACTCTGGGATCGTGCAGAAAGCGTGATGATGTCGGTGCTGCAAAAGATCCAGCAGCAGTCGAACAACATCAAGACCGGCATTCTGCCGGGCGAGGGCGCTTTCTACGGTCCGAAGTTTGAGTATACGCTGAAGGACGCCATCGGCCGTGAATGGCAGTGCGGCACCACGCAGGTGGACTTCAACCTGCCGGAACGCTTTGGCGCCTTCTATATCGACAAGGATTCGGAAAAGCGCCAGCCGGTGATGATCCACCGCGCAATCTGCGGTTCGATGGAACGCTTCCTTGGCATCCTGATTGAAAATTTCGCCGGTCACATGCCTTTGTGGTTTGCTCCAGTGCAGGTTGTCGTCGCCACGATCACCTCGGATGCCGACGAATATGCAGCGCAGGCCGCAGCCAAGCTGAAAGCCGCTGGACTGCAGGTTGCGACCGATCTGCGCAACGAGAAGATCAACTACAAGGTTCGTGAGCATTCCTTGCAGAAGGTTCCGGTGATCCTCGTCTGCGGCAAGCGCGAAGCCGAAGAAAACACGGTCAATATGCGCCGTCTTGGTTCGCGGGATCAGGAATCCATGACGCTTGATGAAGCCATCGCACGGCTGGTGGAAGAGGCGACCCCGCCCGATCTGCTCCGCCTCAAGAACGGTGGCTAACACAATAAAAAGGCCGCGCAATGCGCGGCCTTTTGCTTTTGCAGATAGCTTAAGTTCAATCCATGCTGTCTTGAACAGATTCGGATTCGCCATTGGCGACGACTTCAACCTCTTCATTCTTGCCGGAAGAAACCTTGAAATCCCGCTGGTAGATGCGGTCCTTGTTCTTGGCGACGGCAACATAATCGCCTTCGATAAGTACCATCGATGAATAAGCGCCAGCGCTTTCACGCACCACATCGCCGGAAGCATTCAGGATGGACCAGGACGTATCGGCAAGTGCCTCGCCACCGCGCTCGCGCACAAGCTTCAACGTCACTTCCGCGGCGCGATGCTGGACAGTCGCTTCGGTCAGCTTTCCCGCTTCCACACGGATATCGGCCCGAATGGTGGCGTTCGCCGTGCCATAGTTGGAAACAACGTGATAAGTGCCGCTGTTGAGGCGAATGACCGTGTTCGGCTTGACGTCAGGCACGATCAGCGAACGATCACTATTGTCTTCGTCGGCATAGATAGAAAACCGCAGGAGATCATCATTGATCTTGCCACCATCGGGCAGAATCGCGCTGAGCTTCATTCCACCTGCGTCGAGCATCATTATTTCATGACGGGTCGCATTGCCGACGGTAATCCGCTTGGTGGCTCCGGCACGCCCATAGGCCACATGCACCAGATAGCTGCCCTCCGGCAGATTGAACACGGCGCTACCGCCCTGTGCGCTTGCGATGAGCGGCAATTGACCATCAGCTCCGACGTCAGGCGAAAATACGCGCCATACGAGACCTGTCGGAATATCACCGCCACTTTCACTCAGCCGCGCCTTGAGATCGAGTTCACGCGTCTGGATAAGCGGATTGTTCTCGGGGCTGGACGGAGAGGCGTAAGTGTTCAACGTCGGGAGATTGAGCGGCGGCGGCGGTAGGTCCGGCAGGCCGGTCGTTGTGGTCTGCAACTGTGGGATATTTGTCTGCGGATCAAGGTCCTGAGCCATGGATGGCACTGTACTGACGGCAAGCAAAATCGCTGTTACAAACGATCCACCGCGCAGGGCATTTTTTCTCTTTGGATAAAACAGGTTCAAGCGATCCGACATGCAGTATTTTTGAGCCTATGCGGGTGGCGAATTCAAGGCCAAATTGCTTCCGGCACACGCATTTTTCGAACTTCCTGCAATTAAGCCATCCCCGAATTTTGACTTTACAGTTCGGATGCAACGGGCGAGAAGAAGCAGCTCCCGAATAAGTGGAGCAAGATAAGCAGCATTTTAATAACGAGGTTCCCGTGGCCCATCCGGTGTTTGATTTTCTGGCGCAGCGCAGCTCCACCCCGATTTCGGCGATTTCCGAGCCAGCACCCGAGGGCGAGGAACTTGCAGCCTTGCTGAAAGTTGCAGCACGTGTGCCTGATCACGGACGCCTGACGCCCTGGCGTTTCATCCTGTATCGCGGTGATGCACGGCTGAAAGTCGGCGAGTATCTTGCTCAGCGTGCTGAAGAGATCGAAGGTCCGATGCCAGAAGGGCGGAAGGAAAAAGAGCTGACACGTTTTTCGCGCGCGCCGCTCGTTGTCGGCGTGGTGTCATCGCCCGTCGCGCACGAACGCATTCCGGAATGGGAACAGTTCCTTTCGGCGGGTGCTGTCGCGATGAACCTATGCACGGCTGCCAGCGCGCTTGGATATGCCAGCAACTGGATTACAAACTGGTATTCAGATGATGCACCCGCCCGCGCTTTTCTGGGGCTGGCACCCAATGAACGTGTTGCCGGATTCGTCCATATCGGAACGGCAGCAAACAAGATGCCGGAACGCCCGAGAGCCGATATGGACAAGATCGTGACTGAATATTCCGGTCCATGGACGCAAGCTTAGAGTCGACTCCAACAAGACTTGCTAATCAACGGATAAACATATGTTTTATGAACCAAGGGAAGGGCACCCGCTGCCCCATAATCCGTTCAAGGCAATCGTCGCCCCGCGCCCCATTGGCTGGATCGGGACGCAGTCGAAAGAGGGCGCCGTCAATCTCGCGCCCTACTCTTTCTTCAACGCGATCTGCGACACGCCGCCGATGGTTATGTTTTCATCGAGCGGCGCAAAGGACAGCGTTTCGTTCATTGAGGAAACCGGCGAGTTCACCGCAAATCTGGTGAGTGATCATCTGAGAACACAGATGAATGCCTCATCCGTCAATGCGCCTCGCGGGATCAGCGAGTTTGAATATGCCGGGCTAACCAGAGCGCCAAGCAGGCTTATTGCGGCCCCACGCGTCAGGGAAGCTTATGCCGCTCTTGAATGCGTTGCTGTGGAAATCAAGCGATTGCAGGACAAGGAGGGCAGGCCGACCGACAATTACATGGTGATCGGTGAGGTTGTCGGCGTGCATATAGATGAACAGGTCCTGACCGACGGTCTCATCGATATCGCGAAAGCCAGACCTGTCAGCAGGCTCGGTTATATGGATTTCGCAACAACGGAAAGCGTCTATCAGATGTTCCGCCCAAAATGGGAAGATGAGAAATAGGCCGATTGAGCACTCCAGCAAAAATGTGAAACAGTTTTGCGTCCGGAAATGCGTAAAAACAAACAGTTAGAGGCCCTTTTTCTTGGCTTCGCCCCAGATCGCTTCCATTTCATCGAGGGTCGCGGCATCAAGACCGCTTCCGGTTTCACCAAGCGTCTTTTCGATGAAATGAAACCGCCGCTTGAATTTCTCATTGGCGGCGACGAGTGCAGTTTCAGCATCGATTTCGAGATGGCGGCCAAGATTGACCATGGCAAACAACAGGTCGCCGTATTCTTCTTCGACATCCGCACGTTCCTTTGCCGCCATAGCTTCCTTCAGCTCTGCGGTTTCCTCGGCGATCTTATCGAGGATCGGCGCTGCCTCAGACCAGTCGAAGCCGACTTTCGCGGCTTTCTGCTGGAGCTTCAGCGCACGCAGCAGGGCAGGGAACGCTTGTGGAATATCGTCCAGAAAGCCATTCTTCTCGGTCGTTTCCAGCCCGAGTTTTGAGCGTCGTTCAGCCCGCTCGGCCTTCTCTTCCGCCTTGATGCGATTCCACGAGCCCTTGGCCATGCCGGCACTTCTGGCTTCAGCCTCGCCAAAGACATGTGGATGCCGCCTGATCATCTTATGCGTGATGGCTTCCACGACATCACCGAATGCAAAGCTGCCCTGTTCTTCGGCCATGCGTGAATGGAACACCACTTGCAACAGCAGATCGCCAAGCTCTTCGCGCAGATCGTCCATATCGTTACGCTCTATAGCATCGAGGACTTCGTAAGTTTCCTCAAGCGTATAGGGCATGATGGATTCGAAACTCTGCTCCACATCCCACGGACAGCCGGTTTCAGGATCGCGGAGCGCTGCCATGATTTCCAGAAGGCGATCAATATTGCGGGATGGTTTCATCATCGCTCCGTCAAACTTGGCTGATCTACTGCAACCATTCAAGAGAATCGCACCTGATGGCTTGAAGTCTGTTACTGATTTTGCATAGTCAGCCGGGGATCGCACATCGGGGCGGTATGTTCAACAAGCGGATACATAAACGATGACAATTCTTGTGACTGGCGGCGCTGGCTATATCGGCTCGCACACCTGTGTTCAACTCATCGAGGCAGGTCACGACGTCGTAGTAGTCGACAATTTTGACAACAGCCACCCGGAAGCCCTGCATCGCATCGAAAAGATTACCGGGCGCGCACCGCGCCGGGAAGCAGGTGATATAAGAGATCGCGCCTTTCTGGAACAGGTGATCCGGCATCACAAATGCACCGCTGTCATTCACTTTGCAGGTCTGAAAGCCGTTGGAGAATCAAGCGAAAAGCCGATGCTCTATTACGATTGCAATGTGGTCGGCACGCTCCGCCTGCTGCAAGCGATGGAAGCAACCGGCGTCAAGACTTTGGTTTTCAGCTCATCGGCCACGGTCTATGGCGATCCGCAGAAATTGCCGATCACCGAAGATCAGCCGCTAACGGCAACAAACCCGTACGGCCGCACCAAGCTTGTCATCGAGGACATGCTTCGCGATATTTATAACGGCGACAAGAGCTGGAAAATCGCCATCCTGCGTTATTTCAACCCGGTCGGCGCGCATGAGAGTGGCCTGATCGGCGAAGATCCAAAGGGCATTCCGAACAATCTGATGCCAATTATCGCGCAGGTCGCCACCGGTCGTCGTGAGAAACTAAATGTCTGGGGCAATGATTATCCGACGCCTGACGGCACCGGTGTTCGCGACTATATCCATGTGGTGGATCTGGCTGCCGGTCACCTGAAAGCACTCAAGAAACTCGATGAACCGCAGTGCTTTTCGGTCAATCTCGGTACGGGGCAGGGCTATAGCGTTCTCGACGTGGTAAAGGCATTCGAGCATGTTTCGAACCGCGAGATCAAATACGAGATTGCACCGCGCCGCCCGGGTGATGTAGCGGAATGCTATGCCGATCCGAGTTTTGCCCGTGACTTCCTCGGCTGGTCTGCTGAGAAGAACCTGCGCGAAATGTGCCAGGATATGTGGCACTGGCAATCGAAAAATCCCAACGGCTACGAGTAAACCGAACCGGGCTGAAATGGCTTGCTGTTCGAGGTCTTATCTCGAAAGTGTGAGTCATTTCCCGACATCCGAGGGATTGCAACTCCTTCCGAGAGGTTTATGAACGGACATAAGCTCGGTAGCCCTATCACTCAAGCAGGCGTTGCGTTCCGCCATGCCTGCAAGATTGGACGATATAATGCGCTTTCTGCCTGACAAATTCACCAGCATGCTGATCGTGACCATCCTGATTGCATCTGTGCTTCCCGTCCGCGGTGAATTTGCAGACTGGTTTGCGATGGCGACGAAATTTGCGGTTGGGCTTTTGTTCTTCCTGCATGGCGCCCGGCTCTCGCGCGAGGCTGTGGTCGCAGGCATAACGCACTGGAGACTGCATCTGGCAGTCCTTTCGTCGACGTTCATCCTGTTTCCGATCCTCGGTCTGGCAGCAGGCTGGACCATTCCCGGCTTGTCACAGTCGGCTTTCTATACAGGCATCCTCTTTCTTTGTGTGTTGCCTTCGACGGTCCAGTCGTCCATCGCCTTTACCTCGATTGCGGGCGGCAATGTCTCAGCCGCAATCGTGTCGGCGTCAGCATCGAACATTTTCGGCATGTTTCTCACGCCGCTTCTGGTTGGCCTGTTATTCGCTGTCAAAGGCGGCGGCGGAATATCGATCGACGCACTGGAATCCATTCTGCTGCAACTGCTCGCACCATTCGTGCTCGGACAGATTCTACAGCCATGGATCGGCAATTTCATGCGCCGCCACAACAAGGGACTCGGCTTTGTTGATCGCGGCTCCATCCTGATGGTGGTTTATCTGGCCTTCAGCGAAGCTGTGGTCGAAGGCCTTTGGCGCACCGTTTCGTGGGACGATCTCGGCATGATGGTGGGCGTCAACATCGTCCTGCTGGTCGCCGTGCTACTCGCCACCTGGTACGGCAGCAAGTTGCTCGGTTTCAATCGCCCAGACCGCATCACGATCATGTTCTGCGGATCGAAAAAGAGCCTCGCCAGCGGTGCACCGATGGCCAGCGCGATTTTTGCCGGTGCGAATGTCGGTAGCATTGTTCTACCCTTGATGCTCTTTCACCAGATTCAGCTTATGGCTTGCGCCGTGATCGCGCGAAAGCTTGGCGATCATAGGGAACACGACGAGCGCGTTACTGCCGCTGCGGAGTAGGGGCTCTGCAAGTCTGTCCCGGTTATTTTTCGGGGAACAGGAAGGTAGTTACAAAGCGGGCTCCCCATTTGGGACCGTCCGATGGTGCTTCGGCATAATATCGCGCGGACACGCCAATGCTGACCCGTTGTTCTCCAAACTTGAAGACCTTCGATATGCCAGCGTTTATTGGCACGGTCCACTGTTCTGAAGTCCAGTCATAGGATGTTTCCGATGATAAGTTCAGTGCTGTCGTATCGGGAAATGTATAGGTAAGAAATGGCTGGAGAAAGCTCTGGCTTAGGGCATCGCGGTCGTTGTGCCCGGCATATGACCATATATGGTTGGCCAACGCGCCATAGGTCCAGCCGCCTTGTTGTTTAAGAATGACACCGGCAGGGCCTGCGCCCCATTTTCCAGTTCCAAGCTCGCTATTGGTTGCGGTTGGCCACAAGAATACCGGACCGACACCCCAGGTTATGCCGTCTACAGACTGGGCAGGCGAAAAGAAGAAGCTCTGTTCTGTATCGCTCAGTCCGAAACGATTATCGAAACCGGCCGCTGGAGCCTGTTGGTAAACGATCGGAACTATCGTGCGGACAATGAGGTTCCAGTCCTCATTCAGAGAAAATGGAACAACCGGCTGAATGTTGAGTGTGTATCGGTAAGAGTCCCTAGGGCCAAAACAGCAATCGTAATTACTCTGGAATGGTACGCTTATGAGGCTGGAAATGGGATTGGCCAGCTTCCTGGCCAGTTCCTGGTCCGCATCGGCATATGCGTGGGTAATGCCTGCCGCCATAGCGCCTAAAAAGACAAATGGTTTCAAATTTGAACTGCGCATCTGAGCCTCATTATGGGAAATAACACTCGAATTAAATTGCCATAAGAATCATATTAATTAATCGCCAGGACAGTTATTTTCCTTTTAATACTTTATATATTCACAGTTATAATAATAATATTAGAGATATCTACTAAAGATACAAAAGAAATAATCGTCCCACGCGGCGCTTGCGGGAACAAGGGGATCGGCGTAGGAGAGCGAGCAGGGGACTACTCTCGTATTGCGGGTTTCTGGCCCTCATATCGAATATGTTTTAACGAGATTTGCGCGGTTGTTGCGCTGTCTTTGCACATGTGCCTGTGCAAGACCGGAAAGGCAGATATCATTGGCTGAAGACGACAAACCGGCTTTCGATCAGGAAGCGCTTGCAGAAGCCTATAACCGTGCGCTCGCGCTGGAAAAAGCCGGCGATTTCGATGCTGCTGCCAAGGCTTATGAAGATGTGCTGCGCATCGACCCCGAGGACCATGGCGGCGCTGCCGTACGGCTTGCGAGCATGGGGCGCGGTGCGGTGCCGCTGAAGGCGCCGGATGCCTATGTCTCGACGCTTTTCGATCAGCATGCCGAAATGTTCGATACGATCCTTGTTGACCAGCTCGGTTATGACGTTCCGCTGCAACTGCGGGAAATGCTCCTCGACATGGACGACGAATTTTTCGCTGAACGCATGCTCGATCTGGGCTGTGGCACTGGCTTGTCAGCCGACGCACTCGATGACATGGCCGCGCATAAGACCGGCGTCGATATTTCTGAGAACATGATCGAAGTCGCTTACGAAAAAGGCGACTATCAGGCACTGTTCGTTGGCGAAGCTGTTCGTTTTCTCGAAACGACCGGCGAACCGCAATGGGACCTGATCGTTGCCACCGACGTTTTGCCTTACATGGGTGAACTCGACAAATTCTTCGCGGGTGTGGCCGCGCATCTGTCATCCGGCGGACATTTCGGCTTCTCCAGCGAGACACTCGACGATACGCGACTGGCCGGGCGCGCATTCATGGTCGGAGACTATCAGCGCTTTGCGCATGCACAATCTTATGTGCGTGCCATGCTCGACAATCACGGAATGGATTGTATGCGTTGCGACGATATTGTCGTACGCAGCGAGCAAGGAGCGCCAGTTCCAGGCCATCTCTATATCGCACGGCGTCGTTAGAGCATGTCTCCCGAAAGCAGGAAATGCTCTAATATTCTGGACTGACATTCAGGGCTCACATCGAGCCTTGAAGGAGCCCAGCCATTCTCGCGGCTCCCCAAATTCCAGACCGGGTCAATATCTGTTGGTTCCATAATCTATCTTATGTGATCGCCATATATCGTTGGGGTGGGTTCTAGCTTGAAGTGCGACTTGCAAGCGATAACAATGAGTTATCCTAAGCAAGGAACCCGTCATGGAACGCACCTACGCGCATATTGATCTGGATGAACGCCGCAAGATCGCCCGCTGGCGCGCAGCAAACCTCTCCGTTGATATTATTGCCGAGAAACTTGGACGACATCGCTCAACCGTTTTCCGCGAGTTGAAACGCAATCGATTTGTCGACGATCAGATCACGGACCTGACTGGCTATTACTGCACGGTTGCCGATCAGAAAGCACGTGAACGTCGCTCGAAACGACGCAAGCTCATCCGGTTTGATCATTTGCGTCAATCAGTGATCAAGCACATCAGCGATGGATGGTCGCCGCAGCAAATTGCCGGGAGAATGCAACTGGAGCGCCACCCCATCTCTGTCAGTCATGAAACGATCTATCAGTTTGTTTATTCCGACGACGGTCGAAAAGAAGGGCTTTGGAAATATCTGCCTGAACGTCGTGCCAGACGACGTCCACGTCATGCCCGGCGCCGCCATGGACGTCGATTTCCGCCGGAACTGAGCATCTTACATCGCCCGGACATGATCGCCAGACGTAAGCAATTTGGCCACTGGGAGTGTGATTTGATCCAGTTTCGCAAGAAGTTTGGCAAGGCCAATGTAACGTCTCTGGTCGAGCGGGTAAGCCGTTTCACAGTTTTGTTGCGCAACAATGATCGTCAGTCACGTGCGGTGATGGATGGTGTGATTAGGGTACTGCAACCCCTACCCCGAATGGCGCGTCGCTCGATCACGTTTGATCGTGGCACTGAGTTCACAGAATGGGCCTATCTGCAGGCCGGGACTGGATCACAAACGTGGTTCTGTGATCCGCAGTCGCCCTGGCAAAAGGGAACGGTCGAAAACACCAACAGGCGAACAAGACGATGGCTCCCCAGAGACCTTGATCCACTAACGTTGAGTGACCGAGATCTCGTATTCATCTGTCATCGCCTCAACAATACGCCGCGCAAATGCCTCGGCTACAAAACCCCAGCAGAAGTCTTCCGGCAAAAACTTGTCGCAAACAAACATCGCTGTGAATAAGCTCGAACCGAAAAAGTCGCGCTTCAGCATGACCTCACATTGAACATCGGTCGTTTGTATCCTGCCCTGATATCGATGGGACGAGCAAGATGCCTGCTTTGCATCGTTGATTTCAATCATTTCGAAGAATCGCACGACGTGGGAAACACACCCTGTATCACGGCGATCTGTCTTGGCATCTAAGACCAAAGCATGCGTGTACTGTCGGTCCATATAGGTTATTACCCGGGCGGCGTCGTAGTTCGCAAATGATCGGTAGCAGTATCTTGCTTTCAAGACAGCGAGCGCCATTTCCGGCTCAAGCCCGAATGGGACAGCCCGAATGGGACAGCCCGGATGGGACCGCCTGATGGGAAGGAAGGTAGATTTAAAGATGTTGGAAGCACGTATTCGAAACACTTCGCTTCGAGACAAGATCATTACCGCAGAACAAGCTGCGAGCCTTATCCAGGATGGCATGATCGTCGGCATGAGTGGATTTACCCGTGCTGGCGACGCCAAGGCTGTGCCGGTTGCTATGGCCGCTCGTGCCGCAACTGATCCCTTCAAGATCACGCTGATTACCGGCGCGTCGCTCGGTCACGACGTCGACAAGCTTCTCACCGAAGCCCATGTGCTCTCACGGCGCATGCCATTTCAGGTCGACAAAACCCTGCGTGCCGCCATCAATCGCGGCGAAGTGATGTTCATCGACCAGCATCTTTCCGAAACCGTCGAGCAATTGCGCTCGAACCAGATCGGTCCTATCGACTACGCTGTGGTCGAGGCTCTTGCCATTACCGAAAGCGGAGGGATCATTCCCACGACGTCGATCGGTAATTCCGCAAGCTTTGCCATTCTTGCCGACAAGGTCATCGTAGAGTTGAACCTCAATCAGCCGATGGCGCTTGAAGGTCTGCACGACATCTATATTCCGACGAAGCGCCCTTCCCGCGACCCGATACCGGTCACGGCATGCGACAGCCGCGTCGGCCTGCCCTATATTCCCATTCCGCCGGAAAAGATCGCGGGCATTGTCATCACACAGGAAAATGACAGCGCATCGACCGTGGAACCGGCCGACGGCGAAACGATAGCCATTGCGGGCCATCTGATCGAATTTCTGATGCAGGAAGTGGCCGCCGGACGCCTCGACCTGACGCTCAACCCGCTTCAGGCCGGTATAGGTACCATTGCAAATGCCGTGTTGAACGGTTTTGCCGATAGCCCGTTCCATAATCTGCGCATGTATAGCGAAGTGCTGCAGGACAGCACATTCGATCTCTTCGA
>Ga0182738_1007166_pt1 | contig 11387 bp, 6 predicted proteins | sample eDN5th30CBELigMG_FD_128876 | JGI IMG/M metagenome (GOLD analysis project Ga0182738, IMG submission 128876) | Enriched Miracle-Growth compost microbial communities from Emeryville, California, USA - eDNA 5th pass 30_C BE-Lig MG (version 2)... ...
GATCTCTCACGTTCTTAAAATCAAGCAATCTTGGGTTAGCGTAATCTTGGCCTTGGAATGTCTCTCCTTTTCCTTCTTGCATAGCAGGATCATGAAGAGGATGACTGCTGGTATCCCATCTTCCAAAGCATAAATCAAAGCCTCCAATAAAACCAATTTGCTGGTCAACAACAACGAGTTTTTCGTGATGGGACCAAGAGAAAAATGGCTCGCTTGGATGTCTGAGCACAGTAATGTTTGGACTCATTGCTTCCAGAGTTTTCTTTGTGTGTTCAGAGTCATTGTACATCACCATCTTGACTTCGTGATACACGATAATATAGACCTTGACGTCATTATTGGCAATACGACCAAGCACTTTGTCGAGTCTGTTCTCAGACTCAGAATCAGCAACTGGTCTTTTCAGAGCAACTTCGGGAGAGAGCCACCAATCAGTGATGAAAACCTCCTTTTTGGCTTGGAGTAACACATCATGTAATTCTTCAAAATAGCCCTCAGCATCAACATACCATTTACAATAGTTTGTGGGCTCTCTAACAGGAGCAAAAGAAAGGTATCTATTCATTTTTGTGTATGGACTGGACATTGCTGCCTGTTGGATCTGAGCAACCCAATCAAGTGTCTGGAAAATATCATTCGCTTGAAGATTGAGAATTCTGCCAGGAGTTTTCAATGTAATGCCAGTCTTGACTCCTGTGGCCTTCTTGCCATATTCTATTCTGAATGATTGATCAAACAGCAACATTTCACGAGGTCTGGTGCTTGAAGAGTTAATCGCATAAATGATGCCCTCTTGGGTCAATCTGAACCATCTTTCTTGCCAACTTGACCATAAAACACTGCAGTAAATCTTGAGTTTATTTTTCTTGAAACGCCCTCCTGATCTCTTTTTCAAGTATCCTTCTTTAATCTTATCCTTATCATTAGCAAAGGGGATCAATGAAAGTTCAATAAATTCATAGAGCTCAATGCTATTTTGACGAATCTCTTGAGACTCCAAGAGAGCGGTAAGGTAGTGCTCAGCTGCATCCATGAATGTATCTGCAACTCCCTCCGCTTTGGTATTGTAAAATTCCGAGAATTGCGGGACCCTCGCTTTTGGAATCTTTTTCTGGTCAGCAAGCTCTTTATTTAACTAGACAATTAATTCAAAATAAAGGGGGAAATTCTTACTGCTTTATCTAAAGCAACAAAATCATAGAACCTCTTTCTCAATCTACAATTTATTATTGTCAATAAAGTTCTCTTCTTCTCAATAAAACTTACGTCCATTTGAGAGGTCCGTTCTCCAAACTTGTATGTTTTATCTCAACGTCGAAAAAATGGATAAAATTTCCAATCTCTTGTTTTTCTCTTTGGACGAGACTCAGCACTGTATGATCCAAGTCGAGTGACAGAATAAAGTCATGTAAGCTCATGTATTTCTGCTTTGACACTTGAATATCATATTTCTCTCGTAAGTCTCTAGACTGACTGAAGCTTGTTTCTTTTGGTAGCTTCAAGTCCTATTGAAAATATTTAGATTTTGGAAAAGAGAATTCAAGATATACTGCGCTCTTTGGGGTAACTTCGACTTGCCTATCAGTTTGGTTCTCTATGGAGTTCATTATTGTACAATAAAGGAGTAAAATTATTGTCTATAGGTTTCTGTCCGCTTTTATATGGTTGAACTTACAAAAGATTTTCGAGAATTTGCTAAAAATTTTAATTTATACTCATTCTGAGGAAATCTTTTTGACGGACTTTCTGAGAAAAAATCTTGCTTTTTTTATTATTCTTCTTCCAGAGATTACTTTCTCTAAATCTCACCATTCTATTGACTCTTAACCTATGAAGAACCTCTTTAGTTCCTGAGCCAAAATCCTCTGAGGACGAAATGTTTTTATATGCCCTCGAATTTATGAGAATGATTTTCAGATTAAATTCCCTCCCTCTATGTCGAATTTCAATCTTTCCTTTTTCTCTCCTTTGACCTCTCAGATTATTCTGAAAAGAAACATTCCAATACAAAACTTTTATTTTGTCTTTTTATAGTTGCTACATTTAAAAGACAGTTGACGTCAAGAATAAAATTTACAGATCTAGATCTTCCTTCTGTTTGAAATAATGAAAAGAATTTCTTCATAAAACGATAATGAAATGGAAAAAAGTCACTAAAGTTATCCTCTGGACTTGCCTTCGTTTGAAAAAAAGTCTTGAGGAGATCGCGAAATCACAATATGGACGGCTGTATGGGAATTTGGAAAACCAAAGAAATTTTTTTTACAAATTCGAAGTCCAATTGAACAAATCAAGTATCTCTAAAACAGTTGAGCTCCCTTTTGAGCCATTCGCTTATTTTCGAGTGGACTGACTTTTCAAGTTCTCTCATTTTTGAGGAATGAATTGAATTTTTCACATCGAATTTGTTTCTTGAAAAACTATTTCATCAGCGCTGACCAATGATTTCAAAACATTTTTTTCAATTAGAGCAATCAGTCCCGAAAATAAAATTACCTAAAGCCAAGACTAGCTTCTAAATCTTGGCCCTCCTTGTATTTTTCAATTTAACATTGAGCAAACAAATTGTACTTGGTCAGAAGAACACTTCGTGTCCCAAGTTAAAATAAAGAGAATAATGCTTCTCTATTCATCAAAGTGGTGCTAGCTGAAGCTTCAGATTAATTTTGTAGGTTTCGTGCAATTTATTTCTTTGGCTAAATTTGTCGCGTGAATTGGCGCTTCTTTGGAAAATTCTCAAAACGAAGATTCGATTTAACTGGAATTAATTAAGAGTCGTTTAGTCCACCTTTACATAAAGTTACAACCTTGGTATTCTAGTTTCTCTTACTTGAGGCAAAAAATCCGAGGCACGTGAAAATCTTGGCAGTCTTGAAAAATACTCAATAAAACACGTCTTTTTTTCAACTCAACCATCTTCATTTATCTCGGAATAATTCTTTTAGAATTCATCAAACTTCAACTTTGAGTCTTTACATAATTTAATTTACTTTCCTAGCATGGGAGAACATTTTTTGGAAAGAAAAATCCTTAGGAGAAATCTTTTGAAATAAAAATGATATTTTGGACTTGATTGCGACTTTGAGATATAAAAAATCAATGTCAATAAAATTTTTTCTTCAATTCTTCTCTTCCTCCAAAACTTTGACAATTCGCCCTAAGAGTCTTGTTTTAAAATCTTTGTTATTCTGATTATGATTTGACTCTCCTACGAACCATCCTTCTGAGTGAAAAGATTTCAAATGAGAAATTTTGGATGATGAGTCAGAAAAAACATTTACACTCTAATATGATTCTTGAAAATCATATCCAATCACAATGATCAAAGAAAATCCCAAAGTTTTACCCTTTTTGTTCCAATTCAAATCTCTGAAATATTTCCTTTCCATATTTCTCACATTGAAATCGGCAAACATGTATTTTTAAAGAGAAGAGACGATATTTTTCAAAGAGATTCAAATTCAAACATGCTCAACAAATAAAGAATGTTATCCATTATATTGACAATATGAAAGATTAAATTCTTTTTTGATGCTCCCCTTCTCGAAGAACACTATGCCATACTATCAATTCATTCACTCTTTTTGCTTTTTTTTCAACTTTATTATAAAGATTCTCAAACAATAATCACAAAAACTTTGTTCATAATTTTACTCATAAAATATGCATTGATAGATAGATAAATTACAAAAAAAAGAAATCCCTCATTTTTATTCCAAATTCTTAATTTGAAAAAAAAATCCTCCTTTCACAGATATGTTCATCAGATGTTAATAATAATTCTGATTTTAGACATATCTCTCATTTTTTGTAATATATTCAAACTGAAGTCTTTTAGCTTTGTTCACCTTTCTCAAGCTATGCATCAGCATCAAATTACACGAAAACAAAACTGCCAACAAAATACAATAGCAGACCGTCGCATAGATATAATATTGGAAGCTAGATCCTGCTGTCACCTGCGTACATCCATCTAAATACTCATTCGCGCCATTCAAAGTCTCAATATCCAAGACAATCCTCAGCACAGTAATAATCACAAGCATCGCCTGATTAATCAGGAAACCAGAAGCCAATCTTGCCCAGCCAGAAATAATCCCAAAAACTTGGCTAAAAATTCCTATCATATAGATCACAATGACCCATATAATATAAGATTTCAGCTCATAGCATACAAAATTATCAGAATTGAACTGAGAAAGCCAATAGAACCAGACGCCTGCCAGGCCAATCGTGCAGAGTATCGTAAAGACATTCAAAATGACAGAAATTGTGAGGTAATTCTTGTAAGAATTTTCTAAGGAGGAAGTCTGCTTGTCCAGGAATTCTAATTTAGAATCATTGAAAATCTCTTGTTGGTCATTGGGAGCAAGAGGGCGGCTTGAAGAATCGACAGAGAACATGTTATGGAGGTCGTGAAGGTCCTTTTTGTTTCTGTAGCCAAATCCTCCAAACGACTGCCCTCTCAGGGAAGAAGAAGACATGATGGATCAGTCTGAATAAATTATTAAATAATAAATCTTATTAAAAATCTTATTCACTAATTGAGCTAAAAAATCATCACTAAAGATTTAAATTAATTTTCTTTTAAATCTTTGTTGTCTGAGGATATCATAGATATGATATGCATTCAAATAATTATCCGTAGGTGAAATGAGAATTATAACCATAGTTCAAAGAATTTTTCATGAGAACTCAAAGCTCCTTTCTAAGTTGAACAATAAAGAAGCTTTAGGGATGATGAGACTCAGTTTCAAGCTTATTAAAGTAAGGGTAAGGATAAGAGACAGAAGGAGTTATTTTATAAATCGTCTGTATGGTTTATCAAATTTTATCCAATTAATTCAAAAGCTGAGCTTTGATTTTAACTTTTTCCCAAAAACTAAGGGATGTAAATTCCTTATTAAAACTTTCACTCATATCTCCATGAGATTTTCATGATCTATGGAGAGAAAAATTATTGAGTATCGCTTAAGAATTAAAGAGATTCAATATAATCCGAAACAAGAGGGTGAAAGGAAATTAGCCTAGAGTTCAAAAAATTAAGTCTAAATCTTAGATTGCTAATTTAAAAAGGAACCCCTCAAATTTGTTGATGATCCACTGTAAAAACTCTCTCTCTTTCAATGAATATCTCAAAGTAAAAATTGATAAAATGAACTTAGAAATTTTTTGCTCAGCTGCTTTGTTAGATTCTCTGATCTCGCTTTCCGTGTTTGATGGAAATTTAAACTCAATATTGCGAAAAAGGAAAGAAAGCATTATTTCAGCAATCTTTGGTCTTCATTCTGTTTTTAGAATTTTCTTGAATTACTGAAATGATGAGATGAATTGAAAGAAGGAAAAAAAAATTTTTTTTGGTTGATCTTTCCCAATCATGAAAAAAGAAAATCAGAAACTCAAAATTTTTTATCCTTTTGAGACTTTGGAAATCTCTCAAGATGACCTTGAAAGAATTTCAATTTAGATATAATATCTAAACTCGACTTCAGAATTTATAGGGAACCGTTTGATCTTTTGATTTTCATGCCTTTTCGAATTTTTTTAAGTTCAAACTTTTTTCACAAAAAAAAAATTGTTTCGAAATGAAAATCAAAAGTTTCCAGTAGAATGATATCAGAAAATCTCTAGGCTTTCTTATTTTTCCCCCTTTGTTTTTTTTTTCCAAAAGATTTTTCTGATCATACAATTTGCAGACAGGCAGAAGTCAATTAAAAAAAAATTGAGATTAGTGAAAATCTGAGAAGAGAGCCGATAAAATCTTTAAATTTTTTTTTCATATTTTTTTGACGTTTTCATATTTTCGAAATGTAAAAAAAAAAAGTTCATACTTGTGACAAAAATTTCTGGGGTAGGAGTTTGAAAATCCAAAGGCTCAACAGTAAATAAATTAAAGCGAGAGATTAAGAATAAAGCTTCTGAATAGTCTGACTCTTCTAGAAGAAAAAGATTTCATAAAAAGTTAAAATTTTCCATAAGCAATGAAGTAGATCTGTCAAACTTTGACTGAAAACAAAGTATGGTACAAGAGAAGGCCAATCAGAAGATTCAAAGCTAAACTTCGAGGGAAGTTCTTTTAAGCTCAACTCCAGGCTCTTCCAGATCCTGAGACAGTGAAATTATCAATGCAATACTGTAGTTTATGTTGATAAATTATAAAGGAAAAAAAGTTTTTATCAAAATGAAAACTCCCATTTTTCAAAGATGAAGGATTTTTCTTGTGAGGAAGGAATCTCAAAGTTTTATGATTTTTTAAAAAAAGGACAAAAATCAGTCTTTCAAAAGGTGATTTCGCTTGTCGAGAAAATCTCGAGCTTTTCTTGAAAAGGAAGAAATTAAGTTCTCTTGGAATTTCTAAAAATATTAAAATAGCCACGTCAGAATTGATACCAGAAAAATTAGTTTTGCAAAAAAGTCGAGTTCTAATTTTCAAACGTTGCGCTCTCAAATAGAATTTATTAAAATGAAAAACTAGTTTTTTATAATACAAGACAAGTAATCAGATTCTTTGTTCTTTTTTGTTGAAATTAAATTTAAAAAGTCCTAAATCACAAACAATTTAATTCAGAAACAATACAAGATCCACTCCTCTTTTCTCAGTTGGATTTTCTGAACGGCCTCCTCTTATAAAAAAGATGCGAGAGGAGCCGATTACAAAAGTGAAAAAGACAGTGCTAATCGTGAGCACTCTTCATTAAAAATTCCTTTGGAGGTGCACTACCTTTGATTATTTGGCTTAATGTTAGAACCTCTTGTCAATTTGGTGTATTTCTGAGAGCTCAGGCTAACTTTAGCAGAAATACGAGGAACCCCAATGTCATTTGTAGGATCTGATAAAAGTTATTTTTAGCTATTTATTGTTCAAATTAAACAATAAATTTTCTTGCTAATAGCATCGATCAAATGCTCTCCCTTTAAAAATCTAAAAGGACTCGGTCTGAAGTAAAAATCCTCTCCCTCTTAAAAACAATAAAACTTATCGATTTCCATTTTCCCTCATTCTATTTGAACCCCTTTCTTAATAAAAACGATGGTTTTCTCATCTCTACACCATCTTTATAAAATAAAAAATTATTTATTTTTATCCATGACCTCGCTCGCCTTTCCCGAATGCCAAAATAAACCTTAAACTTGTCTCTTGCCTCTTTAATTAAAATCTCTTTGTGCAATAAAATTTAAACTCAAAAACAACAAAGGGTTATTTACAAAAAAAGCAATTTATTAATTAAAAAATTTATTCAGCTTTATATTTCGCACACTAATGTCTTCTTTCATGAGAGGACATGGAGCATCTGGATACCGAATCAAAAAGGACCATACTGAACTCCAACATCTCTATTCTGATACCTCCAGTCACCTTCTTCCCCATAATGACCACCCAGAACTCTTTGAGGACTCTAAGCTCGATTTCCTTGAAAAACAAACAAAATCCACTGAACAATCTTATAAAAGCTATCTCACAGCCTCAATCGCCATCAATGTCTTTACTATCCTATGTACCATAACTTTCTCTGGAATCTGGTTCTATTGGCTCTCGAAATTCAGTTCTGACAGCCTTATTTGCTATAATCTCAAGACTCATATCATCTGGGCCATTGTTATTTATATGATTGGCATTTTCAGCCATATCTTTGGGATTATCGTGGGCTGGGCAAGATTGTCAACAGGATTCTTTGTATACCAGGGAGTTTTGGCTCTTTTGATGATTTTCAGAATCGGAATGGATATCCAGACATTAAATGGCGCTACACAGTACCTGGATGGCTGCACTGAAAAGAATACAGGTGTCAGTTTTCATTACTATATATATGCAACAATTGGCTACTGTATTTTGATTGCAGTGTTATTTACATGTAATATCAGCTTAATATATGCGTTGAGAAAGGCAGAAAAAGCAAAAAAGATAAAGCAGGAATACATAACAAAAATTGGTGGATAAAATGAGAGTGTGACTTGAGGAATTATTTTTTTTATTGATTGCTGTTGTTGTGTGAAAAAATGTATATTGAGGATAAACAATAGCTGAATACAAAATATTTATTTTTTATAGAGAAAAAATACGTAAGAAATAAATGTCTGTAAATATTGAGTAATAAACATACCCAAAAAAATAAAAGCATACAATTCCGGTAAATCTTTCTCAAATAGATTGAAATTGATTCGAAATAGAAATTCTTCAGTGCTCCAGAAAGAGAATTTTTAAAAGAAAATTCAATTTTAATCTTTTCAGATAAATAACAAAATTTTGGCCCTTATTGTATTCAAAAATCAAACTTATTCATTTAGCTTGAAAGGGGAAAAAATTGAGCTTTACAGATAGAAATTAAAGACTCGACTTGGATGGATTAAGCATGAGAAAAATTCTTCAGTATTTGGGAGAGTCTAAAAATACAAAGTACTTCAGAGAAGATTTCGAACTTTCTTGAATTTCTAATTGATCAATTTTCAGTCATTTCCCTCACTTTCGAGTCAAATAAAATTTCCTCATTTTCATTGACCAAACTTGGCCAATAAACGACCGAGGATGACAGAGGAGACGATGCTCGTACTGGTTATGATTCCCTCCAAATTCAATTGCCTGGAAGCTAAAATTGATAAATAACTTGTCTATTTTCAGATCAGTGGTAACTTTTTAAACCGCTTAGAATCAATTTTTCCCCCATCTTCTCTTTCCTAGCATTTCCCAAAACATAGGAAAATGACAATGTCGAGAAGATCCGCCCTGAAGTCATCAGGAGAATGCCAGAAATTTCCCGCAGGCTATTTATTTTTCTCCTTTTTTAAAAAGTCTAAATTAAATTTTTGCCAAATTCGAGAAAAAAGTGTACTTCCTGAGTTTCTATGGATAATCAGCCAAATTTGTAAAATTACAATCAATTTAAAAAAGTCCATTATGAACTACGTTGAGAACCAAACTGACAGACAAGGAGAAGCAACTCCAAAAGGCTCACTACCAGTAAACTCTCTGAGAGAAACTCCTTATCAATAATAGGAACTAAAACTCCCGAAAGAAACAAGTTTCAACCTATCAAGAGGCTTGAGAGAACGTTATGATATTCAAGTCTTTCAGCAGAAAGTGATGAGCTTTCATGACTTTATTTTGTCACTAGATCTTGATTATAACATCATGACTGCTATGCATAAAGAAAGGAATGAGATTGGCAATTTTATTCATTTCTTTGATATCGAAATTAAAGATCCAACTCCTGACACTAAATCCCTCAAATGGACGTAATTCACTCAGTACTCTGAGACCTTTTATTAATTGTTGTATAGGATAAGGAAAAGATTTGTTGACTTTGTGAACTTTGACAAATCTGTAAGTGATTCCTTGATTCTCTCCATCTTATTCCCTGGCCTAGCTGAACAAGGAGCTTGTAGATCGCGAAAAGATACCAAAATCGAGGGTTCCGCAATTTTCAATGTTTTATAACCCAAAGGCAGAAGGGGTGCCTGAGGTAGTTATGGAAGCAGCCATCAAATATCTCAATACTCTTCTTGAATCACAGGAGATTCGCCAAAACAGTGTCCAACTCTATGAATTTATCGAACTATCGCTTATTCCCTTCAATAATGAAGGTGAGAAAATCAAAGAAGGTTATCTCAAAAAGAGATCTGGAGGAAGATTCAAGAAAAATAAATCCATCTTTTATTGTAATGTCCTCTTCGGAAGTTGGCAAGAAAGGTGGTTCAGACTGACACAAGAAGGTATAATCTATGCAATCAATTCATCAAGCACAAGGCCACGTGAAATGTTGCTGTTTGACCAGTCTTTCAACATAGAATATGGAAGGCATGCGACAGGTGTCAAGACAGGCATCACTCTCAAAACTCCTGGCAGATTACTGAATCTCCAAGCTACTGATATTTTTCAGGCACTCGATTGGGTTGCTCAGATCCAACAGGCAGCAAAATCTAGCCCATATACAAAGATGAATAGATATCTTTCTTTTGCTCCAGTCAGAGATCCCACAAACTATTGCAAATGGTACGTTGATGCTGAAGGATATTATGAAGAACTTCATGATGTTTTACTTCAAGCCAAAAAGGAAGTTTTCATCACTGATTGGTGGCTTTCTCCTGAGATTGCTCTTAAAAGGCCAGTCGCTGATCCTGAGTCTGAAAACAGACTCGATAAAGTCCTTGGCCGCATAGCCAATAATGGCGTCAAGGTCTATATTATCGTGTATCACGAAGTCAAGATGGTGATGTACAATGACTCTGAGCATACTAAACAAGCTCTTGAAAGCCTCAGTCCAAACATTACCGTTCTTAAACATCCAAGTGAGCCATTTTTCTCTTGGTCCCATCACGAAAAACTCGTTGTTGTTGACCAGCAAATTGGATTTATTGGAGGCTTTGATTTATGTTTTGGAAGATGGGATACCAACAGTCATCCTCTTAATGATCCTGCTATGCAAGAAGGAAGAGGTGAGACATTCCAAGGCCAAGATTATGCAAATCCAAGATTGATGGATTTTAGAAATGTCAAAGAGCACGAAAATCCTTTGATTGATAAGTTGTCAACTCCCAGAATGCCTTTCCATGATGCAATGATCAAAGTCATTGGGCCTGTTGTTGCAGATTTATCTAGGCATTTTATCCAATATTGGAACCATGTCGAGGTTGATGTTTATGGCAAAGAAGAAGAAGCTCCACTTCCACAGCAAGTCGTTGTACCTCCTCCACTGGATGAAGATGCACAAAGAAGGGAAAATGCTAAAGAGAAACTCAGAGGAGCACTCAGAAAAATTTTTGGGATAAGAACCTTTGCAAATGCTTTACAGAACAAGACTCCCAGAAAAGATGAAAGTCAGGATGAATCGTCTCTCATGTAAGTTTTATAGTGAATGATAAAAGTAATTTTCCTCTTTATAGTGGTCCAGCAGCTGGTCATGTATTAGCCTTCAAAAGAGCTCAGTCCTCTTTACCTGCAGTTCAGTGTAGCAATAGACTTGGAACATTCCAACAACTTTCTTATCAACAAATTATTGGATCATCAGAGAATATAGGAGAACCAAAACCTAAAGATGAATTCAATGTTACTATTCATAAAGATAACATTGATCAAAATGCGAAATTGCCTTCAGGTCCTGGCAAGAGCAGATTTGCTCCAAAGAATGAAGATAAAAATCTTCCAGCATATGAAGATAAAGATGTCCTGATAAAGGGAAAAACTGATGAGGCCAAAGAATCAAGATTTGCTACCAGACTTCTTGCTGGACTCAAAAAGAAAACTGAAGATCGTGATGAAGAGGAGCCCGTAAATTTATTCACTATTTAAGAATACCTTAATCAATCTGATAGAAAGCAGAACCTGTGTTGAAAAGAGCTCGTAGTCTATATGATAAAAGAAAAATCAAAACTATGAGTATATATTTATTTCA
>Ga0182738_1007167_pt1 | contig 11387 bp, 6 predicted proteins | sample eDN5th30CBELigMG_FD_128876 | JGI IMG/M metagenome (GOLD analysis project Ga0182738, IMG submission 128876) | Enriched Miracle-Growth compost microbial communities from Emeryville, California, USA - eDNA 5th pass 30_C BE-Lig MG (version 2)... ...
AGAACCGGCATCCATGCCGGGGTGGATGCGGACATGATGGCGAACGCAAGACTGATGGCTGCGGCACACAGATGAATTGCGCGCAGGCTGAGATTGCGCCACGTGAGCGCGGTCATGCCGGCACAGGCTGCCACCATGACTCCATAATAGATCCAGGCGTGGGTCCAGTAGATCTGCGTAGAGCGAAGGGCCCAGGTCATGGCGGCAACGTAGCCGACGATATTTGTCTGGGCCAGGGTCGCGAGTAGCTGTTCGCGCTGGCCCAGGGTGTAGCGACTGAGCAGGGATGATGATGACAGGGTGGCTATGCCGGCATTGTGGATCGTCTGTAGAGCAAGCCACTCCGCGAAACAGAAGATGACAAACAGCAATGTGAGTGCCGTGGCGTGTTGCCATAAATCTGCCGCGGCGGAAGTGAGATTATCAGGCGGGATGGCATGCTGAATGTAAAACCATGCGCCATACGATGCGGTAACGGCAAAGGCGGTGGAAACAAGCCAGCGGTTTTTCCATAGGAACAAAACGGCGACGGTGGAGAGGGCTATGCAGGAATAGAGAGCTGCGACCTGGCGGCCGACAACCCCGGTAGTCAAATAGCCAAGGATCAGGGCTGTGCCTGCCATGGTTTCGGATTTCTTCCACTGGGCAAAGCCGAAGATAATGAAAAGATTTGAACCAAGTACGGCAAGTTTAACGGCGAGGCTGTCGAGCAGTCGCATGGGCTCGACAAAGCCCATGGCGTAACTCGCGAAATAGGAAAATGCGAGACCGCCAGCGATGACCGGTCCAGACCAGCGGGGGTATCGGCGTTCGTAGAAGAGCCCGGCGGCGATGAGAGCAATTGCAAGCAGGTACGCACCGATAACTTTTCCAACAGGCCCATGGACATGTTCTCGGGCCACGAGAACGAGAACCAGTGCAAGAAGCAGGACACCGATGCGGGGCAGCCACGTGCCGGCAATTGCCATTTCGAGGCTCTCGCCTCTTGGCGACATGCCGGCAGAACTGGCACGAGCGGCATTCTTTCGGGCCAGGAGCTCCAGCATACCCGATGACTCCGGCGGGTGCGTAGCTGGCTTGGATGGCGGTGGTAGTTTTTCTGGTGCGGTTCCGGGAATGGATTCCGGGCGCTGCTTGAGAATTTCATCGATGCGTGTGACGGGCCGCGACGGTGGCGATTCTGGCAGCTCCGCATTAAATTCGACACCTGGCTCATCGCCGTGGGTATGGTCCGGGTGGATTTGGTCCTGAGTCGTGTGTGGGGTTGGTTGGGGTGCAGCTGCGAGGGGCGGGGGCGCAGCGGGAACTGGAGCTGCCGGTGCAGGAGGCTGATGAGTCGGAGCCGCAGCGCCGCCAGACTCCAACCGGGCAACGCGGTCATTCACAGCGCCTATTTGCGATTCAAGAGCGTCGAGCTTTTGCAGAATCTGTTGCAGCGCATCGTTTGATTGTTCGTCCATGTTGCAGCCCCCGGTGCGTTTAGGATGATAAGCCGTGAAAACCCGGTTATGAGACAACTAATTGTGCGACAAAGGTCACTGCGGACTCCCACGAAGGCGAAATTCACACTTCCTTTTTATAAGCCCAAAAGCAGCGGTCGATCCACGCGCCGCAGTAGTTGACATAAAACCCGACGGGTCCCACCCAGGGTATAATTGCATAGCCCCACCCCTGGCGCGCGAGGTCACGCAGGCAGAGGCGGAGCAGCACGCCACCGACGCCGCGTCCGCGCAACGAGGGCGATGTCCCCATCGGGCCAAAAAATGGCAGCGTCTTGTTGTTTCCCTGGTAAGCGGCGAAGGCCAGAACCTTCCCCCCCTGCACGGCAATGTGCAGGGTGTGTTCGGGATTTTCCAGGGCACTGGTGACTTCCGGCACCCAGCCGCGCCACTCCTGAATGAGGAGGTCCATAATGGCAGGTTTATCTTCGGGGCGTGCGCGGCGGATTTCCAGGCCGGTCTCCAGGATGTTTGCCACCTGAGCGTCGAGGTCTGGCCACGCGTCGATATCAAGGTTACAGCGCATGTTGTGGTTCTCGCGGAAAACGGTATAGCCGCGTTTCAGGAGGAAACAGTAGGTATGGGTGTAACGGAAATCGACGCCGGGGGTGAGATAATTTGCGGGAGAATCCATGATGGTGATGATGCCAGCGCCTTTTGCGCGGAGCCGCTGTTCCATTTCGTCGAAAAGACGCGTGCCGTGGTCCTGCCGGCGATAGGCGCGATCGATGCAGAAGATGCGCACGCACCCCTTGGGGCGACCGTCCAGCTCGCCGGCGACGACACCTTGCGCAAATCCGACCAGTCGTCCGCCTTCTTCCACGGCCAGGCCGAGGTCCGGATCAAAATCAGCGGCGCCGATGGTTTTTTCGCGGATGAGTTCCTGGTCAAGGCTTTCAAATTCGAGTCCGCGGCGGGCAAGGGCGGTCATCGCGGGAATATCGGATTCTGTTAGCGGGCGGATGGACATAAAATTAGAACAACTCCAGTTGAGAAGATATGGAATTTGCGCGGATTACCCTGCTGTATGTCAATGGCTGAAGAACCGCCCTCAAGCTTAGACGTCTGTATCGTGAAGAGGAGATTTAAACCAGTTCCCCATTGCGAAAAGTCGCTTTTCGTCTTCGTCAAACTCTTTATGGTAATAGTGTTTGTGGGGCGCGGGAACAATGACTTTCTCGTCCAGAAAACCCCTCTCCCGTAAAACGCGCCGATAAGCATCCAAATTGCCGTAAGCATAAATTATGTTGTGGCGATCATAGATGATTTGCGCGCCGTCACAGTGCGACCCAAGAAACAATGTGCAACGGCCATCTTGCTCAAAGAAGTCCTGAAAATCTCGGAGCAATTCGCTTACTTGTCTCAGATCAAGGCTCTGCTCCAGTTGGTACCGTGCCGGTTCATACTCACTGCGGGAAACCACCATAATGTATAAAAACCCATACGGGCCTTCCATTTCGGACAGCAGAGAGCAAATAAGATCAATCTGCTTTTGAGATGGAGCTATGGTCAGCCTCTCCGTACCTCCGGACATCTTTTCGATAAAGTAATGATCGGAATACGGATTTGTCTCCCCGATCATATCAGAAAATTTGAGCAGCGGATTCATCAAATCATCCGAGCCTTCGCGGCTTGCCTGTTATACAAGATGTGGCTGCCTCCGTGGTTTCGTGACGTACTTATACATAGCTTTTCATGATCCAAATGTTCGAGTCCTGACGGGTGGCCTGCGAAATGATTTTCAGCAGCCAAACCGTTCAAAAAATTTCCAGTGCCTTGAGTGCATCCGCGACGTTTTTGACTCCGATGATTTTCATACCCGCGGGCGGGCGAGTTTTCTGGAGTGGTGAACAGACGGCGCGGGTGAAGCCCAGGCGGGCGGCTTCCGCGAGACGTTTTTCCAGGTGGCTGACGCTGCGGATTTCGCCTGCCAGACCGACTTCGCCTAGCACGACCGTGCGAGCATCGATGGCCGCCGACTGAAAACTGCTGACGATGGCAGCCAGTGCGGCCAGGTCGGCGGCTGGCTCTTCGACTTTGACACCCCCGGCGATGTTGACATAGACGTCCTGATCAAACAGACGCAAACCCATGCGTTTTTCCAGGACGGCGATGAGGAGCGCCACGCGGCGCTGATCAAGGCCGTTGGTGCTGCGCCGGGCAGCTCCGAAACCGCCGTTGGGGGCGGTGAGTGCCTGGATTTCGACGAGAAGCGGGCGCGTGCCTTCCAGCGCCGGTACGACGACGCTGCCGCTGGCGCCTTCTGGCCGCTCCTGCAGGAAGAGTTCACTGGGATTGGTGACCTCTGCGAGACCTCCGGCAGCCATTTCAAAGATACCGATTTCGTTGGTGGAGCCAAAACGGTTTTTAACGGCGCGCAGAATCCGGAAATTATGGTGGCGGTCGCCTTCGAAATACAGAACGGTGTCTACCATGTGTTCGAGCACGCGCGGCCCCGCGACTGCACCGCTTTTGGTAACGTGCCCCACGAGAGACAGGGGCACATGGAGATGTTTGCACACGGTGATCAGGTGGGCAGCAGAATCGCGGATTTGGGAGACAGACCCCGGAGCGCTGGATGATTCTTCTGTCCAGGCGGTCTGGATGGAATCGACAATAACGCAGGAGGGCCGCAGGGCCTCGATGTGGTTGCCGATGGCTTCCACCTGGGTTTCTCCGAGGCAGAGCAGGTTTTCGGAAACGGCCCCCATGCGGCCGGCGCGCAGACGCATCTGTTCCAGGCTTTCTTCGCCGCTGACATAGAGGGAGCGCGATTCCGGGCTGGCGAGCGCGACGGCTACCTGCAGGAGCAGCGTTGATTTTCCAATGCCGGGTTCGCCGCCAATGAGTGTGACGGATCCGGCGACAATGCCGCCGCCGACAATGCGGTCAAATTCTCCGATAGCGGTCAGTCGGCGGGATTGTTCGAGAACATTGACTTTGTTGAGAGGAATGGGGGCGGCCGCCTGACCGCCGAGCGCACCCCCGCGGAAGATGGCTTTGCTGCCACCGCCCGCGCTCTTTTTATCAGATGAAAACTTCTCTTCCACGAGAGTGTTCCACTGACCGCAGGATCCGCATTTGCCTTCCCAGCGGGGGAAAACGTCACCGCATTCGGTGCACATAAACTGAACTTTTTGCTTTGATGCCACGGCTGATCTCCAGCGGGAATTACGGAAGGTTACAATTTACCGGGCAAGGAAGATTTCAAAATTCCTAATCGGCAAAGGGAAAAGTCATAGCGCGCGGGATCTGCCGGATCAAACTTTCGCAGGCGCGCTGTGACCTGGCGGGAGAATTCCAGTGAGGGGGTCTTTAGGCGGGAAAGGCGCAGCTCGCGGCTGATTTTAAACAGGTGAGTATCAATAGGAACCAGGAGAAGCGCCGGTGATAGGGATTGCCAGATTCCCAGGTCCACACCGTCAGCCGGGCGAATCATCCATCGCAGGAAGAGATGAACGCGTTTGCAGGCGCTGCCTTTGTCGGCGCGGGGCATGAGGTGCTTGAACGATGAGCGGCCAAGTATTTCATGACGATTAAAATGGGGAGCAAAGCTTCCGGATTGCAGAGAATCGAAGAAGCGGCCGGCGGCGTTGGCGAGATCTGTTTCGCCAGGCGCGATGCAGGATGCGAAAATTTGTTCCAGGGGCTGGCGGGCAAGGGCCTGGTGCAGGAGCCAGCTTAGGCAGAGAATATCATATTCATCGGCAAATCGGTGTTTGAAGCCGCGAAGGGCGGCGCTGGCGTCAGGCCAGGAGAATTGCTCAATAAACCGCCGGGGTTGCCATTCCATCGCAGTAAAGAGACGATCAAGGCTGGCATTGATCTGCTTGACGTTGCCATAGGCGAGCAGCGCGGCAAACAGGGCGGCGATTTCGCGATCTTCCGGCGCGGAGAAGCGGTGCACCATCAGCAGCGGGTCGCTGCCGAGGTATTCCGGTCGGTGATACTGATCAAAAATCCCGTCGAGTAACTGCTTTAGCTGATCCAGCCGCACCTGCTCTCCCCTGCTGCCGCCTGTGTTGCAGGGGCACCTTTTTTATGAATTCGCCTGCACAATTTTGTAACGTCGCTGGCAGACATCAATAGCTCTGCGAATTATGAAACGTTCTTCTTATTGTTCTTGACTAACTTCACTCTATCGTAGGTAGCCTTTGTTAATCGTGAAAGAAAACGCCTTAGTTCCTGCTGATTTTTGGCTGCTGCCAGCGGCTGTGGAGCCGACCCTTCCGGATGGCTACGCATCCCCGCGGGTGGATCATGTCTTGACGCCGGAGATGATTGAGGCAAATATTAAATATGCAGGTGCCTACACACCGGGCCCCTGGACAGATATTCCGGACTAAACACTTTCTCGATCTTTCGTCGCTTGGCTTTTATTTCGTCCGATGTCATCCTAACCCCGAGGCTCGTCGACTAATCCTGGAAAACCCGGGAGGACTTTATGCGAGTTTCTGTGTTGGCTCTGTGCTGTGCCATGCTGTTGCCACATCTGTGCGCGGCTGGCGCTGAAGAAAACCTTGATCCGCCGCAGCCGGTGCTTGATCGTTTAAGTCGGCTGGCATCGCAGGATGTTCGCTGGCTCAATGGGACGATCCAGACTGGTTTTGTGAACGCATCCAATTCGCGTTACTTTGACCATTTTGAAAAAATTTCCAAAACCAGCGGCCGCGTGTTTCTTGATACGGTAAAGCCGGAACCGGGCGGCAAGGCAATCGATCAGCTAAAACTATCGTGGCATGAATTCACGAGTACGTCGGCCGAACAGTCTTTAATTTCTGCACTTTATAATGGTGACACTAAAGTGCTTTCGCGTAAGGACCAGCCGATGCGGTTTATCGCGATGCTACGCGAGACGAAGGCTGCTCTTCCGGCGGGTATTCAGGTGCCAGGTTTTCCAAAGTACAATGTTCATGAGGAATGGGTAAAAGACGGAGTCTTTTATTATACGAATGCGGATCACAACGGCGTGGAAAAAGTCACGACGAGCCCCACTGCGCTCAACTTGAACTCCCCGTCTTTAGCCGTCGGCGTCTGGTTTTTGAGATCAGGCCTGAAGGATTTCTTCGCGCAAGGCAGTTGGAATCGGACCAGTGACGGCAGATGGGAAATAAAGCGGCGCGTTGAGCACGACCCGCTCGAGGGGCCGGGCTTCAGCCGATCCAAATCTATGGTGCTGAATGAGGACGGATGGCCGGTGCGTATGGTGGATGTGCAGGAATCGCAAAAGGGCTGGAAAACTGTCATCGCGACGGATTTTTCAGGATGGAAACAAGTCGGTCCGTACCTGTTTCCGGAGCAGATGCATTACGAGGGGTGGGTTGAAGTGAAGGGCGAAAGAGTGTTGTTGTTTCAGAATTTCCTGTTTTCTGATGTCATGTCGGCCAGGTAACCCCCCCCGCACTTTTGCGCTAGCGAGGGGTGTTGGGCTGACCGCGCGGGTGAATGCAATCAGTAGGAGTCTACGATATCGGCATCGTCGGAAGGCCGACGCGCGCTCCCCTGCTCGTCAAGGTCATCCCGGCCATAGCGCAGGGGTGACAGTGCCTGGAGGAGCGACTTGTTCATGCCTTCCTCTGCGACAATCCGCATGCTCTTCTCCGGCAGGATTTTTTTGAGCGCATAATAGAGGGGCGGTGAAAAGAAAACGGGTGTCTTTTCGACTCCGCGGGCGAACCAGCGCGCGACTGCACCTTCCGGGATGTTTTGTAATTTGATCTGGGTGCCCTGGCCGCGATAATAGCTGACCAGGTTTTTTATGAGACGAACGGTGCGGGCGTCTTCACCGGCAAGATCCAGCTCGAGGGTCTTGACATATTGACTCATCTCCTGAACCATGCGCAGGGTGAAAGCTGTGAAGCCCTTGACGTACACTTCGTCTTTCCTACGATGGACCGTTCCGCCAATGAGAACGGGTGCGCTGGCGTGGAGAGCCTGGTCATAGAGGCGGCTGATCTTCATGGGCATGGTGACGACGTGGCCCTCGAGATCGAGCAGGATGTGTTCTTTTTCGTCAACCAGCGGGCTTTCCATTTCGACGTGATCCAGGAAGCCGGCAACGTGGACTTCTTTGCCGACCATGCGTGGCAGGAGATCTGCGGGAGAAAGCGCGCGACACTTTTCGACGAGGTCTTTGTAGAGCAGGAGCTGATCGTAACCGATACAGTAGCCGGCGGCTGCGATTTCACTGCGAATGATCTCCTGCAGAGGCATTTCAGGGATGTCTGGCGGGTCGACAATTGCCGTGGACGGCGAGGCTGGCTCGCTGTGTTCGAATACGCCCGTAGATGCAGCATTGCGCCGGCTGATTTCCACATCGTGTTCGATGATGTGAAGCATCTGGCTGCGGCGCAGGCCGAAGCAGTCGAGCGCCCCGGCTTTTACAAGATTGATTAAGACCGCGTTGTTAACCAGCCGTGGATCCGTGCGGCGGATCAGGTCCATGAGATCATTATAGTCGCCGCCTTTTCGCGTTTCGTGGATCTCATGGTAAACCCGTGGCGTGATGCCATTAACAACCAGCAGACCGGTCCGGATAGCCTTATGAACCTGGTTGAACTCGTAGATACTGAGGTTGATATCGGGTGGCAATATCTTCAGCCCCATCTGCTTGGCTTCGCGCAATATGACTGTAAACTTGCGGCGATTGCGAAAGGTGTGGGTGAGGAGCGATGCCATAAAACTCATGGGATAATGGGCTTTGACAAAGGCACAGCGGTAGGTGAGCAGGCATTCGGAGACGTGTTCGCAGATATCGCTGTCAACGCCGGAGGAATTTGGCGCGCGCTCCATACCTTTGATTTTGAGGAGCGACATGAAATTGCGGGGCCGATGTGCACGCAGAAGGGATTTTAGAGTGATGCTGCTGAACGGCTCAATACCATTGGTAAGCCCGCGGCAAAGCAGATCATAAGTTGCATCATCGTCCATAGCGATGCGGTCTGGATCAAAGCCGGCGTTTTCCTCTTTTCGCACCCAACTGGCGGCGGAATCGAGGATGTTTAAGACGGGATCCGTGATGACAGTAATCCGGGGAATATGGAAAAGATCGAGGGCTGTGCCGTCCATCTGGGTGACGGTCTGATCATCGACTGGCACGCGCGGGGTAAGGTGGTTCAGGTTTTCTGACGATATGGCGAACTGGTTTTCATCCAGAACGAGGTGCATGGGGCGCGGCAAAAGACGTGAGAGCAGGAAGTTTTCGAATTCCGCGCTGGGCAGGGCGACACCGTCTGTCTTGCCGGGGAAGAAATCTTCAATAGGGGCATCGACATTGAGGCCGGGGCGTTCAGGGGGCTCTTCCTGGTGCTCGTTACGTCCCGGTTTTGCGTACAGCCACGAGCGCACCTCGCGGCCGAGGTTGCGCCGATTCCACCAGGTGTATTTTCCCACAGCACTGCAGAAATCGGGACCGAAGGTTTCGCGCATGTAATCATGAAGTGATTCGATGTGGCGAACGGGCATTTCGACAGTGAGAGCCGGCTCGGCATTGGCTTCGTGGGCAAACCCAAGAAAGCGCATTTTGTAGTCGAGCGGATTAATGCGCGTAATACCAAGGATATAAGCGACGAGGCTGGTAATCATTTCGCCGCGCCCGACACCAACGCTGATTTTGTTTTTCCTCACGAACTGCGAGATGTTCCAGAGGAGAAGCATGTTATTTGAAAGGCCATGGGATTTGATGTGGTCGAATTCTTCGTTCAGCCTGTTTTTCAGCTCGGGCGAGAGTTCGACGAAGCGGCTGCGTGCTTCGCGAAAGGTGAGGTCCCAGAGGAAGCTGTCTGCATCAAACCCACGCACGAAATCGTGTACAGGGAAGCGGCGCTTCTGGTAATTGAGCTGGAAGGCGCAGCGGTCTGCAACTTCTTCTGTGGTATAGAGTGCGCGCGGGTATTTGAGAAAGCGATCGCGCATTTGCATGCCGCTGGCCAGGTGCTGGGAATGCGCAGTTTCACGGGCGTGCTGAAATTGCAGGAAACTGGGAAAGCGTCCGCGCATGAGGAAATCACGCGCGAGGCTGTCTTCCGGGCGCAGATAACAGACGGCGTTTGTGGCTACGCACCGGACGTTGAGGAAATTACTCAGAGCGAAAATGCGGTCATTGATTTGTTTCTGGCGCGACTGCTCGACGTCTTCCAGCTGCAGGACGAGGTTTTCGCGGCCAAAAATGCGGGCTAGTTTTCGTATGTAGTTTTCGGTTTCTTCGATGCGGTTGTTCAGGAGAAGGTGGTACAATTCAGATGAAGAGCTGCCGGACATTGCTATGAGACCGCCGGAGTGCTTTTCCAGCATCTCGAGGTCCATACAGGGGCTGTCTCTGCGCTGGCGGCTGTGACTGAGGTTGACGAGCGAGACGAGATTTCGGTACCCGGATTCTGTTTCGGCGAGCAGCACCAGGCGAAATGGACGATCCTGGTTCATTTCGCTTTGGGCAATGGGCACGATGGTCATATCGCAGCCGATGACGGGATGAATGGCTGCATCGCGGCAGGCAGCGCAGAACTCGGCCACTCCGGCAAGGGTGTCCTGGTCCGTGAGGGCTAAAGAGCGCATGCCAAGGCGCTCAGCGTAGCGGACCAGGTCGCGGACTGAGGCTACGCCGTCTGGCGAAAAATGGCTATGTACGTGAAGGTGGACGAAATCCAAAGGCGTGCGTTACCTGTTTACGAATCTGACAACAGATGCACCGCTGCGGAATTTGCCCGCAAGTGCAATTCACACGGAAAATTTGTGAAGGCAGCCTATGGGGAGCGCGCGCAGCCGTGGTGGGCGTAACCGGCGCAGCTAAACGTCGGCTATGCGCACCCATTTCCGGCTGTTGGCGCTCTTTTCCACGGCTTCCAGAACGGCCTGAGCTTTGACCCCATCCTGCATGTTTGGAGAGCCGTCTTTCCCGGCAGCAAGAGCTGTAAAGAAGTCGTAAAGGGTATTGGCGAAGGTGTGCTGATAGCCAATGATATGGCCTGGAGGCCACCATCCCTGCATGAACGGATGTTGAGGCTCTGTGACGAGGATGTCTCGAAAACCCTGCAGGCGCGGACTGTCTTTGGCTGACCAGAATTTCAGATGGTTCATGTCTTCCAGGTCAAACATCAGACTGCCTTTGGAACCATAGATTTCGAAACCGTTGCCGTTTTTTCTTCCGCGGGCAAAGCGGGTGGCATCGAAAGTCCCTATTGCACCATTGTCGAAGTTCGCAATCCAGGCAGCGGCATCGTCGACGGTGACTGTGCCGGTTTCTTTGCCTTTGGGGCCAAGAGGGCGCTGTTTAATGAAAGTTTTCATGACGGCAGAAACATCGACGAATTCTCCAACGAGATATCGCGCAATGTCGATTATGTGGCTGCCGATATCGCCGAGGGCTCCGCTGCCGGCCTTGTCTTTATCCAGGCGCCAGACCATGGGGAAACTGGGATCAGCGATCCAATCCTGCAGATATCGCGCGCGTATCTGGTAAATCTCGCCAATGTCGCCGGCCAGGATCATTTCCCGGGCGAGCGAAATGGCAGGAACGCGCCGATAATTGAACATGACGAGGCTTTTAACACCAGCTTTTTCTACAGCGGCCGCCATGGCTCGCGCATCTTTCAGGTTGTTTGCGATCGGCTTTTCACAAATGATATGCTTGCCAGCTTTGGCCGCTGCAATGACCTGGTCTTTGTGGGCCCACCCGGGTGACGAGACATCGACGACGTCGATATCATTGCGATTAATAAGTGCCATGGCATCGGTTTCGTAGCTCTCCCAGCCAAACTGACGAGCTGCCTGAGCGACTGCCTTTTCGTTGCGGCCACAAATGGCTTTGAGCACGGGCTGGAGCTTCAAATCCGGAAAATACCGTGCGACATCGCGGTACGCAGCGCTGTGGGCTTTTCCCATAAAGGCATA
>Ga0182738_1007168_pt1 | contig 11386 bp, 6 predicted proteins | sample eDN5th30CBELigMG_FD_128876 | JGI IMG/M metagenome (GOLD analysis project Ga0182738, IMG submission 128876) | Enriched Miracle-Growth compost microbial communities from Emeryville, California, USA - eDNA 5th pass 30_C BE-Lig MG (version 2)... ...
CCCATGATTCATTGTGTGAGTAATCAGGAGTATTGATATTGGAGAAACATTTAGTTTTGTATTTATCCAGAGCTTTAAAGTTTTTGCTTTTGACTTTCTCTTCTTGAAGACTGAATTCTCGAGAAAATGAGGAGTTTAAGTAGGAAGAGTCCAATCTTCTGATCTTTGCGGAAGAAGTGGGGTTGAGTTTTCTTGAGCTAGTCGTATCTTTTTCCGCAGCATCCCTTGATTTTAGTAGTTCGTTTTTATCGAGGCTATGATGATGCCACGTAACGTAAATATTGATGCTTCCATTATTCGGGGTAAATTTCAAGGCATTAGTAATGAGGTTTATTAAAATCTGCAAGAGCCTTGAAGGATCAACCCATAGATTTTTGGGGACATTTGAACCAATTGATGCACGTGCAAAGATTTCAGAAGATTTGAGCCGTTCGGAATTGATCGAAAGCACTTTGCGAATAACTTCTTCAATGTCAGTTTTTTTGTTGCAAATTTCAACTTTGTCAGATTTAAGTTTAGCAGCATCAAGTATATTGCTGAGAAGATTCAGGAGAACTTCACTGCTTAATTTTGCGTTTTTCAGGATTTTAAGTTCTTCATTACTTTTGACGGAAGAAAGCAGATAATCAATGCTCCCAACCATGGAAGTCAGTGGGTTTCTGATTTCGTGAGAAAGTGAGAATAGAAGTTTTTCCTGGGCCTCGAAGGCAGTGACTATTTCCTTCGTCAAGTTTTCTGACCTTGTATAATTGGACTCAGCTACATTGACAAGGCTTGATTCGATGAATCGTTGGACAGCACAAGAAGCAGCGATGAGAGCTATGCTACAAGATGAAGAAATAATGACAGTAGTCACCTGTCTGAAAATGGCAAGACTTGGAGAAGATTGAGAGATTTCAAGAAGTTTACAAATGTGGTTGTAAGCTTGGAAGAAGCAAGCTAAAGTATTGGTTAAGCGGACGGGAAATGAAGACGTGGTAAAAAATCCGGCTTGGAGAATTGGGAACAGGCAGTAAAGAGCTCCAATGGGTTGTTCGAAAGCAAATGCTAACTTTGTAGCTTCCGATATGTAGGTAAGAAAGAAGAGAAATGACAGCTAGTTCTTTTTTGCCTTCTCGAAGGAAAAGGAGTCCGACTAGACTAAACGCAGCAGCAATGTAAATGACCTGAGGAGTACAGGGTTCCGGAAAGAGGATCCAGATAACTAATTCAAAACATAAAATTTTGGTAAAGCAAGCAAGATAGAGATAAAGGGTGGCCAAGGTCTGATACCTCCGTAGAGAGGAAGCAACGTCAGGGCCAAATCTGATGTTTTTAGCAAAAGTTGCAAGTAGGAGTGCGTTGATTTGCAGCATGGTCTAGAGAATGGGAAATTTAATTTGAATCAATTTTGGGAAAAAAGTTTTTTCCTTCCTTTTTCGAACTTTTCTCAGCTCATGAATGGTAAAGAATTTTTCTTGAAATTTTAGTAAAAATTAAGAATTAGCTCGCTTCAATAGAGATTAATTCAGATGGTGATGATGATGCAAAGATTAGAAATATTTTCTGTCAAATTTCTTTCCAGAAACCTTTTGATCCAATATTCATCTCTCACGAAGAGAACATTTGATTATCAATAATCTCTACCAAAAGACTGTCAAGTACTGTGATTTTTCTGAAAGTTTGGAAGACAGACAGTTCTTGAATTAAATCTATATAAAACAATCAAAATTCTCTTCAAAATTGATCTATTCACTCTTATCCCATCAGTCTTCAAACGACCATCACTGTAAATGTGAATGAGGTTGAAATGTCCTTTGATGAAAAGTTTTTTGTGTTAGAATTTTCAAAGAATTGAAAATAGAGTTGTGAAATACTGTTATCAAAAAGGACCTTTTCCGTCGAGGGACTGTCAGAAAGCTGTCTTCCTTCGCAAATAGAGAGTTATTGCAAGTTTTGTTCTTATCATATCTAGAGCTCATCTTTTTATTCTGCAAAATTTCAAAAAAAATTTTCTCAAAGGAGAGCTGGTCTTTTGAACGGGTACGATTGAAAATGATGAAAATATAAATTTGAGGAGTTCCAAATTGGTTTGTTAACTGAGATTTTCAATCAGAAGTTCAGCATTTGTCAATACTCAAGAGAAATAGTCATTAAATGAATTAATTCATAATTTTCAGTCTGTTAAAAACAAAGGACAAGAGGGCAGATTAAATTGGCTTCACATAAAAGAGGAGAAAAGATTTCGGCTCGATTTACCTTTGACAGAGAGTTTGAATAAACAAAATTTTGACAAAGACAATTGAAGAACTATGATGAAGTATATTTTCTCTAGGAGGTGAGAAAGGGGCTGAAAGGACCAAGGTTGAAGAGGGGCTTTTGAATGGACAGTTAAGTCAGGTCGAATTTTTCTAGAACACGAGTTTGTCAGCTGAGAATGATAATTTTGGAGCGAATTGGCCTCAAAAGTAAATTATTTCTTCACAAATTTTCCTCAGCTGGAGCTTTTAATGGGGATGGAAGTGGGGATAGATTTGAGCAAAGAAAGCTAATTGCAAAAAAGAGTCTTCAAAAACATGGAACACTGAAATTCAAAGAATATTCCGGATTCTGAATGATTTAAAGAAAGAGAGCCAGTAGATTTCGAGATCAAACTATTTTTTTGGATTTAAAAGAGATTCCTTAACAACTGCTTGACGTTTGACGGACTTTATGTCCTGAGAAGAAGTTTTATTTTCACTATTTTGGGTGTGATGAAGCTTTGATGAGACCGAAAAGCTTGTCGAAGATTTTTCGGTAATATTTATAAGGCTTAACTCAATATCCCTTCTTTGGAAGCCAACATGAAAAGTTTAAAAATCATTTTTAGACTGTTGATAATTTTTTGATCTGAAAACAGCTTCTCTCTCTTGATCAATTTAATTATTTTGAGACATCGATAAAGTGAGTAGGTAAGCAGAAAGAAAGACTGGCGGCTAATATTGAGCTAAAATGCTTTGTCCACTCCAAACAATCATTTATAAAAGAAAAAGTGCCTCTTCTTCAGGGAGTTTTCTTTTGGGAGTTACTCTGTTCGAAATTTAACGGGGGTTAAAGTTAATTTCAAATTATTTAGAGCTGCCACAAACCCTTTTCTTTGTGACTGTTATAATTTAAAGCTCAACTTTCAATAAAAATTCAATAATGCAAATAAACTCTTTACTTTTGTATATTTTCGCAAAGAACATCAAATTTGGTCCAGATGTAGCTTCATCTATCAAGAGGTCTCAAACACTTGCCATCATTTACATCTATTTGGCATCGATCTGTAAGGTTGGACTTTTTGAGACGAGTCTTTGGCTGATTCTTCCAGATGCGAGCCCTCCTTTTTTGATTTACTTTGCGCTCTTATGCGCTTCGTTTGGCTTCTTATGTTTGAGAAATGGAAAGCCAAATGCTTCAGTGGCAATTATGCTGACTTACATGCACCTTGGCAGTCTGACAGTCTCATGTGTCGGTCACCATCCAGTCGCAGCTTTTTATTGTTTATATCCAATTGTGATTGTAGGATTTTTCTTGACGTCCTCTGCAGTGATCCGGATTTTGAACCTTTTCTGCTGTTTTCTTCAAGTATTGAACAATCTTTCAAGATATACTGTGATCAATGGAGGAGCTTTGAGCAGTGAGGAGTTCCAAAGTTTTTCAACTGTTGTCGTTTCTTCTTTTACAAGTCTTTTGCTGACAGGAGCAGCATGTTATGTGCAAAGATTGGTCGAAGCCAACATTATTGAAGTGGCCGAATTTAACCATCGTAAATCTGAAAATGTAAGCAAAGAACTTTTCCAAGTCGCTGATAATCAAGAGAAGCTGGTGTCATTATTAATTAATGAGACTTCTAATCGTATTGCTCACGTGTGCCAAGGAGTGGACAATCTGTGTGCATTGAGAACTACAATAACAGATTCAAAGATTGCGAGGGCAGTGAAATCTCAAAGCGAGTTTTTGATGAAGCTTTTGAATGATTTCGCGGACGTTGCTAAACTCAAATCAAATGCGACTGCAGCAATAAAGAAGGAGGAATGCGACATTAACCAGATTATAAAGAAAGTTTTTACAATGAACTCGGAGAATTTTAAAGCAGCAAGGATCTATGTGGGGGCTTTTGTTGATAAAAATGTTCCCCAAACTTTATGGATTGATACTGGAAAGATGACTAAAGTGCTAAATAATATTATCAGTCATTTCTTGAGTCAAAAGCTCTCAAAGAGAGCTATAATATTTCATATTTCTTGGTATTCATCCCGTCATAGGGTTGATGAGATTTTATCTTGCTCAAGAAACATAAGTGGCTCTGAGAAATTGATAGATTCGACAGCATGTGGTCAGAGACAGCATGACGATGGAGAGATGGTTTCAGAGGAGTTTACTTTTGATGAAAAAGAGAACCATGATAATAAGATCAAGACAGTCAGAGAGTTTAAAGTAAACTCTTTGGAGCATTCATTGCTCAACCAAACTCTTTCCTCAAGTTCAGGAGAAGCTGAAAACTGGGAAATCTCTCAAATACTTGATAATGCAGTACAATCTTTGGCCTGTGAAAATTACCCAAACTGTCAAACAGAAGGATTCCTTAAAATCCAAGTCTTGGATGCAGAGGGCTTGATCCCGCAAAAAGAGCTTGTGAAGCTTTTTGGAGTTTCCTCTACACGAAACGTCCAAATCGACCCTCCGCAGAATGAGACAGATCTCGGGCTCTGGGTTTCAAGGAAAATCTGTCAGCAGCTGGGAGGAGATCTAACTGTTTCAACTGAAGATGATGGAGGATTTGCCTTTAGGTTCTGCATCCCTGTCGACAATAGTGCAATTGCATTAAAGCGTTCTCATAGGGCGAAAAAATGTCCAAATAAAATTAAAGCCTTGGTGGCTGACGGCTCTGCTTTTAGTAGAGATTTGCACAAATTGTTGCTTGAAAAGGAGGGTGTACATGTAACTTTGGCTTCAGATGGGTGTGAAGTTCTCAATAAGTTTATGAATAAGGGGGATGATTGGTATGATTTTATCCTGACAGACATTGGCATGCCCAATGTGGATGGGTTTTCAGCAGTGAGTAAGATTCGTGACTGGGAAGTGGAAAATAATCAAGAACCAGTCGATGTGTACTTTTTAACTGGAGATTATTTTAATGAGGAAGATATAATGACTCAATTCCGAATCCAAACTGCTAAAGATACTCACAGAATTCATTGCATGAAAAAACCTGTTGATATTACAATGCTTCGAAAAATCGTTCAAAAATACAAAAAAATCCAGTACAATAATAGTGCTTAGGTTTAGGTTTAAATAGTAATTATAAATAGAGAAGTTATTGTAGGTTTCTCATTTTGTAAATAAAACGAGCTTTCCGTATTGGAAATCTCATCCTCGTGTGAAAATCTTTGAAAATCTTCTCTGATATTCACAACTTAAAATGGATAAAACTATGTAGTTGCATTTTTTCAAAAAGAAAAATTAGCAAGTCAGTTTACTGAATCAATATTAAAACTGTTGTTTTTGAGGAAAAATTCTTTAATACTGGAATTTGCAAAAACAAACCCATTTCGTTCGATAAACTATGGGAAATTTTGAGCAGGGACAGCTTCTACAATCTTTAACAAAGAAAGCAAGACAAAAATCTGACTGAAAAACATCATTTTTGAGGAAAAAAGGCCAGGAAATGAAGATGAAATGAACAGACTGAAAAGGCTTGAATTCGGTAAAGTCTCAGTTCTATCAAGTAAATAACCAGAAAAATATGTTTAAATCAGCCTTTATCTCAAATATCATGAGATGAATCGGATGATTTTTATGGAGAAATGAAGGCAAAAGGAATAAAGGTTCTTTGGCTGGTGAATGAACTTAACTGGTTTCCGTGATAATTTTAAAGGGCTTGAAGATAAAATTAGTTGAGACATTCGATTGGATCTTTTGATTAAAGGTGAATGTGCAATTTAATTACAAGAATTTTTTATTTAAAACTAAATAATTTTAATGCAAATAAACTCTCTTCTGCTCTACATTTTTGCTCGCAGCATCAAATTCGGCCCAGATGTCTCCTCATCACTCAGGAGATTCCAAATTCTCGCTATTATCTACACCTATCTGGCGTCCATATCGAAAGTCGGGCTTTTTGAGCCCAGTCTATGGTTAATACTCCCAAATGGTAGTCCACCGACTTTAGTCTTTGTTGTGTGCTTTTGCAGTTTCTTTGGTCTCCTTTTGCTTAAAAATGGCAAAGTCGATGCTTCGGTGGCCGTGCTCCTCTGCTACCTTCATCTTGGAAGCCTGGCTGTGTCTTGTTCTGGAGATCACCTGGTTGCAGCCTTTTATTGTCTCTATCCAATCATCATGGCCGGATCCTTTTTAACTTCATCTTTGAAGGTAAAGTTACTAAATCTGCTTTGTTGCTTCTTCCAGGTGATGAACAATATCTCCAAGATTGCTGATAAATACGAGCAGACCTTATCCCCTGAACAATATGCGAATTTTTCAACATCAGTAGTTTCCTCTGTAAGCAGTCTTTTGCTGACCGCTGCTGCTTGCTGTATCCAGAAATCAGTGTAAACAAACCTGATAAAAGTGGCTGAATGCAACTATACAAAGCCTGAAAACCTCAATAAAGAGCTTATGAGCTCCCATCAGCATCAATAACAATTTCTGCCATCATTATGCCATGAAATCACCAGCCCTCTCCATTCGATAAATACGAGCTTGGATCACCTCCTCGGTACGATAAAGAGTGGCTCTTCGCTGGTTTCATTGAGAAGTATAAAGTTAAACAACGAGATTCTTTTGAATCTCTTGAATGATTTTATCAATGTGGTGAAACTCAAGTCAGAGAAACTCATCCAGCAAGCCCATGAAGCAAGTATTGAAGATATTATAAGAAAGGTCTTCCAAGCAAACTCCGAGTTTTTCAAAGCAGCAAGAATCAAAGCCAAGGCTGAGATTGGCCAAAGTGTCCCTTGAGAGTTTGTGGCTAGATTCAGCAAAGGTTACCCAAGTAATAATGAGCCTCATCTCCAACCGCCTTGCTAACATCCCTTCTGGTGGAGAGATTACTATCCAAGTCACTTGGCACTCTTCCGAAAGTAAATTGGATGATATTTTGCAACCATCTTGCGCTTCAAGGTTTGGCGATTGGAGAAATCTCTAGAGTACTCCCACCATTGCAAAAATCAATCCAAGCAATTCATCCTCAGTTATGGATGAGTTTACCACAGACGAAGAAGAAAGCCGCCAAAAGAACTTTAGTTCTCTAAATCCTTCTCAGAGATCAAACAAGGCTCTTATTCGCCAGCTAGAAGCAGATCAAGGCACTTGGACGATTTCCAAAATAGATATTGATAGTGGTGTTTCTCCATTATCTACCTTATCAACCCTGCAACCCTCCCAGTGGAAAAATGGACACCTTAAAATTGAAATTATCAACTCTGGTTATGGAATTTCTGATAGCGACATGCCCAAACTATTTAAGCTCTTCTCACAAGGAGAGCTCCATGTGAACACTATTCAAACCGGATTTGGGCTTGGCCTCTGGCTCTGCAAACAAATCTGCCTGGCTTTAGGAGGGGACATCGCTGTTCTGAGTAAGAGTGGCAAAGGCACCAATTTTATCTTTGGGATTCCAATATGTAACGAAAAAATTACTTTCAGACAAGTGGTGACTCAACCCGTGTCCAAATGTTGTGGGCCTGTGAAAGCGCTAGTTGTGGATGATTATTCATATAATAGAGACTTGCATAAGCTTTTGTTGGAAGGTGAAGGAGTCCAAGTCACTGTTGCTGCTGATGGGAAAGAGTGCTTTGAGAAATACACAAGTAAAGGGCAAGGTTATTTTGATTTTATTCTGACTGATGTGCAAATGCCTGAGATGGATGGCTTTGTCTCAGCCAAAAAGATTAGAGAATGGGAAGGAATGAAGAACCAGGATAATATCGACATTTACTTTTTATCAGGAGACTATTTTAACGGAGATGATGTCATGACTGAGTTTAGAATGAAGAATTCTGGCAAAGATCCCAAAGTTTGGTGTATGAAAAAACCTATTGATGTACAAAGTCTCAAAAGAACTGTAAAAAAATATAAAAGAGACCTTTGATGAACACTTTCAATTCATATTTTTTCTAGAGATTTTATCTTTTGTGTTTTATATATATTTAAACTTATTTCGTTATATATTGTGGTAATCAAATAAAAGAAGGATAAATTTTAAAAAAGGAGATCTATATATTTGTTGCTGATTAGATAGATAGTTTCATTTATCTTGAAAATTGGTTTCATAAAAGAGAGAGTTATTTTTTATTCTAGAATTGTCTTGAGGGAAGAAGCGACTATTCTGAGAATCAAATTCGAGAGTCATGGGGCCGAGAACTCTATTGTTTAACGAAAAATTTGTTCTTGAAAGGTTGGTCTGATCATTGAGGTAATATTGTTGTTGATTATAAATTTTATTGGGCCGGATAGTTTTTTTAATCTTTGGACGTTTGAGAGGAGGCTCATGCATTCGAGGTTCTGAATAGCTTTGTTCTTGCGTTTGTAAGGATTCAGGAAGAGCCAAAGTGGGATTGATAAATCTTTCTGGATACATTGGATGGTCAATATTTCTTAAAGAAAAGCTGCTGCTTTCTCTAAAATAATTTTGAGAAGAGAGATCATTTTTCTCAGCTTCACTTATTTGATGATTGCGAATAGCAGCAAGTTGCAACTTTTTCTTGGTTCCATCATCGAGAGTTGTCGATTTTTGAATGATTTGTTTAGCTTTTTCAGAAGGAGAAGGAGCCTTTTTGGCTTTAATATAACAATAGACCCATCTAATGCCTTTTGCTGCCAAGAACAAGGTAATTGAAGAATTGAAAATAAGACTGAGCATGATAATCATGTCACTGAGGCGATTTCTAGAATCATGAGAGCCTTGATGGAAACGATCTTGGACTGACATGATGACGAGAGAAATATTCACTGTGACAACAATGATTTCGTTGTAGATTTGGCTAATCAAGTCAATAGTATCTTGAATGGGTCTGAAGACAATCAAGTAGACCACCATAGTGACACTGATAGTGAGAAATGTGATGGATTCAACTACAGGATGAGCATAGAGAGTCGTAATGGTAACACTTAGGAGAATTTGTCGAAGAGTGAAGAACAAGAGGAAAGCTTGTTGATTGAATTTTTGTTTTTTGAAATCGCCAAAAAGAGTCAAGAATCCCTGATTTTCCTTGTCAAACTTTTCAAACTGCTTTTCCCAAGTTTCAGGTGGGTTGTTTTTTCGGATATCTTCTTGTTTCAGCAAGAGGAGAAGGTGCCAGCACAAAACAAAGGTTCCAACCATCAGACAGAGAACTGAGGTAACGAAGCTCAACACTGAAAGGCTAGAAGTGAATTTGATAGCCTTAAACTGCAGGATAGCAAAGAAGAAAACTCCTCCATAAGCGTTATATATCATGGTGAGGAGGAAATTTTGAACCAAATATCGAACCTTTTGTATGTATTGATGCCATTTTGTCTTGTTTTTTTCTGTGCTTTTTTCAAGCAGCCCAAGGGTAGCTAAAGCGCTTGCGATGATCAAGATTGACATCAAACTCTCGAAGAAGTTGACCAGAAAGCTCGAATCGACTCCATATTTGACAAAAATTGATGACGGAGGGTTGTCGTCAAACTTTCTTTTTGCAGAGTCAGGGAGATCCGGAGCAAATTTTAAAAAGAGGAAGCTTGATTTCCATGTTAACAAAGCAAGTTCCAGATCAGCTGAATACAGAATATTCATATATTTGATGTAGTCGAGAATCTCTGCAAAAACCGCTAGCGTTATTCCTGAGGAACTGCCCATCGACAAAGTATTTGCAAGGATTATACCCGCATTTGCAATTTGACCAGTAACTTCTTTAACTTTATCTGCAGATGTATTTTCGCTCTCTGGAGAACACACAGAGTAGCCCATGGTCTGGTCTGCAGTATAAGGTTTTGGACAAGAAGACTTGCATGTTTTTTCTTGTGGATAATAAAACTGAGAGTTATTTCCACAAGGGCCACCACAATAATCTGCATTATTTTTCTCTTCATAAATCATCGGGAATGTGCATTTATTGATGCAGGTCTGACTCGATGTCATGTAGGCTTCATCAGAACAGGCTTTGCACTGATTAGAGGCCGTACCGAAACACGATTTACATGATGAATGACATGGAACACATTTCGCTTGAGATCCTTGGAAAATATACCCTTCACTACAATCGTAACATTCAGATGCTGAAGGGCCATAGCAATTTCCACAAGCATCATGGCATTTTTGACAGTTGGTTCCATCGGAATAATAGTGAAGAGAACATGGGCAAGCAGCTGATCCAAGAAGTTCAGGGGGGTCTGAGTTACCACATCGATATGGAGCAGAGAGTGGGACTGAGTTTAAAAAGATCAAGTTGAGGTCTCGGACTCCAAAATACGAATTTGATGGAAATCCCTGATTGTAAATCCAGAGTGAAAGAGTGTCTCCAGTGTGCTGAAATCTGATTGTAAATTTGACGTTTGCAGCATCCGGGAGATTAGGATCCCCACACAGGTCTGATTTCCATGCCGATGGCGTTGAGACAAGGTTAGCCAGAGGATACATAAAAGTGAACAATCCAAGATTTCCAGCTTTAACGACAACGGGAATGCCCGAGCGTTGATCCAACATCCAAAGGCTGATTGTTCCAACAACATAAACATGACTGGGAAGGCCAGTATAAGTGCGCATGAATTGGCCAGTGCCATCCAAAGCTCCAAAACCGCCAAGAAGAGGAATGCTCGAACAAATAGTGTAAAAAGGGGTCACGAGATTCCCTGTGGCTGTCCATTTTTCGACCTCTTCGCTAAAAAGAGAGGGGGCGGTGGACTCAAGATCAGATATAGAATAGCCTATTGATTATGGAGGATTAAACAAACAGAAGAGAGATTTGATAATGAACCTGTGAAAGTGAAACCCATAATTAAGCTGATCAAACATGCGAAAACCAAAAATAGCAAACAACTGGTCATGATCTTGAGATTAATCGGTTTTAAGTAATTAATTATATTTGATCGATTAGTGAGTTTCTTTTCGAAGAAATAAAATTTAATGAATTATGTAATGACCGATTTTAGTCAAAATTAAGTCTTTTGTTAACTCACTTGAATCAAAGTATATGAAATAAATTGCTAAGGTCTCAACAGGATCATACTCTATATGTTTGAGTAAAGAAAACTCGTATATTGAGGAGATTTGAATCTCAAACTTTGAATATGTAGGAACCAAGAAAACATCTCATATTCCCCCGGGATTCGTTTCAAAGCAAAATTAGATTGAACACAAATTTGCTTTTGCGATTGCTTTTTGAGAACAGTTTTTTGAGACTGAATGAGAATTTGAAAA
>Ga0182738_1007170_pt1 | contig 11381 bp, 10 predicted proteins | sample eDN5th30CBELigMG_FD_128876 | JGI IMG/M metagenome (GOLD analysis project Ga0182738, IMG submission 128876) | Enriched Miracle-Growth compost microbial communities from Emeryville, California, USA - eDNA 5th pass 30_C BE-Lig MG (version 2)... ...
GCGTGACCAGATGGGTCTGAGTGGAGGTGGGGACACAGCAGGGATGCTGACGGCCGGGTTGCCGGCTGGTTTTTGGGGGCTGACGGTCAAGTGTGCGGTCTCCTGGACCAATTCTTCAGAATCGGACTGTGCCGAGTGCAGTTCACCGCAGACCGCCACGGTCACTGTGGCGTTTGTGACGGTGGGGGTGAAGCGGATTGAATGGAAAGATGGTGACACTCGAGGGGGGCAGCCCTGGTGCCGATCACGCAAAGTGTTCAGCTGCGGGTGATCGCTGATCCAACTGGTGCTTCCTTCCCCTCGCTTCAACCGGAATGGTCTTCCAATCCGAATCGACCAGAAATGCAGATCCCCGGATCTGAAAAGACCTTCACCCCCGAACAGCTCGGCAATGTATGAGATCACAGCCACTGCTGGGACGTCTTTGGCGGGAATTACCGTCGTGGCGCGGGTGGCCCCGGAAGATTCTGCCGGGGCGGCGAAGCTGCCAAGGGGGGCTCTGTTCGTAAGCATCACTGATAAATAGGGAAGTCATGCCCACGACCTCTCACCGGCTCCGTCGGCCCAAAGGTGGCAAATAACCTGGGCCACCCGTGATTATCGTCTCGTGGGCCCATTTTCCCGATATTTTGAGGAGAGTCCACCCAGATCTTGGAGTGAATATTGGAGTGAACTTGGTGATGCATCATTGAATGGAAAGGGACGGCATCATGCTCGTCGACAACAATCGTGATTCGATGAAAGAACTTGCCGTAGATTTCGCAAAACTGCTCATTCAGCATGACCGGGCCGTTCTACGATACATTTTGACGTTTGTTCCTTCCCGGACAGATGCGGAAGAGGTCCTGCAGCGGACCGCAGTGGTGCTCTGGGAGAAATTTGCGGAGTACCAGCCGGGCACCGAATTTCTGCGGTGGGCGCTCAAAGTCGCCTATTATGAGATCCTGAATTATCGCAAGGAATATGCCCGCAGCCGTCTTGTATTTTCGGAAGCCGTTCTCAGCACCCTGGCTGACGAACGGGATGAGGATGCCACAGAGTATGAGTTCCAGCAGGCAGCATTGCGAATATGCCTGGGGAAATTGGTTCCCGACGAACTGATGCTGTTGCAGCGTCGCTACTGCGACGGTGCTTCCATTGTGGATCTGGCCGCCGTCACCGGCAAGACTGCCAAGTCACTTTACCGACGGCTCGATCGGATACGTGAAATGCTGGCGATCTGCATGGAACGGCGTCTTTCAGGCGCCTGTTCGTAATACGACGCTCACGCAGAGAGCGACATCTCTTCCAATCGAAAAATGGCCTGACTGAAAATGGTGGTCAACTGTGAGTGAGTTCCCCGTAAACAAGAATCAGGAGCGACGACTGTTTCGTCAGTTAACCGATGGAGAAATCACTCCGGAAGATTTCCGGGAACTGGAATCACGGTTGCTCAAGGATCAGGCTTTTCGACGCCGGTATCTTCGTTATCTCCGGTTCGAAGGAGGGCTGATCGAAATTTTGACTGAGCTGGGGCTTCCTCGTCCAGAGAGCACGTCAACGTTGTCCTCCTCCCGTCAGGAAACTCGTCGCTGGAAATTGCTCACAGCGTGTCTGCTGATCATGGGCCTGATCGGAGGAGCTTCGGGGTACATCTTCAGATCATTCTCCCTCCCGCAAGAGGCAACCTCTTCCAATATAAGTAAGTGGGTTCCGGATTCTCGAATCAATACGCCAGAGCAAATCGCGGTTGTGCGATATCTTGAACATTCCGAACCGGGCAGCAAGCTACGGGCAGGAATGTGGCTGACACCGGGCACGCTCTCTATTGAATCGGGACGCCTGGAGCTGGAATTCATCGACGGTGCGGTAGTCGCGATTGAAGGTGCCGCAGAAATCCGTTTGTTGTCCGGGAACTCGGCCACGCTGGTACGGGGACAGGCCGTGGCTCATGTTCCGGAACAGGCCAAAGGTTTCAAGCTGAATGGCCCGGAAGCGGCCGTTGTCGATCTGGGAACAGAATTCACCATGTCGATCGACTCGGCGGGCCAAAGTCACGTTCAGGTCCTGGAGGGCGAAGTGGAGGTCTCCCTGCTGGGGGACGACGGATCGACCTGGACCAGTAGACGGCTGCAGCCGTCGCAACCGTATAAGGTGAATCGAGACGACGGGATTCAGGCATCTGCCGATCTTCTTCAACAGATGCCTCGAATCTCCAGACGTACCCCTGAAGCGTTGAGAACTCCAGACGACTACATTCGAGCAGTCCTCGCGGCAGCCCCCGTGTTCTACTGGAGATTTGAATCCATTAAGGATGGCAAAGTCCGCAATGAAGTGGGACCTAAGCATACCGCCATCATCAGCGGTGTTACGAAGAATGCGCCCGAAATTTTCATCGAGAACCATGCGGCACGCTTCCTGGGAGACCGGCCCGACAGTTTCATTATCGCCAGCGACAGTCTCTCCTTTCCTGAACAGAGAACGTTCACGATCGAGACATGGGTCAATGCCGACTTACTGCATCACGGCACGCTCGCTGCCTTGATTCCCACTGCATATGAAAACCTCTTTTTCCATATAAATCTTCTGGAGATCTGCCATCGCACCGAGTTTGTCCACAGCCCTGGAGCTTTCCGGTTTCTGAACCGTTCTCCTCCTGGTGAAGGGGGGGGGATCAACATCTTCTCTCGCGAAGAATGCACCCCCGGGATCTGGCAATATCTGGTAGCCGTCAACACTCCTGATGTTCAGCAACTCTACTTGAATGGAGAACTCGTACGAGAAATGGGAAAGAGTTCCCCGGATGAGAACGAACCCTTTCACATTCTGCTTGGGCAACTGAACCGCAGACGGCCAGAGCGGCAATTTCAGGGACTCATTGATGAACTGGCCTTCTACCCCCGCGCCCTGAACAGCGAGGAGATACAACGTCATCACGAAATCATGCGGCAACACAACCCGGATTAGAGCAAGTTGCTCTGGCCTGGGCTCGCGCAGCGCGCGTTTCACTTGATGAAAGACTGCTCGCCGCGTGGCGGAACGCGGCCAATGCGGGAGTCATGCACTCTAATTCGCCAGTGAAAATAGTTCCTGTCCCAAGTGACGGCTGCAAGCCCCTTTCCACACGCATCAAAGAAATTTTTCCATTTTGCCTGAAATCAAGGGGAACCTCGCTCTGACCTGGAGTGATCAGAGGGAGGCTTTCATATCGCTCTCCAGAAATCATCCATGGTGATTAGCTGTATTCTGGCCAGAAGCACTTTTCACTTACTGGCAATATTTCCATTACAGATTTGAGGCTCAATTCATGGCACAGAATCATCCCGTTGATATCTACAGGCATTTCAATCCGATAAACAGGTTTCGGCCTGCGGGTCGACGTGCGTTTACGTTAATAGAATTACTGGTCGTGATTGCCATTATCGCGGTCTTGATCGCCTTGCTGCTCCCCGCAGTCCAGCAGGCCCGCGAAGCGGCTCGGCGCAGCCAGTGTAAAAACAATCTCAAGCAACTGGGATTGGCTCTGCACAACTACCATGACATCGTGGGGCAGTTTCCCATTGCCACATTCCTGAAAATGAATGTCCCAGCGCCGACCGCCGCTGTGAAATCCTGCTCCTGGCTGGTACGGATTTTCCCGATGATCGATCAGGCTGCACTCTACAACCAGTTAACTTTTGACGCGGACTTTACCGTACAAGAGGGTCTGGATGCGAATTGGGTCATCCGGCAGACAGCGAGGGTTTCTTCACTGGATTGTCCGTCCAGCCCCTTGCAGGCGACTCGCAATGACACAATGGATGCAGCGACGAAAGGGATCGGAGCACCCGGTTCAATTGAGGTCCAAATCGCCAGCTATACGGGTATCACAGGGACAGCCTATGATCCGGCCAGTCCCTCCTTGGCGGCTCCGCTCGAATCATGGCAGAATGGAAATGGTCGACGTTCGTCCAATGGGGTGATCGTGGTCACGCCTGCTTACTTAGCCTCGGGTGGGACAAGCGGATCAGGTAATGCCATGGCTCGGCCGGGTGTCCGGATGAGAGATATTACTGACGGAGCTTCCAATACCTTGATGGTGGTTGAGCAAAGCGATTTCGATCCAACCTGTGCCTATGCCAATAAAGATTGCCGCTCTTCTGCACATGCCGGGGGAATGTGGAGTGGTGGAAATAGCGGAAGCAGTTGGACGGCAGGGGTGACATCGTTGCGGCATTCGATCAATAACAGGACCGATTCCACAGATGCCACGGTGCCTTATGCCACGTCGACCAAAGTCATGTCGGCACACACAGGGGGCGCCCACGGATGCCTGGCTGATGGAAGCGTTCGCTTTTTCTCCGAAAACATAAACTTTAATACCTGGATGGCACTGGGAGCACGTCGCGACGGCGTACCCTTGGGCGAATTCTGATAAATCCCGGGCAGGAACAGGAACCGGATTGGATGGCGCCTGCTTGCCAGTTTCCTTTCCCCTTCGTTGAAGCAGAGAGTGCATCGAATTAGTGCTGCACCGCAGCTTGGGTTTCGGGTTGGTTTCTCGCTATTCCGCTCCGTTATCGCTCTCTTGATACTTTTTCTACACGAAAATTTTCTACACGAAAATTGAGTTGCGTTAGAGCAAGTTGCTCTGGACTGAGCCCGCACAGCGCGCGTTTTGACTGGTGAAATGTAACTCGCCGCGTGGCGGGACGCGGTCCATGCTGAGTGAATGCGATCTAAACGATGAGAGGTTGAAGATGTCTCGATACAGGCAGGCGTTCTTTTTTTACAGGCAACAGGAAGGTCCTGCCTTGCCAAGGGAATTGGGGCGTACCAGGAACTCGGCAGCGGGACAAGGTCTCAAACTGGTGGGGATCATATTTTCCCTCCTGATATGGCTACCCGGTTGCGGTTCGCACGAGACAGAACTGGCTACAGCCCTGGTGCGGGGAAAAGTGGTCGAACAAGGGCAACCGGTCGCCCGCGCCCTGGTCAGTTTTGTGGCTTCATCCGGTCCGATGTCCACGGGATGGACCGTGGAAGATGGAACCTTCGAATTATTGCTGCCCACTGCAAAGAAGGGGGCCGTTATTGGAGAACACAAAGTCTTTGTCGATACCGGGCTGCCCACTCCCCCGGCGGCCGATGCTCCCCCCGTTCCCACGGATCGCGAAGTTCCGCCCGTGGCGGCATCGGGACCGACATTCCGCTATTCCTTCACCGAGCCGATTTTTGTCAAGAAAGGACAAAACGAATTTGTTCTGGATCTAAATCAGGCGGACAAGCATAAAAATTAGAGCTATATAGACTAGCCACGCTGGGCGAGCGGATTCGCATTCGCCTGACCTTCAAAGAACGTGCTGGTGACATCGTACAATAATAAATCGTATTCTAATTGAAATAACTCGCCGAGCCGGTTCTTGAGATGAACTTCCAGAGCTTCTTTGTGTGGCAGAAGCTGGTCCAGCGTGCGATACAGTCGGCTCTCATTCACCTTCTCGTCCGGTACGCCGAGGATGTCGGCGAGTGCAGTCTGCCGATAGAAATGCTCGGCGATATGGAGTTCGCTGGAGGGCTTGCATAACCGGGCGATCACCAGCACCAGCGACATGATCGCCCATTCGACTTCGGCCTTTCCAGTGGAAATCGAACGCTTCAGAAAGTCATCCAGGCAGGATCTACTTTGCCAGTTCCGCTTCAATCGCGCTGACCACCTGGTCATCGGAGGGATCAACTGCGGTGGCGAAACGGTTGACGATCTGGCCATTGCGACTGATCAGGAACTTCTCAAAGTTCCAGTTGATCTTGCCACCAAATTTCGGGTTGGTCTCCTTGGAGGTGAGGTATTGATAAAGCGGTGCGGCCTGCGATCCATTCACGTCGATTTTGGCGAACACAGGAAACGTGACGCCATAGTTCCGGGTGCAGAATTCTTCGATCTCTTTCGCACTGCCGGGTTCCTGAGCGCCAAATTGATTGCAGGGAAATCCAAGCACCACCAGCCCCTGGTCCTGATATTTTTCAGACAACTGCTGTAACGGCTTGTACTGAGGAGTCGCGCCGCACTTGCTGGCGGTGTTCACAATCAACACCACTTTCCCGGAATAGTCTTTCAGGGAGACAGGCTTGCCGCCCAGGGAATTCATCTCAAAATTCAGCACCTTGGGGGCCTCCTTGTCTGCAGCGGAAATCGTGGTTGTCAATGAAAACATCAGACAGCAGGCCAACAGCGGTCGAACGAAATTCATGCTTGTTCCTTCAGGGAGTTTCACGAGTTTGTAAAAACAATGCTTTCTTCTCGCCAGGCAGGGTGAAATCAAACCCGCAACTGCGGAAGAAGTCGTCAGAAGAGGTGATGACCATGACTTCGAAGATGTTTCGATCACGCGCCAGTTCGACGCAGGCGCGGGTCAGTTGTTTGCCGATGCCACGTCCCTGCAGTTCCGGCTTCACGCACAACGAACGTACTTCCGCCAGCTTCCGGGAATAAATCTCCAGCGCGGCGAAACCGACTAATTCCTGATCAACCATCGCCACATAGGCGGTCGGCATCAGCAATGTCATCTCATCCAGCGTACGGGGCAGAACGCGTTTGGCTTCCACAAAAATTTCAATGAACTCCAACACATCATCAGCGTCCTCGGACTCGGCAGGACGGACAACCACATTGAGCACAGCGTTTTCAACGGACTGCGGGTTCGAGTGCGACAACGGCGGATTCACTTTATTGTTAAAGGCCGGGGACGAAACCAGAGCAAATTGCACTTGTCTGGGCTCATGCTAAACGTGTTGGAATTGAGTCTGCCATGACACCTCGCCTGACCGGAGCAGCCTCTATGGAGTGAATGCACTCTCTAAGGAGTACGACTTGGGGCTTGAGAGCATCAACCCCGCATGGACCGCGTTCCGCCACGCGGCGAGCAGTCTTTCATCACGCATGCTGTGCGGGCTCCGGCGAGAGCCAGTTGCTCTCGCCAGAGCCCATTTTAAGTGCGGCGAACCGGGTAGTCAGGCTTCAAGTCATTCAGAGTTCAGTCTGCCGAATTCAGTTTGCTGCCGAATTCAGTTTGCTGCCAAATTCAGTTTGCTGCCAAATTCAGTTTGCTGCCAAATTCAGTTTGCTGATTGATCAGGCTTCGTCCGTATCATCATATTCGGAAAGTCCGCTGATATCATCTTCCAGCTGATCAAATTCATCACTGTCGGTGTCTTCTTCAAGACTATCCGAAGGACGTGGTGCCCGCCGAAAGACAGCGACCACATCATCCACCGGCACCACAAACAAGACGTTATTCGGTTCCAGATCGACAGGGATCGCGTTTTTGGGATGGAACAGCACCTTGTCATACTTGGCGACAGGAAATTCATCGTCGTTTTCAACTTCGACGCTGACTTCCACAACGCGGCCCGTAATCGTGGGAATCTCTGCCTGATCGGGCAGAAGAATGCCCCCTTTGGTCTGCTGGCGACTCTGATCCTTGCGAATCAGAATACGCGGCCCCAGCGGTTCGACAAATTCGTCCATAATACACCGTCCTTCGCTTCACCGGTGAACCGTCTGGCGGTTCGTGAACGCGATCGTCAACTGCCTGATTTGCAGGCAAACGCTATGATTGGCGAGGCACAGGGAATTCTATGCCGTAATTTCAAAAAAACCTGATAAATTTGCAGCGAACTTGCTCGCGGAAAATTTTCCAGGGTATCACAGATTCCACTTTTCCGGAGATCTGACCTCGGCCAGAATGCCCCCCGGTCGAGATCCAGAATTATAGGCAGCTTTCCTGTCAGAGACGAGTGCTGCACCGCAGCTTGGGTTTGGGTCGGTTTCTTGCGATTCCGCTCCGTTGTCGCTCGCTTCACATGTTCCTATCCGAAAATCGAGAGGAGGCGGATGAAGAGATGGCTGCCAATGACAGTACTTCCAGGATTGAAGTTCAGCGCAGGCGAGAGGTCAGAGGTCGGGGATCAGAGGTCAGAAAATTCAACGATTTGCAGGTTTTTCCCCTGATCTCTGCTCCCTGACCTGCGAGCCCTTTTCTCCACTCTCTTTGAATGAGGACCCCGTTCCGGTTCTGCAGGTGCCCGGAAATCTGTCTCAATCCGTCAAATTGACAGATCTCATTGCCAGATCTCGGGAGAGGACGTGAACAGGGCTTCATTTGCGAAAGACCACTTGATGGGCAAAGCAACGGACCCTATCTGGCGGAAAACCGGTACTGACAGGTTTGCTGGTAGATTTCACCCGGTTTCAAAATGATGGAGGGGAATCCCGGTTGATTTACAGAGTCGGGATTGTGCTGGGTCTCCAGGCAGCAGGCACTCCTTTGGGGATAATGATGCCCCCCTTTGCCCTCTTGTCCGGACAGAAAGTTTCCCGTATAGAATTGGACAGATGGTTGTGTGGACGAAATTTCCAGCGTGCGGCCACTTTGAGGATCGGTCAGCCGGGCCACCGGTCGGAGCGTTCCCGCAGCACCATTGACGATCAGATTGTGATCGTATCCCTTCGCGGCAGTTTTCCCGACTTCTGAAATTCTCTCACCAATCAGATGTGGCGTGCGAAAGTCCAGCGGTGTGCCTGCCACATCGGCAATTTCTCCCGTGGGAATCATGGTGTCGTCCATCGGGGTATATTTGTCTGCAAAGATTTGCAGTTCATGGTTTAACACCGTGGACGCCCCTTCGCCCCCCAGATTGAAATAGGAGTGGTTGGTCAGGTTGACCGGCGTGGCCTGATCTGTTTTTGCCGAGTAGGCAATCGAGAGTTCATTCCGATCAGAGAGCGTATAGGTCACGGTCAGGCTTAAGTTTCCGGGATAGCCCTCTTCTCCATCCGGACTGAGATAGGTGAAAGTCACCCCTTGCGAGCCATCGGCTGCAAATCCTTTTCCTTTCCAGACCACTTTGTCCAGGCTGCGCCGGGTTCCGCCATGCAGATGGTTGACATCATTATTGACCGCCAGCGTGTACTGCTTGCCATCGAGAGTGAATTTCCCTTTGGCGATGCGGTTGCAGACTCTCCCGGTGGTCGTGCCGAAGTATTGATTTCGTTCTGATTCATATCCGGCAACATCATCAAAGCCGAGCACAACATCAGCCAGCTTTCCGGTTTTGTCGGGAACCCAGAGATTGACAATGGTCGCCCCGCGGGTCATCAGCGTGACTTTCATGCCAGACGAATTTGTCAGCGTGAAGAGCTCCACAGGCTCCCCTTGTGCGGTCTTTCCGAACGGCTGCCCAACCGGCACTTCGGCCTGAGCGGTTGTAGAGGATGTCAAGATGGTCCCCACGAGCAGTCCTCCCCAGAGTATTGCAGAAAATCTCATAAAAGCCCTCGCTGGTGAAACCTGATGCGGCTGGCAAAACGGTCTGATTATCTGCCGCAGGGCGGCATCCCACAAGTGAACTCTCTGCTCTGGATTGGGAGCGGGTGCAATCCACCGGTTGCAACCAGGTTTTCGCACGATGAATCGTTTGAGGGGATTTGCTTTCATCGGCGAATATTTCCATCGGCGATTATCGTGGCCAATGAGGATTGGCAGCATGGGCGGGGCGAGGCGGCTTGTCTACAATCAGCTTCCTCAAAAATTGAAACTTCACGATGTCCCTTGCTGTTGCAGTATCAGAAACAAGATCCAACCCCCTGGTGACGGGACCGCTCAGGCGGACGGTGTTTTTCCTGGCATTGCCGGTACTGGGCGAACAGCTGCTGAATTTTCTCGTCGGATTTTTCGACGTTTGGCTGTCGGGGCACTTGCCGGCAGATATTCGCACAGACGCCACAGCCGCCGTGGGCGTGGCCGCCTATTCGGGCTGGCTGGCGACACTGATTTTCTCGCTGGTGGCGACAGGAACCACGGCATTGATTTCCCGTGCCTGGGGAGCGGGTGAGTTTCCCGAAGCCAATCGGATTGCCAATCGCTCTGTTGTGCTGTCTGTGATGATGGGACTGCTGTTTCTGATACTGGTGGTTCCCAGTGCGCGACTGATGGTGTACTGCATGGGGCTGGAAGGCCACGCAGCGGATATCGGCGAGCGTTTTCTGCGCCTGGACGCGATTGGACTGGTCTTTGCCTCCATCAGTCTGGTGATCGCTGCAGCCTTTCGGGGGTGCGGTGACATGCGGACCCCCATGTTTATCTTCGGGGTGGTCAATATTCTGAACGTCATCTTCTCCACCACACTGGTCTATGGTCTGGGACCGGTGCCCGTGCTGGGGGTCGATGGAATCGTGCTGGGAACAGTGATTGCACGTGTTTCCGGCGGACTGATCTTCCTGGGATGCCTGTGGCACGGAGTGAAAGGTCTGACCCTGGACAGCCGGGAACTTCGGCTGGGTGGAGAGATCATCCACCGGATTCTACGGATTGGAGCTCCGGCCGCTGCGGAAGGGATTGTCATGTGGATCGGCCATGTGATCTTTCTTCGCATGGTCTCCGGGTTGGGGTCAGCAGCCTTTGCCGCCCACATTATCGGCATCCGGGTGGAAGCACTCACCTATCTGCCCGCAGTCGCCTGGGGAGCGGCCGCCGCCACCATGGTGGGACAGTCACTGGGAGCCGGTCAACCGGAACGGGCTTATCGGGCGGGACATGAAGCGGCGCTGCAATGTGCACTGTTCGGAGTCGCGATTACGCTTTGGTTTACCCTGGGAGCAGAAGGGATTTACGCCATGATGCACCAGGATGAGCTGGTGCGAAAAACGGGAAGTTTTCCCTTTCAAATCGTGGGGCTCTTTCAGATCCCGCTGATCCTCTCCATTGTTTACTGCTCTTCGTTACGGGGTGCGGGCGATACTGTCTTCCCCTTGGTCTCGGCGTTCATCACGACTTATCTCGTCCGACTTCCCATTGCCTGGTACTGTGCAGAAAAACTGAACATGGGGCTGATGGGGGCCTGGATGGGGATGAATATCGACATGCTGATGCGAGGCGTCTTTGCCACCTGGTGGTTCACATCCCGGCGCTGGCTGAAAACCAGAATCTGATGTTCCCGTGACAGAGGTTTCTGTTCTGGTGGAAAAAAGGCCTGCTGGCAGGCACCGGAAAAGAGATCTGGAGCCATTTTTGCAAGTTCGAAAGAATTTCAAAAAAATCTGTCTTCAATGTCCCGTAATTTCGTATTTCTTAAATGAGAGGTACGTCGAGTTCCGGGGCCACCATGTGCGGAATTCGCCGTGCCTCTTTTTTGCGGCTTGAGCGCATGATTCCCACACAGGCCGCATTCTGCCATGCGGAGAGTTGCTTTTCATCAGTCGAAACGCGAGTTGCGCGGGTTCAGACCAGAGCAAATGGCTCTTAGAGTCTCTCCGGAAAGGTGCTTTGTCAGGCGAGATCGAGCGATTTGTGTTCTGACAAGGAAGCCGAAGCAGGCGAATTCCTAGAATTCGTCGATGCAGGCTGACGAAGTTCAGAACGCAA